>Ga0116188_1000542_pt1 | contig 37144 bp, 28 predicted proteins | sample AD_JPNTR2_MetaG_FD_89807 | JGI IMG/M metagenome (GOLD analysis project Ga0116188, IMG submission 89807) | Active sludge microbial communities of municipal wastewater-treating anaerobic digesters from Japan - AD_JPNTR2_MetaG | ecosystem: Engineered > Bioreactor > Anaerobic > Digestate | place...
ATGGATTGTTCAACATTCGATTTTAACCATAAGGATACATTGTTTTTATTTACTGATGGTATTTTTGAAGAATTTAATCCAGTGCAGTTTGAGGATGGGTACAATGACCTAAAAACTTTTATACAGAAGTATAGTGATACAAGTGCAGAAGAAACTATTAATGCTATTAAAAACCATCTGGAGCATAATCCCTTAAGCATCCAGCAAAAGGATGATGAGCTTATTATAGGTATTGATTTTGTATAAATGAAAAGCTTATTTTAATATTTGTACTATTGCATGTTGACAATGATATAAATCAAAAGATTATGCTTTTTTTTAAAAATTTTATGCTCTATCATTTTTTGCCAGTGTTTTTCATCCCGCAATCTCGTAATCTCTTTAACACGCTATGATTATTTGTTTTATGCAAATAACATCTTTTGTAAATCTATTGTTGATTTTATAGTGTAGGTGTAGTATATTATACTAATTAAGAATTTAAGAGGAATCTTAATATGCAAAAAACACTCATTACTGGAATACAGGATACTTCCCTGGAGGTGGTGCAGAATATATTATCCACTGTGCAGGGTATAAGCCATATAGAATATAAAAACAAAAAATACAGTATAGTGTACGATAGTTCTGTTGTAAGTCCTCTACAGATACTGGAAACATTAGAAGCTGCGGGCTTATATGTGGAAAAAGAAATACTGCAGGCTTCCATTGGAGGGATGAGTTGTGTTATGTGCTCAAAAGCGGTCACTCGTAGTGTTATGGATTTAGAAGGTATTCTTGATGTTTCAGTTAACTATGCAACGGGGAAAGCCACACTGATTGTTACTCCCCACATCGTTACCACTGAAGATATTAAAACAAAAGTTGAAGAAGCAGGGTATCAGTTTTTAGGCTCGGATGCCGGAGAGCAAAAACCTTATAACATTCGATTGCTTCAGATTATTACCGGGCTTATAGCTGGAAGTATACTTATGGCAATGATGTATGTCCCGGAGATTTTCAGTCACTGGGTGGCTGCTTTGCTCTCTATGCCTGTATTTGTGTTTATAAGTTTTCATATTTTTGTCCATGCCTACCATGCACTTAAAAACAGGGTTTTATCCATGGATGTTATGTATGCCATGGGCACGGGTGTATCGTTTGTAGCAAGTGTATGTGCTACGTTTGGTATTTTACCGCATGAGTTTGTTGTGTATGAAACCGCTATTTTTTTAGCAACATTTCTTAATATTGGGAAGTATTTAGAGGATAGAGCCAGGTCAAGAACATCAGGGACCATTAAAAAGTTACTATCGCTTAAACCCGACACGGCTACTGTTATACTTGATAACAATGAAATTGAAATTAAAACTGAAGATGTCGTTGTGGGAGACAGTATCATTGTAAAACCACAGTCGCGTGTACCGGTTGATGGTGTGATTATAAAAGGTGCTGGGTACATTGATGAATCAATGGTAACTGGTGAATCGGTGCCGGTGTATAAAAAGGAAGGTGACAGGGTTATTGGTGGAACACTGAATAAAAACAATCTTCTTGTAATACAGGCACAGGTACTGGGAAGCGATTCTGTACTCTCACGGATTATTTCACTGGTACAGCAGGCTCAAGAGTCAAAACCAGCAATGCAGCGGTTTGCTGACAGAGTAGTAGGGTATTTTATTCCTGTCATACTGATTATTGCTTTTGTAGCTTCGGTGTTGTGGTATGTGTTTACCGGCAATGCCAGTTTTGCGTTTCAGGTTTTTGTTGCAGTTATCGTTATAGCCTGTCCATGCGCGCTGGGACTTGCAACTCCCACTGCTGTGACGGTTGGTCTTGGGAGGGGTGCTGAGTTGGGGATTCTTATTAAAAATGCTGAAGCACTGGAGAAGGCAAGCAATGTTACTGCCGTTGTCTTTGATAAAACAGGCACTCTTACTACAGGAAAGCTTACTGTTATTGATGTTGTGGCCCTCAATGAGCAGCATGATGAACTTATTTCTTTATGTGCAACGCTTGAACGGTATGCCAATCACCCTGTTGGAGATGCGGTGGTGCAGTATGCCAGAGACAACGGTGTGCTTTTCAAGGATGCAGAGGAAGTGAAGGTTTTTGAGGGCAAAGGTGTAATGGGTACGATAGATGGAAGAAATATTGTTGCTGGCAGTTTGGCTTTTATTAAAGAAGGGGTTGATACCGGAGCTATCGAACACCATATTATTGTGTTTGAAAAACAGGGTAAAACCGTACTGGTTGTAGCAGATTCAAAACCACTGGGTATTATTACTCTTGCTGACAAGCCAAAGCAGGAGGCCAGGGTAACATTACAAAGGCTTAAAACTAAAGGGAAAAAGACGATAATGATTACCGGTGACAACAGGCAGGCAGCCGATGCAATAGCTAAAGAAGTTGGTGTTGATGACGTATATTCTGATGTTACTCCTGAAGCAAAGATGAATATTGTAATGAAGCTTCAAAACAATGGTGATGTTGTGGCTTTTGTGGGAGATGGCATTAATGATGCACCGGTGTTAGCGCAGGCTGATATTGGCATTGCCATGGGTGCAGGTACAGATGTTGCCATTGAAGCAGGAGACGTGGTGTTATTGCGAAACAGGTTAGCTGATGTGGTTACGTATTTTGATTTGGCAGTAAAAGTTATGAAAAGGATTAAGCAGAATATATTCTGGGCATTTGCATACAATATGCTACTGGTACCTGTTGCAGCAGGAATACTGTATCCATTTACAGGATTTTTAATCAAACCAGAATTTGCAGGCGCTGCAATGGCATTGAGTTCAGTTACTGTGGTTACGTTGTCACTTGCACTGAAAAGATTTAAGCCGGGGAAGTAAGGGAAAGTAAGACGTCTTTAACCCAATCAGGAAGATCACCGTAATCATCAAAACTACATATTGCACCTAGATAAATTTTGTAGCTTTGGCCATGAAATTTTTTTCCAAAACATTCTTCTATATAAACCTTGTCCCATTGATTCTTTGAATACAGGAAAGCAGCATCAAAGGGATCCTTTGGATCAATTCTTCTCCCTGCTACATAGATTTTATTTAAAAAAAGATCTATATCACTTGCAATGGTAATATTATTAATTTTTTCAGTTTTTTCTATATTTTCAAAAGGAAAAAAAACAAATGATACTTTGATATCGTTTATGAAAAAGTCTATATTGTCTTCCATTCGTTCCCACCTATTAATATGGCCTATAAATAAATTTATCATTTTCTTTGATAGTCTTGTATATGAAAAAGCCCGAAAACTGAAAAAATCCAGATCATAACTAATACGGTGATTGTACTTAATCATGATGGCTGTACCGCCCGCAAGATAGAACTTTGGGAAATAACTCTGTATTTTTTGAGCTAAGTTAATTATTGGTATGTCCATACAATTTGTTCCAATATACCACCCAGAATTTTACCCCTCGCCGCAAACCAGTATAACGATTAACTATTTCAGTTACTTCTTCAGGATACATTCCATAAATATATTTTATTTCATCATAATTACCATATTGTAGTACCCTCATTATAATTTTTTCAAGTGGTGCAACAGTTTGTTCATCCCACAGAAGCTGTTTTATAGTACTTGGGATAGGGGCTTTTTGCATGTATTTCCATTTTATGCGATTTGATTGGTTATGTTCACTCATTGTAATAGTTAGATTATTGATAAAATAATTGACTACTATTGTAGTCATGTGCTTACAATTTGCAATTATATTTTTGTAAGAGTTTTTAATAACTAACAGGTTCACCGTTACTTTTTGTAACTTCCATTGAAGTAATTGATAAATTCATTATTGACATAAATAAAATAATATGATATGTCATTTTCGATTAATTGGAGGTTGTCATGTATCCTGATCTGAAAAATAAAAATGCGGTTATCACCGGTGCTGGTAAGTCAACTGGGATTGGTTTTGCTATTGCTCGCGAACTAGCAAAAAATGGAGCTAATATCATTATAGCTGATTTAGGTAAGGGCACCATTGGTGATACAACGATGATGGCTGGTCAATTAAGCCAGATGCAGCAGTTGGCTGCAGAATTACAAAAAGAATATTCCGTTACAGCACAAGCATTACTCTGTGATGTTACCAATAAAGAGTCAATTAATGAATTTGCAGTCAAAGTTTCAGAATTGTTTGATTCTGTACATATCCTGTGTAATAATGCAGGTGCAACGTTTGGTGTTCCCAGTGCTATTCATACCTATGATGATGAAGCCTGGCTTAAAACAGTTGATGTCAATCTGCATGGAACATTCAGGGTTTCTAAGGCCATTGTACCGCTTATGAAACAGGGTGGTTCTATAATCAATACGGCTTCACGGGCAGGGAAATTTCCCGCAATGTTTAACGGTGCTTATTCAGTTTCCAAGGCAGGCGTTATTATGCTCACCAAGGTCATGGCAAAGGAACTTGCTGGTGCTGGTATACGGGTTAATGCAATTTGTCCAGGGCAAATAAATACAGATTTAGAACGCTGGCGTTTTGAATTAGAAGCAAAAGTATTCAACACAACACCAGAAGAGCGGGAAAAGCTCATGTGTCAGAGTATCCCGCTTAACAGGATTGGCACACCTGAGGAGGTTGCCAGGCTTGTTGTATTTTTAGCTTCTGAGGCGTCTTCATATATTACAGGGCAGGCAATAAATGTCTGTGGCGGGCAATTAATGGAATTATAACAGTATGGAGGATTGTATGGCTAATGGTGCAAAACTTGTGGTTGAAGCATTACTGGATAAACAGGTTGACTATATCTTTTCGTTAAGTGGGGGACATATCACCCCCATCTATGAACATTTAGAAAACTCATCAATTACAATATTTGATACCCGTCATGAACAGGCGGCTGTATTTATGGCCGAAGCGTGGGGGCGCTTGAGTAGAAAGCCTGGAGTTGCCCTTGTTACAGCCGGCCCGGGGTTTACCAACGCTCTTACCGCTATTGCCAATGCACGGTTATCCAATGCTCCACTCTTACTCATTGCTGGATGTGTGGGGCTGGAAAGCAATGAAAAGCTTGATTTACAGGATATGAAGCAGTTGCCGGTAATTGAACCCATGGTAAAAAAGGCTTTTGTGTGTCATAAACCTGAGCGTGTGTACGAATATGTTGATATGGCATATCGCACAGCGTGTTCGGGCAGGCCAGGACCGGTGTATTTAGAATTGCCTGTTGATGTTCTCAACGCAGCGCCAGATGAAACAAAAGTAAAAAAGACAAATACATTGGTATATTCAAAACCGTGCGATAGCAACGCAGCGTATGATGTAATTGAGCTATTGCAGCACAAGAAAAAGCCTATTATTATTGCCGGCAGCGGTGCATGGTATGCCGATGCTGCCAGGGAATTGCTGCAATTTGTAGAGAGTACGGGTATCCCTGTCTTCACTAACGCTGCCGGAAGAGGTGTAATAGCAGATACACACCCGCTGTGTTTTGAATCATCCCTTGCAATACGCCCCGGAGCAGCTCTTTATGCCAATTTTAACGCAGATCTTGTGTTATTGCTGGGTAATAGAGTTAGCTTATATTATATATTTGGAGACATCTTTAACAAAGATGCAACGCTGGTTCAGGTAGATATTGAACCAGAAGAGATAGGACGAAACCGCAGTATATATAAGGGAATACTAAGTGATGTCAGTTCATTTATTGATGAATGTAATAAAATAGTAAAAGAAAGACAATTGAATTTACCTGAGCAATTCAAAGAATGGGTACTTGAACTAAAAAAAGCTGATGAAGAAAGCAAAAAGCAGGCACAGCAACAATGGCTGAGTAATGCAGTGCCTATTCATGCCATGCGTGTTGCATATGAAGTAAATCAGATCATGGATAAGGAAGATGATGTAGTGGTCAGTGATGGTGGAGATGCTCAGATATGGATGGGAATGACACGGACGGTAAAAAAAGGTGGAACATACTTGGATTCGGGATTGTATGGGTGTTTGGGAGTGGGTATTCCATTTGCCAATGCTGCAAAGCTGTATTACAAGAACTCACGTGTTGTGCTTTTTACTGGCGATGGTTCTTTAGGATTCAACTTTATGGAGATAGAAACCGCTATACGCAAGGGACTTTCCATTACTATAGTTGTTAGCAATGACCTTGGTTGGGGGATGATTCGGCACAGCCAGGTTTTACGGATGGGGCACCCTGTAAAAGAAGGAACATTTATTGGAAATATTCCCTATCATAAGCTGGTAGAAGCTTTAGGTGGCAAAGGATATGTAGTTGAAAAACCAGAGGACATAAAACCAGCTATCATTGATGCATTGCAAAGCAATACTGTGGCGCTGGTCAATGTCATGACTGATCCTGATACAATAAGTCCTGGCAGTGTGGCATTAGCTAACTTGGGTGGATATAAGGCGTAATTATTTACTGAAGATTATATGTAACGACATAATAAAAAGTATTATACCAAACACACGGCGCAATGTTTCGTTATCAAGGGATACAGCAAATTTCCCACCAATGTAGCCACCAATAACAAACCCTAAGGCTAGTGTTATAGCTACAGGTATATTGACATTGCCAGATTTGTAATATTCATATGCTGCCAGTATCCCAATGGGAGGTATCATGGCAGCTAATGTTGTGCCCTGTGCCATATGCTGATTAAAATGAAGTAAATATATAAGTGCAGGGATCATGATGATGCCACCCCCAATGCCCATTAATCCTCCTAGAATACCAGCTGATAATCCAATGATAGTGGTTATGATTAACATAGATACTACTCCTGTAAAAAATATATATTGACCAAAGAAAACGTATAGTATGGTATAATGTCAAGTTATATAAAAATTTTGAGGCACTGATGAAAAACGTTTCCATCATAATAACCTGTGAACATGCAGGCAATCGTGTCCCTGAGGCATTGCGCGATATTTTCACTGACACTACCATCCTTTCCACTCACTGGGCGTATGATATTGGCGCATTGCAGATGGCACGCATCCTTGCAAAGACGCTTGAAGCACCTCTGCTGTATACCACTGTTACACGGTTAGTGGTGGATTGTAACAGGTCAATAGGAAGCAATGAACTTTTTTCAGAATTGATACAAGGGAGCAATATTTTTTTAAAAAATGAGATAGTTAAGCGTTATTATACTGTATATCGTAATAAAATTGAAAAAGCTATTAACACCATGCTACAGAGTTCAGATGCTGTATTTCATATTGCAGCACATTCATTTACGCCGCAATTATATGGTTTTAAACGCTATACTGATATAGGATTGCTGTATGACCAGAGCCGCCCTAAAGAAGCGCTATTCTGCAGCAAGATTAAAGAAGCGTTGATGCAAGCATATCCTTTGCGGGTTGCATTTAATTATCCATTTAGAGGATGCGGTGATGGCGTGACTGTGTGGTTGCGCAAGCAGTATGGCGATAGTTACTGCGGAATTGAGCTGGAAGCTAACCAGCAGATTTTTTTCAACAGTAAAAGACAGTGGCGCACAGTATCATATCATCTTGCACAGGCAATACTGTATGCAGTGAATAATGTAGTACAGGAGGATTACTAAGCTTTTTAAAAATTAAACAATTGTTATCATTCTGACCCTGATAAAATCGGGGATAAAATTGGGGCAAGAATCTTTATTTTTATGGGAGGGACGTTTTTATCATCCCAACATGCAGGGATTTTCTAGGATAGCATTTTGAATTACATCTTTTATCAAAGGCAAAGATTTTAGAGATGGCAAAGCAATACGCTTTTATATTTTGTTTTCTTTAGTTGCATGATGAAAAAAACTATAGATTTTTTATTGAATGGAGATTGTTACCATGCTTGATCCAATGGATTTACAGAAAAAGTTAAAAAGCATTAAAACAGAATATGCTGAAATTCGTATAAGTGAAAGTTTTTCTACCACAATACACCTTTCTAAAAGAATGATAGAAACCTGTAAGGTAGGCACTTCAACGCAGGGGTCGGTTCGCGTTTATAATAAGGGGTGTTGGGGATTTTTTGCATTTACTTCTCTTGATATGGTTGATTATGCCATGCAACAGGCGCTACAGCTATCGAACATACAAAAAAAAGAAAACGCACCCACACTATCCTCATTACAGATGAATGTGATTAAAGAAAAAACAAATGTGCTTATTCCGCCAAATACAGTAAGCTTAGAAGAAAAGATGAACGTGCTTACCCAGTACAATGACATATTGAAGGATAGTAATCTTATAGAAAATACCAATGTGTTGTACCGTGATTCACTGACACAGTATGTGTTATGTAATACTGATGGTAGCATTGTAGAATATGACAGGTCTTTCTGTGGATTGTCGCTATCGGCTATTGCAAAAGATGGGATGGTCATTCAGCCATATGGGGAATCGGATGCTAACTATGCAGGCTTTGAGATAGTAAAGGATAAACACCCGGTGGCAGAAGAAGTTGTGCGTACAGCAACGGAGCTGGTACAGGCACCACAGATAAAAAGTGGTGTATATAATGTTATAGCCGATCCAAAATTAGCTGGTGTTTTTATTCATGAAGCATTTGGTCATCTGTCTGAAGCAGATTTTGTATATGAAAATCCACGGATGAAAGAGATAATGGTTATTGGTAAGCGTTTTGGCCCGGATATACTGAATGTTGTAGATGATGGGACACTTCCGTATGCAGGATACATCCCCTGTGATGATGAGGGTATAAAACCTGAAAAAACATATTTAATAAAAAATGGAATTTTACACAGCCGTCTTCATTCACGGGAAACAGCGGTAAAAATGGGGGAAGAGGTGACCGGCAATGCACGTGCCATAACGGCTTCAGCCAGTCCTATTGTGCGTATGACAAATACGTATATAGAAAATGGGAATTCTACCGTTGAGGAATTATTTGAAAAGCTGTGGAATGGTGTCTATGTGGTTGGTGCTCTGGGAGGTCAAACAAATTTAGAAATGTTTACCTTTACGCCTGCCTATGCGTATGAGGTAAAAAAAGGTAAAAAAACCAAGAAGTTACGTGAGTGCATGCTTACGGGGAATGTATTTGTGACTCTTGCCAACATTGAAGCAATAGCTAACGATTGTACATTGTTTGGTGGACTGGGCGGTTGTGGCAAACAGGGTCAGGCTCCACTGCCAGTTTCTTCCGGTGGGCCGCATATATTGATTAACAATGTTCTTATAGGAGGCAAAGGTGCTGGAAGTAGAAAAACTAAATCTAAGTAGAATACAGGAAACCTGTGCAAAACAAAAAACTCGCTGGTGGGATGTATTTGCTGAGTATGCAGTACATAAAACATATTCATTTAAAAATAATGTATTTTATGGTGTGCGTGAATCAGAAATAAAGGGATACGGCATCAGGATGAATATAGATGGCAAAACGGGTTTTTCATTTTGTAATGATATTGCAATGCTTGATTCTGTGATGGAATATGCACGTGAAACAGCACGTTATGGTGAAATTGAAGAATATGATCTTCCGGCAAAACAACCCACTCCCCATGTTGAATGCTATGATGGGAACATATTCAATAAAGACACCCAATACTATCTCCAAACATTACAGAACGTTGTGGATACAATTCGTTCAGCATACAGTGACTGTATGGTTGATGCGGGCTTGGGGTGTGTGGATGGATATATACATCTGATTAATTCCAGGGGTTTTGATAGTGGGTACCACTATTCGCGGCAGGGTTCAACAATATCTGCCTTGCGAATATTGCCTGATGGTAGCCGTGTCCAGGTATATGAAAGTATTACCTGGAACAGTGATGTTAATATACATGAGCTTTCTGAACGAATTATACAAAAACTGAATTTTAGCAAACAAACCGTCAAAATGCCATTTGGTAATTATTATGTAATTTTTACTCCAAAGGCGTTTGGTCAGATAATGGGTGTGGTTCTGCAGGGTTTGACGGGGCGTTCAATTGAGCGTGGAATTTCACGATATATTGGAAAATTTGGAGAAAAGGTTTTTGGTAGACAGTTTACAGTTTATGATAATCCGTTAATTGATTTTGCACCTGGTAGTTACCCTTTTGATGATGAGGGAATTCCAGCTAAAAGTAAAACTATTATTGAAAATGGGTATGTTAAGACCTATATTGCTCATTTGCAGAGTGCCCATCTTTTGCACGTACAACCTACCGGGAATGCTTCACGAGGGTATGCTATCTTACCCCAGGAAAGTTTTAGCAATATAGTTGTTGAACCGGGCACCACGTCCTTTAAGGATATGATAGCTCAAATGGGAACAGGAATTATTATAGATCAGTTTATTGGCTTTGGTCAATCAAATACATTAATGGGAGACTTTTCAGCCAATCTGGACCTGGCATGGCTGGTTGTCCAGGGTGAAGTCAAAGGACGATTAACAAATTCCATGGTAAGTGGTGATGTTACAACAATGTTGAATGATAAAATAGTACTTTCTTCAGAACGGGAATGGGGTGGCGATGCCTATCTCCCCTATGTATTGTGCCGTATAAATTATTCAACTACATAATTTTTTATATAAAAGTTTTGACAAAAAGTATATATATTTCTTGCTTTTTTAGATAACTCTGTTATGTTTGCGATAGAATAAGAGGAGATAGATAACAAGGTATAATTCATCCGCTTTTAGCGGAAATAATGTATCATAATAAGAATATACATTTGAGGAGAAACACAATGAAAACAAAAATTACAGAACTTTTCAAGATCAAATATCCAATCGTGCTTTCAGGTATGAGCTGGATAAGTACACCTGAGCTTGTTGCTGCGGTTTCAAATGCTGGAGGTCTTGGTATCCTTGCAACGGGTGTGTTAACAGCTGAACAGACCCGTGAGGCAGTACGAAGAGTACGGGAACTTACCAATAAACCATTTGCAGCAAATGTTACGCTGTATTTTCCTGGTGCAGAGAGAAACGCTGAAGTCCTCATTGAGGAAAAAGTTCCTATCATAAACTATTCATTGGGTAAAGGTGATAAGATTGCAAAAGCTGTTCATGCATACGGTGGAAAAGTAATTGCGACAGTTACCACGCATAAACATGCACTGGCAGCCCAGCGCGATGGTGCTGATGCCCTGATAGTAACCGGCTATGAAGCAGCAGGCCATGGTGGTGCCATAACATCGCTGGTGTTGATTCCTGCAATATCACAGGCAGTAAATATTCCTGTTATTGCAGCAGGTGGTTTTGCAGATGGCAGGGGGCTTATTGCAGCTCTTGCACTGGGAGCAGAAGGCATATCAATGGGCACCCGCTTTATGAATACCAAGGAAAGCCCGGTGGCCGAAAGTGCAAAGCAGGCAAGTATTAAGAGTGAAGTATACAACACCGTGTATACTCCAAAAATTGATGGATTGCCTGCACGATTTATGAAATCTAAGGCTGTTGAGCGACTCATGAAAAAGCATCTTAATCCACTGAGCTCTCTTATTCGTTCAAAGAAAATTGCTGATATGTTAGGCTATCCATGGTTAAAACTTGCAGTTGGCATTATGTTTATGGGACCACAACGAGCAATTCAGATGGCACGCATGGCAATTGGTTTTGATGCATTCAAGATAGGAACCATGGATGGTGATTTTGATAAAGGTGTTTTGCCATTGGGTCAGGTTACCGGCATTATTAATGATACACCAACAGTGAAACAGGTTGTGGAAAGAATAATCAAAGAAGCAGTGGAGATTGAAAAGCAACTGGCAAAAAAGGTTAAATAGTAGCCATCGTTTTTTACAGGAGCTAATAAAAATTTATCATGGGGTGGGGTATCTATGCAGAAAGCAACACTTGAAGGATATAAGGAATTTTATACCAATGAAAAAAGTGTTATCAACATGGTGTTATCACGTGCAAAGAAACGTGGTAATGCAGCCGCACTATCGGGATTCATTGATGGCAAGAAGTATAGCTATACCTGGAAAGATCTGACAAAAATAGTGTATGCGATAGCTCATTTTTTAATTGCTAAAGGCCTGCAAAAGGGTGACAGGGTTGCAATCTTTTCACAAAATTGCCCTGAATGGACATTAGCTGATTTAGGAATTCAGGCAGCAGGCTGTGTCCCGGTACCAATTTATGCAACTAACTCCAGGGATGAGGCAAAGTATATACTTGATGATGCTTCTATCAAAGCAATCTTTACTGGTGATCAGGAACAGTATGATAAGATTCTTCAGATAATGAACTCAACCAGCTTACAGTTTGTTGTATCTGTTCAGGATGCTGTGATAGTAAATGGTGAGAATAGTTTTTATATTCATGAGATAGTAAAAACTGAAGTTAGTGATAACGCAAAAAAAACAGTTGATGCTCGTATTAATGAGTTATCGAGCAATGACATGCTTACCATAATCTACACTTCGGGAACAACCGGGAATCCTAAAGGTGCGGTACATACGCATGCAAGCTTCCTGGCTGGTATCTATGCATCGGTATTCCGCTTCCCCGAAGCAGGACCGGGTATGGTATCTCTTGCATTTTTGCCATTAAGCCATGTGTTTGAACGCATGTGGACATATGGAGTATTGCTGAAAGGTGGTGAAAACCATTACTGTCGTAATCCAAAAGATATTATGGAAATTTTGCCACTGTCAAAACCACATTATATGTGCAGCGTTCCCCGTTTATGGGAAAAGATGTATGCTACCATATTTGACAGATTAGAAACAGCGCCACCTGCAAAGAAGAAATTGTTTAATTGGGCAACTACTATCGGCATTGAATACGATACTAGAAAAAGGGCCAAACAATTTATTGGGCCATGGCTTGGTATAAAAAGATTTTTTGCACACGCCCTTGTATTAAAAAAGGTGCGGCAGATAGTTGGTGGCAATGTATGGGTTTTCCATGTTGGTGGAGCAGCTATGTCTGCTGAGATCAATGCATTTTTCAATGGATTGGGCATCCCGCTGGCTCAGGGGTATGGATTGACAGAATTTTTCCCAGTTGCCGTTGGGACTGCTGCAACAGCTTATCCGGGGGTCTGTGGCCCAATTCTTGATATTGTTGATGTCAGAGTTTCTGATGAAGGTGAAATCCAGCTGAAAGGCCCCATGTGTATGCAGGGTTACTTAAATAAACCTGAAGCAACCAGGGAAATGTTTACACATGATGGCTGGTTTAAAACAGGAGATGTGGGAACCATTGAAGAACATGATGGAAAGTTGTATATACGCATCACTGACAGGATTAAGGACCTCATTATAACTGCTGGTGGTAAGAATATTGCTCCGCAGGTAATTGAAACAATGTTAGGCGAAGATCTCTACATTGAGCAGGTTGTGGTGGTTGGTGATGGGCGAAAATATATCAGTGCCCTGATTGTGCCCAATTTTGAAATCTTGGGTGAATATGCAAAATCAAAAGGAATTCAGTATTCTTCACGGCAGGAATTGATTTCAAATCCGGCAATTATTGAATTCTACAACAATAAGATTGAAAAACTAACTGAAAGCTTGGGACAGGTTGAGAAGATTAAAAAGTTTACCTTGATGCCACATGAATTCACACAAGAAAATGGTGAGATTACACCAACAATGAAAATTAGACGCAAAGTAATACAGCAACGATACAATGACATCATTGATAAGATGTATCTGGAATAATGTGGTTTAAATTAGTATTTTTTGTATATAAAATTTTTATTGCTACAATAGTAGTATAACGGTGTTATGTTTTTAGGTAATGAGAATAATAATTTTTAGTAAATGGGGAGTTATTGTATGAAGACAAGAATTACTGAACTGTTTGGAATTAAATATCCAATCATCCTTCCCGGGATGAGCTGGATTAGCACTCCTGAACTGGTAGCTGCTGTATGTAATGCAGGCGGTACAGGCTATCTGGCAACAGGTCCATTGACACCGGAGCAAACACGACAGGCTATCAGAAGGATACGTGAGCTTACCGATAAACCTTTTGGTGCAGGATGTACCCTCATTATGCCAGGTGCACGCGAAAATGCTGAAGTCATGCTTGAGGAAAAAGTTCCAATCATTAATGTATCATTGGGTAAATGTGACTGGATTGCAGAACGTGCACATAAATATGGTGGCAAAGTTATTGCAACTGTCGTTACTGAAAAACATGCTCTGGCAGCAGAAAAACAGGGTGCTGATGCTCTGCAGGTAACCGGGCATGAGGCAGCTGCTCATGGTGGGCAGGTTACCACCTTTGTTCTTGTTCCGGCGATAGTTGATAAGGTAAAAATTCCTGTTGTTGCTGTTGGCGGTATAGCAGATGGCCGTGGGATGGCTGCTGCACTGGCGTTAGGTGCAGAAGGTATTGGAATGGGTACCCGTTTGTCAATGACAAAGGAAAGTCCATTACATAAGAAAACCATTGAAGCACAGCTTAAAGCAGGTATTGAAGATACTATCTATTCCAATAGATTTGATGGAATATACTGCCGTGTGTTAAAAACCAAATCAGCTGAAAAAGCTATAAGAAAAGGCATGAGTTTGCCTCATGCAGCCTTAGAATCATATAAGATAGCTAAGATGATGAATATGCCTTATTTTAAATTAGCGTTAGGCGTTATGCTGCAGGGGCCAAGAATGATGATTCGGCTGGCACATTTTGCCACTGCATTTGATAAAATAAAGGTAGCAACTGAAAAAGGCGATCTTGATTATGGTGTGCAGCTTATTGGGCAGTGTCAGGGGTTAATAGATGATGTGCCAACCGTAAAAGAAGTTATTGAAAGAACAGTAAAAGAAGCAAAAGCTATATATCAGAAGAATATGAAAAAATTTTAAGTTATAAAAAATAATTATTAAAAAAGCAGAGATGAAAGTCTCTGCTTTTTTATATATTGGTTTTATGAATATTTTATGACATGATACAATTATTTTGATGGTAATATAAAAAGTTTTGATGTGATTGCCATATTAATTAAAAATATATTGAAAATATTTATCTATATAGTAAATGTTTTTAAAATTATTTTAATATTCTGCTTGATAATCACATTGAATTGAATGTAACTCCTTAACATGGATTTCAGTATATGGCTTCCAATAAAAATGATGTTATACCAAAAGCCACTATTATAGTCAATCCTGCTTCTCGTTCTGGATTAAAGGTTTATCATCATCTACGTGATTGTATTGATAAGTACTTTAATCATGAGGTTTTTTTTACAAAGAATCGTGGGCATGCAACTGAGCTTGCTCATGCCTCGGTAAGTGATGTTATTATTGTGTGCGGCGGAGATGGTACCATAAATGAAGTAGCAAATGGTTTAGCAGGTAGGACTGATATTGTTGTGGCACCAACTTATGGAGGTTCAGGGTGTGATTTAAGTAGAGTATTTGGAATAGCAAAAAGAATTGAAAACCGTATTGAAGAGATTTACCAACGAATTATTAATGGAATTGATATTAAAATAAGGTTATCAAAAGTAATTACTGAAGAAAACTTTAGATATTTTGTTGGTGTTGGAGATGCTGGTTTTGGGGCAAAAGTGGCGTCAATTTTTGACAGATATAGAAGGCTGGGTAAAATTGGCTATGTTATAGGTGTGCTGCAAACACTTTTTACTGTTAAGCCAGTAAAGGTAAAAATAAATATTGATGGTGAAGTAAAGATTGAGGATGTACTTATGATAATGTTTGCACGAAGCAAATATTATGCAGGCGGCATGAAAGTATCCCCACATTCTGATCCCTTAAGCAATAAAGCTCGTATGATATTGCTTAAATGGATGAAGAAGATCATATTCTTACTGTTGTTTCCAAAAGTATATTCTGGTACTCATGTTAATGTTCGTTACGTAGAAGATGTGGATGCCAGAAGAATAGATATCTTAACTCCAGGGCTTCCAGTTGATGTGGAAGGAGAATATGTAGGTATTACTCCCTGTACATTTATGATTACTGATGAATACATACGCTTTGTATAACTATCGAAAAAAATTATTCTGTAAAAAATGCTTAATTTCCTTGACAAAATTATCATGTAAAAATAAGTTTGAACACCAATTTTGAAAACAGTATATTTTTATTGATTTTTGTTTATTGATTAATATAAATAACGTGCTACACTTGTAATCTATATAATTTTAGCATAACAGCGAAATAATCAGTATTATAGAGAGGATATAATGGGTATTTTGCAGCAAACATTTTCTTTAAAAAAATCTCAGATTGAGAAAAAGTGGTATATCATTGATGCAGAAGGTAAGGTTTTAGGCAGACTTGCAACTGAGATTGCACATGTGTTGCGGGGGAAACACAAACCTTCATACTCGCCTCACCTTGATATGGGTGATAATGTTATAGTAATAAACGCTGATAAGGTGCTTTTAACAGGCAAGAAGCCACAGGAAAAAGAATATTTCTTCCATTCAAAGTATCCTGGCGGTAGCAGATTTGTGAATATTAGAAAAATGCTTGAGAAAAAGCCCGAATATGTATTGTACCATGCAGTAAAAGGTATGATGCCAAAAAACAAATTAGCACGACAGTTAATGGGTAATTTAAAAATATATGCCGGGAGTGACCATCCCCACAAGGCACAAAAACCTGAACCTTTAGAATTAAAGTTTTAATTGCGTAAAGAAAAATTATCGTTACTAAAAATGAGGTTATGAAAATGGCAAGTGCAGTAAATTATGCAACAGGAAGAAGAAAATCAGCGGTTGCGCGTGTATGGTTAAAACCGGGAAATGGAACTATAATAATCAATAACAAACCAATAAACGAGTATTTCAGGAGGCAAACCCTGGAGCTTGTGGTACGACAGCCACTGGAAGAGGTGGGGGTACTGAATTCATTTGATGTTGTTGCCACTGTTGATGGTGGTGGATGGACAGGGCAGGCTGGCGCTGTTAAACTGGGTATTGCACGATGCTTGTCAGCGCTGGATGAAAAGTATAAAAAATCTATGCGGCAGGCAGGATTCCTTACAAGGGATTCACGTGAGGTTGAACGTAAAAAATATGGCCAGAAAAAGGCACGGAAAAGATTCCAGTTTTCCAAACGATAAAAAATGGAATGCAATATATACTTTACAAAAAGGATGCCAGGTGGCATCCTTTTTGTTATGTCTGCATGAACGCCTTTAATATGTGTGTTATGCAATGATTATACAGGATATTGAATATACTGATCGCTATATTCGGATAACACTGGATACTGGCGAATATTTTCGAGTGGACAATGATTCTGTCCCTTCAGGATTGTTACGAAGGGGTGTGGCCATTGATATTGACGCATATAATCATTTAAAAGAAGAATCCATGCTCTTTGAGTGTAAGGAAAAGGCGTTGTATTATATCAGCATCCGTAGCCGTACTGAACACGATATAAAAAAATATCTCATGAAAAAGGGGTTTGATAAAACTACTATCAGCAGGGTACTTCAATATTTTACTGAACGGGGACTCATTAATGATTATGAATATGCAGTGCACTTTATTCAATCGGTCAGGGAACATAAGGTTATTGGCAATAAAATGTTAGAAAGAAAACTTTTTGAGAAAGGTGTTGATAAGGGGATCATTAAAAAAGCTATTAGAAAAACAGTGGATAAAGAGCCTGATATTGAGCAGGTGTATCAGCTGGCATTAAAAAAATATAAACAGGTAAAAGAAAAACACAACCCTCATGTAAAGGTAGTGGCCTTTTTGCAGCAAAGAGGATTTGGCTGGGAAATTATTAAAAAAGTTATGAAGCGATTTGGCGATGATTATGAAGACATACATGATATGCAGGAATAATTTCAGAAGTTATTTTGAAATTTACTATAATTAATATATTGAAATTGTAACATCGTTTTTTTACATTGTTTTGAACATTAAAGTGATTTTATTTTTATTTATAAGGAATGCACAGTATGATGAAGGTACATGATTTGCGGACATCATTTATTACATTTTTTAAAGAGCGGGATCACAGAATTGTCCCTTCAAGTTCACTTATACCAAAGGATGATCCAACACTGCTGTTTACAACTGCCGGCATGGTGCAGTTTAAACCCATGTTTGCCGGTACTGTTGAACTGGAATATACCCGTGCAGCGTCAATACAAAAATGTTTGCGAACAAGTGACCTGGAAAATGTTGGGAAGACCAAGCGGCATTGTACCTTTTTTGAGATGTTAGGAAATTTTTCATTTGGTGATTATTTTAAAAAAGAAGCTATTCAGTGGGCGTGGGAATATTCAACCGATGTTATTGGTTTTCCAAAAGAGGATATCTGGGTTTCTATATATATAGATGATGATGAAGCGTTTGATATATGGCATAAAAATATTGGCCTGCCAAAAGAAAAGATAGTACGGTTAGGCAAGGAAGACAATTTCTGGGGTCCAGCCGGTGATTCAGGTGCATGCGGGCCCTGTTCAGAACTATATTTAGACCGTGGGCCTTCATTTGGATGCGGCAAGCCTGATTGCAAACCCGGGTGTGATTGTGAACGGTTTTTAGAATTCTGGAATTTAGTGTTCAATCAGTATTTTCAGGATACTGAAGGTGTTCTGCATCCACTTCCACGTACCGGGATTGATACCGGTATGGGACTAGAGCGCCTGGCAACGCTGGTACAGAATGTTGACAGTATCTATCAAACCGATGAATTGAAAGGCCTTGTTGATTATATTGTTAAACAGCGGAATATTTCATACAAAGGCGATGCACAGATAGCTGTCAATGTGCTTGTGGAACATGCACGTGCACTTACTTTTGCAATATCAGATGGTGCCTATCCGTCAAATGAAGGTAGGGGCTACGTATTGCGCCGTATCTTACGACGAGCGCTCAGGTATGGCCGCCAGATTGGTATTCATGAACCGTTTGTGTATACCATTGTTGACCCGCTGGTCGCGGCCATGGGGAAACAATATCCGGAACTATCGGACACTAAAGAAAATGTTAAAGCTGTTATAAAAGGTGAAGAAGAGCGCTTTTTAGAAACAATTGAAAATGGCATGGACCGACTGGAAGAGATTATCAAAACATTAACCAGAAAAGGGGAATCAACAATTAGCGGGAATGATGTGTTTGTACTCTATGATACATTTGGTTTTCCGGTGGAAATGACTGAAGAGATAGCCCGTGAAAATGGATTGCGTATTGACCGTGAAGGTTTTGAGTATAAAATGGAAGAACAGCGTAACCGCGGAAGACAGAGCTGGAAAGGTGTGGAAGGCAGGATTGATGGGGTTGTAGGTGAAATATTAAAAAAGGTTCAGAGCACACAGTTTGAAGGCTATGAAAAATATGATTCAGAATCGGAAATTATTGTGCTGTCAGATTTTGAAAGCTTAAAGACTCATTTAAATGAGGGGCAGGAAGGAATACTGGTTGTCAAAAACACGCCATTTTATGGTGAGTCAGGTGGGCAGGTTGGGGATACTGGTTACATTATTGGTGATAGTGGAACATTCAGGGTTGTGGACACAAAAAAATCTGGTGATCTGATTGTCCATATAGGGCAGGTGGAAAAAGGAACTCTTCAAGAAGGTACGAAGGTACGGTTATCAATTGATGGTCTCAGAAGAAATCTTACCCGAGCAAATCATACCGCAACACATCTTTTACAGGCAGCACTGCGTCACGTTTTGGGGCAGCATGTAAAGCAGGCAGGTTCACTGGTAGATCCCCAGCATTTCAGGTTTGATTTTTCCCATTTTAAGGCAATGACACAGGAAGAAATTCAGCAGGTGGAGGCGATAGTTAATGAAAAAATATGGGCTGCATTGCCGGTGAATACTGCAATTATACCATTGCAGGAAGCCTTAAACCAGGGAGCGATGGCAGTATTTGATGAAAAATATTCTGATATTGTCAGAATGGTTTCTATCAGCGATTTCAGCAAGGAATTATGTGGTGGGACGCATGTTGACAATACAGGCAAAATTGGTGTTTTCAGAATAATGCGAGAGTCTTCCCCTGGTGCAGGTGTGCGAAGAATTGAAGGAGTGACACTGAAGGGAGTATATGAACGGCTGATTCATGAGCATGCGATAGTAAGAAGGATAATGGGGTTGCTTGAAGTAAATGAATCAAATATTGAGAAGAAGGTTGCCGAAATGCTTGAAAAAGTTTCCTATCTGGAAAAGGAACTGGAAAAGGCAAAAGCTGCAGGGTTGAAAGATATTGCCAGGGAGTTATATACCAAAGCTGAACATATCAACAGTCTGAAGTTTGTGAGTGCGTCACTGCAAAATATGGATGCTGAAGCTTTACGTACACTGGCTGATTATATACGGGAGCTTTCGGATACTTTGGTAGTGTGTTTAGCTTCTTCAAAGGAAAATAAGGCATTTATTATAGCTGCAGCTACCAAAGGTGCTATAGATAAAGGAATTGATTGTGGTGCTATTATCAAAACGGTATCAAAAGAGATTGGTGGCGGTGGTGGCGGCAGAAAAGATCTGGCACAGGCTGGTGGCAAATCCCCTGAACATATTGCAAAAGCACTTGCAAAATGCAGGGAAATTGTATTGCATAGCAGTAAATAACATAAATGGAAAAATGTAATTAATTTATTGAAATACCTTCCAGTCGTGATATATAAATATTTATATTTAAATTAATATATTCAGAGGGGTTATTATGGGTGAGCTTAAAACGATGGTTCAGTATTTTTATGACACTTGCAGCAAATTTCCTGAACGGCCTGCACAAAAATTTAATAGTAAGCTGTATGATGACAATAATGGAATGTTTACGTATGCAGAGTTAAAAGAGCGTGTAGAGGATATTGCTTGTGCATTGTTGAAAATAGGGTTTCTCCACAAAGGCAGAGCTGCAATTATGGCGCCAACAAGCTATATGTGGACACAGGTTGATATTGCGATTGCCTGTGCTGGTGGCGTCAGTGTAACAATTTATCCCACATTATCTGATACTGAAGTCACATACATCATGAAAGATTCAAAATCTACAGTGATATTTGTTGGCAACAAAGAGGAATTGGATCAGATAAAACGGATCTGGAAACAGCTGAAAGATCTTAAAACTGTTATTGTAATGGACACATCATTTAAAGGTGACAACAAGAAGGTCTATGGCATAAAGGATTTTATTGCCATAGGCAGAGAGTGGCGGAAAAATGCAGCAAATTATAAGAAATACATCAAACGGAAAGATGGTGTAAAATTGGATGATTGGTTCACAATACTGTATACTTCTGGAACAACCGGTCAGGGGAAAGGTGCTATTATCACGCACTGGACTGGTTCATCACGATTAGAGGGTACAGTTGCATATTTCCAGAAATATAATTTTGATGTTAATGAACATGATGTTACACTATGCTACCTGCCACTATCGCATGTATTTGACCGCGGTTCTTGCCAGTGGCTTGCCTTAACTAAAGGATCTTTGATATGCTATGCTGATAAGCCTGCAACATTAATTGAAGATATGCAAAAATATAATCCCACATGGATTAACTGTGTGCCACGATTGTATGAAAAAATTTATATAACCATGCAGCAGGCAATGGCAGAAAGCACATTGAAGAAAAAGCTGTTTGACTGGGCAATTGGTGTGGGATTACAGGCACTTGAATACCGCAAAGATGCAAATGGTTGCTACAACATGCATCCAGAGTTTGATTTAAAATCTAAGTTGCCTTTGGGTCTTAAAATAAAGTATTCAATAGCTGATAAACTTTTTGCCAAGGTTCGTGGTTTATTTGGAAACAGATTCCACCATTCATTTTCAGCAAGTGCGGCTATATCGCCTGATTTGCTGAGGTTTTATTATGCATTGGGGCTGGCTGTTGTAGAAGGATATGGTTCAACTGAAAGCTTCAATGCAGCAGTGCTTAATCCAATTACTGCGTGCAAGCCTGGTTGTATGGGTAAAGAAGCCAATGGTAGTAAATGTAGAGTGGCTGCTGATGGTGAACTGGAGCTTTCAGGCGCTGGTATATTTAAAGGCTATCTCAACAAGCCAAAAGAAACTAAAGAGGCATTTACCAAAGATGGTTGGTTTAAAACCGGTGATGTAGTAGAGTTGACACCTGATGGGTATATTAAATTTGTTGAAAGGAAAAAAGGAATAATCTGTACTTCTATTGGCAAAAATGTTGCACCAGCAAAAATTGAGAATCTATTTTCAACAAGTAGCTGGGTAGAACAGATTTTCCTTGTAGGTGATGAAAAGCCATATATTAGCGCGTTGATTGTGCCAAACTTTGCAAACTTTATAGCGTTGTTCAAACGTGAAGGCATTGCTTTTGATGAGTCAAAACTGGTATATGAAAATATTGGTGGCATGCAGATATGTACAAAAGTTGGAGATGATTTTATCAATAATAAACGTTTGCAGGAACTGATAGATAATGAAGTAAAAGAAGCAAACAAACGACTGGAAAAATTTGAAGAAGTCAAGCGCTACACCATACTGAACCAGAGGTTTACAGAATCAAATGGTATGATTACTCCAACTCAGAAAGCAAAGAAACGCGTGATAATTCAAGTCTATAAAGATGTAATTGAGAAGATGTACGAATAAAGTAAAAATTAATTAAGGCTCTTGCCGCATTTGACGGGAAGTACATATTTCATTCATAAGATAAAATAGGGGGTGTCTCAAAAGACACCCCCTTTTTTTAAAATATCAAAAACTAAAAAAAGCCGCCCCATGGTTTGTTTTGAGACGGCCTCTTTTTAAATGGATACAATAAATATTAGATGTAATCACATCCTTCTAAAAGGATCTTTTCAGCTTCTTCCTTATAGGCATCCATTACATACGGTATTCCAGAAATTTTTGCTGCTTCTTCTGTAAGTGCCATAAGGTCGCTTCTTGAAATGGTATCAATTCTGAAATTGCGGCTGCCAGCCATAATCTGCTGTAAACCAACTTTTATTTTCTGGCTGAATGTGTAAAGACCTATTGCTCCAAGAGGGAAATTATCCACTTCTTTCCCGTATTTAGCTTTGAGTTCTTCATAGCATACAAAGATCTCTTCTTTTGTTGCGCCATGCTGAGCAACATTCTTTGGCAGGTTATTTTCTTTTAACCATTTTTCAATATTTTTGCCAACCATGCCAGGTATCATCAGTGCGCGTCCCATACATACAGCTTTGAAATATGGAGATCCCATTGCTAAAACTTTGAAGATGTGATCTTCAGTTGAAAAACCACCTGCCATTGCTAAATCAGGAACCCACATGCCTTTTGAAGCCATTTTCTGAGCCATGTCATAGGCCATACACTGGAGATAGAATGTAGGAACACCCCACTCTTCCATCATGCGCCATGGGCTCATGCCTGTACCACCACCAGCGCCATCTATTGTAAGAAGGTCAATTTTTGCTTCAGATGCCCAGCGTAATGCAGCTGCAAGTTCTTTTTGAGAGTACGCACCTGTTTTCAATGTAACGCGTTTTGCTCCCAATGCTCTGAGTCTTTCTACTTCCTGAAGGAAAGCTTCTTTACTGATGAATCCCAAGCGTGAATGGCGCTCAAACTCTTTAATAGCACCATCTTTGAAAGCAGCTTGAATAGCAGGGATAGTTGGGTCAGGTGTTACTATGTATCCACGATTTTTAAGTTCTATAGCTCTTTCTAAACTTCTAACTTTTATTTCACCACCTATACATTTGGCACCCTGTCCCCATTTTAATTCAACGGTTTCAACACCAAGCTGTGAGATAATATATTCAGCCACACCTAAGTTGGTATCTTCAACATTCATCTGAACAAGGATATCCCCGGCTTCACCTTTATATTTTTTAAAGGTTTCTACACGACGGATCATTTCAGGTGATTTAGTAACCTTGCCATTTTTGTCCCTTTCCAGACCGGGGTCTATTCCACATACGTTTTCACCACATACAATAGCAATACCTGAAATGGCTGCACCAACTGCAAAATGTTCCCAGTTTATTCGTGCTATGTCGGTTGAACCCAGTGCGCCGGTAAACATTGGTACTTCCAGTTTGACCCTGTTTTTAGTTCCAAAATACGTTTCTGTTGAAACTAATGGAAACCGTGCAGTTTCAGGGCCAGGATTGAGTAGACCCTTTGCACCAGCTGCATACCCCTGAATGTTGAGGTGTGAATAGTCAACAGGGTAATCCTTATCAGCCCCTGCTGTTATCTCACCAAAAGGACCCGGATATAGCAATTCGCGTCCTCGCATGGTGGCCTGGAAAATTTCGCAATTCCCTGTACAGCCATCCAGACACCGGGAGCAAATACCAGACTGTGGTGCTACACTCCTTGAACGGTTAGCGGTACGGGTTGCATCGTTAGAATTTGGTCGTGATAGATTTCCCATAAGTGTGCTCCTTTGTAAATTGTTATAGTTTTTAAGCTTTTGCTTGACAGTGCTGATCAAAAAAATTTTTAAAGTAACAAGTTTGCAAAAAGATATTTTTAAGAACTTTTGTGTTATTGAAGGTTGATTGGTTTAAAAGTCAAAATATTTAATGTGTATGAAATATAAATTCCTTAAAATTTAACATATATGTAACATAAGAAGATAAATTTGAAAAGAATAATTTTTTCTTGCATTCCTGTATTAGTAAATAATTGTAATCAATGAGGCTATTCTGCAAGATAAAAAATATATGTTGAAAAACTGTAAAATATTAAGTATTTTAATATATAATAAAATTTCATGTTTATAAAATGAGGTACATGTGAATAAAATAATACAAAATAGTAAAATATCGGAAAATGTGGGCAAGGCTATAATTGAAGCCCCGTATATTGCACACCACCGTAAGGCAGGCCAATTTGTCATCGTAATAGTTGATGAGGTAGGCGAACGAATCCCTCTCACTATTGCTGATTCTGACAGGGAAAAAGGTACCATTACCCTGTATTATCAGATTGTGGGGACCTCTACCCATAAACTATCGCTCAAAAAAGAAGGTGAATATGTATATGATGTTGCAGGACCTCTGGGACACCCCACGGACATACGTAACTATGGAACAGCGGTGTGTGTGGGTGGTGGCATTGGTATTGCTGCCGTGTACCCTATAGCAGTTGCAATGAAGGAAGCGGGAAATTTTTGTATAAACATTATTGGTGCACGGAATAAAGATTTATTGATACTGGAGCAGGAACTGAAAGCAAAAAGTGACCAGATTATTGTTACTACCGATGATGGGTCATATGGCATTAAAGGTTTTGTAACTGATGAATTGAAAAAGATTCTTGATTCTAAGAAAGTTGATATTGTGGTTGCAGTGGGGCCTGTACCCATGATGAAAGCGGTCAGTGAACTCACACGCAGGTATAATGTAAAAACGCTGGTGAGCCTGAATTCTATTATGGTTGATGGCACCGGCATGTGTGGTGGGTGCAGAGTAACAGTTGATGGCAAAAAGCAATTTACCTGTGTTGATGGACCTGAGTTTGATGCTCATTTAGTTGATTTTGATGAACTCATGAAACGGCTCAACACCTATAAGGATCAGGAAAAAGAAAGCTTTGAAAAACATACATGTCAGCTGGAGAAATACCATGGCCGATAAAATCCCAAGACAAAAGATGCCTCAGCAGGATCCAGCCAAACGGATCCATAACTTTAACGAAGTCCCTTTGGGGTATGATGAAAAAACAGCAGTGCTTGAAGCAACCCGTTGCCTGCAGTGTAAGCGCCCTACCTGTGTGGAAGGGTGTCCTGTGAATATTAATATTCCGGGATTTATCAAAGCGGTGAAAGAGGGCAATCCACTGGAGGCATTTGCTGTTATAAAGCAGACAAATTCGCTGCCGGCAGTGTGTGGCAGGGTTTGCCCCCAGGAGGATCAATGTGAAAAGTTGTGCGTTCTGGCAAAGAAAGGAGATCCGGTTGCTATCGGTAACCTGGAACGGTACGTTGCCGATTATGAACGCGAAAAACAGCATTATACATTCACGAAAGGTGAAACAGTAAAGGGAAAAAGGGTTGCCATCATTGGTTCGGGGCCAGCGGGGTTAACGGCTGCGGGAGATTTGGCCCGTATGGGGTACAGTGTTACCGTGTTTGAGGCATTGCATAAAGCTGGTGGAGTTCTGGTATATGGAATACCTGAGTTCAGGCTGCCAAAAGATATAGTACAGTATGAGGTAGATGCTCTTAAAGCAATGGGTGTTACCATAGAACTGAGCAGGGTGATAGGCACTGCAGAAACTGTCAATGACTTGCTATCTTCCGGTTTTGATGCGGTGTTTGTGGCAACCGGCGCAGGATTGCCATTATTTCTGGATATACCGGGCGAAAATCTTCAGGGTGTGTACAGTGCCAATGAATATTTAACACGGTCCAATTTGATGAAAGCATATCGCTTCCCTGAGTATGATACGCCAATTGTTAAAGGTGAAAAGGTGGCTGTTGTTGGTGGTGGCAACGTTGCTATGGACTCAGCACGTACAGCACTGCGTTTGGGTAGTAAAGAAGTATATATTATTTACCGTCGTTCCAAAAAAGAGATGCCTGCTCGAATTGAGGAAGTGGAGCGCGCCGAAGAAGAAGGCGTTATCTTTAAGCTTTTGACCAATCCTGTGCGGTTTATTGGTGATGAAAAGGGCAGGGTTAAAGCGGTTGAATGTATTCAGATGGAATTAGGTGAACCTGATGCTTCCGGAAGGCGAAGCCCCATACCTGTTAAAGGGTCAGAGTTTATTATTGATATTGATGTGGCAATTATTGCCATTGGTAATGGCCCAAATCCCTTAATACCAAAAACTACACCGGGGATGGATACTACAAAACGTGGCAATATTATTGCTGACCCGGAAACTATGAAAACCAGTAAACGTGGAGTGTTTGCCGGTGGTGATATTGTTACCGGTGCTGCAACCGTTATTCAGGCAATGGGAGCTGGCAGAAAAGCGGCAAAGGCTATTGATGAATACCTTTCAACTGGTGTGTGGTAGAAACCAGTATCTTTTCCGGTTCCCTTGCTGGTGTGCGTTTTTTATTTTTATAAATAATTGCATTGGCAATGGAATTCCAGTTGTTCTGGTACATATAGCGAGGAAGCTCCAGAGTATTGTGTGCCAGGGGTAATGAAAGAGGGCCCCACTTAATGGTGAATGCATACGTATAGCCCGCCTGTGACAGTGCCTGTTTTCCAATATCAGTTACAACGCCAAAGGGATACACAAAGGTATCAACGGTAATGCCTAATTTTTCTTCCAGCATCTTTTTTGATTCAAAAACTTCTAGTTTAAAATAGCGATAGTTTTTAGTATATAGCTCATCGTTGATAAACAAATGAAAGTAACCATGAGAAGCTATTGCACATCCTTCCCTGGTTAATTGCTGTAATTCTTCCCAGGTGAGAACGTAAGGCTTTTTACCAATAATGAATGTATTAATGCCCAGCAATGGCTTTATGCCTAAAGGCTTTAATACTGAATAATATGCATCAAGAACTGTGTGGTGGCCATCATCGATGGTGATAAGGATATTTTTATCACCGCTAACTTTTCTGTATTTGATATCATCAAATGATATAAAAGAAAATCCATGCGAACGCAAATCAAGAAGTTGTTTTTGAAATTCCTGAATTGATAGGTCATATTTAATTTTTTTTCCCATAAAGGTATGATAAACAAGTACATAAACTTTATTGCTGGCATAGAGTGGAGAAACTGATAAGAAGAATAATAAGGCAGCAAAAATAAATCTCATGGGTTTTCCTCGAAAATAGTTTTGGTATCCTTTGTTTTTGTTGTTTTTCATTTTAATTAATCGGGATAAGTAATCATGTTCTATCAACTGAAAATATTTTTTCTACGCACTCAACGTTCACTGCATAATCTTTTACGAAAATTTTATTGTGATATACACAAAGATATGTTGATGTATTAACAGTAACTATCGGTACAAATAAATTATAACTATAAAACAATTATCAAACCATGCCTGTCAACATAAAAGTTTGTAATTTTACAATTATAGTAGGAGAATATTGTAAAGCAATTGAATTGTGATTGACGGGACATTACTATCTGTTAACGTATTTAACATACTATACGAATGGGGGTTAGCCATGAAAATAAGCTGTATTGAATTATACCATGTTTCTATACCATTGCGCCATACATTCTGGCCAACGTGGATTCCCGGGTATCCACAGACACATAACCGATTTACGTTGATAAAGCTTATAACGGATGATGGCATTGAAGGGTATTCAGCAGGGACGGCTATGGGTAAAGAGCGTGAAGGGCTTGGAGATCTTTTAGCCGGGTATATCATGGGAACTGATCCAAATGATATTGACCGTGTTCAAAGCCTTTTAAAACAGGCAGGGTATTTGGGGTGGAGAAATTTCTGGATAGAGCCGGCATTCTGGGACATTATTGCCAAGAGTAAAGGAAAGCCAGTCTATGAACTGTTGGGTGGCAATGCACGCCCTATTGAGGTATACTGTTCAACCGGTGAAATGCATGATCCACACAAGCGTGTTGATGAAATCTTAAAGTTAACTGAGCGCGGATTTAAAACATTTAAACTGCGGGTAAAAAATAAAGAACTTAAGGATGACATACGCCATATTGAAATTATATCAAAAGGTGTTGGTAACAAAGTAAAACTGGGAGTGGATGCCAATCAGGGATGGCCTGTTTCAATAGTTGACAGGGTTCCTGACTGGGATTTAAAGCGTGCAAAAGAGTTTGTGCGAGCATGTGAAGCCAACAACATTGTATGGCTTGAGGAACCGCTGGATTCACGTGATTATGATGGAAATGCGGCATTAAAGCGATTTGCAAAAAAGGTTAAGATTTCAGGCGCAGAACTCAACTACGGATGGGATGAAATAAAGATAATGTTTGAAAAGGACTGTTTCCATATATATCAGCCCGATGCAACGTTTGCCGGAGGGATTGCGCAGGTCAAAAAGGTCATTGATACCTGCCATGAAAAAAAGCGAGAGTTTTCACCGCATACATGGACCAATGGCATAGGATTTTATATTAACTGGAATATGGTACTTTCTGATACTAAAAATAAACTGCCACTGGAATATCCACTAGAAGAACCTTCATGGATTCCTGAATTCAGGGATGGCATCATTGAGCCAATTATTCCGGATAAAAATGCAATGCTGCAGCCATTTACACGCCCGGGACTTGGTTTTGAGATTGACAAAAAATTACTATCAAAATATGGAAAGCGGTACTTCCGAATGACTGAGTTTGGTTTAAAGATTAAGGTGATACGTGAAAAAGGAATAAAGGAAGCCTTAGCATTAAAGAAACGCAAGGAAGGCCAATAATTTTTATAGATGAAATAATTGATGGGTACGTGAAAGGCACCAAAGAAAAATATGAAACGAATGCGAATAGTAGATTGTTTGAAGAGTGATATTCCTATTGATGATTGCATAGTAGCTGGATGGGTGCGCACAAAACGGGAATCCAAGGAAAATATCTTTATTGAAATTAATGATGGCTCCTGCCTGTCAAACCTGCAGGTGGTGGTGGGTGTGGGCGATAGTTCCTTTGATATAGCCCAAAGGCTGCATACGGGTGCAAGTGTGTATATACAGGGCAGTCTGGTGCCATCCCCTGCTGTAGGCCAGACATGGGAACTAAAACCCAATATCATTACTGTGTTTGGCGATGCTGACCCTGAAAGCTATCCCTTGCAGAAAAAGAGGCATTCATTTGAATTTTTACGTGAGATAGCACACCTGCGCCCGCGAACAAACACCATGGGAGCCATCATGCGAATCCGCAATCAGGTATCGTATGCCATTCATACATTCTTCCAGCAAAAGGGATTTTTGTATGTGCATACACCCATTATAACCACCAGCGATTGTGAAGGCGCTGGTGAGATGTTTCAGGTGACGACACTTGATTTACATAATTTGCCGATGGTCAATGGTGCAATTGATTATACCAAGGACTTTTTTGGTGCTAAAGCAGCTTTAACGGTTAGTGGACAGCTTGAAGGGGAGTTGCTGGCCATGGCGCTTGGTGATATCTATACATTTGGGCCTACATTCAGAGCCGAGAATTCCAATACCACGCGCCATTTGTCCGAGTTCTGGATGGTTGAGCCTGAGATGGCATTTGCAACCCTTGAAGATGATTGTTCATTGGCAGAAGAATTTTTGCGTTTTATTTTTAAATGGGTGCTTGAGAAATGCCAGGAGGATATGCAGTTTTTTAATGAACGGATAAAGCCGGGCATTATCCAGAATCTAGAATTAATTGTTAACAGTTCGTTTGAGATAGTTACATACACAGAAGCCATTGAAAAATTACTGCAATCCAAAGAGTCATTTGAATTTCCGGTACACTGGGGGATGGACCTGCAAACTGAACACGAACGCTGGTTAACTGAAAAATATTTCAAAAAGCCAATAATAGTAATACATTACCCAAAGACAATAAAAGCTTTTTATATGAAGCTCAATGACGATAATAACACTGTAAGAGCAATGGATGTACTGGTGCCGGGTGTTGGCGAGATTATTGGTGGAAGTGAGCGCGAGGACAGATACGATGTGTTGATAACACGTATGAAAGAAATGGGACTTGCCCCTGATGATTACTGGTGGTATATGGATATACGGAAATTTGGTTCAGCACCACATGCTGGTTTTGGCCTGGGGTTTGAGCGCGCAATACAGTTTATTACCGGTATGCAAAATATTCGTGATGTAATACCATTTCCCCGTACGCCGGGAAACGCACGATTTTAGCAGGTGAATTGTATATGAAAATAGCAATTGGCAATGATCATGCAGGCGTTGAGTTAAAACAATATATTATGCAGCATTTTAAAGAGCATAATTTTATTAATGTTGGCACTGATGTCACACAATCATGCGATTATCCTGATTATATTAAATTAGTTGCTGAACTGGTGCAAAAAGGGGAAGTGGATTATGGCATAGCACTATGTGGTACAGGAATAGGTGCATCCATTGTTGCCAATAAGTATAAAGGCATTCGTGCTGCCCTGTGTACCAATGAGTTTATGGCTACCATGGCACGAAGGCACAATGATGCAAATATTCTGGTGCTGGGCGCGCGGGTTGTTGGAATGGATTTAGCTATTCACATAACAGCAGCATTTTTACAAGGCACATTTGAAGGTGGCCGCCATCAGCGCAGGTTAGATAAAATTGCACAAATAGAAATAATGGAATGAAAAAGGTCAATATAAAAAAATATTATGCTATTACAGGTATTATTATTCTGTCGGTGTTGTGTATTGCGCTGACGTATGATACCACATACCAGATCATGTTTACTTCTAATGGGTTGGATCTGTTTAATGTAAAAAAAATTAAATTGCAGGGGAACCAATCAGGATTTACTATCGCAAAAATAAACTATAAAGAATCCGTCAATCCACTGGTTACTGATTTATTGATTACCTTTGATAAAGATTTCCCTGCCATGGTCAAGGATGATTCTGGCCATTATGCAATACGATACGCACAGTATACATATACAAAAGAATATATTGAAAACGAAGGATGTGCATATTTTTTTCACAAAGACCACCGTGTAGAAATACAAACTGCAAAGAATAACTGGTTAACAAACTGTACCGATTTAGGATCATTTACCATTGAAGCAAAACTGAAGCTTACCAAATACAGTCCCCTGGCAATAGTTCTTTCGCGAATTGGGTATTCAGGCGGTAAACAGGGTTTTGAGATTGTGTGTGTTAATGATAAGCTTGCCATCAGATTCTACAAAATGTTTTATAAAAAGGATAATGTTCCAGTTGATGTTTTTTGTCACCGTTCACCATCACTTGCATTAAACACCTGGTACCATATTGCGGTTAGTTTTGACAGAATATCGGGAAAATTAGAAACTATGATAAATGGGGATGTTGTAGAAACTATTTTTTGTACTGAAAGTGGTGAGCCGTTTGTTGATGTTATGGTGCCACGGTTTGTATGTCAGGACATACCGGTTGCTGTAGTTGGCAAACATTTTTATGGATATTTAGACAAAGTAAGAATTGCCCAGCGATATATTCTGGATTTAGAAAAAGAGACTGAAATAGCAAAAACACAATTTAAGGCTATAACCTATAATCAGAGGGATACTATAAACCGGGAGGGTATCATCACAAGCCCTGTATATACGTTCCCGGATTATGGGACAATGGTAACGCTTTTTGCCTGGGATGAAAAGATGCCCCCATCCACATATATATGGATGGAATTTAGAATCAGTGATGCGTTCTTCAAAGCAAATGATGAAACACCACAATGGTATAGAATAACAAATAAGCAAAAAAATATATATCTGCACAGGGTTGGCAATGAATATCTCAGAGGCAAATTCTATCAGTGGCGGGCACATTTAATAGCTTCATCCGATGGATCAAATGCGCCGGTCATCTACAATATTGGATTGCAGTATGCATTAGATACGGCCCCGCAACCACCCATTTTTGTCACTGTTGATTCAGTTGGTAACAATATGGTCACGCTGAAGTGGAAGAAGAACGTAGAGTACGATATACTGGGGTATAACATTTACTATGGCGTTAAAAGCAAACAATATGATGGCATTATACGAACTGTTAATGGCAAACGCATTTCTAATGAACTGTCGGACACAAATGGATATATTACAGTAACACTAACAAATGATGTCATTGAAGAAAACCGTGCCAATGATACAAAAGGGTTTTTAACGTTTCCGGTATTAAAGAACAATGTTCTGTATTTTTTTGCAGTGACTGCCTATGATTCATATAAGCCTGATACCATGTTCAATCATGAATCAAAACATTCAAAAGAAGTAAGTGCCCGCCCTGACCCAGGATCAGATATTAAGTAGAACGAAACTTCAATTATACTTGCAATTGTCATTATAATACTCTATTATTAAATAAAATTGATCAAAAATTAATGAAAGGTAATTATATGAAGATATTTACTATCAGTGAACTTATTGGGACAATGAAGCAATTCCCTCTTTTGCAAAAGGTATCGCCTGTTGAGGCGGTAAAGTCTTTAACATTCTTTAAAGATGTCCCTGAAGCGGTTTTACAGGAGATAGTTGATGGCATATTCATTCATCAGTATGCAAAAGATGAAATTATCAGCAGGCATGGAAGATACAATGAGTGGCTTTATGTTGTACTTTCGGGTGAAATATCAGTATTTATTATTACGCCTGATTATACCAAACTGGAGTTATATGCATTGGGGCCTGAAGACTTTTTTGGTGAGGACATTGTAATCCGAAATGAGCCACGGGAAAGTACGGCGATAGCATTTACTGATAGTATTTTACTTGCAATTGGGAAGCAGGAATTAACAAAAATTATTGCATCTTCGGCTGCAACTTATGAAAAACTCAATAATGCCTTTTTGCAGCGGAAAATGCGTAACAATCTGCGGTCCATACCAATTTTTACACATCTGCGCGAAGAGGTTTTCAATGAAATACTGGATGTTGTCAGGCTGGTACACGTAAAAAAAGGAGATGTGATTTTTAAACAGGGTGATGTTGGGGATGCATTGTTTTTAATAAGAAAAGGGGATGTGAGTGTTTACAGAGCAATGAATAAAAATGAGGAACTCATATCGTTACTTGCTGAGGGTAATTTTTTTGGTGAGATGGCCCTGGTACTGGGTGAACCTCGGAATGCTACTGTTATAGCTAACGATGACTGTGAATTGCTGAAGATTGATAAAAATGATTTTGATTCCATTATAGCGCGTCATGTTGATGTCTATAATACTATTCAGGCTGTTGCACTTGAGCGGGTGACAGGGCATGAACTTTTTGACAGCAATGAAGCATTTATATCAAAAAAGCTTATAGAATTAAATAGGGCAATAAATAAGCATATTGATGTTATTGCACAATGTACGTTTGAAACACCAAAAGGGAGTGCCCTGCTTGCAACGTTACCAGGTTCACGGTATCCCTATGTATATCCGCGCGATAGTGCCTGTGCAACTCGAATGCTGTACCGTATTGCAATGAGCAGGTTGCGTTCAAAAGATATTGCATTTAGACTTCTTGCCGGTATTGCCAAATTTATTTACAATTGCCAGCGTGACGATGGATACTGGGGTCAGCGATATGGGCTTGATGCGGCTGATAAAAGTATTTACAAGCAGGAAGACAATGTGGCGCATGGTGTATCCATTTTGTGCAGATATCTGCTTGCAGCCAAAAACAGGGGTCATATTCCTCATGATAATGAAGCATATATTGAGGCAATTTATAAAGGGGCAATGTTTGCGGTTAAACGGTACTATCGTAATGAAATACATCTATTTTATTCCACAACATCCATCCATGAATCAGCAATAGAAGAAGGTTATTCAATATGGGTTAATTATGCATATTACTGCATGTTGCTTTTAATTGAGCAGGTGGCAAAAGAATTTAACTGTGAAACTAAATTTGAAAAAGCTTTTGTACTGAAAGAGGGATTTGGCACCATTGTTAAAAACGTTTTTACCATTGGGGACAGGCTTATACGAAGGCTTAAACCTGATGGTGAGGCCGATTTGCGCCCTGATATAACATTAATGAGCCCGTTTTTCTTTGGTACAGGGATAGTGCCGGATATTTTTAAGGCAGATGAGATTTTTATTAACACAATGAAATTTCTCGAGGATACCCTATGGGACCCTGATTTAGGAATGCTACAGCGCTATCTGCCGTTTATTGAGGATCCCAATACCCATGTACATGCTGGTAATGGTCCCTGGGTGCAGTATACAGCAATGCTGGCACAGTATTATTATTTTACAGGGAACGTTGAAAAAGGTGATACAATTATGGATATTATAGATAGCTATAGCACTGATGGCTATTTGTGTGAGCATTTGACCACGCCTGATAGATTTCATGAATTTATGACATTGGAGTGGTTGCCTGGAAGTGATGTGAACAAGGAATTTGCACCTGATATTATGGTTGACGGAATAACCTACGATTTGATTGTTGAGGAACTCAATCATATGAAAAATTCCTATGATCAGATAAAAAGAAGAATTGAAACGGGATCTGTACGCTATCTTACCTTTGCAATCCCGCTCATGTGGTCGCATGCTGAGTATGCCATGGCCCTGTTGCTTAAAACATGGCGGCAATTACAGGATACTGGAGTAAAGCAGCACATTTTATGAAGACGTATACCGTAACATTAGCAATTCCTCCAAGAGTAGCTAAAGAAATTAAGGCCATATGTACAACATTAACCAGCAATGGGCATGAGTGTTATTTAATTGGTGGTTCTGTGCGTGACCTTATATTGGGGATACCTGTGTATGATTATGATTTTGCAACCAATGCGCATCCAGAAGATGTAATGAAGCTGTTTAAAAAAGTTGTGCCAACAGGTATCAAACATGGCACGGTGACAGTTCTTATGCACTATGCGCAGTATGAGATAACTACATACAGGGCTGATGGTAAATACACTGATGGCAGGCATCCTGATACAGTTGTTTTTTCAAAAACTCTTAAGGAAGACGTTGAACGCCGTGATTTTACCATAAATGGCCTTGCCTATGATATCAACACCAGCAAAATCATTGATTATGTGGGAGGCATGGACGATATTGAAAAAAAGATAATTCGCACTATAGGGGATCCCCTTCAGCGTTTCAGTGAGGATGGATTACGACCATTCAGAGCATGCCGGTTAGCTGCAAAACTACATTTCAGCATTCATAAGAAAACACTGGAAGCAATTCCACAAGTACTCGAGATAGCAAAAAAGATATCTGTAGAGCGGGTACGCGATGAAATAAAGAAAATGCTTGAAGCGGATAAACCATCTGAGGGATTTGAGTATATGCGTGTTACAGGATTACTAGATCTTTACATGCCTGAGCTATCGCAAGGGTTTGGAATGGAACAGAATAAATACCACATGTACGATATTTATTATCACAGCATCTATTCCTGTGATGCTGCACCAAAGGAAAAACCATTGGTCCGCCTTGCAGCATTGCTGCATGATATTGGTAAAATCCCTACACGGCGTGAAGGCAGTGATGGTGATTATACCTTTTACAATCATGAGGTGATAAGTTCCAAAATTGCACGCAAGATCATGCGCAGGCTTAAATTTTCCAATGATGAAATAGAGTATGTCACCAATCTTATTGCAAACCACATGTTTCATTATACAAATGACTGGACAGATGGAGCAGTCCGCCGGTTTATACGAAAGGTTGGGTTAGATAATCTTGATGATCTATTCCTATTGCGCCTTGCTGACAGATGTGGCAATGGAATGAGAGATGGATTGCCTGAACCTATCAAAAAGCTTAAACGACATATTCAAAGAGTAATAGAAAAGGATAATGCCTTTACTGTTAAGGACTTAGATATAGATGGATATATTTTGATGGAACATCTTAAATTGAAACCCGGGCCAATAATAGGCAAAATTCTTAATGAGTTACTGGAACAAGTACTTGACAACCCTGAATTGAATAATCAGGAAACACTTCTGCAAATGGCACACGAATTGTATGCTGCCATGGCAAATGATACCACAGCCACTTGCCATGACAGCACCCAGCATCATATTGTTTAAGAAAAGTAATTAGGTAATATTGCTTTTAGTTTTTTCTTTTGTTTGCTGCTTTGCTTTTTGGGATCGGTGATAATTGCATATTTAATTGCTTCCTTGCATCCACAATCCCTTTCTTTAGTAAGCAATGGTATTAATTCTTTTATAAGTGCTTTGGCATTCGAAGCATTTTTATTAAGATTATTAACAACCATATCAACAGTTACATGCTCCTCATCTTCCTTCCAGCAATCATAATCAGTGCTCATGCAGATTACTGCATAACACATCTCAGCTTCGCGGGCAAGCTTGGCTTCAGGTAATGTACTCATGTTGATCACTCCTGCCTGCCATGAGCGGTAGAGGTGGCTTTCAGCACGGGTAGAAAATGCTGGTCCTTCCATGCAAACAAGGGTTTCATTAGTATGCATGGGTATGTTCAGTTTTTGTGCTGCAACAAGTATTAATTCGTGAAGTCTAGTGCAGAATGGGTCAGCAAAGGCAATATGTGCTGCAATTCCATCACCAAAAAAGGTTGAAATGCGTGATTTTGTACGATCAATAATCTGGTTAGGTATTACAAAATCAAGTGGCTTGATGCGTTCTTTTAAGCTGCCTACTGCAGAAAATGCCACAATCTGGCCTGCACCCAGCATTTTGAGTGATGCAATGTTTGCTCGATAGTTAATCTCATGAGGCAGGATAAAATGTCCACGG
>Ga0116188_1000546_pt1 | contig 36940 bp, 39 predicted proteins | sample AD_JPNTR2_MetaG_FD_89807 | JGI IMG/M metagenome (GOLD analysis project Ga0116188, IMG submission 89807) | Active sludge microbial communities of municipal wastewater-treating anaerobic digesters from Japan - AD_JPNTR2_MetaG | ecosystem: Engineered > Bioreactor > Anaerobic > Digestate | place...
CCAAAGAGAAGGGTCCCCGAAAAGGTCGCGGCCAATAGGGCCAGGATGACCGAAACCCTAGCCAGGGTCTTCCTGGTCCCCATGGACCGGGCCACGAGCGAGGCAAGAACGCAAAGGCCGACAGCGTAGGAAAAGACGGCCGAACGGCTCGTGGAATTCCATAAGCCCCAGGCGTTGACGGTGAAAAGGAAAAGATTGGCCGCCACAGCGATTTTCTTGCTGCCACCGATGTCGTTTCCAGGGCCGCCACGCAGGAACAGCCAGGATGAACCCATCATGACCATGGCCACCCAAAGGCCGAACATGTTCTGCTGCCCCGTGTTTCCTATGTATTTCCCCGGAGTGGGGTAAACGAAGGGGAAGAGATGATGCAACCCATGGACCTGCAGTTCCGCGAAAAGGACATTCACGGCGCCCGCCAGGGCGGCAAGCCAAAGCAGGATAGGCAGGCTCTTGCCGTAGGCCCCGTTACGGGTGATGACGTAGACTCCCCAGAGGGAGGCGAAGAAGAGCCACTCCCTGGTAAAGGTCGGAACTGACGTAATCGGGGTCCAAAGGGGTTGGAGGATCAGGAACAATACCAGGAAAAGCCATGCGGCTCCAAAGGGATCAAGGAGGAAATCCTCCCTGACACCTTTCATGAGGACTATCCTCATGCCGGCCAAGGCTATGAGGAAACCCACCGGGACGAAAACAGCCGCCCATTTCATGAGGTGAAGCGCCTCGTACCAGAAGGGCCCTGAAAAAACAAGGTTCGGAACCGAGAGCATGAAAAAAAGGATCATCGTGGCCAGGGGTTCCGGCACGAGGCTCGCCTTCCCCGACCGGAAGGGCCCATCGCCCTTGAAAAGACCGACGTCACCTGGTCCTCCGGTCAAAACTTCACCTCCGGATCCTGGCGGATGATCGGCAAGGCCTTCTGGAAACGGGCGTCATCGCCCCTTTCAGGACGGCCAGGCCTGGCTCGCAAAGCGAGCGTGTTCTTTGAAAAAGGTGAGCCTGATGGTGCCGGTGGGGCCGTTTCTGTGCTTCGCCACGATCACATCGGCCGTATTGTCACCCTCTTCTTCGGGCGGGTCGTAGTAACCGGGGCGGTAAAGGAGGATGACCAGGTCGGCGTCCTGTTCTATGGCGCCGCTGTCGCGAAGGTCCGAAAGTTGGGGCCTTTTTTCCTGCCTTGATTCGACGGCCCTCGAGAGCTGGGAGAGGGCGATCAACGGTACATCGAGCTCCCTGGCTATGGCCTTGAGGGAACGGGAGATCTCTGCGACCTCCTGCTGCTTGCTCTCGGTTCTCCTCGTCAACTGCATCAACTGGAGGTAATCAACCACGATCAACCCATTGCCGGTTTTCATGACCTGGGATTTGAACCGCCTGGACCGGGCTCGCAGCTCCAGCGTCGTGAGCACGGAACTGTCATCGATGTAAAAGGGGGCCCTGGAAAGGTCACCCGCCGCGGCGGCCAACTTTTCCCAGGCGCTTTCATGGAACATACCCGTCCGGAGGTCGTGAACATCCACCCTGGCCCTGGATCCCAGCATGCGCTGGACCAACTGTTCTGCGCCCATCTCGAGGCTGAACATGAGGACCGGTATCCCCCTGTCCACCGAGGCATGCATGCCTATGTCAAGGGCTAGGGCAGTCTTCCCCATGGAGGGCCTGGCGGCTATTATATTGAGACTGCCTGGCTGGAAACCACCTGTGATCCTCTCAAAATCGTCGAAACCACTGGGGACGCCCGTCACCGAGCTGTCGGGCGAATGGAATTTCTCTTCAATGGATCGAAAAGTAGGGCCGAGGACATCCCCCACCTTCCTGAAGGGGATCTGGCTACCTCTCTGGGTGATCTCGAAGACAGCCCGCTCGGCCTGGTCCATCACGTCTTCGATCTCCCGGTCCTCCGAATATCCGAGACGTGCTATCTCGGCACCGACCTGGATCAGCCTGCGATGGATCGACTTATCCCGTACTATCCTGGCGTGATATTCGACGTTGGCCGTGGTGGGAACGGAATCCACGAGCCCTGCGATGAAGCCCTGGCCCCCGAGGGCTGAGGCGAGCCCCCTCTTGGACAGGTCTTCGAGGAAGGTGAGAGGGTCCACGGGTTTCCCCTTTTCGGCCATTTCCCTCATGACCTGGAAAGCCTGCCGATGGCTCCCGTCGTAGAAATCCTCCGGCAGGAGCGCGTCCAAGCACACCGTCAGTGCATCCTCTTCCAGAAGGCAGCCTCCTATCACCGCCCTCTCGGCCTCGATGCTGTGGGGGGGGATTTTCTCGAAGAGCTGGTCACTCAACCCTTTCATCCTCGACCTTCAGGGTCATATCCGCTTCAACCCCCTGGTGCAGTTTTATTGAAAAGGGGTAGGAACCCAACTCCTTCACCGGTGAAGGAAGCCGGACATCCTTTTTATCGACGGGGACACCATACTTTTCCTGGATCCTTTCCGCCACCTGGGCCGCCGTGACGCTACCGAACAGTTTCCCCCTCTCCCCGGCGGAAACCTTGAGCACGACTTGCTTGCCCTGGAGGAGAGCCCTGCTGCTCCAGGCCGCCTCCTCCTCCCGCCTGGCCCTGACTTCCTTCGTCTTCTGGCGCTGTTCCCAATCCTTCAACTTTTCCCTGGTCGCCTCTTCGGCCATCTTCCTGGGGATCAGGAAGTTTCTCCCGTAACCCTCGGCCACATCGACCAGGTCACCCTTTCTGCCCACTTTTGATACGTCCGTCAGAAGTATGACTTTCATTCTCTCCCCCCCCGAAACCTCGACCGCAGGTCGAACCACAGATCAATGATACCCAATATAAGGATTAACTGCGCTAAAAAGGGGACGACCATAACGACCAGTGTCAATAGGGCCTTCAGGAAACGGCCTAGTCCCCTGGAACTCATGAAGAACCAGCCAACGGCCAGCCCTTGGAAAAAGAACAGGGTCGTCACCAGGAGGCGCAGGTTCAGGGCCGTCTTTTGCAAAAAGGCAGCAGGGGGATGATAGGTCCCCGCCAGCTGGAGCGCCAAGGAGGCCACGAGGGCCCAAAAAATGCTCTTGGGAAAGCGCCATCGGCTGAACTCCGGAAGCCTTGGAAGGACTTCCCTGCCTAGCCTTTTCAGCACCGCGGCACTCACAACGTAGCTCAGAAAGCAGTCCACCGTCGCCGCCATGACAAGGAGGGCGGGGAAGATCAGCGGGATCAGGGAGAGGGTGGTCCGCATCTGCTCCTGGGCCAAAGACAGAGACTCCTTCGACATGCCCAGGCCTGAATAGACCGAGGAGATCCTCTCGATCATGGGCAGGATCTCCGCTTCCTCGAGCCCGAAGGGGTTGATCCCTGTCAGCTTAATGGCGATCACCATCAGTAGGAGTTTGCTCCCGAGAGAAACCAGGATACCGTAGAGGATAATATCGACGGCCCTGTCGAAACGCCTGCCCAGGGCCCCTAGGGCTATGCCCAGGAAGCCGAAGCCGAAGCAGAAGAAAAGGGCTCCCACCACACCGGTCAAGGCGGCCGAGATCACCGTCGCCGCCACGACTCCAAGCACGGCCCTTCCCAGGCTATGCCTGAGACCTAGGACAACGAGAGGTGCGGGGCAGACAAGGGAGAACGCCATCCCTACGAGGGGCAGGAAGTGACCAGCTAGGAAAAGCACCGCGGAAAGGGCTACTAGCAGCGATGATTCGACCAGGGCCCTGGTCCTGTCCATAAAGAACGACCTCCCGATAGAACGGGGGGAGAAGCCTGGGGCTCCTCCCCCCGCGATGAACACGGGTCTTCTTCCTTCTACTCAGCGCTGTAGGGAAGAAGAGCGAGGTAGCGCACCCTTTTTATCGCTTCCGTGAGCTGCCTCTGGTGCTTGGCGCAGTTCCCCGTCACTCTCCTGGGGACGATCTTGCCGCGCTCGCTTATATACTTCCTGAGTTTATCCACATCTTTGTAATCAATGTGGTCTATTTTCTCCATGCAGAACATGCAGACCTTTGGTTTCCTTCTCTTGCTTCTCTTACCTCCGCCGTTCCTCGGTGAAAAAGCCATCACGAACCTCCTTCCCTTCAAAGAATCCAAAGAAACTATCAGAAGGGTATATCGGCATCCTCGCCTTCGTCCTTGATGTCGTCCAGCTCGGAAATATCCCTCACGTAATCGTCCTCAAAACCCTTCTCCCTGAGGCTGCCTCCCCTGGACGGGATCGCCTGCTCTCCCTCGGAAGGGTACGCTTCGCCGCCGTCCCTGCGGGAACCAAGGAAGGTAACCCCTTGGGCGACTACTTCGGTGACCCACCGCCTTTCGCCCGTCCCCGCCTCGTAACTGCGGACCTGGATCCTTCCCTCGACGAGAACGGAACTCCCCTTCCGGAGGTATCTTTCGCAGTTCTCGGCCTGGACGCCCCAGACCACCACGGGGATGAAGTCAGCCTGGTCCTGGACTTCGCCTTCCTTAGTCTTCCACTGGCGGTTGACGGCCACGGTCAATTTCGCTACGGCCTGCTTGGAGGTGGTATATCGCACCTCGGGATCTCTCGCCAGGTTGCCCATCAGAATGGCCTTGTTGAAACCCCTTGCCATCGAGATCACTCCCTAGGTTTCATCCAGAGCAATCACCAGGTGCCTTAAAACCTGGGTCTTGAGTTTCAGCAACCTTCCCAGCTCGCTGACCTGGGAAGGGTCGAGAGTGAAAGTAAGGACCGCATAGAAACCTTCGGTTTGTTTCTGGATAGGATAGGCGAAGCGCCTTTTCCCCCAGGAACTGCTCTTAACGATCTCTCCTCCCAGGTTGCGCACGACCCCCTCGATCTCCGTCAACGCCGATTCGTGTTCCTCCAGGTCGGCCTGGAAGATCGTGACCATTTCGTACGATCGCACGTCATACACCTCCTCCCTTTGGCCTGAGGTCTCCCCACTCCGGGGGAGACAGGGACATACGGCAGAACATTATACGCTAGGGACCCTTTTCCGGCAACGGGTCCTGAGAAACCACTTCCACCCGGAATATCCGTTCTCCAGGTAGAGTCAGGTTGAACTGTTCCCTGGCGAGCCGGGCCACGCCTTCCGGCGTCTTGTAAAAAAGGATTTTTTCCTTCAAGACCTGGACATCCCTCGTAGCTGCGACCAGGCGGTCCATCCTTTCATCTACGATGGAGCCCAGCCTCCCTATCTTTTTGAGTTCCAGGATGTAAGCCGTTCCGACGATCGCCAGGAAGCAGAGACCGGCCGTGATCAGGGCCACCCAGCGCAGGCGGATCATTCCTACATCTTCTCCGGTGCGCTTATCCCCAACAGAGAAAGGGCGTTGGCCAGGACCACCCTCGTCGCCTCCGAGAGGATCAGCCTGGCGCCCTCCAGTTCAGACCCCACGCCCAGAACCCGATGGGCGTTGTAGAAGGAGTGAAAATCCCCGGCCAGGTCGTAGGCGTAAAAAACTATCCTGTGGGGGGCGAGGTCGACGGCCGCCTTTTCGACCTCCTCGGGGAAGGCCGAAAGCCTCTTCACGAGTCCTATTTCTTCCGGCTCAACCAGTAAGGAAAGGTCGACATCCGATAGCTTTGGCATGACCTTGCCCCGGGCCGCCGCTTCCCTGAAAATGCTGTGTATCCTCGCGTGGGCGTACTGGACGTAAAAAACAGGGTTGTCCGTGGAGGCGCTCTTGGCCAGGTCCAGGTCAAAATCAAGGTGACTGTCGGAACGCCTCATGGCGAAAAAGTACCTCGTGGCGTTGACCCCTACCTCCTCTATAACCTCCGCCAGTGTGACGAACTCGCCCGAGCGGGTCGACATGGATACCTGCTGCCCCCCCCTGTGGAGGTTCACGAATTGTATCAGTAGGATCTGGAGGTCTTCCTCTTTCCTGCCGAGGGCTTGCACCGCGGCCTTCATCCTTGGGATGTAGCCGTGATGGTCGGCCCCCCACACATCGATCACCATGTCAAAGCCACGGTCGTACTTGTCCTTGTGATAGGCGATATCGGAGGCGAAATAGGTGGGTGCCCCGTTGCTCCTTATGAGAACCCGATCCTTGTCGTCCGAGAAGGCTGTGGCCTTGAACCAGGTCGCCCCGTCGGCATCGAAGGCGAAACCGTTTTTCTTGAGGGTCTCCAGCATCCTGGGGATCTTGACCCCGTCGTAGAGGGATTTCTCTGAGAACCAGACGTCGAACTTAACGCCGAAGTTTTCAAGGGTCTGACGGATGTCCTCCAGGATGACCTCATTGGCGTACTTCGTGAAAAAGGGGAGGGATTCTTCAGTCGGGATGTCCAGGAATCGCTCGCCCTCCGAGTCAAGCACCTGACGGGCGAGATCGTAGATGTAGCCGCCCTTGTAGCCATCCTCCGGGAAAGGTGCCTCTCCGGGGCGACCGCAGATCTCGAAATACCGGGACTGGGTCGACCTCCCCAGGAGCTCCATCTGGAGCCCGGCGTCATTAATGTAGTACTCCCTCTCGACATCCCACCCGGCGAAGGAAAGGATCCTTGCGCAGATGTCTCCCACGGCGGCGCCCCTGCCGTGGCCGACATGGAGCGGCCCCGTAGGGTTGGCACTGACGAATTCCACCTGGACCCTACGTCCGCCGCCGGAATCGCTCCTGCCGTAATCGTTCCCCCGTTCCAGGATATCCTCGATGATCCCGGTCATCCACGACCGGGAGAGGAAAAAGTTTATGAAACCCGGCCCCGCCACTTCGACCCTCTCCACGAGGGGGTTTTCCGGCAGAAGAGAGACAATATGGCGAGCCACTTCCAGAGGTCTCTCTCCGAAAGTACGGGCCCATTGCATGGCGGCGTTGGTGGCCCAATCCCCCTGGCCCTCCCTTCTCCCCCTCTCCACCTCCACTGAGGCTTCCCCCTCCAGGGTTATCCCCTTCTCCCGGGCGATCTTCCCGATCGACGATGCCAGCATTTCTTTTATGACGGTCTCGATGTCTTTCTTCATGATCTCGCCCCGCTTTCGATCACCTTTTCTTCAAGGGCACTGTGGCCTCGTTCCAGCCTATCTGCTGCCTGACGATGTTTGCCAAGGCCTGTTGAGCCTGCTCTTCCAGCCTGGCCGTGGTTACTACGGTTTTCTGTTCCGCCGCCAGGGTGATTCCTTTCCTCACACGAATGGATTCCTCAAGCTTGACCTGCCCCGCGTCGTAGGGCCGGGTCACAGGAAGGACCATGACCTTGAACCCCTCGGGGAGAGCAATGACGGCGGTCTGTTCAAAGACGAAGGGGAAACGGATCTCACCGGAAATCCTTTTTTCTGCTATCGACCGTTGCCAGGGCATCACCACCGAGGGCATCCTGAGCAACTGTCCCTCGCCTCCGGGGATAGCGATCCTCGCATGGATGGGGATCTTGACCCTCAAAGCCGTGCCGGGCGATTCTGCGGTCACTTCCTGGAGGGATACTCCCTGGATCGAAGGCCACGAAAAGGAGGCCAGCATCCTGGTCGCTGCATCTTTCCCCGTGTCGCCCCCTCCGGCCAGGACTTCGACCCAGGCTCCCCCGGCAGTGATCGTCAGTTCCCCCTCGGCAACGCCATCCGGAGCGACTTCCAGGACCCAGTTAATTGAAAGCCGATGATCTCCAGGCCCGCCCGAGGGCAGTCCCATTCTTGAGGGTGTACTTCCATCGAGATAATGCAGTGTCCGACCCCAGAGGCGCGGCGGCATGGAGCCCGGCTTAACGGCCTGTCCCACCTCGAACATGAAGGGCTTCCCGTTGGTCGGCTTAACCGACAGGATCGGTTTCCCCCATGCCTTTATCGTGGCGGGCGACCCATCCGAAAGGGGGACCCTTGGATCCCAGCAGGTTTCCACCCCCCAGCCGGCCCTCCGCAGCCAATTCCCCAGGAGGAACGTGGCTTCCCACTCTGTCCAAGGGCCCTCCGCCGAGACCGCGGCGGGCCTCCTTACGAGGTCGGGAGGGAGCGAGCGATCGATACGTGCGGGGTCGTTAACATATTGGATGATGCCTATCCCCCTCTTTGATCTGTCGGGGTCCTTCAAAAGAGATGCGACCCTCGAAGGAGGGGGCGTATCGAGGGAATCAGCCAGCGTTGCGGCGTCGGAGAGTGAGAACTGTATGCCCTTCCTGAGGCTGAATAACAGCCACCGACCCTCCCCGGGGGAGAGGGAGGCCCCTTCATAGGCTGGGGTGTTAATGATGCTCCAGGTATAAACATCCTCGGCACCGTTCTTGCTGACCTGCGGTTCGGGGAGGTTTTCGCCCAACCAGGCCGGTTCAACCCCGCCGGGCACCGTCAGGGTGATCCTCTGTTCCCACTGGGCAAGGTCAAGGTCAATGGGCACAGCGTCCTCGAGGTTCATTCTGGTGGGGAGGACCTCCCTGTACGACAAGGCAAGGATGTTGTCCTCGAAGTCATTGGGAAACCGGACCTCGATCACCCGGACCCCATCCCTTTCGATCTCCCTGGGGATCAGGGGGTACCGCACCCTACGACGGTTAGGGTCATAAAGGGCCGATTCCAGGACCGAGGCTTCACCTCCATCGAGGATCGGGATCTCCCAGTTCCTCCAGTTGTCGGGTAGGCTCTGGCCTTCGTAAAGGAAAAGGGTGGTGGTCCTTTCCGTTCTCCCATCGGCCAGGAGCCGGTAATTGATATCCCTCAGGACAAGGGTCCCCTTACCTGATCCCAGGGCTTGCAAAGAGGGGGCTTCATCCAGGGTCTTCGAGAGAAGGGCCGGAATGTCCTGGCCGTGGGCTATACCGCGAAAGGTGAAGGCGGTCACCGCTATCAGTACGAAAAGGAAGAGCCTCGATCTCAAAATTATCACTCCTTCGTGCTCGAAGGCGCAGGACGGCCGGTCCGACCCTCAAGCATTCTTACCGCAACAGTGCTTGTACTTTTTCCCGCTTCCGCAGGGACAAGGTTGGTTTCTCCCAACCTTCGGGGTACTCCTCACCGGTTGCGGCCTGGGCGCGTCACCGGGTTCACCGGCGGTGAGGGGCGTCACCGCGTCGCGGGACTCCCGACGGGAGGCCGTTGACCTGGCCGGAGCCGATCCCGGTGTCGCCACGGTCACCCTGAAGAAGTACTGGGCGAAGGAGATCCGAACCCGCTCCATCATCTCCTGGAAAAGATTATAGGATTCAAACTGGTATTCAAGAAGCGGATCCTTTTGGCCGATCGCCCTCAGCCCGATCCCCCGCCTCAGCTCATCCATGGCCAGGAGGTGCTCCTTCCAGGCTGAATCGAGCACGTTGAGGAGCAGAAACCTTATCATTTCATTGGCGTTGTCTTTGCCCATCTCCTGGATCTTGCCGTCTATTCTCCGGGTGACCTCTTCCATCAGCCCTGCACGAGATACCTCAAGGTCTTGCGGTGTATCTACACCCTCAAGGTGCTTTTCAATACCCGGCCAAAGTACGCTTTTGAGTGAGACCGACACAGCCTGGGGTTGAGGTTCGCCGCCCTCGGGGAAGAAGCGGTCCAGGATGCCGTCAACAGCGTCTCCCACCAGCTGGCGGCCATGGTCTGCCAGGTCGGGCTCGGTCAGGATCCTCCTCCGTTCCTGGTAAATGGCCTCCCGCTGCTGGCTCATCACGTTATCGTACATCAAGAGCTGGCGCCGGATATCGAAGTGGAACTCCTCCACCCTCTTCTGGGCCGTCTCTATGGCCTTGGTTAGCAGACCGTGCTCGATGTACTCGCCCTCCTCGAGGCCGAGTTTTTCCATGAAACCACTTATCCTGTCGGAGCCGAAGAGGCGGAGAAGGTCATCCTCCAGGGAAAGGTAAAAGGTGCTGCAGCCTGGGTCCCCCTGGCGACCACTTCTGCCCCGGAGCTGGTTGTCAATGCGGCGGGATTCGTGCCGCTCCGTTCCTATGATCTTTAGCCCCCCGAGATCGACGACCCCGGCGTGCTCACGGTCGCACTCCTCCTTCTTCGCCGCGAGGATCCCCTCGAAGGCCTCGATGTCGGAGTCATGGTCAATGCCCTTCTTACGGGCCTCTTCCCTGGCCAGGAAAAGGGGGTTCCCTCCCAGGACTATATCGGTCCCGCGGCCGGCCATGTTGGTGGCCACCGTCACCGCCCCCAGTCTCCCCGCCTGGGCGACGATGTTCGCCTCCATCTCATGGTACTTGGCGTTGAGGATCCTGTGCTCGATCCTCCTGGCCTTCAGGATCTTCCCGATGGTCTCCGAGCTTTCGATGGAAGTGGTACCTATCAGTATCGGTTGGCCCGTCCTGTGGGTCTCCTCCACGTCGTCCGCTACGGCTGCGAACTTCTCCCTCCTGGTCCGGAATATCACGTCGGGGTTATCCTTCCTGATCATGGGCATGTGGGTGGGTATCACCACCACCTCCAGCCCGTAGATGTCCTTGAACTCCTCTTCCTCGGTGGCGGCCGTTCCCGTCATACCCGCCACCTTGCCGTACATCCGTACGTAGTTTTGGAGGGTTATTGTGGCGAGGGTCTGGTTCTCCCTTCCAACGGAGACCCTCTCCTTGGCTTCTATGGCCTGATGAAGCCCGTCGGAGTACCTTCTCCCGAACATCAGCCTCCCGGTGAACTCGTCGACAATCACTATCTCGCCGTCCTTGTTGACGTAATGGACGTCCTTCTGGAAAAGGTGGTGGGCTTTCAGGGCCTGGACGATCCTGTGACCGAGCTCGGACCTCTGGTAGTCGGTGAAAAGGTCAGGCAGGCCGAGGATATGTTCGCACTTGGCTATCCCGGCCTCGGTGAGGGCCACGTTCCGCTCTTTCTCTTCCAGTTCGAAGTCCTCTCCCTTGCGAAGCCTCCTGGCGACGTCGTCGGCCTTCCTGTAGACTTCCACGTTGTCCTCGGAGGGGCCCGAGATGATGAGGGGAGTCCTGGCCTCGTCGATGAGGATGGAATCGACTTCGTCGAGGATAATAAAGGAATGCTCCCGCTGCACGAGTTGGGATGCAGCGATGGCCATATTATCCCTGAGATAGTCAAAACCGAATTCGCTGTTGGTGCCGTAGGTGACGTCGGCCCTGTAGGCCGCCATCCTGTCGTCCTGGTCCATGAAGGCGTAGATAACGCCCACGGAGAGACCCAGGTACCTGTAGATGGGCCCCATCCACTCGGCGTCCCGCTTGGCCAGGTAGTCGTTGACCGTGACCAGGTGCACCCCTTCACCCTTCAAGGCGTTCAAAACTACGGCCAGGGTAGCCACCAGGGTCTTGCCCTCGCCGGTCTTCATCTCGGCTATCTTGCCCTCGTGGAGGGCCATCCCTCCCATGAGCTGAACATCGAAATGACGGAGTCCCAGGGTCCTCCTCGACGCTTCCCTGACGGCGGCAAAGACCTCAGGGAGCATTGCCTCAAGGGCTTCACCATTCACGGCCCTCTGCCTGAAAAGGAGCCCCAGGCCGGCGAGTTCATCCTCTGAAAGGGATCGCATCGGCCCTTCCAGGTCATTTATCCTGGCCACGGCCGAGGCGTAGCGCTTGAGGGTTCTTTCGTTCCGGTCGAGCCCCAGGGTTTTCTTAAGTGCTTCAAACATTCATTTCACCTCGATCGGGTCTAAGCGGGGAGCGCGCCTCAAAGTGTCATTATATTCCCCCTGGTTGGGAGCGTCAAAAAAGGGGGCCCTCCTGGGAATCTCCCGTCTCAGGGGGGGTAAGGTGACGGACGCTCCAAGGAGAACCTCCGAAGGGTGAAAAAATACGGGGTCAGGAAAGAAGGCTTTTTGCCTTGACCAGGTACTCCATCCCGGACCAAAGCGTGGCGATCAGGGCGATCCACATGGCAGGGAGCCCCCCGGGAAGGTCGAAGATCATGAGGAGAATGGCAATGACCTGGGTAACGGTCTTGACCTTGCCTCCCCTGGATGCAGAGATCACCACACCCTCCGAGGCGGCGACCATTCGAAGACCCGTCACGAAGAACTCCCTGGAAAGGATGATGACCACTATCCAGGCCGGCAGCCGCTGGAGCTGGACAAGGGAGATCAGGGCGGCGATCACCAGTATCTTGTCGGCCAGGGGATCTATGATCTTGCCCAGGTTGGTGACCATGCCGTGCTTCCTGGCGAAGTACCCGTCGAAGGTATCGGTGAGGGCGGCTATGGTGAAGACCAGGCCTGCTAGTATATCCCCGAAAGGAAGCCCTAAAATGTTGCCGAACTGGCCCCTGAGAGTGAGGAAGACCATGACAAGAGGGGCGAGGAAGACCCGGGAGAGGCTCAAGATGTTGGGCAGGTTCCAGATATTCAGGGCTCATTCACCTCCAGTACCGCGTTCACGGGGGTCCGCCCCGTAAGGGAGCCCCCCCCTCCTCTACCCTCCCAGGTAGGCTTCACGGACCTTCGGATCATTCAAAAGCTGCTTGCCCGTCCCCGAGAGCACTATCCTTCCCACTTCCAGGACGTAGGCCGCGTCAGCTATCTTTAGAGCGGCATAGGCATTCTGTTCCACCAGCAGGACCGTCTTGCCCTCGTTGTTTATGGCCTGGATTATATCGAAGACATCCTTCACCAGGATGGGCGCCAGCCCCAACGAGGGCTCATCGAGCATAAGGAGGCTGGGTGATCCCATCAGGGCCCTGCCTACCGCGAGCATCTGCTGTTCGCCTCCGGAGAGGGTGCCCCCCTTCTGCCAAGCTCTTTCCTTGAGCCTGGGGAAGAGTTCGTAGACCCAGGAGAGGTCCCGGTCGATCCCCCCCTGGTCGTTCCTGCTGAAGGCTCCGAGTTTGAGGTTCTCCAGGACGGTCAGGTGAGGGAGGATCTTCCTTCCCTCGGGCGCCATCATTATCCCCGACTTGACTATGTCCTCCGGGGCAAGGCCGGATATCTCCCTGCCCTCAAGCTCAATGGAGCCGCCGCTTTTTTTAACGATCCCGGCGATCGCCCGGAGGGTGGAACTCTTCCCCGCGCCGTTAGCGCCGATCAGGGTAACCACCTTGCCCCTGGGAACTTCCAGGGAGATCCCCTTGATGGCATGGATCCCGCCGTAGTGCACGTGGAGGTCCCTTATCCTAAGCATCGCGGACGTACTCCTCTCCAAGGTATGCCTCGATGACCTTCCTGTTTGAACGTATCTCCTCGGGCCGGCCCTCGGCGATGGTCACGCCGTAATCGAGGACCCAAATGTGTTCACAGATACCCATCACTACCCTCATGTCATGTTCTATCAGAAGTATGGTCAGGTTGAACCGCGTCCTGATATCTTTGACAAAACCCATCAGTTCCTGGGTCTCGTTAGGGTTCATGCCGGCGGCTGGCTCGTCCAGGAGGAGGAAGGTCGGGTCCGTGGCCAGGGCCCTCGCCAACTCCAGTCTCCGCTGAGCCCCGTAGGGGAGGCCTCCCGATTCTTCATCGGCGAATTTTTTGAGTCCCACGGCGTCGAGCAGGAACAGGGCCTTCTCCCGCAATTCCCTCTCCTCCTTCCAAAAGGAAGGCAAGTTGAGAAGGGCGTGCCACCAGGTGGTGCTCTGGCGGACCCTGGCCCCCACCATGACGTTTTGGATCACACTGGCCGTGTGGAAAAGCCTAATGTTCTGGAAGGTCCTAGCTATCCCGGCTGAGCATACCCTGTGGGGGGACCACCCCGTGATATCCTGCCCGTTGAACAGGATCTTCCCCTCGGTCGGCTTGTAAAAACCCGTCACCATGTTGAAACAGGTGGTCTTTCCGGCTCCGTTAGGCCCGATGAGGCCCACTATGCTGCCCCCGGGGATCCGCACTGAGAAGTCCCTGACGGCTACGAGGCCGCCGAAACGTATCGTAAGGGCCTCTGTTTCGAGTACGGCGTCGCTGTTGGGCATCAGGCTTCTCTCCTTTTTCGGAAGAGGCCGAAGAGCCAGTCCCAACTGAACTCACGCCTCCCCATGATCCCCTGGTGCCTGAACAGGATGATAAACAGGAGGGCCAGGGAGAACACCACCATCCTCATGCCCGGTATTCCGGGGACCGTCATGCCTGCGAAGGTGATCGGGTTTTCGACGAACCGAAGCCATTCGAGCAGGACGGTGATCACGATGCCCGCCAGGATCGTTCCGGTGATCGAACCAAGTCCCCCCGTCACCACGATCATCAGCACGTTGAAGGTCAGGGTGAAGATGAACATCCTCGGGTCGATCGTCGTGAGAAGGCTTGCCAGCAAGGCCCCGCCGACGCCGGCAAAGAAAGCGCCGATGGTGAAGGATGTCAACCGGTAGCGGAATGTATTGATACCCATAGCCCGCGCTGCAACTTCGTCATCCCTGATCGCCTTGAGAACGTTGCCGAAGTTGCTCCGCACGAGGCGGATTATCACGTAGAGCGTCAGGAGGCACCAGCCGTAGTTCCACCAGAGGTTCGAATAGGAAGGGATGCCCTTCAAGCCCAGGGCGCCGTTGGTGACACGGGGCATGTTGTTGGCTAGCACCCTTATGATCTCGGCGAAGCCAAGGGTGGCTATGCCGAGGTAGTCACCCCCGAGCCTGAGGACCGGAAGGCCGATCAGGAAGCCGAAAAAGGCGGCCGCCAGGCCGGCGGCTATGACGGCCACGAAGAAGGGCGCGTGCATCACTGAAAAGGGCCATATGGGGGCCTGGAGGAGGAACATGGTCTGTTTGTACGTGGCGGGCAGGATGAGAAGGGAGCAAGTGTAGGCTCCGATGGCCATGAAACCGGCGTGACCCAGCGAGAATAGCCCGGTAAAGCCATAGATGAGGTTCAGGCTCAAGGCCAGGATGATATTGACCGCAATGAGGTTCATTATCTGGATCTTGTAACCGTCCAGGTTGCCCTTGGACCAGAAAAGGGCGCCGACCAGGAGGAGAACCGCGGCCCCGTTGAGGGCGTAATTTCTTTTAATCTTCGGGTCCATCACACTTTATCCTCCAGCTTCTCACCCATGAGCCCCGTGGGCATGATGAGAAGAATGATGATCAGAAGAATGAAAGCGAAGGCATCCCTGAAACCTGCCAGGGAAGGCATGAAAGCAACGATCATGATCTCCATCAAGCCGAGGATCAGCCCTCCTATGACAGCTCCCTGTATGGAGCCTATGCCCCCGAAAACCGCTGCTATGAAAGCCTTGAAACCTGGTATGACACCCATCACCGGCTGAAGCTGGGGGTACCTCAGGGCCCACATAATCCCCGAAGCGGCCGCCAGCGCGGAACCCATCCCGAAGGTGAGGGCTATTATCCTGTTCACGGGCACTCCCATGAGGCGGCTCGTCTCGATATCTCTCGAGATGGCTCTCATGCCGAGGCCGGGCTTGGTCTTGTAGACTACATAAAGCAGTCCCATCATCAGCACGAAGGACAGCGCCGGGACGACGAGGGTCAGCGGGAGGATCCTCACCTTGCCGACTATGATTACTTTGACAAGCCATGCCGGTCTCTGTACTTCCCTGGGAATGGCGGAGAAAACGACGATCGCGAAATTCTGTAAAAAGAAGGAAACCCCGATAGCGCTTATCAGGGCCGAGATCCTGGGGGCGTTCCTCAAGGGTTTGTAGGCCACCCTGTCGACGATTATCCCGGCGAAGGAAGTCACCGCGATGGCCCCGATCACTGCGATGAACCAGGGGAGGCGGAAAAGGGTTACTCCCCAAAAGACGAAGTAGGCTCCCAACATGAAGATCTCGCCATGGGCGAAGTTGATAAGCCTCAGGATGCCGTAAACCATGGTGTAACCGATGGCTATGAGGGCGTAGAGGCTCCCGAGGGTGAGACCATTCAAAAGGTGCTGGACGAACATGGCCAGGCTCATTTGTGCTCCCCCTTGCGATCACGTAAAAGGCGGGGGAGGGTGTTCTTTCCTCCCCCGCACGAACCGCAACGGCCCTCCCGTGGAGAGCGGCTTGGATCAAGCCGACCGCTTACAGTTCGGGAGTGATCGTTGCGATATACTGCTTCTTGCCATCCTTGATCTGCACGATGCCGATGGGTTTCTCGGCGTCGTGGGTCTCATTGATGGTGGTGAGCCCTGTCACACCCTCGAAATCCTTCGTGGCCGCAAGGGCGGCGGTGATCGCTTCAGGATCGGTGCTGCCGGCCCTCTCGATGGCGTCGGCTAGGATCATGTAGGAGTCATAACCAAGAGCGGCGTTGACGTTGGGGTCATCGGAGCGCTTGGCCAGCCAGTTGTCGGTGAAGCGCCGTGCGACGGGGTTCATCTCCTTCATCGAAGGATCATAGGGGAAGGTCGTGTGTACGAACCCTTCTACCGCATCCCCGCCGATCTCGACGATCTTGGGGTTGTCCATGGCGTCACCGCCCATGATCTGGAAGTCCACGCCCAGTTCCTGGGCCTGCTTCATTATGATGGCTCCCTCGGCGAAGTAAGCCGGTATGAACATGATGTCGGGTTCCTTGCTGATAATCTCGGTCAACTGGGCGGTGAAGTCCTGGTCGCCGGAGTTGTAATTCAACTTGGCTACGATCTCTCCTCCCAGCTTAAGGAAGGATTTCTCAAAGAAGCCAGCCAGTCCCACGGCATAGTCGTTGGCTACGTCGGTCAGGAGGGCGGCTTTCCTGGCACCGATGACCTTGTAGGCGTAAGTGGCGGCTCCAGCCCCCTGGAGGGGATCGATGAAGCAAACGCGGAAGATGTACTTCTTGCCCTGGGTGACGAGGGGGTTCGTGCAGGAGGTCCCGACCATCGGGATACCGGCGCTTTCGGCCACTTCACCGCCGGCCATTGCCAGGGACGAACCGTAGGATCCTATCACTGCCACGACGTTATCCCTCTCGATGAGCCTTTTTACGGCATTGGCGGACTCCACCTTGTCGGACTTGTTGTCCACGACGCTGAGCTCCACCTTCCTGCCGAGCACTTCAGGCTTCTCCTCATGGGCCATCTTGACGCCGTCAAGCTCCAGCTGCCCGCCGAAGGCGTTCTGGCCGGTCAGGGGGAGATAGACGCCCACGTGAATCACGCCGCTCTCGACAGCCGCTTGCTCTTCCTCAGGCTCTTCCGCTGGTTCGGGTGCGGGCGCTTCGGCGGCGGGTTCCGGTGCCGGGGCCTCGGGTGCCTTCTGCCCCTGGATCATCATGAAACCTATGACCGCGATCACCACGATCACACCCAATACAAGACCTTTTTTCACTTAAGCTCACCTCCAGATGTATTGTCGCCGTACAACCGATTCTACACGATTCCTGCTCCCAGGGCACCAGGATGCCCCCACAAAAGGATCAACCACCTCACTTCCCACGTAAGACCTGCCCTGGAGAGAAGGGTAACGGATCTCTCCGGAAGCGGGCACAGGCTGCACAAAACCCTTGCGCTTAACGCGATAATTATACTCTATCAAAGGAATAATGTATCAAGTGAGTTGACTATTGATGTCTTTTCGCGGGGCGTCTACCGTAAGCCGTTCCTCTCATCCCGGAGCCTCGAGATCTCTTCCACGAACCGGGAGACATCGGTGAATTCCCGGTAGACGGAAGCGAACCTCACGTAAGCCACCTTGTGGATCTCCCGCAATTCCTCCATGGCCAGGGAGCCCACGGTCAGACTCGATACCTCCCCTTGGCCCGTCCCCCTCAAGGCTTCTTCGATCCTGGAAACAGCCTCCTCGATCTGCTCCAGGGGTACTGGCAGCTTTTCACAGGCCTTGGCCAACCCCTTGAGCAGTTTTTCCCTGTCAAAAGCTTCCCTTTGGCCGCTCTTCTTGATGATCCACAGCACGGGTCGGTCCTCGAACCTCTCATAGGTGGTGAAGCGATACTGGCATCCCGGGCATTCCCTCCGGCGGCGGATGATCCTCCCCTCACCGGCCGTCCTGGTCTCGAGGACCCTGGTCTCCATCAGGCCGCACTTGGGACAACGCATGGCTAGGCCCCCTTTTCCCGGGTTTTTTTCATTTTATCACGGCTGCGGGGAGTCCTTACATCAAGCGGGGGCCCCGCCTTGGGCGGGGCCCCCGCATCACCGGGAACTATCTTCGGTTTATTCGTTCCACCGCATTATTCCGTAGCCCGGAGCTTTCCGTCAGACAAACTCACCCCTGGCCTTGCCGGCGGAACTCCCTTACCTTCTCCTACGTTTTCTTGAAGCGTCCTCTCTCTTTCTTTTCTTGGCCTCACTGGGTTTCTCGTAATGCTTCCGCCTGCGGGCCTCACGCAGGATACCTCCCTTGGATACCTCTCGCTTGAAGCGCTTGAGAGCATCTTCGAGGGATTCGTTGTCGCGTCGAACGACCTGTGTCATATGCGTTCCCCCCCTTCTCTCTCACTCAGAGCTATCCCGGCGGCCATCCGAAAACCCGTCCGGCAAGCAGGTGAACATGGAGGTGGTTCACGGTCTGGCCTGCGTTCGATCCGCAGTTGATCACGAGCCGGTACCCGCCCTCACGAAGTCCCAATTCGCGGGCTACCTTGACAGCGGCGTCCATGACCGGCGACCATAACGAAGGGTTTTCGATGTCATCGGCGCATCCCACGTGCCGCTTTGGAATCACCAGGAGATGCACCGGTGCCTTGGGGCGGATATCCCGGATCACCACCACATCATGGTCGCTGTAGACAATATCCGCTTCCCCGCGCCCTTCCACGATCCTGCAGAACGGGCAGACGTTGTCCAAAGGATCAACTCCCTGCCGATACCCATCGGTCCCCTTTAGCCGGAAGGGACTCAAGATACCTGGTAGCGAATTATATCACACCTACCCGAGAAGGGTCCCCTTTATTGATTCTTTGACCGTCATCGCGGCGATCTCACCCGGCCGTTTATCCCCACGGGCCTCGAACCTCAGGTAATGCCGGGAGAGGCCGGCGAACGTACCCTCCTGGTTCCTCTCCACCAGGACCTCCACATCCTTGCCGACCCACCGCCTTGAATAAAGCCCCAAGAGTTCGGAGCCCACTGCCAGGGCACGGTCCATCCTGGAACGTATCTCGTCGGGGGGAACGGGTTTTTCAAAACTGCCGGCCGGGGTACCCTCCCGGGCGGAAAAGGGGAACGCATGGAGTTTGCCAACCCTCATCTTCTGGAGCATCTCCAGGGTCCCGTCAAAAGCCTCCTCCCCCTCACCGGGGAAACCGACGATTATATCGGTGCTCCAATGAAGATCCTCACCCAGGAAGGACCGGGCCTTTTCGATGAGGACCTCGAATTCTTCCGGTGTGTAACCGCGGTTCATCCTTCGTAGAATGTCAGCGTCGCCGCTCTGGAGCGGCACATGAAGGTGAGGGCAGAACTGGGAAGTCCCCGCCAGGATCTCCAGCAGAGGTTCGTCCAGGCAGAAGGGTTCAATGGAACCGAAACGGATCCTCTTGATCCCTTCGACCTCCGCCGTCTTGCGGACGATCTCCCCGAGGAAGGTACCTCGACTCCTGCCGAAAAGGCCCAGGTTGACACCGGTGAAGACCACTTCAGCACAGCCGGAGGAGGCGAGTATTCGCACCTCTTTCAGTATATCCTCCCCGGGCCTGTCGACGGGCCTCCCCCTGAGGTCCGGGATGATGCAGTAGGAACAGCGGTGATCGCATCCGTCCTGGATCTTGACGAAGGCCCTCGTCCTGGTCCTTATGCCTGAAAGAGAAAGAGGCTCCCACCCGAGCTCCCCCTGCACATCAGCCCTAAATACGCGGGGAGCTGCAGAGGGAGGTCCCTGCCCCAACATCTCGGCCACGACAGCCGGGATCCTGTGTTTGAGCCTGTTACCCACGAGGCAGTCCACCCCGAGTTCCCGGGCTTCCCCGGGTGAGGCCCGCTGTGCCCAACAGCCGGCGGCCACGATAAGGGCCTCGGGGCCCTCCCTCCGAAGCCTCCTTATGATCTGCCTGCACTTCCTGTCGGCCTCGGAAGTCACCGAACAGGTGACGACGACGGCTGCGTCAAAGCTGCCTTGTCGGGGAGTCAAGGCACCGGCTTCCCTGAAAGCGCAGCCCAGGGCTTCCGATTCGAAAAGGTTGGTCCGGCAGCCCATGTGGAGGATCCGGACCTTCACGCCCTTCAGCCCTTCAATCATCGGACCGTCCGGCCATCATCATGGCAAGGACAGCCACGGCCACCACCGAAGCCGTGGGGGATCTCATCAGATTAGGTCCCAAGCTGATCCTCTGAAAACCATTTCTTTCCAGGATCTCCAGCTCTTCTTTGGTCCAGTCCCCTTCCGGACCCACCGCTACGGCCGCTTCTTCCTGAACCTTCGATACCAGGGCCGACGGGGCTGGCCCTGTAACGGTGATAAACCGTTGTGAGGGCAGGCCCAGGGAAGGGACGGAGGATACAAGCATGGGCTCGAGTATCTCCGGTGAGTGGGCACGGCCGCACTGCTTGGTGGACTCCAGGACGATCCTTTCCCAGCGCTTCATCCTGGTGGGAATCCTTTCAGGGACTAAACTAACCACGGAGCGGGAGCAGGAAAGGGGCACGATGACGGAAACGCCGGCCTCGACGACCTGGGCCAGCATCCTGTCGAAGGCCTCTCCCTTGAGAAGGGCCGCCAACAGCCAAACGTTACCCTTCGGGCTTTCCGGTGTTTCCCTCAGCACCACCCCCCTGGACAGTCCGGGGGCGAGTTCCAGCCTCATCAGCAACTTCCTCCCCGGCAGCAGTCCCTCGAAAAGGTCTCCCTCCCTGCAGCGCCTCACGGTGACAAGGTGGTGGGACTCCTGGGGGTCGAGGATCCAGGCGGAATCACCCTCGGGGACCGACGACTCCAGCCGTACGCGAGGCAGCGACACCCCACCAGTCCCCCTTTTCTTTTTCACCGATCGGGACGAGTCCAGCCATGGGCAGGATCTCCAGGAAGCGTTCCCTCTCTTTCAGGATGAGGCCGGAGAAGACCGCAATGCCTCCTTCCGGCAGTACTTTGGGAATCCCCGGCATCATCGCAGCCAAGGGATCGAAAACGATATTCGCGGTGAGGAGGTCAGCCGTCTCCGAGATCTCTCCGAGGAGGTCACCGGTGCGGATGTCTACGACCCCATCGGGTATGTCGTTGAGACGGAGATTCTCTCTTATCTCGGGGACCACGGCGGGATCGTTGTCCGTGGCGATGACCTCCGCGGCTCCCATCTTCAGCGACGCCACGGCCAGGATTCCCGACCCGGTACCCACGTCGATGACCTTCATGCCCGGCCTGACCACATCCTCCAGCAGTTCCAGGGCTGCCTGGGTGCTCTCGTGATAGCCGGTCCCGAAGGCGCTCCCCGGGTAGATATAAAGGGGTATTCTCCCCCGGGATCCCGTCCCCCTGTGCCAGGGGGCCATCACGACCAGAAATCTGCCCACCTCAAGGGGAGGGAAGGCCTCCTTCCAGGCCGTGTGCCACTGGCGGTTCTCGATCCGCCCCATGTCCACGATCTTGACCCCTGGCCAGGGACTTATCACGTCCTGGACCCTGCCTATCCAGAAGCCTAGATCCCTGGTAGTTCGGTAGTAGGCCTTAACAGCTATCTTCCCGGGGAGTTCCCTTATTTCCGAACCGATACTTCCCGAGAGATCCGCCAGGGCGGACAGATCGTCCTCGTTACCCTCCTGTCCCTCGAGAGTTATATACCACCAGAACCCTTCGCCCCCCATGGCTTTGAACACCTCCGGTATTCCGCTCTAAAGGAAACGGGAGGCCCTGCCGCCTCCCGTCCGTTCATAGTCTAGCATGACCTGCCTGCCGGGGCATCATGAAAAGAGTTGCTTTATCCGGTCCAGCAATCCGGCGGACTGGACGGGGACGCCCATCTCCTGGGCGAGGGCTTCGACGAGGGTTCTCTCTTTTTCGTTGAGGTTCTTAGGGACATCGATGAAGACGTGGGCGTAAAGATCGCCTCTCCCCGAACCTCTGAGCCGGGGCATGCCCTTGCCCCTTATCCGGAAGGTCTTCCCTCCCGGGGTCCCGGGGGGGATATCTATCGTTTCCGGCTCTTCGATGCCGGGGACCTCTACCGAGGCCCCGAGAACCACCTGGGGGAACTGCAGTTCAAGCCGCGTGTGCAGATCATCCCTGTCCCTTTCAAAGAGTGGATGCTTTTCGACCTTGATCGTAATGAAGAGGTCGCCCGGGGGACCTCCCTGGACCCCTTCCCTGCCCTCACCGGCGATACGCAGCCGGGTCCCCGTATCCACGCCTCGGGGGATCTTGACCTCCACGGTCTGTCTCGTCCTGACCTTGCCGGACCCCCCGCAGTTAGTGCAGGCCTTTTCGATCTTCCTCCCTGTGCCGCCGCATTCCCGGCACGGGGCGACGCTGACGAAGGTGCCGAAGGGAGTCCTCTGCTGGGTCTCGACCTGCCCAGCACCGTGGCAGAAGGGGCACGAGCTGATCTCCGTACCCGGTTCGGCGCCGGAACCGCCGCATCGCGCACAGGTCTCGAGTTTTGGTACTGTGATCTCCCTGGTCACACCCTTGAAGGCTTCCTCAAGGGTTATGGTCAGGTTCATTTCCAGGCTCTCACCCCTGGAGGGGCCTCCCGAAGTGCGGCCGGGACCGAAAAAACTGTCGAAAAGATCGCCGAAAATATCCCCGAAGGGGCCGAAGCCACCGAAGGGACCGCCACCGGGAGGGGCGTCCCCTATGGTGCCGTACTGGTCGTAGACGGCCCTCTTCTGAGGATCCTGGAGCACCTCGTAAGCAAGGTTTATCTTCTTGAATCTCTCCTCGGCGCCAGGGTCGCCGGGGTTGGCGTCAGGGTGATGTTGCCGGACCAGTTTCCGGTAAGCCTTCTTGATCTCCTCCTGCGAGGCGTCCCTGGAAACCCCCAGGATCGCATACAGGTCCCGGCTGTCCTCAGCGGGCACTTATTTTCACTCCCTAGGACTGTCCGTTCTCTTCGAATTCAGCGTCGACCGTGTCGCCTCCGGCCCCCGGTTCGGTAGGTTCCTGGTGGGCGTCCTGCTGCCCCGGAGCTTGCTGGTAAAGCCGGGCCAACATCTCGTGAAGGCTCTTTGTCAATTTTTCAGAGGCCTGGCGGATCTCCGCTGCATCCTCACCGGCCAGCTTGCCCCGTAGGTGGTCGATCTCTTCCCTCACTCGAGCCTTTTCGGCCTCCGTCGCCTTATCTCCGAGGTCAGAGAGGGTCTTCTCCGTGCTGTAAATGAGCGAATCACCCTCGTTCCGGGCATCGGCCAGTTCCTTCCTCTTTCGGTCGTTTTCAAGGTTCTCCTCGGCGGCGCGGCGCATCTTCTCGATCTCGGCTTCGGTGAGCCTTGATGACTGGATAGTGACATGCTGCTCCCGGGAGGTCCCCTTGTCCTTGGCGCTTACGTTCAGGATCCCGTTCACATCGATGTCAAAGGTTACCTAAATCTGGGGCACACCCCGCGGTGCGGGCGGGATCCCGTCGAGAAAGAACTTGCCCAGGGTGACATTATCGGCCGCCATGGATCGCTCTCCCTGGAGGACGTGGATCTCCACCTGGGGCTGGTTGTCCGAGGCCGTGGAGAAGACCTGGCTTTTCGAGGCGGGTATGGCCGTGTTCCTGTCAAGTATCTTGGTGAAGACGCCTCCCAATGTTTCGATGCCCAACGAAAGGGGCGTCACGTCCACTAGGATTATGTCTTTGTGCTCGCCTGTGAGGATCGCGGCCTGGATGGCCGCCCCGACGGCGACGCATTCGTCGGGGTTTATCCCCTTCGTGGGTTCCTTACCCAGCAGTTCCACGATCTTCCTCTGTACCATGGGCATCCTGGTCGCCCCGCCCACGAGCAGCACCTTGTGGATCTCTTCCCTGGTCAGCCCGGAATCGTTCATGGCTCTCCGGGTCGGCTCCACGACCTTCTCCAGCAGGGGCCGCGTGATCTCTTCGAAGCGAGCCCTAGTGAGGTTCAGCTCCAGGTGCTTGGGGCCGGTGCTGTCGGCGGTGATGAAGGGCAACGAAATGGAGGTCTCCGCCATGGAGGAAAGCTCCACCTTGGCCTTCTCGGCGGCCTCGCGCAGGCGCTGCAAGGCCATCTTGTCCCTGGAGAGGTCGATGCCCTCACTCTTCTTGAACTCCGATACCATCAGGTCAATGATCTTCTGGTCCCAGTCGTCCCCGCCCAGGTGGTTGTCCCCCGAGGTCGCCAACACTTCGATGACCCCGTCCTCGATGCCCACGTCGAGGACCGACACGTCGAAGGTGCCCCCGCCTAGGTCGAAGACAAGGATCTTGTTCTCGCCGCCCTTGTCCATCCCGTAGGCCAAGGCCGCCGCGGTGGGTTCATTTATGATCCTCAGCACCTCGAGGCCTGCGATCTTCCCAGCGTCCTTTGTGGCCTGCCTCTGGGCGTCGGTGAAATAGGCCGGCACGGTTATTACCGCCTGGCTGACTTTCTCCCCCAGGTATTCCTCGGCGTCCCGCCTGAGCTTCTGGAGTATCATGGCCGATATCTGCTGCGGTGTCTGCGAAGTCCCGTCTATCTCGATCCTGAAATCGGAGCCCATCTTTCTTTTTATTGAGGAGATCGTCCTCTCGGGGTTGACGATGGCCTGCCTTTTCGCCAGCTGCCCGACGAGCCTGTCCTTATCCTTCGTAAAGGCCACCACGGAAGGCGTGGTCCTGGAGCCCTCGGCGTTGGTAATTACTGTTATGTGGTCTCCCTCTTTGACGGCCACGCAACTGTTCGTCGTTCCGAAGTCGATACCGATGACCTTTCCCATTCAGCATTCACCCCGCATGGATTTAAAGTTCGAACATCCCCGGCCGTGCGACCTCAATGGGATGCCTTGGCCACCTTGACGCGGGCGGCTCTGAGGACCTTGCCGGAGATGGTATACCCTCTTTGGATCTCCTCGGTGATGATCCCGTCCTCGTTCCCTTCTCCGGCCTCCTCCACCGCCACGGCTTCGTGGAGGGACGGGTCAAAGGGCTTACCCACCGTTTCGATGGCGGAAACACCAAGGTCTTCCAGGACAGAAAAGAACTGGTCCCTTACCATCCCCACTCCCTTGACGTAGGATTCGATGTCGGATCGGTTGCCCGACAGCGCCCTGTCCAGATTATCGAGGACGGGTATCAAGGCGGCGGCGGCATCCTCACCCGCCATGGACCTGAGCTTCCTCTGATCGCGCTCGACCCTTTGACGGTAGTTGAAAAAATCCGCCCTGGCTCTCGCAATGGCATCGCCTAGTGCCTTGTTCTCCTCACTGAGTCGCTCCACCAGCGCCTTGGCCGCCCCCAGTTCTGAAAGCAATCCTTCATTGTCGGCCGGTCCATCCTCGTGGAATTCTTTTTCAAGGGTGGCTTCAAACACGCCCTCCGCACCGTCCCCTTGAGGTACATCTTCAAGATTCTTCTGAGGCCTTTCTCCTCCGGGTCTGATCATCGATGTGCCTCCTTGGCGTTTTCACCGTTCTCGCCGTTTTCACCCTTACCGGCGATGGTCCCGAGAACGCCCTCGAGGACCGAAATGGACCTTTCGTAATCCATCCTCATCGGCCCTATGAGGCCGACCACAGCCTTTCTGCCGCCTGCTATCGTGGAAGCCATCAGTATGGAACAGTCGGGCATGTTCAGCTCCGGATTTTCATCCCCGATGGTCACGCGGAGACCCTTTTCGGTCGAACAACTGCGGACTAGCATCCCAATGGACTCGTCCTCCTCGAGGAGGGCCATTATGGTCTGCAGGCGGCCGAGGTCGTTGAAATCCGGCAGCCCCAGGACATTATGGGTGCCCCCGGTGAAGAACTGGAAGGGCTGCTCCAGCAGCAAACCGTCCATCTCCCTCAAAGCCGACCTGCAACTTTCGGCGTACCTCTCGAGGGCGTCTTCCACGTAAGCCTGGAGGGTACCCCTTACCTCACCCCAGGACCTTCCGACCGCCACGGTGGAGACGCGACGGGATAGTTCGTCGAGGGCCTCCTGGGTCATGTCGCAGGGCAAGGTGGATATCTTGTGATGGATAAGCCCTCCCTTGAGCACCAGCAGTATGAGTACCGTGCCGTGTCCCATGCGGAGAAATTCCACCCTCTCCAGGACCGGTTCCCTCGCGGGCCCCAGGGCGGCCACACCGATATAGCTGGTTATCCTGCCGAGGAGCCTGGTGGCGTAGATAAGGGCCTCCTCCACGTCCTTCCTTCGCTCGCGGAGTTCCTTGATCCACCCTTCGCTCTCGGTGGGGAAGGATCTCTGCCGCCTCAGGATGGCATCCACGTAGACCCGGTACGCTTTCGGTGTAGGTATCCTGCCGGCGGAGGTGTGGGGCTGGTAAAGATACTCCGACTCCTCCAGGTCGGCCATCTCGTTCCTGATGGTGGCCGCGCTGCGGCCCTTCAGGAATTTCCTGGCGATGGTGCGCGACCCTACGGGCTCACCGGTCTTGATATATTCGTAGACCACCGCGAGGACCACTTCCAGTTGTCTTTCATTAAGCACTCCCGCAGCAACTCCCTGTTTTATTCTATTAGCACTCCCATTCAAAGAGTGCTAAAGGGGATCCGTCCGAAAGGTAGATTAGCAATGGTACCGTCTATTGTCAACACTGGTCAGAAACATGGATGCCCCAATTGCGTCCCCGTTGACCTAGAATAGGCCTTGGTGAAAAAACCTTTCCTCAGGAGGTCTCCTTTGACCGAAACAAACGCGACGACGGTGATACTGGTAAGGCATGGAGAATGCGAAGGCAACCGGGAAGGCCTCTTCAGGGGAAGGACCGACTTTCCTCTCAACGAGACGGGGAGGGAGCAGGCCGTGGCCCTTGCGGAAGCGTTAAGACCTTTGGCTCCTTCTATTGTCTATTCAAGCCCCCTGGCCCGGGCGAAGGAGACGGCGAGGGTCATCTCGGAACGATGCGGTGCCAGCCTGTCCCTCAGGCAGGGCTTCATTAACATCGCCCTGGGCCGTTGGGAGAACAGGAAAAAGGCGGACATCCAGCAAGAATACCCGGAAGAATGGAGGCTCTGGCTCTCCCACCCGGAAAGGCTCCGTATGGCCGGCGGAGAGTCCCTCGGCGATGTCAGGAGGCGGGCCTTCGCAAACCTGGACGCCCTCGTTAAGGAGCACGCCGGCGAGGTCTTCGCCATCGTCTCCCACCGGGCGGTGCTCAAACCGCTCCTGGCGGAGGTCCTGGACATCGGCGACCCCTACTTCTGGAAGGTCCACCTGGACACGGCCTCCTTTTCAATCCTGAGACATGAAAAGGACAGGGGATACTGCTTGACCTCGCTGAACCAGACTTACCACTTGGGGCGCTTCATCAGCGAGTGGGTCTGACCCGGGAGGACCCTCTCATTCTCGACGGGAGAGCTGAAAAATGACGTTATACCGGATTGAGATCGAGAGCAGGAAGGACCTGGCTGACCTGGTCCGGGTCACCGGGGCTGACGAGAGGAGTTTTTACTTCTTCGAGCGAAAGAGACGTATGCTGGCCTTTTTCCTCCCGGAGGTCGACTTCAGGGCGGCTAACGCCCTGAAACAGGAACTCCTTTCCCGGGGCGGTGACGCTATCGTCCACAGGGGCGCCATAGCAGGGTCGGTGGACAGGTCCAGCGTTGTGATACTGGGGACGCTTAAGACCCTGGAGGAACTCTCGTTCAAGTTGAGATCGATGCCCTACTGGGGGCTGGACGCGGTTAAAGACCAACTCCTGCAAGCCATCTCCTCTCTCGGCGTTAAACGATGGACCCTGAAGGTTCCGGGCCGGGACGACCTCGAGTTGGGCGGTCATACCAAGGTGATGGGGGCGATAAACATCACCACCGATTCTTTTTACCCCGGGAGCAGGGTCAAGGGAACCACCGGCTGTGTCGAGGCGGCCCTTCGAATGTACGAAGAAGGCGCTGATATCATCGACATCGGGGCGGAGTCGACTCGGCCGGGCTCAAGTCCGCTCAGCCAGGAGGAGGAAGCCCGCCGCCTGGTCCCGGCCGTTGAGGCGGTCAGGAGGGAGTTGCCCCATCTTTTGATCTCCGCCGACACCTTCCGATCGGAAACCGCCAGGGCCGCCATTGATTCCGGGGCCGATATCATCAACGACATCTCGGGAGGGGCCTTTGACGGGGGAATGTTCCCGCTGCTTGCGAAAAGGGGGAACCCCATGATCATCATGCATGCCAGGGATGTCCCCGGCGGAATGCATCACCCCGTCACCTACAGGGATATAATCGGCGAGATAATAGCATTTTTTTCCTGGAGATTGAGTGAAGCGGAAGAAGCAGGGTTGAACAGGGAACAGGTGATACTGGACCCAGGCATGGGCTTTTCGAAGAACGCCGCCCAGAACCTGCAGATTCTCAAGGGTGTGGTCTCCTTCACCACCCTGGGCCGGCCTGTTCTCGTAGGGCACTCCCGCAAGAGCACCATCGGGAAGGTCCTGGGGCTGGATGACCCCGCCGACAGGCTCGCCGGCACTCTCGCCCTTTCGGCCTACTGCGCCATGAAGGAAATACCGCTTCTGAGGGTTCACGATGTAGGGGAAAACAGGAGGGCCGTGGCGATGATCGAGGCCCTGAGGGAGGAAGGGTTCTGATGCTCGCCGGGATCTCCCTTGGAAGCAACATGGGCGACAGGCTCGGTTCCCTCCGCCAGGCGTCGCAGATGATTAAGTGCATGGGTGTATCGATCATAGCCGCCAGCGATGTCTTCGAGACGGCCCCCTGGGGGGTGCGGGAGCAACCTTGGTTTCTCAACGCCTGCCTCTTGGCGGAAACCCAAGACTCGCCAAGGGAACTCCTTTCCAAGTTGCAGGAAGTAGAGAAGAAGCTGGGACGGGTTTCTAGATACCGTTGGGGACCGAGAGAAATAGACCTGGACCTACTCTTCATGGATGGTCTCACCGTAGATGAAAAGGACTTGGTCCTGCCCCACCCGGAGATGCACAACCGATCCTTCGTCCTGGTGCCCCTCAACCAGGTTGCCCCAGGGTGGGTCCACCCGCTCCTGCACCGGAGCGTAAGCGAAATGGTCCGGCAGTTCCCGGATGAGGGATTGCTCAGGATAACAGCCCTCTAGATCCGGATCTTCTTGAGGAGTGATGCTTTTGTCCTTCCGCAAACCGGGAAACCTACCTATTGCCAGGCTGGCGGCGGCCTCCTTCGCGTTGACCCTTTGCCTTATGTTCGCTTCCTCATCGGCGTCCGCGCAGCACCTGAAAATACTCTCCGTCCCCGGGCATCCCCTGAGCCTGGTCCTTGAGACCAGCGAAGGCGTGATCACTTCTGCGCTCCTGCGCTCCCCGGCCGGGATACAGAAGATCCTCCCCCTCGAGGGTTACGTCTATGTCGGGGAGACCTTCGCCGAACCTTATGCCGACGGCGATTTCAGGAAGGATCTCCTCTGGACCATCACCTTCACGAGGCCCGGCGACCGCTCGAGGGGAATGTATCTCTGGATAGGGCTCACCACTCGCAACCCCAGGGCCTGGGTCATAATCAGCCCCCTGGGACAGACCTACTGGGACACGATCCCGATGAAGGTCTACGCCCCCAGGGGTATCGCGCTCTTCGTCTCGCCCAACCTGCCGACCTACGGCGACCTGCCCCAGTTCGGCGGCAACAGGACGCTGACCTTTGTGTATACCATCGCTCTCACCCCCGAGGGTCCGAACTTCCTTCCTGTGCCCGAGGTCTACCGCCAGCTTTTCACCATCACGGCGACCATCAGGGATGCGGAACGGGTTGTCGAACGGCGGGAAGCCTACTCCAGGCTTCTGGAGGATTACGAGACCCTGGCGCGGGGAGGAAAGCCATCCACGGAAGTGATACAGAACTTCACCTGGAAGCGCATCCTCTGCCTGGACTGGAGATGAGACCGAGGGGCGGGGGTGCCCCACCCCGGCGCTACCGGAACGAGGCGAGGAGATCCTTTATCCTTTCCGGGCCGTAGACCCTCCGGTAAAGAGGGGTGTCATCCTCGTAGTAACAGCCCATGGAATCCTCGAAGGTGGGCCTTCCCTCGACTTTGTAAAGGACTCCCAGCGGGTAGGGCGGGCCTTCCAGAGCCCGTTGCAGCGCGGCCATCCTGTCCGTAGGGTCATGGTCTTCCGGGAGGTCGAAGGTGTTCGCCTTGAACCATGCGTAGGTGTTGACCTTGTTGAAGGTCACACAGGGCTGGAAAATGTCCACCAGGGCGTAACCCTTGTGAAGTATGGCCTCCTTTATGATCCCCACCGTCTGATCGATGTTGGCCGAGTAGGCCCTCGCCACGAAGGAGGCCCCCAGGGCGACGGCGACGGCCACTGGATTGAAGGGTTCGGAGAAGACCCCGTCCACCTGTACCGGTGTCTTGAAACCCACGGAGCTGGTCGGTGAGGCCTGTCCCTTGGTAAGACCGTAGACCATGTTGTTATGGGCTATGTTCGTGATGTCCGGGTTTCTGCGGATGGTATGGACGAAGTGATTTCCTCCCTCGCCGTACATATCGCCATCGCCGCCGATGGCGATCACGGTCAGCGCCCTGTTAGCCACCTTCATGCCCGTGGCGTTCGATATCGACCGGCCGTGCAGCCCGTTGAAAAAGTTGCCTTTCATGAAATGAGGTGTCTTGGCCGCCTGGCCTATCCCTGAAAAAAGGACCACCTTTTCGGGAGGAAGTTCAAGCCCGGCAAGGGCTTTTTTCAAGGCTTCCAGGATCTGGAAATCGCCGCACCCGGGACACCACTGGTTGTCTATCCCATCCAGGTCGTATATCCGGTGATCCATCTAAAACACCCCCTATCGGAGCAGCTTGAGGAGCCTCGCGGCCACGGTCTCAACGGGGACCTGCAGGCCGCTGTACCACAGTACGCGCTCCTCGATGAGGAAGCCCGTCTCCTTCCTTACGAGGTCGGCGAACTGGCCTGTGGCGTTGCCCTCGACGGCGATGACCCTTTCGGCTTTCTCCAGGTAAGACCGGGTCCCCGGGTGGAGGGGGAATACCTGGTCAAAATGGAGGTGGGCCGTTCCTTGGAGGCCCGCCCTTTCCAGGGCCTCCTCGACGATGTGATACAGGGAACCCCAGGTCACCACCAGGTTCCTGTAGCTCTTTGGCCCGGTCACCGTGGGCTCGATAACCCTAGACAGTATGCCCTTCTTCTTCCGTAGGCGCTTGTCCACCATCCGGCGGCGGAGCTCGAAATCCTCCTGCACGTGACCCGTCTCGTCGTGCTCGTGGCTGTCGGTACCCACGATCCCTCCCCCAAAACCGGGGACGCTCCTGGGAGAGACGCCGCTCTCGGTGACTTCGTACCTCCGGTAGTCCGCACCCGACTCCACTAGGAATCTTCGAACCTTCAGACCGCTGGTGTCGAACTCGGGCACATTGTAGAAGGAGTTCAGGAAGTATTGGTCAGTTAGGATGAACACGGGGACTTGGAATTCGTCGGCCAGGTTGAAGGCGTCAAAGGTCAGCCGGAAAGCTCTTTCCAGGCTCCCCGGCGCGAAGACCGCCCTGGGGACGTCGCCGTGGCCGCAGTATACGGCCAGGTTCAGGTCACCCTGCTCAGTCCTCGTGGCCATGCCCGTCGCGGGGCCGGGCCGCTGGCCAATGTGAAGGACGACGGGCAGTTCCGTGATGCCCGCGAGGCTCACCCCTTCCCCCATCAGCGAAAGGCCCCCGCCGGAGGTGCTGACCATGCTCCTGGCCCCGCCATAGGAGGCGCCCAAGGCCATGTTTATAGCGGCTATCTCGTCCTCCGCCTGCTCCACGGCGACGGCATGGCTCCGGGCGTGCCTGGCCAGGAAGGTCAGCACTCCCGTGGCCGGGGACATCGGGTAAGAGGACATGAAGTCGCAGCCACCCGCAAGGGCCCCCAGGGATACCGCGTCGGAACCGTTCAACATCATCTCACCGGAGGCCTCCTTCCCCCTGGGGATATCGGCGGAAACACCTTTTGGGGCCACCAGTTCCTTGAAAAGCCCCATGCCCTTTTCAAAAGCCGAAAGATTATTCTTCACGACCTGTTCGGACTTGGCGATAAACCTTTCCCTCAACAGTCCTTCCGGTATTTCGGGCGGTATCCCCAGGAGACCCGCCAGTAGCCCCGCCGCCACGATCCCGGTGTAGACGGGACCTCCCGCCTCCCGGCCCTTCTCCATCAGGGGCACATTCAAAAAGGTGCCGTCCCTGTCGGCCAGTTCGTCCTTGATCTCCACGGCATCACCCAGGATGAGCGTCTCCGGTGTGATCCGCTCCCTGATGTTCGCCCTTATGCCGCCGTTCAGCGGGAGCAGGATGTCCATCCTGTCTACGAGGGCCCTCACTCTCTTGGAGGAAACCCGTAACTCCGTGGAGTTGCTCCCGCCCCTGACCCTGGACATGTACTCCCTGCTGGCGAACACATGGTAACCGGCCTTCCGGAACGAATCGACCAGGATCTCCTCGAGGGTCTGGACGCCCTGGCCGGCCGCCCCGCACAAAACAAGCGACAGGTCGCTGTTTCCTTTCGAGGGGAATCGGAACATCTTATCTCCTCCCTATCCCAGGAGGGGGCAAGCCCGTCCTGTTCATTGGCCCAACACCCTGACAGTAAAGGCCCACCGCCGGGGTGGGCCTTCATTTCAGTTCTCGGGCGTAACGGGGTAACCGGCTTCTTCCAGGGCCTGTACGGCCTTTTCTTCCAAGGGTGAACCTGAGAATATCTTCTTCTCTTCGAGGGAAACCTCGAAGTCGCTCACTCCCATCGACTCCAGGACCCCGGTTATCCTCTTCACGCAATGGCCGCAGGACATATCCGGTACCTTGTAGGAATACTCCCTGCTCACTCATATTTCCCCCTTTCTTATGGTCAGCGAATTCAGCACCACTGAGATCGAGCTGAAGGCCATGGCGGTCTCGGCTATGGCGGGGTGAAGGAGCCCGGCCATGGCCACCGGTATGGCGATGATATTGTACAGAAAAGCCCAGAAGAGATTCCTGGTGATGACATTGAAGGTCCGTTCCGATATCTTGATGCTCTCCAGGGCTTTTGATATGCCTCCGCTCATGACCACGATGTCGGCGCTGTCGATGGCCAGGTCCATCCCGGACCCGATGGCCATCCCGATATCGGCCCCCTTGAGGGCCGCCGCATCGTTGATGCCGTCGCCTATCATGAGAACCTTTTTACCCTTAGCCTGGTAGGTCCTCACTATATCGAGCTTGTCCTCGGGCCTCACCCCCGAAAGGACCTCGGTGATCCCCACCCTGCGGGCCACGGCCCTGGCGGTCAACTCGTTGTCGCCGGTCACCATGACCGGCAGGAGCCCCAGGGATTTCATTCCTTCCACGGCGGCGGGCGAGTCGTCCCTTATTTTATCCTCTATGACGAAAAAACCTACACCGACACCTTCCCGATCGACCTCGACGACGGTCCTGCCGGCCTCGAGGTAGCCCGAATAAGCATCGTAGGAGGCAGGTTTCCCTACCTGGTACCTGGTGCCGTAGACCACCCCGCTGACCCCCTTGCCGGCGATCTCTTCCATATCTTCTACCTCGGGAAGGTCTTCGCCGGCGGAAGCCGTGATCGCCTTGGCCAGCGGGTGACCCGAGTTCTTCTCGATGGCGGCGGCGGCGGCCAGGTCCTCGGGGGAAAGGTTGTGAAAAGTAACTGAAGGGTTGCCCTCGGTCATGGTGCCCGTCTTGTCCATCATGACTACCCCAATATCCTTGGTCGTCTGGATGGCTTCGGCGTTCCTGATCAGGAGCCCCCGCTTCGTGGCAAGACCAGTCCCCGCCACAAGCGCCATGGGCGTCGCCAGGCCCAGGGCGCAGGGGCAGGCGATGACCATGGTGGCCACGAAGACGAAGACCGCGAAGGAGAGCCTGCTCTCCGTCACCAGGACCCAGGGGAGGTAGGCCCCGGCCGAAGAGACCAAGGGGTAGAACCGGTCGAAAAAGAAATACCACAGGACCCCGGCGGTTACGGCGAGGGCCGTGACGACGGGGACGAACACCCTCGTGACGGCGTCGGCCAGCGCCTGGATAGGTATCTTGGAACCCTGGGCTTCCTGCACGAGGGAGACCATTTTCGAGAGGAAGGTGTCCTCGCCGGTCCTGGTCACGGCGATGAGCAATTCCCCGGTCAGGTTCAACGACCCACCCGTTACGGATGCGCCCTTTTCCTTGAGGACGGGGATGGATTCCCCCGTTATCATCGATTCATCCACAGAAGAGCGTCCCGAAAGGACCTCGCCGTCGACGGGCACCCTATCTCCGGGCCCGACCTTGACGGTCATCCCCTTCACTACGGCTTCAATGGGCACCCGGATCTCCTTGCCGTCGATGACGGCCCTGGCCTCGACGGCTCTCAGTTTGAGGAGGTTCTTGATCTCCTTGGCCGCCTTGTCCCTGAGGGAGGATTCGATGAACCTCCCCGAAATGTGGAGGGCCACGATCATCGCGCCGATGCTACCGAAGGAGGCTATGGGTACACCCAGCACGTGCAGGAGAGTCGTGGCCCACGCTGAGGCCGCCCCCACGGAGATGAGGGTGTCCATGTTCGTGTGAAAGTGGGTCACGGCGATCCAGGCTCCCTTAATACTACCCCTGCCAACGTAGAAGACGACGAATCCCGCCGCCGCCAGTTCAAGGGTTGGGAACCACGGGAGGTGGTACCCGGCCATGTGGAAAAGCATCAGCACCATCAGGGGGACCGTCACCACCAGGGCCAGGAAAAGGTTTCTCCTTGAATTGAGATACCTTGCCCTGTCGATCTCCTCGGGCAATTCATCGGAGACGCCGTAGCCCACCTTTTCTACTGCTTTTTGCAGATCCTCCCAGGTAACGTTCTCGTCATGAACCACCAGGGCAGTCTCCGTCGCAAGGTTGACGGCGGCGAAGTCCACTCCCTCCACCTTCCGCAGCGACCTTTCGACGGCCCCGGAGCAGGCCGCGCAGGTCATCCCGGTTATCCTGAGGGTGGTCTTCTCTTTACTGTTCCCGTCTTTGCCCTTGTTCACCTTTTCATCCATCAAAAGCGACCTCCCGTAGCGGACTCACGTTAGATCCTTGCGGCCAGTATACCCTTCATGGTATATTTACCGCAAGTGGCCATCTTTTCAAGACCAGAGCATGGAGGGACAATGAATTACAAAAAAATCGCCGGTTACCTGGTGCTTTTGTTGGCTTTCGTCGGACTGGCCCGCGCGGGCCTCGATATCTACGGTGACCTAGCACGGGGCGGGAACCACGGCGCCGAGGCCGTCACCGCCGGTGAGGCCCGGCCTCCCGAGGGCCCCGGCGAACTGGTGATTTATTTCTTCGAAGGGAATACCCCCTGCTCCGTCTGCGACAAGATCAGGGGAATGACGCTGGACCTAATGAAGTCCGACCCTGGGATTATGTCGCCCTTTTCCTTCCGGGACGTGAACGTCGAGGAAAAGGGTAACGAAAAGTATGTTCTGGAACTGGGACTCTTCTCCACTTCCGTCGTCCTCGCCCAGGAGTGGGAAGGAAGGATATACCGCTGGAAGAACCTGACCGATGTCTGGGACCTGGCGGCGGACCCGGTTGGTTTCAGGGACTACATGCTCCGAGAGATCAACGCCTTCCTGTCGGGGGGTGAAACCCCGTGAGCGTCCTTACGGCTCTTTCAGCCCTCTGGCTGGGTGTGCTGGCCTCGGTGAGTCCCTGCCCCCTCGCCGCAAACCTGGCGGCCTTCTCCTTCATTCAGAAGGAGGGGCTTTCCCCGCGCAGGGTGCTGCTTTCGGGGAGCCTCTACTCCGCCGGACGAACGGTGACCTTCGCCGCGGCGGGTGTGGTCGTGATATCGGGCCTAATGGCCGTTCCCGAGGCGTCCCTTTTCATGCAGCGCCACATGAACAGGCTCATCGGGCCCATACTCCTGATCGTGGGCGTCTTCGTGCTGGACCTGATCGAGGTGCGGGGGAGGAAGCCCCTCGCCGAAAGGGTCTCCTCCGGAACCCTCTTTCGGGGCGCGGCCGGCGCCTTCCTCATGGGTGTGCTCTTCGCCCTGGCCATCTGCCCCGTCTCGGCGGCCCTTTTCTTCGGCGGCCTCATACCTTTGGCTGCAGAAAAAGGTTCCCGGGTGCTGCTTCCCGCCCTTTTCGGCCTCGGCAGCGGCCTGCCGGTGACGGCCCTCTCCTTCATTTTTTCCATGGGGGCCAGGGCCGTATCGCGGAGCATGGGCGCCGTATACAACCTTCAGAAGATCATCCAGGCCGCTTCTGGAGTGATCCTGATCCTGATCGGCCTCTACTTCTCGCTGACCTCCACCTTCGGGCTACTTTAAGGAGGCGATGGACGGGCTTTTGTCCTTGTCTGTAAACCTCGGCCCGGTTATAATAAAGCAGCAGATCAGGCTACGCTTACGATGACGCAGGGAGGTGCAAGCTGGTGAGGAAGTACCGATGTCTCCACTGCCACCATGAGTTCGAAGTGGAGGACCTTTCCGCGGGTCTTAAGTGTCCCAAGTGTTTCAACCGTTTTGTTCAGCTCATAGAGGGCGAACCCGTCAAGGGAAAATCCTGGGGGAGCAAGAGCTTCAGCGTCCCCAAGATGAGTGATTGATCGAAAGTCTTCCGTCCTTCCTCAAAGCAAAAAAGGGGGCTTGGTGGATTCGGCCCCCTTCTTTTTCTCCCCGGGAACGGTATTCCAAGGTTCTCCCTCCAGCCCACTCCCTTCAGGCCCTTTCCCGTGGAAGGCCGATCGGGGAGACGGTCTCTCTTTACGGGCAGTCGGGGCGGCGCGAAAAAACCGCCGCGTGCCCTCCTGCTTGATGGACAACGTGATGTCCTCCTCGTCCTTCATGGGATCCCCCCCCCGAACAAAACCTTGAGGGGGGATGACATTTCCCCTCTCTCAGGAGAAGGGCGCTTCGCCCCATTCCTTCAGGAATGGGATCTTGCCCCTGCCCCCTTAAGGGATGACACTTCCCCTCCCTTACGGAAGTGGACCCTGCCCTTTCCTTCAGGAATGGGACTTTATCGCTGTACGGCCACAACCTTGCGCGGGGCGCCTGTCAACGGACAGGGAAAATGTCATGGGTTAGGTACTAAAACGGGACAGGCAAAATGTCATCCCCTCCAGGGTATCTGCTCAAGAGAATGCTCACGGATCCTCTTTCTGCTAGCCATCCTTTCGTACTCCCTTTTCCATGGATGGTCAGGTCCGGGAGTCCAGGGCTTTCTCATTCCTTCTTCCGTGGATAATGCTGTCGTGTTCTCTTTCGCCAGGGTCTTCTTCGTCTCCTCTTCCTCGA
>Ga0116188_1000548_pt1 | contig 36908 bp, 25 predicted proteins | sample AD_JPNTR2_MetaG_FD_89807 | JGI IMG/M metagenome (GOLD analysis project Ga0116188, IMG submission 89807) | Active sludge microbial communities of municipal wastewater-treating anaerobic digesters from Japan - AD_JPNTR2_MetaG | ecosystem: Engineered > Bioreactor > Anaerobic > Digestate | place...
CATAAAAGGGTTCGCTCTTTTGTGGACTAACTCTTTCTGAAAAAAGAATTTATACCACAAAAGGCGGCCCTTTTTTCATTAAGTGTGTGAGAAATCCGGGTTAGCCTCGGTCGTTTCTACAAACGTGTCGGTCCTGACGGACCTCCAGTCAGAAGAAAAAGTCCAAATGGTCGAAACGGACGCTGGCGAAGCATTAAGGGCCGGGACCGATCTTTTTTTGAAAGAACCTAGTTTGTGAAGCCCATATTCGTAGTACCGGCTTTAGCCGAAGAGTTGCCCAGCGGACAGTTGCTCTATGAACGCTTTAAGGCCCGCCCAAAGGCGGGGCTACAAACGGGGCAGTTGCCCAGCGGTCAGTGGACGTCGTATGAACGATTTAACTGCCCACCTGCAAGGCGGGACTGCAAACAGGGGACCCACGCGGTGGTTGAAGTTCTGCGTCTTTTATCGTGGCCGGACTCTCCAGAGTCCGACACCGGACTTTCAGTGTAGGATCGATGGTGCCAGCATCCTCCTCCTGCCAAGCCGAACTCTGGAGTCCGCCAACATCAGTCTGCAGCGACCCGGATAAGTTCCGTCAGTTGCCTTGTATCGAAACCCTTGGGGCGAGTGCCGCGATTCTTGCGTAGTATCAAACCCCCAGTGATCACCTCAACCGGCGGCAACCTGGAATCTGGCCACTTGTCTGACTTCCTGGTCCTGGATGGCATCGTAAGCGGAAAGTTCGGCCGTGTACTGGCCGGGCGCCAGGAGCTGGGTATCGATCTGGTGAAGGACCATAACACGATTGCCGACGAGGCGCAGCGACGAGCGGGGCAGCTGCGCAAAGAGAACCTGTTTGCCGTCGCCGTCTTTCACGCTCAGGTTCGCTCCGACGGCGGGAGCGCCGGTATCGGAGGCGAACCCGCAGTTGTAGATCTCCATGAAGAAACCGACCGGGCCCTTGCCTTTCTCAAATTTGCGATCGAGGCTCGGATAAAGCTTGAGACCTCCGGCAATGGTGAAGGGTTCGGTCAAGTCGGCGTCGGCCTCGGCCTTCCGGGCGCCGATGAAGAGCTTCAATGAGCTGGCGGCTAACTCCGCCTTCGGCAACGGAGGAATGTCCAGTCCCTGCTGCAGTACGCCGATATTTCCCGAAAATTCATCTTTCAGAACGCCGGTCAGCTTGTAGCGTCCGGGTTTCAGCGGCAGTCTCTTTTCATAAAGGAACAGCTGATTGAGATCTCCCTCGGCCGTCTGAGAAATCGACTCTTCGAACTCGTACTGAACCCGGTGAGTCAGATCAGTGACCTTGCCGTACAGGTTCACCTTCACGATAGCCTGGCCGCTCGGAGTCTCCCGGGGAGTCAGCTCCGACAGCCTAAGCCCAAAGGCGGCGGGAACGAGGCAGTGCTCGGCGTCCAGGTAAAGATAGCTGTAGGTGAAGCGGGGATTCAGTTTGGCGGTTTCATAACGGATGTCCGTCGTCACGACGGCTCGCAGATCTGGATATTTGACCTCCTTGGGACTGCGCAACTGAAAGTACCATTGAAGGTTCTCGAGTCCCTGGAAAGCGCGGTCGGCCCCTGTATGGCCGACGTCATAGGAGGGGCGACCCATGAAGAGGGCGTCGATTCGCGCGCGTTTGGAAACTCTTCCCAGCGCCTCGTCAAAGGTCAGACCTTCACCCGGAACATTCAACAGCGCGTCTTTCTCATAAGGGTGAAGCGCCAGGTGGTATTCGCCGGTGAACGTAGGGTCGACAAACTCGAGGCTGATCCCTGATCCGATGCCTTCAATATAGGAGTAATACCAGGTTTCGTAAGGGTAGGTCATCGTCTCCCCTCCCCCCTCGAGACCCGTGCGGAGGTATTTTTCGCCGGTTGGATTCCGGTCAATCGAGTTGGGAGGACCAAACATGATATAGGCGCGGCCACGGTCGGTTGCCCACCCCTCGATCCCACTGGCGAACATTTCGTTGGCGTAGGCAATGCGGCGGTAGTGCTCGATCTTGAATTCGTTTTCCGCGGTTGTAGGGTCTGTGTCCCGGCGTGCCCAGAATTGCTCAATGAAGGCGGCTCTCTCCGCGTCGGTGGTCAGTTTTTGGAAGACATCCTTTTCCTCCTCGGAAATGATGTAGACCACCTCGGTCTCCAGCCAGCGTTTGTAGTAATCGATGCTCTCCTCGGCCCGCAACTTCTCCTGAGCACGTATCACAGCCGGGGAAAAGAACACGAGCAGGGCGAGAGCCTGTGTGATGCAGCAGCGACTGATAGTGCCCATGACTTCAGCTTATCGTAATTCACGAAAGAGAACCGGAAAGCAGATCCTGCGTGTCCCCGGCTCTCAAACTCCCTACTTCCTAGAAAAGGATCTTGAGCGCAACCTGGATGTCCCGGTTTTCACGGGCCCGCGTGATCTGTGCACCGGTCGCGGAGTTGAAGAAATAGGTGCCGCTCGGGCCGATGAAGTTCGGGTGGTTTGTCAGGTTGAAGAACTCGAACCTCAGTTGCGCCCGGGCTTGTTCGGTCAGGAAGAAGTTCTTCTGGACCCCCAGGTCGAGGTTTTTCTGCCCAGGTCCGACAATGATATTGGAGGCCGAATTGCCTTGGAGATTGACCGTTATAGTCCTTGTCGGGTCAGCCGGATCGGGAATGACCGTCCCCACATGCGTGGGAAAGGCCTCAAAATCGAACCAGCGATCGACCGTCCTTTCATCCGCGGGGAGGTTGCCGTCTCGAACGCGGTCCGGGAACCTCAGCGCGGAATCATAGACTGTCCAGGGATAGCCATCAGAGAACGTCAGAATCCAGTGTCCCTGCCAGCCGCCCAGAATGGTATCCAGCACGGAGTTCCAGCTTCCTCCGAACCGCTTGCCCTGTCCAAACGGGAGATCGTAGCCGCCGCTCAGCACGAAACGCTTGCGGACGTCGAAGTCGGCGTTGGAGTACCGGCGAACTACGATGCGCTCTCCTGCCAGGCTCGAGTCCACGAGCGCGTTTTCGTTTACGTCGTCATTGGAGGACTCTGCCAGGGCGTGGCCCCATGTGAAAGAACCGAGCAGATTGAGCCCCTGTGAGAAGTCCTTCTTCATCTTGACTTGCAGCGAATGATACTTCGAGTTGTTGCCTTTGGTCCTCACCGGGATGTTAACCAGGGACCCATAGATGTCCCGGGTCCTGAGATGAGAATCATAGTCATAGACGGCAAGCGTGCTGGCCGAATTCAGGTTGGTCCCTTTCGTCCCCACATAACCGACCTCGAGGGCCAGCTTCGAAATCAACTCGCGGCCGATCATCAGGTTCCACTGTTGCATGTACCCGGTCGGATATTCCCGGGCATTCAGGTAAGCCGTTGGGGGACGATCAACCACTTCGCTGAAGTCAGGAGGTTTCTGGCTGAGCGGAAAAACAGAATCGGTGTTGTCCGTGCGCAGGGCGGCGCGGGGATAGTAGGTCACGTTTCCCGCAAAAGGCGGAACCCAGGCGCCGTAAACGGTGGTGAAGGCGTTCTCGCTGGTAAAGAAGATCCCGTACCCGCCGCGTACCACCGTCCGATTATCATCGAAGGGTCTCCAAGCGAGGCCGATGCGGGGCGCAAAGTTCCTGGTGTTCGGGTCGTAAGGTCGGTTTGGTCCATCAGTCAAATGAGGGAATGTCACTTGGTCGAGATTGGGCGCTCCCTTCGCGTACTGGAACATTGATTGTTCGTAATTGAAGGTCAGGAACCGGTTCGTGATCTCGGAGAAAGGCTGCTCATAATCGTACCGGAGTCCGAGGTTCAAAGTGAGGTTCGGGTGAATCTTCCAGTCATCTTGCACAAAGAGAGCAAACATATTGCGGCGCAGATTCAGGAATTCACCGCCGCCCAAGCCGTAATCCTGGCGCCCGCTCACCGCCATCAGCACGGAGGCGAAGACAGACCCTGTCATGTTGTAGGTGTTGACCTGCGCGGGGTCTCCCTCATAGAGTCCGAAGTACAACGCCCCTACCGGGGGCACCCCTTCGAAGAGCCAGTCATAGGCCTGCCGCTTCCAGTCGCCGCCGATCATCAGGCGATGATTTCCCTTCACCCACGCGGCGGTATCCTTGAGATAAGCGTTGCGGTTGTCTCGGCGGTTAACTCCAGCAGTCCCGATATCGAAACGCTGAAATCCCACCGTATAGAACAGCAGCCGCGGTGAACCGCCCCGTACACTGCGCTCGCCCGACCAAAGGCCCCAGTCCTGAGCATAGTTCTTGTCTGTCAGCAGAAAGTCGCTCCCTGAATCGAACCACGTGTGACTGAATTTCAAATCATTTACGAGGCTGTTGGAGAGCACTCGGGTGTAAGTCAGACCGAGAGTTCGGTCATGCTCCAGAGCCACGGTGTCGCCGTAGGGGGTGTGCCAGGGACTGCCGTTGTCGTAATCCCCGAAGTTGAACGTCCCGAAGAGCATGTCCTGGGGAGTGAAGTTGTGGTCGATGCGGGCCAGCCATTTGTCCTGGTTGAAGCTGCCAGAGCGCATGAAGCGCAGGTTTAGGAAAGGGTCGTCAAAATTCGGCGACCGTTCGGACCAGATCTCCATCAGCTTCTGGCCGACCGGGTCAATCAGGTGCTGAGGCACGATGTTGTCCGGGATCAGTTCCCCGGTATAGGGATTGCGCAACTGCACCTTCTCGGTCGGGACATAGGGGTTGAAGGTCTCGGTCAGGTCGCCAACCCTCTGTTTTTCAGTCGGGGCAAACGTCACCATGTTCTGCCCGGGCTTCTTCTGCCGAAACCACTCGGCGCTGAAGAAGAAGAAGGTCTTGTCCTTGAAGATTGGGCCCCCGATCGATCCCCCGAACTGGTTGAACAGGTAGCCCGGCTGCTCTTCTTTCGTACCTGTATAGAAGTAGGGACGGGCGTCCAGGGCCTTGTTCCGGTGGTACTCGTAAAGGCTTCCATGAAAATCGTTCGACCCGCTGTTCGTCACGACGCTGATAACCGCGCCGCCTGAACGGCCGTACTGCGCCGAGTACATGTTGGTCTCAACCCGAAACTCCTTGATGGCATCCAGGGCTGGAGAAGAAATCAACTGATTGTAGTTGGCATCGGTACTGTCGGCGCCATCGAGGTTGTAGGAGTTGTACATTGAGCGGGCGCCATTGACGCCAATGGCGTATCCTTTGCTGGATACGACTCCACGCTTCGGGCTGCCTTCTTCGGCGCCGGGAACTAGCGCCGCCAGGCCGATAAACTCCCGTCCATTCAACGGGAGGTTTTGTATCTTGGTGTTGTCGATGACCTCGCCGATGGCAGTCGTTTCCGTGTTGACTACGGGCGCCGCTCCGGTGACCTCGATCGACTCATTCATTTCGCCGATTTCCAGTCGAGCGTCCACCCGCAAGATCTGTCCTACTGCCAGGTGCAGGTCAGTCAGCTCGGTGGTCTTGAAACCGGGCATCTGCACTGTAACCGTGTAGTTGCCCGGGACTAGAAATTCAACCCGGTAAGTCCCGTTGTCGTTGGCGATAGTCTCTCGGACCAAACCGGTCGCCACATTTCTTACCGTGATCTGCGCCGCCGGCAGGACTCCTCCCGTGGAGTCCGTGACGGTACCGACGATGGCTCCCTGGTTGGTTGACTGGGCGAGAAGTACTGCTCCGGCAGAGAACCAGAATGCCATGGCCATGACTTGTAGGGGCAGTTTCATGCACGGTACAATTCGCATGTTTCCTCCACACTAAAAGGCTTCAGCCTGGGATGCCGCCTGCCAGTGTTAAAAGTTTGCGTGCTGGCTTGTGAGATAAATCCTGCCCTGAGTTTACTGTTGACAGTCAACGAAGATCAAGCTTTTTTCAGCAATAAATGCGGACATTCGCTAAAACCGATTGAGTGCAATGACGTTACCAGTTATTATTGTTAACTGTTGACAGTGCCGCACGATTCTCAATGGAGGACTCGAGAATGACAGCCCGTGTTTCGCCCGTTGCTCACGCCCTGAATCAATCCACCGCCTTGTTGCGTCAAGCTCAAGAGCTCATTCCCTGTCAAACCCAGTGTCTTAGCAAAGGCCCGACTCAGTTCGTACAGGGAGTCGCCCCGGCCTTTCTAAGTCATGGGAAGGGAAGTCACGTATGGGACGTCGATGGAAACGAGTATATCGACTACATGTCCGGGCTGGGGCCGATTATTCTCGGCTATAACCATCCGGTTACCAACGAAGCGATCAGGCGCCAATTGGAGAAGGCCACCACGCTTTCGCTGAACAGCCCGCTGGAAGTGGAAGTGGCCGAGCTCTTGAGGGAAGTAATACCCTCGGCCGAGATGGTTCGATTCGGGAAAAACGGTTCGGACGCCACCAGCGCCGCCGTCCGTATTGCCAGGGCTTACACGGGCCGCGAACATATTGCCCAGTCGGGATACCATGGCTGGCAGGACTGGTATGTCGTCACCACATCGCGTAACCGGGGCATACCGGCCGCCCTCCGGGATCTGGTCCATCCTTTTGAATATAACGACCTGGACGGCCTGGAACGAATCCTTCGACAATACAAGAACCAGTTGGCCGCGGTCATCATGGAGCCGGTTCTCGTTGAAGCACCCCGCGATGATTTTCTCAGGAAAGTGAAGGAGTGCTGCGAACGCGAGGGCATTCTCCTGATTTACGATGAAGTAATCACCGGATTTCGGTGGTCACTGGGTGGAGCCCAGGAATATTTTGGAGTAACACCCGATATCGCCTGTTTCGGCAAGAGCATGACCAACGGGATGCCGCTTTCGGCCGTGGTCGGCAGGAAAGAGGTCATGAAAACCTGCGAAGACGTGTTCTTTTCACTGACTTACGGCGGAGAATGTCTGTCGCTTGCCGCCGCCCAGGCAACCGTAACCTTCATGCGACAGAAACCCGTAATCGAGCAGATCTGGAATCAAGGCCGGAAACTACAGGACGGGTTCAACGCCTTGGCGGAGCGCAAGGACGCGATTCAATACGTCTCCTGCATTGGCTACCCTGTCAGAACCGTGATGCGCTTCCTGGATCGATCCGGCCGCTATTCGCTGATCATCAAGAGTCTGTTTCAACAGGAGGTCATCAAGCGCGGCATTCTCTTTGCCGGGTATCATAACCTGTCTTTTTCGCACACGGGCACCGACATAGAAAAGACGCTCGAGGCCTACGGCGAGGCTCTGGATGTCGTCAAAGAAGCTGCTGAAAGCGATAACCCGCTCGAGTATCTGCAGGGTCCTCCCGTGCAGAATGTGTTCCGGCCGATCGGTGTTTAAGTCGGGCGACCGTCCAAGCTGGCCCGAGGTCCAATAGAAGAGAGGAGTATACCGATGAGTTTGAAGCAACCCGGGGATGGGACTGCTAATCGATCCCCGAAACAGAGTCTGTTCAGCCTTGAAGGAGAGGTCGTTGTGGTGACAGGAGGCGCCGGATTGTACGGCTTGCCCATCAGCCAGGCACTTGCCGAGGCCGGCGCGACGGTAATCATCGCCTCACGAGACTTGGAACGGAACGAGAGGGTAGCCAGCGAGTTGCGCGCCTGCGGGCTTCGGGTGTACGCCCAGGCTCTTGACATGTCCGATGCCACTCAAATCGAACGTTTTCTGAATGAGGCGATCGAAAGGGAAGGGAAGATCGATGTTTTGATCAACAATGCCGTGAGTCGACCGGTTCGTGATTTCTGGACCTCTACCGAAGAGCAGTGGCGCGATTCGCTGCAGACTAACATTATCGGCATTCATCTTTGCTGCCAGATGTTCGGGCGCCACATGACGGCAAGGCGGAAGGGAAACATCATCAACATTTCCAGCATATATGGAATGGTAGGACCCACCTTCCCCATCTATGAGGGCACTAGTGTCACCTGCCCCCCAGACTATGCGTTTCACAAGGGCGGACTGATCAACTACACGCGTTACCTGGCAACTCTTTTAGCGCTGTCGGTCCGCGTCAACTGCCTTTCTCTCGGCGGGCTTCAAACAGAGGACGAAGACCCGAAATTTGTCAGCCAGTACTCCAGGCACTGTCCCATGGGCCGGAAAGCGACGGCCGCAGACGTCAAAGGCCCCATTGTCTTTTTGGCCTCAGCCGCGTCGCAATACATGACGGGGCATAATCTGGTCGTGGATGGCGGTTGGACGGCGTGGTAAGAAGCACCGTGGCGGCCCTGGGAGCAAGACCGAGTGCTGTTGACAGTTAACAAAATCTCTTGCTACTCTGGAGCGAACCAACGGAGGAGGTACTCATGAACGTCTTGGCTATTGGAGCCGGCTCCATGGGCCGCAGGCGGCTGCGCGACTTGATCGCTCTCAATCCGGGTCGGGTGGTCCTGTATGAACCTCAGTCGGACCGCTGCCGAGAGGTCTCGAATCAATTCGGGATCGAGGGCTATACAGACCTCAACCAGGCGCTCGAATCAAAGCCGGACGCGATCAGCATCTCTACGCCGCCGGCGCTGCATGACCAGTATGTCAGGCTGGGTCTCGAGCGCGGTCTTCACATCTTCTGCGAACTTCCGTTCGCCTATGATCCCGATCTCATGGCTTCGGTCGCTCGCCGGTCCGCTTCTTATCCGGGCGTTCTCGGCATCAGTCATACCATACGCTACTACCCGCCCTTCCGCTTGATTCGGGAGATGTTGAGTTCCAAGCAGATTGGAAAACCGCTGTACCTGGAATACAGCCTCGGGAATTACCTGCCGGATTGGCATCCATATGAAGATTACCGTAAGTTTTATGCCGCAGATCCGAAACTGGGAGGCTGTGGTTTTGACATGCTCCTGCACGAGCTGAGCCCGATACAGTGGTGGCTCGGACCTGTCGAGTCTGTCCAGGCCCGTTTCAGTAAGGTCAGCGATCTGGAAATCCAAGGCCCTGATCTGCACGATGTCTGGCTTTGGTTTGAGAACGGCTGCCGAGGTTATTTCCACCACGACATCGTGGAACAAGGGACGCTGGGACGGCACGTTCGAATAGTCGGCAGCGCGGGAACCATCGAGTGGCGTCAGGACGAGGCAAGCGTGCGTCTTTATTTGGGATCTGACAAGCAGACGAAGCAGGTTCCCTTCTCGGAAGCTCCCGATTGGACTGAAGCGCTGGAGGCCAGCCGGCAGATGGCCGACATCCTCGCCAGGACCAAGGCACAGTCCGGCCAGATCGCAGACCCGTCCAAGGACGTTCCCTACAGCTATGAGTCGAACTATCTAAGGGAGATGAGGCATTTCATTGAAGCCGCCTGCGGAAAGACCGAATATTCCATGGCCACTGTTAACGAAGAGATCCAGACGGTGCGCACCTTCCACTCGCTTCTCGAGAGCGCGGAAAACAACCGGGCTGTCAAGGTCCCGAAGGGGGAATAGTCATGACTCACGTGTTAGAACCGGAAATGGTCAAGATTCCTGCCGGGACGGTGACTCTCGGCCTTCCTGCATATGTGTCGGAGTACGAGGTCGTTCATCCCTGGGTCGAGCGCGAAGTTTATGTTCCGTCGTTTGCCATAGCCCGCTATCCGGTCACTGTCGGGGAATATATCGCTTTTCTGGACGCGACAGGTTACGCAGGCGCCGAGGAAATACGGACGGATCCACGGTTTGAAAATCCCAAGGCGCCGGCTGCTTTTGTCAGCTGGATCGACGCGGTCCGGTATACCCAGTATCTTTCACGCGAAACGGGTAAACCTTACAGGCTGGTGCGGGACGCCGAATGGGAAAAAGCGGCGCGGGGCGGGTTGCACGGAATGAAGTATCCCTGGGGCAATGACAGTCCAAAAGGCCGTTGCGATTTCGGCAATCCGAACGGATCTCCCTGCCCGGTCGGTTCCTTCCCTCCCAATGGATACGGGGTGCATGACATGGTCGGCACGATCTGGGAATGGTGTGAGGAGTGCTTCGACCAGGTCGGAGCGCCCGATAAGGCCAAGCTGTTCTACGACGATACGCAGATCAAGGATCCCCGCTTGAATCCCATCTGTCGGGGAGGGTCGTTCAAGACCCCCGATTCTCCTTACCTTTTCTGCGCCTACCGGCATGAGGATCCGGTCGACGGGCGCTTTGACTGCATCGGCTTTCGTGTCGCGCTCACACTCAACGAATAAGCCTGGGACTTCGCCAACGTGCAAGACGTCTCCTCCGCTTGCAAAGAGCCCCGAAGACGCCGCTCTTCGGGGCACTGTGAAGGATGTGCCAACGGTTGGCACTACTGCAATTGTTCCAGGTACCAGGAAACGAAATGTTCGCACCCCCATTCCAGCGGGGCATACGGCCCTGGCCGGTAACGTGCGGATGACACTCCCCGCTGGTTGTTCTCGCAGAGCACCCAGTCTTGTTCGGCTGTAGCCCTCCATACGGCTTCGACCTTGTCGACTTCGAAGTCGACCCCTTCCTGCGCTGTGTTGCTGACCAGCCAGCTGATCTCGACGTCCGTCCGATCAACTGAAACCGGGGTGAAGCGCAGTGTCACCGCAGAATCGCTGTAGACTTCCATGAGGAAATTTGGATAAACGCCGACACCCAGCACGCCGACGTCACGGTCCGGCAGGGTCCCCATGAGCGTCGAGACTGGTTGGCCATCACGGCTCCCCGTCACAGCGCCCAGGCGGAGCGCATAGCGCGAGACTGAATGATATGTGCCTGGCCTGAAGGGCGGAGGTTCTACGACCAGCCCCGCGCGTCGCCATCGCTCTTCGCACTTCCGCTGGACCCTCTCGGCGAGCTGCTTTCGCTCGGCTGACTTCACCCCTTCGGCCGATATCACGTTCATACAGTATTCGGGATGGGAACCGGGGCAGTGATAACACTCCCTGGCGTTCTCGTCGATCAGTTTCCAGTTCGCCTGCACGGTGTAAAAGCGCGTGCTGCAGATCCTGCTCTGTGCCAACTGGTGTGGCGCCAGGCGAGGGACAAGATCCTCGATGACCGGGCCAAAATCCGGCGCAACCTCGGACAGGCAGACGAAGATCAACCCCTCCACGACCTGACAGTGCGCGCCTATAAGCGGCCAGCCGGATTTGTCAAAGTCCTCGGGCATCTGCCAGGCGGACAGAAGCCTGCCATCCAGATCGTAGGACCATTGATGATAAGGGCAGACAAAACGAGCGACATGACCCGAATCGTTCGTGCAAACGAGAGCCCCCCGGTGGCGGCAGGTGTTGAAGAAGCTGCGTACGGCGCCGTCGGCCCCGCGGACGATAATAAGGCTTTCTCCGGCAATCGAATAAAGAAAGAAATCTCCGCGGTTCGGAATTCGGCTGACGTGCCCGGCAAAAAGCCATTGCCGTCGGAAGATTTTCTCGATATCGAGCTGAAACACCGCCGGATCGCAATAATAAACACGCTCAAGCGCGTGTCCCTGTTCATGAGTGAGATGCACCAAACAGGAAACCTCCAGAATCGTGGGAGCATATTATGTTAACAGTTAACAAAAGCGCCGAGTGACGTGTCAACTCCATTCTTTGGCTCGCAGAAGACAGAGGTAGTGTGAAAAAATCGGGCGCAGCAGGTTGAAGACGTTCGGTTTTCATCTTCGGCGTGACTTGGTTTACAGTAGACATTAGAATGAGCCAGAAGGGCGGGAAAACGTGACCGAAAACAATTCGCTGATGGATCGATTCTCGAAGTTTCAGAAATGGAACTTCCGTGGGATGCGTGAAGAGGTGAGCGCTGTTCTGAAGAAGGCCATCTTCGAAGGTTTGTATGAGCCCGGACAGCAAATTTACGAAGCCGAGTTGGCGAAAACCCTGGGTCTGAGCCGGGGGCCGATTCGAGAGGCTCTGCTCCAGCTCGAGAAGGAGTCCCTGGTTGAGCATATCTTCAATCGCGGATGGTTTGTAATCGAACTGCAGCCTCAGAAGCTGAAGGAGATCATTGGCATCAGGGCCGTTCTCGAGTTGATTGCCTTGAAACTGGCCAGGCAAAAGATCACCGAGCGTGATCTGAAACGGCTGAGGAAGATTCAGGCGAACATGGCCAAAGCGCATGAACAGCAAAAGCTGGATGATGCTATCCAAGCCGATTTTCAGTTCCACCAGGAACTGTGGAAGATCAGCGGCCACCGGGTACTGGAAGATACTCTGAAGGCAGTGACCACGCCCTATTTTGCCTTTTTCAGGGTGATTCGCCTGCGCGAACCGGTCGACGTTGAGAGCTACGGCCAGACCGTCAAGAATCACCTGGACATTCTTGATTTCCTTGCCGGCCAAGCCGACATCTCAGCCGAGACTTGCTTGGCGCGCCATTTCAGGATGCCCGACCTGGGAGACTGGAGAAGCCTTTTGTCGCTCCTGTGCGATCAGGAATAATTCGGACGTTGCCCGGGCTGCTTCAAACCAACCCGTAAGTCGACCCGCTTTTCGCCTGATCGGACTAGACCAGTTCAGGTTTATTCTGCCCGGCGATGGTGATCTGAGAAATGCGCTTTCCCATTTCCTCCAGTTTTTCGCTCAGCCCCTCAACGGTCACTCCAGTGCCGTCAACGTAGTCGAGCACGATGCGCTCCGCCGCGATCCAATCACTGCATACCACTGCTACTTTTTCTGCGATCTCGAGCGGGATGAGCACCACTCCATTGCAGTCCGCATGCAGAAGGTCGCCCGGTCGAATGGTCAGCCCGCCAACATGAACGTTGGTGTGTACCTCCTCAATCCTTCCGAAGCCGTGAGAGACGCATACCGACGAAGCAAACGTGGCAAAGCGGCGGGACTTGAGAGCCTCCAAGTCCCGGGCCGCACCCGAGGTTATAAGTCCCACTGCGCCAAATGCTTGGTAGATAGCGCACATGACCTCTCCGAAGGTGGCTGCTGCGGGAGGATGATCAATATCTTCGAAGACGACGATGCGGGGAGTAGGTAGACTGGCCATGGCCTCAACCTGGGCCACCAGGTTGGAAACCAGGTCCCCTTTGGCCAGGGGACGGGCAGAGCGGTATGTTGCCGTAGAAGCGTAACCGACGATGGGGGGGAAGTCCGGGAAAAGAGCGTGAATTGACGGGTTCATATAACCGACATTGCGCTGCCGCACCCCGAACAACTCGATTACGTTGCTGATCGTTGCTGAGTCGTATTTCTGCAATGTTTCCAACACCTGGACAGGGACGGGCCTCAAACTCATCGCAATAACCTCCTAGAATTTCTGCTGGGCGGTGCTGGTTTAGTGATTTTGATCAACGCGGTGACGGCGTCGCTGTCAATCCCATCGCGTCAAAAAGGCGTTTCACCTCGTCCAGCTCGCTCTCTTTCATGGTTTCGTAAGGCGGTCTGAGAAAGCGCGGCGCGACTCCGAAATACTCGAGCGCCGCATGCCACAAACCATGCGTGAAACGACTCATAAGGGGATGCTCATACTTGCGGACAAAATCCCCCGCTTCGCGAAGCTTCCCCTGGCGAACCATCCTCCAGAATTCCTGCCCCAGGGCAGGCGCGTACTGGTACATAACAGTGTAGTAGGCTTGGCACCCATAGGGGTAAGCCACCAGATAGCGAGACTCAGCGCCGCCAGGAAAGATCACCAGTCTATCCCCGAAAACAATCAGCCGGTCGATCAGGTACTGAAGGCTTATGTCCTCTTTGAGGGCAGCGATCGTTGGAAAGGCGGTCAATCGCTTGAGCAGCGACTCCGAAAAGTTGCCGTGCAGTACGATCGGAAGTCTTGTTCTCCTGGCAATCTCTCCGTAGTGCCTGACATAGTCATCTTCGCTCAGTTCCCCCGGCAAAAGAACCTGCAGGCCGCTGACGCCCACGCTTTCTGCAAACTCGGCGTAACTGATCACGTCGTTCACGACCTGCTCTACCGTCTCCCCTTCCTTCAGCTTCCATCGTCCGGCGGCGCCTATCGTAAGACCGCGGCATCCGGTGGCCTCAACGATCGTCCTGGTCAGTGCCCGAATTTCCTCTTCCGACAGCACGTCATACTTGCTGTCGCCGGCCGTCAGGGCGACCACTTTTGATTCGTGCTTGAGTGCTCCCTCAATCATGCGACGAACTGCAGCATGGTCGATGCTGAGATCCGCCTTGAAAGGCGTCGGTATCACGAGAATCGGCCCCACCAGCCGCTTCTTGAATTCGTCTGGCGTCAGCGGCGCCGGCTTGCCGGAAGATTGGGCGGCTGTCCAGGCAGTGTCGCTGTAACCGAATACAAACGTCGATGCCAACACAACCGTGCAAAGCATCGAAGACAAGGACGGACGCAGGTGTCTCTCCATGGATTTTCTCCTTGGTTTCCCCGGCTCCCAGACAAAAACGGGCGAGCCGGCTCCATGCAATCCCATGATTCCATTGCGGGACAGTCTCTGTCAACAGTTAACAGAGCCGGTGAAATTCGGGGGTGAGAGTCTGGACAGTCTACTTTGTCTTTTCCACGTCACCGTCCAGGCGCAGCCGTACCGTAACAATATAGGGCGGTTCGCCCGGAGTCCAGTGTCCGTAAGTGGTTGTGACCAGGGTTCCGTCGGGGAGTACCTCGAGCCCAGGGTAGCCGCAGTCGGCATCCTTGTAGTTCTTCATCAGCCGGATGCGGTATTGACCTTCCCGCCCTTCCACCAGGTCCGAATAGTGACCGACCCAAGCCACCCAGTCGCCTCGAGTCGGGCTTTCGTGGGTGGTATCACGAAAAGTCACAAACAGTCGGCCGTCTTTGGTGTACTTCCCAACGTGACGGTCGCCGGTCAGGGCGCCGGGAAGCTCGCGGGGTGTCGTCCAGGTCGCCCCTTCGTCGTCGCTGAAAGCGATGAACGAGTTGAACTTACGGCTGTTCTCGCGCATCAACATGGCCAGCTGCCGCCCGTCCGGAGAACGAATCAGACCGGGCTCACACAGGTGTGCTCTCGGGTCATGCGCAATCACCTCCGGGGGCTCCAGCTGAGACCGCCGTCAGCCGAGAGGGTTTTATAGACTTTGAAGGAGAGCGGGCCGGGCTTTGCGCTGATAAATCTCCCGTCATCGTGAAAGACCGCCATATACCGGCCATCCCGCAACCGAACGAGGTCGGCCATCGCCACGATACCGCCAAAATCGCCGATCTTTCGGAGCGGAGACCATGTTCGGCCGTCATCTTCCGAGACCGACATTCGAATCGGATACAGGCCCGAGAAGAGGATCAACCGCTTTTTGCCCGTTGAATCCACCACCCGATGTATGGTCGGAGTTTCAAGCGACGTGGACCAGTTGTCGGGGACCGGCAGCCGCTCGGACCAGGTGCTCCCTCCGTCAGTGCTGCGTTTCAGCACAATTTGCCCTCGACCGTGTCCCTTGGGGTAAACGCACAGAATTGTCTTCCCGTCCTCCAGCAGGACTGTAGTCGGGTGACCGAGGTACTGACCCGCCTCCTTGTCCACCACGACCTGCCGGTCCTTGTCGTTCGCGAGATCAATAGTCGGGATTGAATAACCACGCGATGCGGCCTGGGCCGCGTCACCAGACAGGAGTGTAAGCGCGCTGCAAGCCAGCGCGCCGATCAGGGCCAATATAGTCATGAGATTTTGGGGACAGTCTACTCTATTCCTTTTTCCGAGTGAAAGAATTCGCCGCAGCCGTACTTTGCCCGTTCCAGCTTTCAGCTGGGGCGTGCGCAGTTTTGCCTTGGACGCCTCACCAGCCATGCCATGAGCAGCGGGCGGAAGAAATGAAAGCAGACTGCCCCCAAACCTTAGACAGGCACGGTTGTACCGGTCTTGTTAGATTCGAGCGCCGCCGTAAACAGGCGGTGGCTCAAGGCTGTCTCTTCAGGAGTGACGCAGCCGGCAAAGCGGCTTTTGGGCCGGCCATGGACGACTTCATAAATGAAAGAAGCCCACATCTGCAGTATCGAATCGGAAAAGCCGAATTCGAAAATGCCCCCTGTAAGCGACTTGAAGGCCGTTTCATGGCCAGTGTCCAGATGCTGCCAGTACTGCTCGCCTCCACGGTAATCCATCAGCTGTAGAAGCTTGGGGTTTTTCGTAGAGAAACGCGCCGAGGCTTTGGTGCCCATTACCTCCAGGTACCATGTGTTCTTTTCGCCCGGTGCAATTCGGTGCGTGCGAATGGTCCACGGGAAGACGTCCCCTGTCTGCTCGCACTTGGCTCGACACAGAAGCTCGGCGTTATCCCAGGTCTCGCAGGGAACCATCTGTCCTTTCCCGTCGGGTCTCTGGGTGATGATGTTTGACAGGATCGCCCGGACGTCGAGCGGGACCCAGCCCGCCCGGAAAGGGAAATGACATGCATGCAGGCCGAGGTCGCCCATGCAGCCGTACTCGCCGTTGAAGGCTATCATCCGTTTCCAGTTGATGGGCTTGGACGGGTCCAGATCGCTTGAATGGAGAAACCCCGTGTTGACTTCGAGGATTCGGCCGAAGGCCCCCTCTTCAACCATGGCGCCGATTCGCTGGACCGCAGGAAAGAACGGGAACTCCGAGGAGCAGCGAACCACTACTCCGGGCTGTCGCCGACATTCTTCAAGGATCCTGCGGTTGGCCTCCAAGTCAATACCGAACGGTTTTTCGCCGAGAAGATGTTTTCCAGCCCGAATCACCTCTATGTACATCTCAGCATGAAGGTTATGGGGAACGGCGCAATAGACGGCATCAAGATGAGGATTCGCGACAAGGTCGCGATAGTCCGAGGTGATTTGCTCGATAGTTGGGTAATTGTCCCGAAACCAGTCCGCAGCCGCCATCCCGAGCAGGTCGAATCGATCGCAGATGGCGAGAAGTTGCGGTTTGCCGTCCAGTCCCTGGAGGTGATGCCAGCGCGAAACGGCGCTGGCAAACTCCCGCCCCATCAAGCCGCAGCCGATCAGTCCAAACCGGATGGTCTTCATGCGCTCACTCCTTCGGTAGCGGTAGTCTGGGTGTATCCGAAATGTTTCTCGGTGACCCAGAGTGCTTCGTCGATGATGTCCATGCATTTTGCAGCGACATCAACATCCATCACGATTGGCGGGCTCATGCGCAGAATGTGCCCCGCCGGTATCCAGGCCAAACCGCGGCGGAACGCCTCCTGGTAGACCATCTTTCCGGCGGCGTCAAAAGGCTCCTTGGTCCCGCGGTCTTTGACCAGCTCCACTCCCATCAGGCATCCCTTGCACCGCACGTCGCCGACAAGCGGATGTTCGGCCTTCATCTTGGCCAGCCGTCCCACGAAGTAGTCTTCGAGGCGCTGAGCATTCTCCAGCAGTCCTTCTTCCTCAATCGCCTTTATCGAGGCGAGCGCGGCGGCGCAGGCCATCGGGTTCCCCCCGTAACTGGTCGAGGCGCTGATTTTCTCCACTGAGTCAGCGTAAGGCTCCCGCACCACCATGGCGGTCACCGGAAAACCGTTTCCAAAACCCTTGCCGAGCGTCACTACATCCGGGACAACTCCCCAGTGCTCCATGGCAAGGAACTTGCCGGTTCGACCCATCCCGGTCAGAACTTCGTCAGCCACCAGGAGGATGCCCCGGTCGTCACACCATTTGCGCAGCTTTGGAAAGAAGTCGTCCGGCGGGAAAATCGAGCCAGCCCAGCCCTGGATAGGCTCAAGCACGATGGCAGCGATCTGGTTGGTGGTCGCCTCGGTTATAAATTCGGTGAAAAAACTGATATATGCGTCCGTGTCGCAACTGCCGTCGGCTTTCTTGAAGAGTGGCCGGTAGGTGTTCGGCCGCGGCATCATATAGAATCCCTGGGTTCGGCCAGGCCCGTTGACCTTATTCATCCGCGCCAGGCTGACTGAATGGCCGCTCTTTCCATGGAAGTCGCCATAACAAGACAACAGCTCGAATTTCCCGGTCGCCGCACGGCAAACCCGGAGTGCCGCTTCAACCGCTGTCGTCCCGCTGTCGTACAACTGCACGCCATTCAGATCACCGGGCATGATGTCCCGGAGCTTTTCAAGCAAGGCGAGTTTAATCGGAGTTGTGAAATCGTGGGCGTTCATCAGCTGCCCCGCCGCCTTTTGAACTGCCTCGGTCACCTTGGGGTGGCAATGACCCAGCGTAGTGACGTAAATCCCGGACGAAAAATCAAGGTAAGTATTGCCGTCAACGTCGGTCAGCGTGCAGCCATGTCCCTTCTCAAACACCACCGGAAACAGCTTCACCTGCCCGGAATAACCCTTCATTATCTTCGCGGCGCGCCCGTGCATTTCACGGGATTGGGGCCCCGGAACTTCTCTAGAGACGATTCTCGGCACCTGTTTTAAGTCAACCTTCGCCCATTCGATCGAAATACTCATGGTGTAACCTCCTTTATCTTGACCGCTTGTTGAAAAAAAGAACGCCGTTCAGGGTTGATCCCCGGAGTGGTAATCCAGAGATCAAAATCCTCGAGGCGGGCAAAAGCGGCATGGCTTTCCGATTCGCACTTCGTATGGTCAGCCAGCAGAATCCTGCGCTTACTGCGACGCAGCATTATTTGAGTCAGGCGGGCTTCGGTCGTGGTAGGAACCAGACACCAGCCCTTGGCGTCGATTGCGTCCGCCCCCAGGAAAGCCAGGTCGAAATAGAACATCTCCAGGATCTGTTCGGTGAGGTCGCCCCCCAGCAGATTCATCTGGCGATCCAATTCTCCCCCCAGAAGATACAGCCTGATCTCGGGAAACCTGCTCAGCTCCGTCATGATGGCAATGGAGTTCGTGAAAACAGTGAAACTACCTCTACCCCCTAAATGAGCCGCCAAGTGAAAAGTCGTAGATCCGTCATTGATCAGCACAGTCCCGGCAGCCTGGAGCTCGTCGGCCGCGGCTCGGCCAATGGCCTGTTTCAGTTCGAAATTAGTCGCAACCCGACGTCGGTAGGCAGATTCGATGGAGCTCTTCAGCATGCAGCCGCCGTGCGTCCTGACAATCGCGCCCTGTGCGTCGAGTTGGTCAAGGTCGCGACGGATAGTTAAAGCAGAGACACCGAATAGCGACGCCAGCTCCTCGACGCTCACCTCCGACTGAAATGCGCGCAGCCTGGCCAGTATCTGATCCTGTCGTTGTTCTGGTTTCATCGGGCCCTTCTGAGCGTTTCGTTCAACAATAATGAACTATATATTCAAAACTGCCCCAAATCAAGCCTAACAGCTCGGTCCCTGGCTGTTTTCTGCGGAGACAGGTTCGCGCCATCCCGCCCTCTTAACTCCCGGGTAAACGCAGTGGTTCTGGAAACAAAACTAAATACCTGGGTGGTGAATGTCGGATTTTGGAGGGTTCCTACCCGCAACCAGCGGGCGGAGAACTTTAAAGATGCGCTTCGCTGTCAGTAGGCAGCGGGCCAATGGAGTGTGTGCGAATGCCGGTCAAGCTCGGAGCCGAGAGCGGGCCGGAATAGCACGGCTGCCCAGATTCGCTTGTGCCGCTCGAGGGCTTCTTACCGCCCGATTTCCGGGCGGCCGGCGCAGCCGGTTGACTTCCATCGGCACAAGGGCGTGAAGGCACGAGAGATCGACTGTAGCACGGCTGCCTCTTCTTCGGCTTTCCGGGGATGCTCTCCCCAGAACTGTTTTAAGACATCCGCACACCTTTCCGGGTGATCCTGCCAGAGCGACGGGTCGACGATCGTCAGGGCGGCGGCGGCCCCGACCGCGTATCGGCGAGGCTCGATTCGCTGATCGAGAGCCAGGCGAATGGTGCCGATCAGGCGATCGTCCCAACCCAGTTTTCTTTCCGGGTCCCGGCCGACGCGTTCGGCGGTGTCTTTCAGAAAAGGGTTGGTCATACGCTCCAGCAAGTCGTCAACGTAGTCCCGGTAGCCGTCAGGAGTGAAGAGCGGGTCGACACCCTGGTACTTACGCACCAAGGCGCCTCCCGACTCCTCAATAAAAGCCTCGCGCAGAAACGAAAAGATGGCGCTGTGCTTCAATTCCGCGATATATCGCTTCCCGGCCACCATGGCGAGGTAGGCAGCCAGTGCATGGGTGGCGTTGTGGCCGAAAAGTTTTGCCTCCTCGAAAGGCAACAGATCCTCTTTTTCCAGAAAAACACGGATTCCCCGTTGAAACGCGGGTAAACCGTCCTCAAAGTCGATCTTCGAGATCAGAATGCGGTTAAACGCCTCAACGAGGAAGGCGCGCCTGTCGTCCGGAGTCACTTTTTCAAGCCGTTGCTGCTCGATCTGCTCCGGGTCTGACACTACACCGCTCATCTTCCCGATGACCGTGTTGAGGAAACGCACACGTCGCCCGATCTCTGGGCGTTCCTGGGGAGGAATTTGCTCGAAAACCTTTTCTCTCAGAATCTCGGCCGCGTGGTTATGGTTTTCGGCCGCATAGATCACGGCCAGCGGGCCGTTTCGACGCCCCTTCAGGCGCAGCCCCTCCGCCAGCAGACAATGAATGCTGCCAGGCCGATTCGAGACATAGAAGGCAACGCTGGGCACTGCAGTGGCGATTTCGCTGGCCTCGGCAATTGCTTCAATTAGCGCCTCCTGGCTTTCCGGATAAGCCGGATCATGGATTTCGATCGGTCCGACGTCGGCCGACTCGACGCCCTCCGGATGCGCAATATTCACCCGAAAGTGTCCGCGGTTCCGGCGCACGGCAGCAACGAGTTCCGGCATCACCTCCGAAACGACCATGCGCCCGAAACCGCCGGATTTGAAGGCTTCGAATAAGAACAGCCCCGCTTGGATGGCGCCGAAACCAATACCAACAAACGTCCGGTTTCCTGCGAGCGCCACGTTTTCAACTCCTATCGACGTTCAGATAGTGGTCCTCGTCCGCCGCCGTCCAGCGTTCCACGCTCTTGATCTGGCTGGTTCGCCGGTGGGGGTAGATGATCGCCTTGCCGTCAATCTGCTGAGCCTTGATCATTTCGAGAAACTCAATCGCATGATCGAGGTCGCCGATCCTGGTGATGTGAGCGGCGGGATCCAGACTCCCGTCGGCCATCAGTTCGAGGGTGCGAGCCACATCCCAGGGGGAACCTCCGCTCGAGCCGGTCACGTTGATTTCCTTGTAGTGAATGATCCCCGTGTCGAGCCCCACGACTTCCTCACCTTTTTTCAGGCCGCCAAACAGGTTGAGTACGGCTCCCCGGGCCGTGCAGGCGATACCTGCGGCGATCGCCGGGGCGACGCCGACCGCCACAATGACGTCATCGGCGCCTTTATGGTCGGTCATCTGGGCTACCACCGACAGGAGGTCTTCGCGGCTGGTATTGACGGTGCACAGCTCGACCCCAAGTTCGGCGGCTCGGGCAGCGAAAAGAGCGCGCACTTTGTCCAGACGGGAATCGATCAAATCAGACACGACGATCTTACGCGGGCGATAGCTGAAAGCAAGGTCGACGTGCATCCGTCCCATAGCGCCGGCCCCGATAATCAGTGTGACGCCTCCCGGACGCAAGCCTTTAATCACCTTGCGCGGCGCTGTCGGATGCTCCTGAACCAGGTGGACATGGTGGTCCTGGGCGGAAATGCAACAGGAAAGAGGCTCGCTGGCAGCAGCATGAGCATAGGGAATGTCGGGCTTTGGCAAAGGTAGTACACATCTGCCCTTTATCGCTTCTTCCGTTACCAGGATGTACTCGGCTAAATGTCCAGGTAGTGTGTAGCTCACAGCCACCTTGTTCACTCCCCTGCCGCCATCTCGATAGCGTTCGCGATGATTGATCGGAGGGTGATCGATGGCCGGCTGCAAGACATATCTTTCACCGGGTGCGTAGCGGTCGCGCAAGGCCTCGCCCACTTGGACGAGTGTGATTGAACCCTCATCTCCGAGGATCAGCGGATACCGGCTCAAATCCCGGCCATAAACCAGTTTATGCTCGGGTCCCTGCTCCACCAGCTTGATCAGCGAGGTACACACCCCGGCCGCGTCCACGCGAGCAAGCATCTGCTCGGGACCAGGCCGCGGGGTGGGAACCGTGCGTACGGCGAGATGATCGAACCCTACGCCGTCAAGAACAAGAGCCCGCATTTTGTCTGGAACTTGGTAATTCTTGCTCATACTCTCTCCCTGATCGTCTTTCTGGATGGAGGGGCCGAATGAATCGGTTCTCCGGTCAGTACATGGGCCGCCTCCATCCATGCCTCTGAAAGTGTGGGGTGGGCGTGGATTGTTTGGGCCAGATCTCTGGCTGTGGCCTCGCCGCGCACCAGCACCGCTGCCTCTGCGATCAGCTCGGTGGCGTGCGGTCCGATGGCTTGCGCGCCAAGCAATTGACCGGTTCCGGGATCGGCGATCCACTTGACGAACCCGGTCGCGTGTCCCGACGCCAGCGCCTTTCCGAGTACGCTGAATGGGAATTTGCCAATACGGACTTCGATTCCCTGCTGAGCCGCCTCCTTTTCGGACAATCCGACGACGCCGATTTCCGGCGAAGTGAAAATACAGGCGGGCACGGTCTTTTCGTTCCTGCGCAAGTGCTGTCCGCAGGCGTTTTCGGCAGCGACGATGCCTTGCGATGTCGCCAGGTGCGCCAACTGCATGCTGCCAGTAAGATCGCCCACGGCAAAAATCGAAGCGGCCCGTGTGCGTCCAAAATCATCGACCTTGAGAAAGCCTCCGTCCGCTGGGTACAGCCCTGCATTTTCAAGCGCCAGCCCTTTCGTTGCGGGGCGACGCCCTAATGCGGCAAGCAGAAGGTCCGCGCGAATGGCTTCCTCGCCAATTCTTGCATGCACCTCGCTGTCATCAGCCCTGATGTCCTCCAACGAGACGCCGGTAATGATTCGAATTCCGAGGCGTTTCTCCATCTGGCGGCGCAATTCGCGCCGGACGTCATCATCCAGCGTGGCGATAATATCCGGAAGAAGCTCGACCAGCGTGGTTTGTACGCCAAACTGGGCCAGCATGCAGGCGAATTCGCAGCCGATTATTCCACCCCCCAAAACGATCGCCGAGGAGGGCAGGGAAGTCAGGTTCAAAAAGCCCTTGCTGTCCACCACTCGAGGATGGACGGGCAGGAAGTCGGGACGCGCCGAGACGGATCCTGTTGCGAGGATAACCTTGCGAGCCTCCACCAGCTTTTCAGATGCATTCTCCCGGACAGTGAGAAGCTGTCGGGACCGGAAGGATGCCGTTCCTTTAAGCACCGCTACTCCGTTGGCTTTCAGGAGCTGACTGACCCCGGCGCGCAGCTTCTTGACGACCTGGTCCTTGCGCGCAACCAGTTCGCCATAATCGAAACTCACCCCGTCACTTCTCAGTCCCAGCTCGGCGGCATTCTTCATTTCAAAATAAAAATTGGACGAGGCGATCAGGGTCTTGGTGGGAATACATCCCCAGTTCAGACAGGTGCCGCCCAGCTCCTCCTGCTCGACAAGAGCCACGGACGCCCCCAGCTGAGCGGCACGAATGGCGGCCGGGTAACCTCCCGGGCCCGCCCCAACAACTACTAAATCAAATGATTCCACAGCGTTATATCCTCCAGCCTGGTCTTGATCGCATTCACAAACCGGGCCGCCATTGCCCCGTCGATCAAGCGGTGATCACTCGAAAGTGTCATTTTCATCATCGCTCGTACGGCGATCTCTCCATCTTTTACGACCGGCGTCGGCCGGGCGCTCGACACTGCAAGTATGGCGCTCTCGCCCGGGTTGATGATCGCCGTGAAGTTTTCGACGTCGAGCATTCCCATGTTAGAAATAGTGAAGGTGCTTCCCGTCATTTCATCAGGAGTCAGCCGGCCGGAACGGGCTTTTTCGATAAGCTCCGTCGCCATCTGGTGGATGTCCGGGAGGCTAAGATCCTGGGCATCGCGGATCACGGGTACAACCAACCCTCGATCCAGCGATACGGCAAGACCGATGTGAATCCGGCTGTGCCACTGGACATTTTTCCCGTCAGTGGTGCTGTTCACTTCCGGAAACTCGCACAGCGCGAGGGCACAGGCTTTTACGATAAAGTCGCTCAAGGTATAGGACTGTCCGTGCTGCTTCAGGCGCTGGCGCAACTCGGAGAGCTCGGTCACGTCCGCTGAGACAGTCACAAAGAAGTGCGGCGTGGTCGTAAAGCTGCGTGTCAGGCGCTCGGCAATAACCTGGCGCATCCGGTCGAGCGGACGGGGCCTTTCGGCCAGAGCCAGGCGCACGTCCTCGACGTCGATGCGGTCATCCCCGGTGAGTGAGCGGATCTCGAGCAGATCCAGGTTTTCCGCGGTAGCCAGCGCTCTTGCGGCCGGGGTGACACGCAAACGATCATAGCCGCGTTCGGAAAGATACGTCCGAACGTCTCGTTCGATGATGCGCCCTCCCGGACCTGTTCCCTGAACACCTGTCAGGTGGATGCCTTTTTCGACGGCCAACCTTCTGGCACGCGGGCTTATGCGAAGCCTGCCCGGCTTAGCAGGAGCAGGTGCGCTCGAAACCTGTGTCTCGGTTTTGGCCACAGCAGGAGGCGGAACCGCTGCCGGGGCGACCGTCCTTGACACTGGGGGAGAAACTTGGGGTGCCGGCCGCGGGGGAAGGGGGGTGTCCGACGGCCGGCTGGGCGCCGAGGGGAGCGGCGCGACGGTGGGGATCGGTTCGCCCGGGTTTCCCACAAAGGCAACTGTGGTCATGACCGGAACGGTCTGGTTTTCAGGTACGACGATTTTGAGCAGTGTTCCGTCAAAGAAGCTCTCAACTTCCATGACGGCCTTGTCGGTTTCGATCTCGAAAAGAATATCGCCCTTGCCGACTGGATCGCCCTCTCGCTTGAGCCAGCGGACGATGGTGCTCTCCTCGGTCATTTGTCCGAGTTTCGGCATGATGATGGGATGAACCATTTCTTTCTGTAACGCTCCGTTAATTGCTCCAACCGCGATCAGACCGCGCTGCGCATGGGTTCATCGTCAAGCGACGGTTGTCAGCAGGCGGCTAAAGAATGCTCCGGGCCGCCTGATAAATATCCTCAGCGGTCGGCAGGAAAACCGCCTCCAAAACGTGCGACTGTGGCGCGATACCATTCTTGGCGCCTACGCGAACGACCGGCGCATCCAGGTAATCGAACGCCTCTTGCTGAACGGTGGAAGCGATTTCTCCGGTAAAGCTGCCGATGTGTATGCTCTGACTGGCTACAACACAGCGCCCGGTTTTCTGCACTGAGGCGATAACCGTATCGATATCCAGAGGAACCAGGCATCGCAGGTCGATCACTTCCGCACTTATCCCCTCGTCCTGAAGCTTTTCGGCAGCCTTAAGAGAGTCGGGCACCGCGGGGCCCCAGCTGACCAGCGAGATATCGCTGCCAGTGCGCTTGATGTCCGCTTGGCCGAGTGGTATCAGGTATTCCTCTTCCGGAACGGGGCCTTTTACGCCGTACAGAAGCTGCGACTCGACGAACATCACGGGGTTGTTGTCACGAATGGAGCTTTTGAGCAGGCCCTTGGCGTCAGAAGGCGTTGCGGGGTAAACGACGTACATTCCCGGGATGTGGGCGAATATCGATTCCAGGGTCTGCGAATGCTGCCCGCCGTACCCTTTCCCTCCGCCGACGGAGGCCCGGATGACGAGGGGGACCTCGACTTGGGCCCCCGACATGTAGTGCCATTTTGCCGCCTGGTTGCTAATCTGGTCCGAGGCCATCAAGGCAAAATCCATATACATGAGTTCAACCACCGGGCGCAGACCGACCATAGCCGCACCGACTCCCGTTCCGCATATAGCCGCTTCCGAAATCGGAGTGTTGAACACGCGGTCCCGACCGAACGCCTCTAGAAGTCCCTTGGTGACCTTGAAAGCTCCGCCGTAGTCGGCCACATCCTCGCCGTAGAAAATCACGCGCGCGTCCCGTTTCATCTCCTCGTAGAGCGCCTCCCTGATGGCATCTCGGTAGGTCAGCTCCCCGTTGGTGCGCTTGATGACGAGTGGGGTGGCGATCGGCGGATGGCTGAACTCGGCCGGCGGCTGCTCGGCGACCGTATGGGTGTACAAGTAACTGGTGACCTCGCGGGGATCAGGATCTGCGGCTGCCGCTGCTTTAACGGCGGCGCAGGCGTTTCTTTCGCGCACCCTTGCTTCAAGGTCCTGCAATTCCGCGACACTCAGCACCTGCAGCTCAAGGAGCTGTTTTTTGAAGGTTTCGACCGGGTCGACTTCCTTCCAGGCGTTCTCCTCATCGCGCGTCCGGTACTCGTTTCGCGGGTCGCTCAGTGAATGGCCATAATAACGGTACGTGTTTAACTCAAGCAGGTACGGACCTCGTCCCTCACGACAGCCCTCACTAGCGCGCAGGACAGCGTCGCGCACCGCCAGGATGTCCATGCCGTTAACCACTTCAGCATGCAGGTTGTTGTCCGCAAAGCCGGCCGCTCGCCGAGCCATGTGGGAAATCCCGGTCACTTCGTTGTCAGTTCGGTGCGTCATGCCGTAATGGTTGTTGATGATCAGGAAAATGATCGGGAGGCCGAAACCCGGGGACTCGGAAAGCTGGTTGTAAAATTGTGCCTGGGCGGCGAAATTAATCGATTCCAGGACGACTCCGTTGGAGTAGGCGCCGTCTCCCGCGAAGCAGCAGACGACGCTTCCGTTCCGGAACAGGCGCGAGCCGATGGCCGCTCCGGTGGCGATTGGGACATTGCCGCCGACGATGGCGTTGGCCCCCAGGTGGCCAATGCTGAAATCGGCAATGTGCATGCTCCCACCTCGTCCTTTGCAGTACCCCGGCTCCTTGCCGAACAACTCCGCAATAGTGCGATAAATGTGATCGGCCAGCGCCTCCTCCAGTAACGCCTTCCCGCTCGCTCGGGAGTCGGGGAGCCTTTGGCGCAGTTGCTCCTCACTCATGTTCCTGAGGACATGACAGCCGCGGGCGATGCTGTCCCCGTGCCCGCGGTGTGTGCTGGTAATGTAGTCCTTTAAGGCGAGGGCGCTGCAAGCGCCGACCGATGACGCCTCCTGGCCCACAGAAACGTGGGTGGGTCCGCGGTAATTGAAATCGCGCAGCGGCTCGTAGGCGCCCGACCTGAGTCGGACGATCATTTCCTCCACTTCGCGGACAATGAGCATGTCCTCGAGAAGATCGATGGCCTCGGCCGCTTTTATCCGGCCGGAGGCCAGTTCTTCTTTAAGGCTGCCTTGATAACGGTAAGCCGGTATCCGCCCACAATCGATCTCAAAAGGAGTAAAGTTGGGTTTGGTGTTGCTGAGGTAAATCGACATCTGTTTCCCTTAACCGAAATGTGTCTGGTCCTGTTCTGTCGGCGCCGCTTCTCGGGCAGTGACAGGACGTCAGGTCCTGATGACTTCGATGCCTTTCTTTTCCAGTTCGGCGACGATTTGCTCTTCGGCTTCGTCGTCGGTGATAAGTGTCTTGACCCGGTCCAAGGATCCGGCCCGGGCAAAGGAGACGCGACCCAGTTTGCTGCTGTCGGCCAGCAGGATGACCTCGCGCGATTTGGTCATAACCAGCTCCTTGGTATAGGCCTCTGCCGGGTCCGTAGTGGTCAGGCCTGCCTCGAGCGAAAGCCCGATGGTGCCCATGAAAGCGATATCTAGGTTGAGCTGATCAAGCAGTTGGCGGGTGAGCGGGCCGACCATTGTCTGACTGAGCCGCCGCAACTCTCCTCCCACCAGGATCAGGCGAGGCCCGGGGGTGGCCAGTTCGAAAGCGGCACGCAACGAGTTGGTGACCACGGTTATGCTGGTCCGGTTCCGGATCATGCGTGCCAGTTCGAGCACGGTGCTTCCCCCGTCCAGGTAGACCGTATGATTGGGCTTGATGAGCTTCAAGGCGGCCCGGGCAATACGATGCTTCTGCTTGGCCGCCAGGGCGGTTTTGTCATCAAAAAGCGGTTCTTCGAGCAGAGTGTCGATGCTGACAGCTCCGCCGTGAACTCGTTGCACTTCGCCGAGGCTCTCCAGCTGATCGAGGTCGCGCCGGACGGTAGCGGCGGAAACCCTCAAATGACGACTGGCCTCTTCGACCCGAATGACTCGACTCTTGCGGATCAAGTCGCGCAATCGATCGATTCTCTTGGCCGCTAGTTCTCGCTGAGGGTCTTTCATTCTCGTCCGGTGTTTGATTGTGTTCATTTCTGTAGTGAAAGTCAATACATTCGCTCATTAACTTGCAAACATCACGCAAATTCACTAATGTATAGCCCGGTTTGGATTTCGAGCAGGACAGACGTATCATTTCGCCAGAAGGCAGACATCATGCAAACACTTGAAGACATTGCGCAAAACGGTCCCCTCAATCTCGAGCAACTGAAGTTCATTGAAACCACTCTTTTGGCCAACGGGAATTTCACCCTCGAGCGGATCAGGAAAGAGATTGCCTGGTTCTGTCTCGAGCTGGGGATTGATCAGTACTACTTTGACACGACTCCACTGGAGTTGATCGCGCGGCATATCGAGTCGCAGCGGGCGGCCGAAATGATCGCAATTAATTCGGGAGGAACCCTGGATCTGCAGTTGGCCAGCGAACGTCCGGACGAGGCGCTTTACTTCGTCGCCGCAAAACCCGAAGCCATCGACTCGGTAGAGTGTCATATCGAAAGCCGCTATCCACTCTTTCGACTGCAATCCTATCGAACAAGGGGCAAGCTCCTTGATACCTTCTTTCGGATCTACTTCGTTACGACTCCACGGTTCGCGAAAGAGGCATGCACCACCGAACTGACCTTCGAACAGGCGGCAGACGAGACCTTCCTTAAGACCAGTCCAGAACGAACGTTAGCTCACTACAAGAAGTGCTGGGAAGCGGCCCAGCGCCAGCAGGCGCCCTACGTCGACGTGTCACGAAAAGAGGAGTCAGGTGAAACTCGAATCCGCGTGACCCTTCGCCGAGACCCTTCCAGGAGTTTCATCGCCGACTTTTCGCGCGTGCTTGATACCTATGACATCCATACCAGCCGGAAGTACGTCGAGGCTTTCCGCAACGACCTCGTAACCTTTTCTTTTTACATGCCAGAAATCACGGACGAGCGAACACTCGAGAACCTGAAACGAGACCTGGGCGCCGTGGTGTTGATGCCTTCGGGCGGGATTGCCCGGCTCTTCAAAGAGCGACGGTTTTCGGTGCAAGAGACTCTGTACGCGGTAGCGGCCGCCACTTTCGCGAATCAGTTTCTCACCTCCGACAGCGATGATTTTCATTCGATCGCCTCGGCCTTGGAAGGAAAACCCGAATTGAAGGGAGTGCTGTCGGGATTGAAAACCAAAATGGTTAAGGACACTTACACATATGGACGAGTGTCCGACACGGTCTGCAAATACCCGGAGATTGCCCGGCTCGCTTACCAGGACTTCTTGAACCGTTTCTCGGCGGAGACTGTGTCAGGTGACGGGGATGCGATCGTGGCGAAGGCTCGGGAGGAGATCGCTCGACAGATCCCGTGGGACGTGGAACGTCGGATCATGGAGTCGTTTCTGGCTTTCAACCAGGTTGTGCTGACAACCAATTTCTTTAAGAGTGAGAAGTCCTCGCTCTCTTTCAGACTGAACCCGATCTTCCTGGACCAGAACGAATACCGGGACCGCCCCTGGATGATCTACTTCCTGATCGGTAAGGAGTTCCGGGGTTTCCATGTCCGCTTTCAAGACATCGCGCGAGGCGGTATCCGCCTGGTTCGGAGTAGAAGCGAGGAGGCCTACGATTTCAACTCGGACTTTATTTTCGATGAGAACTACAACCTGGCGTTGACTCAGCAGTTGAAAAACAAGGATATCCCGGAGGGAGGGTCCAAGGGTACGATACTGCTCCATCTGGATTCCCAGGACCAGGCGGAATCCGCCTTTAGAAACTATATAGACGGGTTGCTCGACCTGATCGTGCCCGGTGAAGAGATCAAGGGTCAAACCCGGCAGGAGCTGCTGTTTCTTGGCCCTGACGAGGGAACAGCCGAGTTGATGAATTGGGCATGCCACCGGGCCAAAGCCAGGGGTTACGGTTACTGGAAGGCATTCACGACCGGAAAAGATTCCTCCCTGGGAGGAGTCCCGCATGATACCTACGGCATGACGACCAGCGGGATTCACGAATACGTTCTTGGTGTGCTTGAAGAGCTGGGAATCCGCGAGGAGGAAGCCACCAAGGTCCAGACGGGAGGGCCGGACGGAGATCTGGGGAGCAACGAAATCAAGATTTCCAAGGATCGAACTCTGGGGGTGGTGGATGCGAGCGGCGTGGTATACGACCCGACCGGACTGGATCGGGAGGAGCTGCTGCACCTTGCGGCGGCAAGAAAGACCGTTTCGAACTTCGACCGCGGCAAGCTGTCGAGCGAGGGCTTCCTGGTGACGGTCGACGACCGGGCAGTCCGCCTCCCCAACGGTATGGTGGTTCAAAACGGGGAGCATTTCCGTAATACTTTCCATTTGCAGCCGTTCTTGTATGCCGACTTGTTTGTTCCCTGCGGCGGGAGGCCCCGATCAATCAATATTGGAAACTGGCGGGATCTGCTGGACGCGAACGGCCGTCCCCGCTTCAAAGCGATCGTCGAAGGCGCTAATCTGTTCATTACCCAGGATGCCCGCCTCCGCCTGGAGGAAGCGGGTGTTATTCTCTTCAAGGACGCGTCGACCAACAAGGGAGGTGTTACCTCGTCGTCGCTCGAAGTTTTGGCCGCCCTGGCCTTGACCGATGAGGAGTATGAAGCGTTGATGTGCAGTCGTGGAGACTGCGAACCAGAATTCCGCCGCCTCTACGTTCAAGGAATCCTCGAGAAGATCCGCCACCTCGCCAGGCTGGAATACGGGGCGATTAAGCGGCGCAGCCGGCAAACGGGCACGCCCCGGTCGACTGTCTCAGACCTGCTGAGCCGGAAAATTACTCGGCTGGCCGATTCCATTCGGGACTCCGAGTTGGTGGCTGATCGCGGAGTGGTGGAAGCGGTCCTGCTTGACTATTGCCCGCGGGTTTTGCTCGACACGGTAGGCCTCAACCGCATGTTTGAGCGGCTTCCGGCCAATTACCTTCACGCCATCGTCGCCTCGCACGTCGCGAGTTCCTACGTATATCAGTCTGGTTTGGACGCGCATGAAGTAGACTTCTTCAAGTTTGTGTCCAAATTGGGCAGCCGTTCATAAGGAGTAGATCCGCGGATTGAATCCCCGCAGATCCGCGGATAACGCGGATTCGGTTAGCACAGCCGGCCGAGCTATTTTACGTTGACTCGCCACCGCACGATATGTAATATTTCACATTCCAGAGAGACCGGCCCGGGAAAGGCTCCCGGGTGCGTTTAGGCTTTTCTCCAGGAGGACACGTTGACGATGAATCGGCGGAGTTGTTTGAAGGCTGCGGGAACTGTTTTGGCGGGATGGGCTGCCAGGAGTGCGCTGTCACCGGCATTTGTCTTTCCTGCCAGGGCAGAGAACGGGAAGCCTTGGAATTTCCTGTTCATATTGGCCGATGACATGGGATGGAACCAGGTCGGTTACCACGGCAATCGTTACTATGAAACCCCGAATATCGACCGGATTGCGGCGTCTGGCATGCATTTCACAGATGCCTACGCGGCGGCCCCGATTTGCTCGCCGACTCGCGCCAGCATTCTGACAGGTAAGTATCCTGCCAGGCTTCATATTACCGACTATATTCCAGGCAGTCCCTACCCCTACGCGCCACTCCGGACTCCGCTGCAAAGACAGGCGCTACCGCTGGAGGAGGTGACCCTCGCCGAGCTGCTCAAAGAAAAAGGCTACGTGACGGCACACATCGGGAAGTGGCACCTGAGCCCGAGCTACGATTACGCTCCAAACCGGACCTTCGATCCGGAGACCCAAGGATTTGACGTGGTTTTCAAGACCACGAAACCCGAGGAAGGGGATGACCCGACTAAGGATACACACAATGTCGTCGCGATTACCGAACAGAGCCTGAAATTCCTGGAAGAGTATAAGGACCGTCCGTTTTTTCTACATGTTTCGCACAACGTGGTCCATCGGCCGATCATGGAGCATCCCGACCTGATTTCCAAGTATGAGTCGAAGCCAGGCGCCGAAGCACCGGTCAACAACCCTATCATGGGCGCCATGATTGAGAGGATGGATCGCGGGATCGGGCAGCTCCTGGACAAGCTCGACGAACTGGACCTTGCGAAAAACACCGTTGTCATCTTTTTCTCCGACAACGGAGGCCTGAGACAGCTGCAGGCCCAGGACCCGCTCCGAGGCGGCAAGGCGACTCTATTTGAGGGCGGAATCAGGGTTCCTCTAGCAGTTCGCTGGCCAGGAGTGGTGCAGGCGGGAACTCAAAACGCTACGCCGGTAATTTCAAACGATATCTTCAACACCCTGCTGGATATCGCCGGAATGGAGCACAGGCGTCCCGATGTCGATGGTGAGAGCCTGGTTCCGCTTCTCAAACAGGAGGGCAGTCTGGCGCGAGACGCCATTTTCTGGCACTACCCGCACTATCATCATTTCGGCTTCAAGCCGGCCGGCGCGATCCGGGAAGGAGATTACAAGCTGATTGAGTGGTACGAAGAAACTCTTCTTCAGAAAAAGAACCAGGTGAGCCTCTTCAACGTTCGTAGCGATCCGGGAGAAACGCAGGATCTGGCCGGTCAGATGCCGGAGAAGGCGGAGCAAATGCGCGCTCGGCTTCGTGCCTGGCGTGAGGCGATGGGCGCCCAGGAAATGACTGTTAATCCCGATTTCGATCCGAGCAGGGCGGAGCAGAGAAACTTCACCTAGGTGCTGCGCCATTGATCTGTTAACGATGACAGTTGAGGTTTTCGAACAAACGGCTCAGGCGAGCCGCAACCGGAGCAAGCTTATGATCAGGACTTTTCTTTCCTTAGTCGCTGCCTTCGTTTTTTCGTGCGGCCTTTCGTTTTCTCAGACCACTGCGCTGTGGTTGTTCGACGAGCAGGTCGGTGTTTATCCCAGCTCCGTCCTGAACGATTCATCCGAAAATGACTACCCGATGGTGATAGGTCCCGGCGGACAAATCGTACCGGGGAAGTTCGGAAATGCTCTGGACCCCGTCAAGCAGCCTGACGTCGAGATCCCTCCCGGCCCGGTCCTGTTTGGACTTCAGGCGGTTCCGACACCCGAGGGACGGACAGTCGAGCCGATGACCTGGATGAACGCCGGTTTCTGCGCCCTAATGACGAGCGGCGAAAACCACCTGCGTAAGGAAGTGGGCTTTGCCAGCCCCACGAAAACGAAGCTGAACCTGGGCTCTTTTGACTGGACAGTGGAATTCTGGTTCCTGCCTTCCCGACGAACCGGTGAGGAAGGAGTTGTATTTGAGATTGGACAGGGACCGCGGGGTGAAAATGATCATGTCACGCGGTTGACCCTTGACAAGAATCTGCGCGCGTTCACCTTGTACAACCAGCCTTCGGGGCGACGGTTGACGATTAAATCCGATGAACGGGCGTTGCGCCCGGAAAACAGCGCGTGGCGCCACCTGGCTTTCGTCTACTCGTCCTCCGGGAAGACACTGTCGCACTATGTCGATGGCAAGCTTCAGTCGCGGCTGACGAACGTGACCCTGAAGTCGCTCCAGCCGGGCGACGAGGATTACATGAGCGTTGGACGTGATGGGCTCTGGAAAAGACCGTTGCAAGGAAGAATCGATGAACTGCGGTTTTCTGAAGGCGCGCTTTACCAGGAGGCGTTCACGCCGCCCGGGAGTTTCGCTCCGGTTATCGACCGCATTCCGGTCAATCTGGTGGCTGGTCCTCCTCTTCTCTTTCCGCCTGACAGCTCGGTCAAGCTGCCGATCCAACTCGGAAGCCGCAAGCACTTGTTCATCGACGATGCCCTCCTGGAGGAAATGAAGGATATCGAGTTTGTGGTAAATCCGCCGCGTCCGGCCGAGCGGGTTATCGATCAGATTGAGGGGCAGTTCCGAAAGCACCTGACTGTAGTCGAGGACGAAGACGGCCTGATCCGTATTTTCAACTCGATCCACGACGACTATCTGGCAGTGCGCACCTCGCGGGACGGAGTGCACTTTGAGAGGCCCAATACTGGAAAAGAATATCGAGGTCAGCCCAACATTGTCATCCACGAACCGGTTGGCGGACTCGGGAATCCCTTCATCGATCCTAATGGCCCGCCGGAGATGCGATGGAAGTATATTACGGGTCTTCATAACCGGGGCATTTACCTTTACACCTCCCCCGACGGCTGGAACTGGAGGCGCCATAAGACCTACCTTCTGCCTTTCAAGTCAGGCACGCAATCGGCGACTTTCTACGACGACCAACGCCAGCTCTACGTCGGCTACCACAGAACCGGCATTGGCAAAACCCCGGCGGGAGATACCCAGCGCGAGTCGGTGCGCACCGAGGTGCGTGACCTGTTTAAACCTTGGGACTTCACGCCAGTCACGTCCGAACGGTCTTGCGAGATCGCCAAGACAAAGCGACTGCGCGATCCGCAACCGTGGTACCTCGATAACGGACCTCTTACCCCTGGAGGCTTTGGCCTCGAGTTTCCCTTCGCCTTCGAGCCGGATGAAAACCTGGATCCAGTGGGAACGGATATCTATCTGACCAAGGCGATCAAGTATCCCTGGGCGCCGGACGCCTATTTCGCCTTCCCCGTCGTTTATTTCCATTACGAAAACGACGGGCCCCTGGGGCGCCAGATACTAGGTCATCCGAGCCGGAACCGGGGATCAGGTCCGCTCGAAACCCAGATCGCCGTCAGTCGCGACGGCGTTAACTGGAAACGGTATCCTCGCCCCGCCTACGTCGGCATAGGCATGCATGAAGGGCGGGATGTTAATACAGCCTATCTCGCTATGGGCATGGTGCGTCGGGGAACAGAAATCTGGCAGTATTATTTCGGCGAAACTCAATACCATTCCGCCTGGAAGAGCAACAAAGCAGGGCAGGCAGTTTATCGATTAGTGCAGCGGCTGGATGGCTTCATTTCCGCCAACTCCCCTTACGACAGGGAGGCGATCATGAAGACGAAGCCCCTGGTGTTTACCGGTAACCGCCTCGTGCTGAACATCGACACGGACGCGGCCGGATATGCGCAGGTCGGATTTCTCGACGAGAACGACCGGCCCATTGAGGGTTTCAGCGTGGATGACTGCGTCTATATCAACGGTGACTTCGTTGACGCCGAGGTGGAGTGGATGCGTGGTTCCGGCACGTCCGTAAAAGATGTTTCATCACTCGCCGGCCGTACCGTTCGCTTGGTCTTCCGCATGAGAGGCGCCCGGCTGTTTTCCATGCAGTTTGTTGGTGAGAACACGCGCTGATGGGGCGTGGAGTTTTCGGGGCCGAGCTCCGCGTGGCAGGCCGGTCTCTGCGCCTCGATCGATTGTTTCGTTTTTCGAACCCGAAGTTTAGGCAAACTTGCCTGCTAGGCAGTTACCTGGTTCGATCCGAAGGGGCAGAAGCGCTCAAATACAGCTCGGCTTTTTGTCCCGATAGGGACATATGAGCCGTTAGAGCGTCCCTTCCCTGAAGGGGAAGAGCAAACTCGCCGAGGTTGCCCCTTGCTGTTCCCTTTCAGGGAACCGATTGAACACATCTTAGTCCCTCGGGACAAAAAGCCGAGCTGTGCTTGAGCGCTTCTGCCCCTCCGGAGTCCTCGTAAAGAGTCAAAGCGCCCTTTCACACAGTTGCCGCACGTCCCATCAGGTGATTCAGGATGAACATATCCAGTCCTTCATAATCCCGCGCCTCGATGTACTGCTGTTCGACCTTCCGGTCCAGGGTTCGTACTTTCTCAAGCAGACGCATAAAGACTTCACGGCTGTTGGCCAGATGCTTGGTGGAAATCTGAACAGGCTGCGTCCTCATGGCTTTAACGTCCAGGCCGACAAACTCTCCGTTGGTCCCATAGCCGTTATCGTCCAGTACTCGAACCTGGTTAAAGGCCCTGCGCAGGTTTTCGGAGCCGAACGCCTTGTCCTCATCGAACTTCAAGCTATTCTGATCGTTGAGATGCACGCTCCACAGCTTCTTGTGAAACAGGGCGTAACCCATTTCCTCAGAAGGGTCCAGGCCGGCCAGGATCGCGTGAGCGCTTTCGATAAGACCTCCCACGCGAGATGGGTCTACTGTCAGATAGGCCAATCCCAGGGCGTGCCCGATTGTGGGAATAAAGGCATGGTCCATTGGCTCATTGGGCTTTGGTTCAATGAGAATCCGGATCTCGGAATCATACTCGAGCAGCGCGTTAATGGCCTCGAGCAGATAGCCGACCGCACGGCAGGAGTCTTTCGATTCCCGGATATAGGTACCTTCGCGCGCCAGCCATAGCACGATGTTGCGGGTTCCCAGCTCCTTGGCAATATCAATGGCGATTTTGGAACGTTCGATTGCGCGCCGGCGGTTAGCTGGGTCATTGGCGGTAAAGGCGCCGTCAATGGTGCTGGGATGCTCCCAGAGCCGGGGCGCGACAAACTCGGGAACGAGCCCCTCGTCGCCGATCATTCTGCTGACCTCCCTGGCCCGTTGGAGGATCTGATCGGGGCTCTTCTCCATCAGATCGGGTACAACATCGTCATCATGAAACTGGATACCCTCGAATCCCAGGGGCCGGTAGAACTTCAACTTTTGCTCGAAAGAAAAGGGCGCTCGGACGGGTGGTCCAAAAGGATCGGCGCCTTCATGGACATTCCAGGGACCAAATGAAAAGCGATATTCGCTGACGCGCTGTTCAGGCATGTTTCCTCCTATTGTCAAGATAAACCAGACTTAACGGTTTGTCCGAACAGTCGCCGGCTGACCGGTCTGAATGAGTCCTACGACATCAAGGTCATAGTCGGTGTAGGTCGTGTAGACGCCGCGCAACCATAAAATTGCTGTTCTTTTACCATCCCATTTGGGGACAACCGGCCGGATGTTGTCGACTGTGGAATCCCGAGTGATTGGCGTCCATTGCCAGGATGCGCCTCGGTCGCTGGTGACACCCCGGAATATCTCGTAGTGGCGCTTACCGTCTGCTCGGCTGATAAGGGGAGCGCCCGTCTTGGGATCGACATTGGTCGAAAGATAAACGACGTTGGTGCGGTCGGGATCGATGCACACAAGGCCAGTGTAATGTTTTTCAGCTTCGTAGAGCCGCTCACCGGCAAAAGCGATTTCGTGATCGTGCCATCGGGTTCCGTCCCAGCGGGCATATCGGTATCGATGATCGTGGTCGGTTAAGTGGACTGAATAGACGGCAACCGGGTTGCCG
>Ga0116188_1000552_pt1 | contig 36782 bp, 31 predicted proteins | sample AD_JPNTR2_MetaG_FD_89807 | JGI IMG/M metagenome (GOLD analysis project Ga0116188, IMG submission 89807) | Active sludge microbial communities of municipal wastewater-treating anaerobic digesters from Japan - AD_JPNTR2_MetaG | ecosystem: Engineered > Bioreactor > Anaerobic > Digestate | place...
CGAGGGAATCGTCAACCACCTGGAACTGTACCGCGACGTCGTCTGGTTGGCTTCGGTCTTCGCCGTCAAGTGGCTCCTGCTGTACTTCCTGTTCCGCAAGAAGATCTTCTTGAAGGTATGAGCAGCCTCTTGCCGACGGTAGAGGGCCGCACTCCGACGGGATGGGAACCGGCGGTCACAGCCGGAAGTGCGACACAAGGATCCGCTTGCCGGGAGCCGGTGCGGGCTCGTCGCGGGTTTTGAGATTCAAAGATTCGTCGTCGGGGCCGAATGTAGAGCGGCACCAGCGTTTCGCGAACCAACCGCGTCGGAAAAAGAAAGCGCGTTCGTACTTATCGCCGCGATTGGGTTCCCAAAGACTGTTCAACGGGCGTCGAAATTCAGGCGCCGTATCTCTAAGTCTTACGCGCCCAAGGTACTTCATGCCGACCGGGCACGGGGGAGATCCCGGCCGCTGTCACTTTCGGTGAGCACGGTCGGCTGATCCGAGAAGGTGTCTACTTCCCGCCGCCATCCATTCCGAATTCGGCGCAGTATCCTTCCGATCCGCAACGACGCCTGGAAGACATGGCCTACGCGGAGAGGTCCCAAGAGAGCGGTATCTCCAACCGCCTTTAAACCGGCCGCCGCCACACAGCCGCAACGAGTACAATCCGGCCGGCCGCCCAACTGACAGGGCTCTACCCGGCTGCGAAGATCGGCGGAGAAACAATCGGTGACCTGAGCGAAAATGCACCGCGCCGGTGACTTCGGCGGCCGGAGGTAGCTTTCGGCCATCGCCGCGGTCCAGCGCAGCTTGGGGCACCGCGGGTGGAGGTGAGCCAGCAACTCAACGGTTTGTCGATGCAGCTCCGCGTCCAATGCTATGTCTGACGACTCTCCCAACTGCGGGGTGTAAAAGCTGAGGCGAATGGTTCCGACTTCCTCTCGCCCGTTCCAGTAGAGCAGGAACTCTTGCAGTCGTTGCGGATCCTCGGCCAGTTCACGGGTGATCGTGCAGTGAACAATGATCCTGTGCCCGGCGATGTTCTTGAGGATGCGGTCGTAGGTCGCCGGAGCTCGGCGGCGATCGTGAATCTCGCGGGGGCCGTCGATGGAGACGACCAAGCCTAGACCCGGCAACCGGCTCCAAGATTGAGGAATAGGCCGCACAGCGCTGGTCACCACCTCAACTTCGACACCACGTTGGACCAGCTCCGGGAGAAGGAGCTCCAGCTCGCGGTATCGCACGAGGGGTTCGCCTCCGACAATAAACACCCCCAACGGCCGGTTTTGATCCACCAGGTGTAGAACCTCGTCCACCAACTGCCGTCCGGTGAACTCCGTCATCTCCCTGAGGCCCTTACCGCTTACGTGACCTGGAGCAAACGCGTAGCAGCCCGGGCAGGAGAGGGGGCATCTGCGGGTAATCTCGATGGAAAGAACGGGCGCATACCCCAAGAGAATTCGGCCCCAAGCGTAGATGATTTTTCTTCGTAAGCTCACCGCTTCCTCCTACCGGCCCCTTACCACGCTCCCGCAGGGCGCCCTTCGCCGAAAGGGCTTCTCCGATTTGCAAGCCCCTACCCATCCGGCGCCGAAGCCTTTGGATACCGTATCCTCACACCGGTTTACGTGGGACGACGAAAAAGCGAAGAACCTCACCAATCGGCTGGATCGTCAGTATGCTACTGTCGGAGGCTCAATGCAAACGTAGGACGGCGCCGCGAAACCGTCAGAGCACGGCCAAGGGTGGCGTCCAAGACCGAAGTCGGCAGACGGAACCCACCGCTTTGGTTTTCCGGTAATACCGGTCGTCGGCCGTCAGCAGGGTTCCTCCTGCGATGAGGGCCGTCGCATGATAGGAAGCGTCGTAAAACGTCACGCCGTAGTTTCGCATGAACTCCAGCGCCTTGGAATAGAGCTTGGCCGCCGACATTTCTTCAAATCCACACTGGATGAGGTCTGCAACCAGCTGAGGCGCAAGACCCGGCTCCTTCAACCCGAGGATGTTACCTATTTCATAGACCCAGAAAGAAGGGAGAACGATCTCACAGCCCCCTTCCCGAAAGATCTTCATGAGGAGGAGCGCCTTGTCGTCGTTCGCCTCGTCTTCCGAGCGCAAAACCCATTTCAGGAGGACCGAAGCATCCGGGACGATAATCGAATTCACCTACGTTCCCGGTCCCGTCTGAGCAGGTTTATGATCTCTGCCGTAGAGATAGGCCGCGTCTTCCCGCGGAGCCGAGTCAGTTCGTTCAGGGCTCGTTCACGACGGATGCGGGCCAGCTCCCGTCGCAAGGCCTCGTTGATCACGCGGCTTCGCCCGCCCTTCTCCACAAGGGTTTCCAACTCGGCCTTCACGTCTTCATCCATTACAAAATTCACCTTGAAGGGCATGATGTGTCTCTACGCAAGGTAAAGAATATCGATCTTTACCCAGACGCTGCAAGACTTGGGAGCCCTTCACCCAACCGGCGAGTTCGGAACCACTTCGGCCGCGCAGTTCCGACTGCCGGCCCGGCCCGGGTCCCAGCATGCGTTGTCTTCCGATCCTTGGTTACAGCCGGGTTCCGCACCTCTTGTGCACTGACGTCGAGAGCGCTCGTCATTCATCATAGGTGACCCCGGCTCTCTTGGCCGCCGCCCTCAGGTTTGGTCCCAAAAGTGCGGAGAATGTTGTCTCGGGAGATCAAATCGGTACCAGTCTCAATTTTTCTGCCGTGTGTTCCCAAGCAGTTAGCGCCGAAAGAGGCGCGTGTCACCAGTTGACTGTCTTGTTGTGATCGACGGAATCGGCTCAATTCACAGGTCTGGCAAACCTGACCGGTCGTAGCATCCGGCTGCTTGACGTGGGCTTTCCGACTGCTTAGGCTGCGGGTTCAATGTGCTCAAAGCGCCCGATTCCGCAAGACAATGTCGGTTACCGGAAAGCGATCCGGCCGGCCGGGATACAGGACAAGGTGCGGCTGGCGGTGATCTTGTTGTGCTTGTTCGGTAACTCGTCGTCCGGTGTCACCGGTGCCGAAGAACCCGATCTGAGGACGCCGGAAGGAAAGCGCATCTATCGAACCCAACGCTTGCAAGGTCCGCCGCCCCGCATCGACGGTGTCTTGGACGACGTCGCTTGGCAGGAGGGCTACTGGTCCGGCGGATACCGACAATTCATGCCCGAGGATGGGGCGCCGCCCTCCCGCGAAACCGAAATCAAGATTCTTTACGACGACAAGAATATTTACGTGGCGTTCCGTCTCTATGACGATCCTGAGCTGATCGACCGGCGCCTGGGCCGCCGTGACCAGTTCGACGGCGACATTATCGGAGTCTGTTTCGACAGCTACTTCGACCACAGAACCGGGTTCGAATTCGACCTTACGGCCGGAGGCTCCAAGATCGACTTGATTCTTCTGAACACGGGCTGGGATACGAGCTGGGACCCAATCTGGGAAGGCAAGGTCTCCATGACCGACTTCGGATGGACGGCGGAGATGCGGATTCCTCTCAATCAGCTGCGCTACGCCGACAAACCCGATCAAATCTGGGGCCTCCATTCCTGGCGCTGGATCAACCGGTTGCAAGAAGAAGACCAGTGGAATCCCATCGGGCGCGACAATCCAGGTCACCTTTATTCCATCGGGGAACTACACGGACTGAGAGATCTGCCCGTTCCCCGGCGCATTGAGCTTCTGCCCTACACGGCCGGCAGCGTTACGGATCCTCCGTCTCCCGAATCACGGGGAGGGTCGCTGGATACTTGGGCTACGGCCGGTCTCGACGGGAAGGTGGGTCTTGGCAGTGCATTCACCCTCGACTTCACGATGAACCCGGATTTCGGGCAGGTGGAAGCCGATCCGGCGGTCCTTAACATCTCCGCCTTCGAGACGTTCTACCAAGAGAAGCGCCCCTTTTTTCTCGAAGGGAAGCAGATGTTTCAGTTCGATATGGGAGAGGATCTTCTGTTCTACTCCCGCCGTATCGGTCAGTCGCCGAGTTACCGTCCGCAGGTCGGCGCCGATCAAACTGTGGAGTCTCCCACCGGAACCACCATCCTCGGGGCCGCCAAAGTTACAGGAAAGACGGACGGAGGGTTGACGCTGGCCGCGCTGGGTAGCCTCACGCAGGAGGAGTCTGCGGTGATCCGGGGCGCCGGAGAAGAATCCAAGGTGACTACGGAACCGGCTGCGGCTTACGCCGTGCTGCGGGTCCAACAGGACTTCGACCGAAGCAACACCTTTCTGGGAGGCATGCTGACCGCCGCGGACCGACGCATCAATGATTCTCAACTTGAGTTCCTGGCCGAAACAGCAGTGGCCGGCGGTCTGGACTTCCGCCACCACTGGAGGGACAAAGCTTACTACTTGGACGCCAAGTTGCTCCTCAGCGATGTCCGCGGTTCCACCGAGGCCCTAACCCGGCTCCAGGAAGCACCGGCCCGCTACTTCCAGCGCCCCGACGCCGATCATTTGGATTTCGATCCCGGGCGCACTCACCTCTCGGGCCACGGAGGAACCGTCGAAGTCGGCAAGGGCAGTCGCGGTCGCTGGCGCTTCTTCGAGCGGATCGCTTGGCGTTCGCCGGGTCTTGACCTCAACGACCTGGGCTACTTGCGCCTGGCCGATGTGATCCAGCATCAATCCCACGTTCGATACGAAATGACCGAACCGCGCGGAATCCTGCGAGAGTACACCTTGGGCGCGGCGGAGCAGAACACCTGGGACTTCGGCGGTGACTTTCTTGAATGGTGGGTGGCTACCTGGGGCGACGCGGAGTTCCGCAACAACTGGGGTGTCTACGCGGAGATCGTGCGGGTGGGGATTCCGCTGGACACACGGCTTCTGCGAGGAGGGCCGGCCGTTCGTCGCGAGGGGTTGTGGGACTACACGGCGTTCGCGCACTCGGATCCGGCTCGTCCCGTTTCCGGGGACTTTCGCTATAAGAGGGAAGATTCCCGCGACGGGGTGTCGCTCTTTGAAGGGTTTTTCCCTGCGATTCGGTATCGCATCCGCAATCCCTTTCTTCTTTCGGCGGAACTGGAATACTCGCGCAATCGGGACATTTTCCAGTACGTTGCTCGCGTCGAGACCAGCGAAGGCACCCGAAGGGACCTGGTGGCTCGGTTGGATCAGCGCACCCTCGGCTTGACCTTCCGCGTCGACTGGGCCCTCTCGCCCGAACTCACCGTCCAGTACTACGCCAACCCTTTCGTTTCGGTGGGGACCTACTCCGAGTTCAAGTATTTCAAAGCGCCGCGGGCGGACAATTTCAGTGACCGGTTCCACACCTTCACGCGTGACGAGATCCTATGGGACGTTGTGGAGAGCACTTTTCGTTTCGACGAAACCGGCGACGGTATACCCGATTACAGCATGCCGCGTCCCGATTTCAATTTTCGGGAATTCCACTCGAACCTCGTCTTGCGGTGGGAGTATCGTCCGGGCTCCACCTTGTTCGTAGTTTGGACGCAAGGTCGTTCCGCGTTTGAGCTGGTGCAGAACAGGTCCCTCCGGCACAACCTGAGCGAGCTGTTCTCCACGCCCGCGGAGAACATCTTCCTGGTGAAGCTCACGTACTGGCTGCCTTTCTGACGGGAAGGAACTCGCGCCGATAACACCCGTCCTGCGAGCCCTGAAGATCGGCGCGAATCCCGGTCTGCCGCCTGCAGGAGAACCTCCGCGGCAGGCCCCGTTTCCACGACCGGCCCCAGGGAGTCCAGATCGTCGGCGGCGGTGTGACATCTCTAGAACTCCCTTGCGCCTTTGGCGGGATCCTTCTTCTGCTCTACCTCGACGGTAAGTTCGGCGTGATCGCCTCCGAAAGCTCGGGCAAGGCCGCCCGAAGTCTCAGCCGGCCTTCGCGATCCCCGGCGGTGAAGGAGAACGTTTGCTCTACGCTTCCGGCGGGAAAGCTCAAGGTCATGGGGAGCCCCGCCAGGCTCGGGCTCCCGGTCACTACGGCGGGATCACCCTCTACCAGGGACAGCATTGCTTGCAGATCTTCGGGAGCCGGCCGGTCAAGCCGAAAGCTCACCGTAGCCGTTCCGCCGGGCGGCAGTGTCACGTTCTTCGGTCGCCAGTCGATCCCCAGGCGGACCTTGGGAGGATGTTTGACGTCGATTTCCAGGGTGTCGGCGTCGCCCCCCAGGTCGCCGGGCAGGCGAACCTCGAGTTTCCCTTCCCCGGCGGCCGGCAGTTCAATCATGAAGTGGACGACCTGCCGCCCCGCGGCGAAAACGACCTCTACCGGGAACCGCACCAGTCCTTCCGGGCCCTCCGTCCGGGTGATGGTTACAACCAATTCTCGGGGAGCAGGATAGCTTAGGTGCAGGGCGACCTGGCGGGACTCGTGCGGGGCGGCCTTGATGACCCGGGGACTCCAGCGAACTTGCAACTCTTCAGGTCCGACGACCTCCTCCTCGACCTCCACCTTCACATAGCAGCTACCACCCCCGTAGGTCTCCGGCAGGGTGATGTCGATGAGCGACCGTCCTTCAAGCGATCCCGCGGTCACCGAGAAACTTGCCGTCAACCGGCCCGCCGGAATCGTGAGGGTGTCCACTTCGGGAACAGCCGCCAGGATATTTGAGGAGACGATTGTGAGGGTGACGTCCTCGGGGAGCGGCTCCCTCAAGACCACATCGACCTGCGCGGACTCACCAGAGCCCAGATGCAACGCCTCGGGTGAGCACCGCAACAGACTGACTACCTGAACCCGATATGCCGTCACCATCAGATCCGAACCCAAAACACCCGACACCTTGACTAAGGCGCCGACAACCAAATCGCCGCGAATCTCTGTGTCGCCGGCAACCCGAACCAGGACGTCGACGTCTCTCTCCAGGCGGACGATGATCGTTCGCTCTTCCGGAAGAATGTCCTCGATCGTGCCCAAGAAGTTAATGCGAGCAAAGGCGGCGTTCTCCGGTAGCTGCTTGATCCGGGTGGCCACCAGGTCCTCACCGCGGGTGTGGCCTTCCACCTTTACAGTCGTGCTGCTTCCAGCTCCGCAAAGGTGAGCGATTCTCCCCGAGGGCCTTGGATACGGGCCGCTTCGGGGACCTCGATTACAAATCCCAACACCTGCATCGTCCTCCCCTGGGTGTCGACGACCTGGATCTGCCCCTTCAGCTCGAACTCCCGACCCCCGACGATCTCGATTTCCAGGGCCAGCACGCCTGAAGCGGTGAACAGTCCGCCGACTTTCACTTCCAGGTCCGGCACCAGGGCGTCGACGCCGGCGGGAAGTCCGTTCCGGTCTTTGATCTCGGTCAAGCCCGTTACCAGCACGGGGAGGGTGGCGGCCGGCGTTACCTGCATCGTCAGCAGGGTCGTCTCACCTTCGACCGACGCGGCGTCGATTCGTGCAGTGAACTCCACCGGCGCCGCCGAGACGACGCTCGAGGACAGCGCCGGACCGATTAGAACCACCCAAAGAAGGTGCTTTCTGGTGAGCATGGAAAACCTCTCCTTTCTGAGTCGTTTTGACCACTCTCCCCCAAACAGGCCGCTGTAGGCTCGCTCCGAACGGTTGGACCAGTAACCCGTCTGACATCCGTACTGAGACGGAAAGTCCGGAGCTCTTCGACGCTGACCGTTGCGTAGCAATTGACGTTCCAAACCCCTACGTACTATAGTTTCTCGCCGGTTCCCCACATCCCGGATCTCATGAGATCCGAACGTTGAGCGATTTGGGTTGCTTCCGGGGAATTCAAGTGAAAGACGACTCCTGGTATCATTCCCGCCACTCATGCCGTTAGACGGCTGTCGCGGCATGACCTGGTTTTCACGGAGAGACGGATCATGAGAGTAGTGGTTGGAAGAGAAGGACACCCGCGTGACCGACGGGTTCCCTTGGTTCCAGGTGGAGTCGAGAAACTGGTCCAGTTAGGTGCGCAGGTCGTTGTCGAGAAGGGTCTGGGAGCCCATATCGGATACTCGGACGAAGACTACCGGAAGGCGGGGGCCGAGGTGGCGGAGGACCGCGGAGAGCTCTTCTCCGGGGCCGAAATCGTCTTGCGATTGAACCCACCTTCTCTGGAAGAAGTCGATGAGCTTCCGGAAGGATGCATGCTCATCGGTTTTCTCGAACCGTTTCAGCACCGTGACCTTCTGGATCTTCTTGCCCGGCGACACATAACCGCACTGTGCATGGAGCTGATCCCGCGGACCACCGTGGCACAGAAGATGGATGCGTTGAGCTCCCAGGCGAATTTGGCGGGCTACGTCTCCGTGATCCTGGCGGCCGAAGCCTTGGACAAGATTTTTCCCATGATGAGTACTCCGGCGGGAACCATTCCTCCGGCCCGCGTCTTCGTGATCGGTGCCGGTGTGGCCGGCCTGCAGGCAATCGCCACGGCCAAACGCCTGGGGGCTATCGTCGAGGCGTACGACACACGTCCGGTGGTCGAGGAGCAGGTCCGATCCGTCGGGGGGCGATTCGTGAAAATCGACTTGGGTGAGACAGGGGAAACCGAGCAGGGTTACGCCAAGGAGCTGACACCCGAGCAGCTGGCCCGGCAACGCGAAGCCATGGCGCGGTTTTGTGAAAGGGCAGACGTGGTCATCACCACGGCCCAGGTTTTCGGCAAGCAGGCGCCGCGAATCGTCACTCGCGATATGGTGGAGCGCATGCGCCGAGGCAGCGTCATCGTGGATTTGGCCGTGGAGACCGGCGGGAATGTCGAAGGTTCGCAGCCGGGCGAGATCGTCAGCTGCGGCGGCGTCAAAATCATCGGTCTGTCGCCCTTTCCCGCCCGAGTGGCTCTGGACGCCAGCCGAGTGTACTCGAGCAACCTGGTCAACCTGATCAGCCACTACTGGGACAAAGAGGCGAAACGCTTTGTCCTGAGAACTGACGATCAGATTATCCGGAGTTGCCTGGTGACCCACCAAGGGGCCGTCGTCCACCATTGGTTTCAGGACCAGGCGTAGGGGGCCCTTGAGTCCCGGCTTCGGGGAGAGTTTTTCCGGCACTCTCGGGAGTTTGCGGATGCTGCGGTGGTTTCTTTGTCAGGAGGCTCTTGCTCATGCGTCCGGATGGTTGGTTGATGGTCGCAAACAGGGGCAGGTGAGCTATGAACGGTGAAGCAATTTACTTGGCGTTTATTTTCATGTTGGCGATTTTCCTCGGCTTCGAGCTTATCTCGAAGGTACCGTCGACGCTTCATACCCCTTTGATGTCGGGATCCAACGCGATTTCCGGCATCACTCTGGTCGGTGCTGTGATTGCCGCCGGGACTGCGCATGAGACTTTCAGCACGATTCTCGGCACCCTGGCGGTCGCCTTCGCCACCATCAACGTGGTCGGCGGTTACTTGGTCACCAACCGGATGCTGCGGATGTTCAAGAGGAAAGAGGACGGAAAGTCATGAATCCGGTCATTGAGCTCGCATACATCCTTGCCGCTCTTCTTTTCGGTCTCGGTCTGAAGCTCCTGAGTTCTCCGGAAACGGCCCGACGGGGAAACATGATCTCGGCTACGGGAATGCTTATAGCCGTGGTGGCCACACTCACAAACGAAAGCATTGTCGAATACCGCTGGATCGCCGTCGGTATCCTGATCGGTGCCGTGATCGGAGTTTTGGCCGCCCGTCTTGTGGCCATGACGGCTATGCCCGAGATGGTGGCTCTGCTGAACGGATTCGGGGGCCTCGCCAGCCTTCTGGTGGGCTGGGCTGAGTATCACGCGGGTCGGGTTCCCGGTACGTTTACCGCGGTGACAATCTTCCTGACGGTTTTGATCGGCGGTGTGACGTTTTCCGGGAGTGTGGTTGCCTGGGCCAAGTTGAAAGAGATTTGGATCGGTGATTTCGGCATCAGCCGGCCCTTCCTGTTCCCGGGCCAACAGGTGGTCAACTCCGTGTTGTTGGCGGCTATTGTGGTCTCGGGAGTGCTGTTCTGCCTGGGACCGCTCGAGGGTTACACCTTTTTGGCTGTTGTGATGGGGCTTTCCCTCGTCCTGGGAATCCTGGCGGTGATGCCCATCGGCGGTGCCGACATGCCGGTGGTGATTTCTTTGTTGAATTCATACTCGGGCATGGCGGCGTGCGCGGCGGGTTTTGTGATCGTCAACAACATCCTGATCGTGGCGGGAGCTCTGGTAGGAGCGAGTGGCATCATCCTGACGAGCATCATGTGCCGAGCCATGAACCGGTCGCTGAGGAACGTCTTGTTCAGCGGTTTCGGAGCTGCGGTCAAAGCCGGCAAAGCGGCGGAAGAGGGCGAGGTCAAGCCGATTTCACCGGAAGACGCCTACCTCCTTCTGGAGGCGGCCAGGTCGGTGGTTTTTGTGCCCGGTTACGGCTTGGCCGTGGCCCAAGCCCAGCATGTGCTGCAAGAGCTGGCGGGGCTGCTTGAGGAGAACGGCTGTGAGGTCAAGTTCGCGATCCACCCGGTGGCCGGCCGGATGCCGGGCCACATGAACGTCTTGTTGGCCGAAGCCGACGTCCCGTACGACCGGCTGGTGGAACCCGACGACGTGAATCCCACAATGGAGACGGTGGACGTAGCCGTGGTGGTGGGAGCCAACGACGTGGTCAATCCCGCGGCCCGGGACGATCCCTCGAGTCCGATTTACGGCATGCCGATCATCGAGGTGGATCGGGCCCGCACCTGCATTGTTATGAAGCGGTCCATGGCTACAGGCTTTGCGGGCATCGAGAATCCGCTCTTCTTCAAGGCGAACACGCGGATGCTTTTCGGGGACGCGAAGGCTTCGCTGCAGAGACTGGTGGCCGAGTTTAAGCGTGCTTGATCCGTCTGCGTCCGACGCCCTTGGCTTGGCCTGGGCGAATGGCACGACTTAGGCGATCGGCGTTACCATTATCTCTGCGCCCGGGTGGCGGAACTGGCAGACGCACAGGACTTAAAATCCTGTGGGGGTATCCCCCGTACGGGTTCGAATCCCGTCCCGGGCAAATGCTCCTGCCGTGTCGCTGGAGGGATCGATCCGCTCGAGGCCGAGATTGGGCTGTGGAGGAATTAGCCGGAGCCGGCCGGGGTCAAGCCGGCGCTTTGCCTTTCCGAATGCCGTAGGCTGCGCCGTCCGGACACCGACGTCGCGTCCGGCTCTTGCACTAGAGACGTTGGGCCGAAAAGCCGGAGTCCTTCGGCTATATTGGGTATCCACCGTGGGTAGGGAGGGCGTTTTCTCCCGTCGCTTGGAAGGCTTTCTTTCAGACGATCTTCCGGCGCATAGGACAGTCCTTGCTCGGCTTCGAGACGGAAGATGCGCGTCGGGGGCCGGACAGTATTCCATGCGCGTCGGTGACACGGCGGGCGGGTTTCCGTCGTCACTCGATCGGCTGTGCCGGAGATCCTTCATAAGGGGAGACGACAATGGGTAGGTGCATCTATTGCCGCAAGTTTGCCGGGATCTTTCGGAACGAGCATCCGCGATGTGTGGCCCTTCGAAAGCAGGGCTGGGAGGAGATGGTCCGACTAGCCAAGTGCGGTGCGGCCGGTGTGGAAGATCTGGATACGCTCGAAGCTCGGCTGATCGGAACAGCCGAGCGATCCTTTTTGGACCGTTCCGCCGTCCGCCTCGCGATGGCTCTCGGCTGGGAGCAGGCCGCGCATCAGTTCCTGGCGGACGAGAAGTTGGAACCCGAGGAGGAGATCGCCCTGGAAACGTTTCGGCGGCGCTTCGGCCTGTCCCAGGAGGAGCTGAGTCGGCACGGAACCTTCTGGCGGGTGGTCAAGGTCGGTACCCTGAGAGATCTTGTGGAAGGCAAGGTTCCCCGCAGATTCCAAGTCGAAGGGCCCTTGCCCTTCGTGTTCGATCCGGATGAAAGCTTGATCTTCCTGTTCTCGAACACGCAATACCTGGAGCAACGGAGCACCTCCTTTCAGCTCAGGGGAGACCGGATCGTTTGGACCCAAGAACGGACACCCGTCGACACCGGTATTCTGGCGGTCGCTACGAAGCATGTCTACTTCACCGGATCCAAGAAAGGCTTTCGAATCGCTCTGGCCAAGATCGCTGCATTACGATCGGTCGACTCCGGAGTGGAGATCCTCCAGTCCCCCGCTTCCGCCAAGACCCGCGTATTCCTGACGGACGACGGAGAGTTCACCTACCGGCTCCTCCGACATTTGGCCCCACCGACGGCCCGGACTTGATTGATTTCCCGAGATTCCTGTAGTTCACCGGTCAAAGAGTTCATCCGCAGGAACGGAAATTCGCCGAGGTTGCCGACGATCCACCGCCGCCGTTCGGCGCGGTGACAGCCTCTTCCCGCTCCGACAACCGGCCGATGCTTCCTTACGTCGTTTCCAGCGCAACCCGGTTCCCCGCCAACTCGGGCACGTCCTCCACGGAGAAGACAAATTCCGGCGGACGTCGGGCCTGAGTCGTCCGCTCGAAAGCGTAAGCGAAGGCCAAAAGCTTCGTCTCGCTCCAAGCCCGACCAAAAAACGACAAGCCTACCGGCAAACCGTGCACGTAACCCGCCGGTACCGTCACATTCGGATACCCGGCAATCGCGGCGGGGCTGGAACTCCCTCCCAAGAAATGATCTCCGTTGATCAAATCCGTTTTCCAAGCCGGCCCTCCGCTAGGTGCGATCAGAGCGTCCAAACCGTGCCCGTCCATCAGCCGGTCGATGCCTTCCGGTCCCGCCAATCGCTTTGCGGTTTCGAGGGCTTGGCGATACCCTTCGTCGGTCAGGGGACCCTTCTCTTGAGCGGCCAAGAAGATCTCCTGGCCGAAATACTTCATCTCCTCGGCTTCGTGCTCTTCGTTGAATCGAATCAGGTCTTCCAAACTCGAAATTCCGATTGCCGGGTCGATAGTTGAGAGGTATCGGTTAAGGTCGAACTTGAACTCATAAAGCAAAACCTCAAAACTGGCGGCGTTCATTTCTCTACGGTGCGGCAACTCCAGCGGGTCGACGATTTCCGCTCCGGCGTCCCGCAGTGCCTGCACAGCAGACTCCATGACTGCGTCGACCGCTTCATGGAAACCGAAGTAGGAGCGGACAACTCCGATCCGGGTCCCCCTCAGCGCATCCGGGCGCAGGAAAGACGGGTACGTCTCCCTGCGCCGATCGGCTTCGGCTGTGGCCGGATCCGCCGGATCGCTCCCGGCCAGAACGGAAAGTAGAAGGGCTGCGTCCGCGACTGTGCGAGTTATCGGTCCGGCCGTATCCTGACTGTGAGCAATGGGGATGATCCCCCTACGGCTTACCAGGCCGAGTGTCGGCTTGACTCCGACGACGCCGCAGGCGTTCGAGGGGCAGACGATGGAACCGTTGGTTTCCGTCCCTAGAGCCCCGGGGCAGAAGTTCGCCGAGACCGCGGCGGCGGAACCCGAGCTGGAACCGCAGGGGTTGCGATCCAGTACGTAAGGATTCCGGCACTGCCCACCTCGGGCGCTCCAGCCGCTCGAGGAACGCTCGGATCGGAAGTTGGCCCACTCACTGAGATTCGCTTTCCCCAGGATGACCGCGCCGGCCTCGCGTAATCGGGCCGCGACGGCGGCATCCCGAGAAGGCCGCCACATTGCCAACGCCAGTGATCCGGCGGACGTAGCCGTCGAGTCGCCCGTCTCAAGGTTGTCCTTGACCAAGACGGGAATGCCGTGCAAAGGTCCCCGAGCCTTTCCCGCACGACGTTCCTCGTCGCAGCGCCTCGCCGCTACAATCGCGTCGGGGTTGAGCTCAATGACGGTCTGCAATCTGGGACCGCGACGATCCATGGCTTCAATTCGGTTCAGATAGAGCCCGACGATTTCTTCCGCCGTTCGCTCCCCTGCTTCCATCGAACGTTGGAGGTCAGCGATCGTCGTCTCCAAAAGCTCGAAATCGTTCCAACCGGATTTGCCCGGCTTCTCTTCACGGTCACCGGATCGACAAGCCGACGACCCTCCCAAACCTGCAGCGGCCGCTACCGTGGTTGACTGAAGAAAGCGCCGACGACTCAATTTCTCCGACAAGGAAGACTCATGATGCATCTTTGGCTCCTTCCTGTTCCGCCGCCGGGCCCGACGACTACCCCACGCCTACTTTTCCCACTCGGCGGCGATAAGCCGCATACCCTGGAGCATGTAATGCAAACCGGAGGTGACGGTCAACCCCAAAACCGTCCAGATCAGAAGCTCGTGACCGGGGACCGTACGGCCCCAGGTATTGCCGATCAGCGCCCAAAGGATCAGAAAGAGCTGTGATACGGTGGTGGCCTTCCCAAGGATGGAAGGCGGAAATGCTCGGCGTTCCACCGTGAGATTGAATACGAGAACACCGCCTACCAGCAGTAGGTCCCGGCTGATTACCGTGATCGTCAACCAGAGAGGCAGTCGGACGACCAGAGGGACAGAACTGAACGTAAAAAGCACAAACGAACTCACCAGAAGGAGTTTGTCCGCCAGAGGATCGAGGAGCGTCCCCAGATCGGTTTTACGGCCCCATCTGCGGGCGATCATACCATCAAGCAGGTCGGTGACCCCCGCTACCAGAAAGGTAATCAGTGCCCAGAGCCAGAAGGAGTAGACCACCAGAAGGATAAACAGAGGAACCAGCGCCATTCGTAGGACCGTCAACTGATTGGGCGTCACAGGCAGCATAGGTCTTCCCCACTCCGTCACTCAGCGAACTTGCGCCGCCTTGGAACGCCGCCTCAGGTCGGCGTCGACCCGATCCGCCAGATATCGGCGTACGGCGGAGGGTGACGCCAACTGCATTAGTTCAGTCACCCACGCTTCCAGCTCGGTTAGATCATACAAAGACAAGGCCTCCCGAATGGCGGGAAGAGAGTAGGGTCCCATGGACAGGCGCCGATAGCCCATCCCCACCAGCAACAGAGCGGACCGAGGTTCCCCTGCCATCTCGCCGCAAACGGTTACCGTCCGTCCCGATTCCCGGGCGATCCGGACAATGTGATCGAGAGCCCGGAGCATCGCGGGATGCAGCGGATCATAAAGATCCGCCAGCTGATCGCTACGCCGACCGACCGCTAAAATGTACTGGGTCAGATCGTTCGTCCCGACCTCCAGGAAATCCGATTCAGCCGCGACGGCTTCAAGCGTAATGAGAGTGGCGGGAACTTCCAACAAGACGCCTATGGGTGTCCTCCGGTCGGGTGGCAGTCCCTCTTGGCGCTCAATCTCCTGAATGCAATCCTTCGCCTGCCGCAATTCGTCGACGTCGGACACCATGGGAAGCACGATCTTGACGTTCCGCTCTTTGCGCAGCCGCACGATGGGACGAACCTGTGCTACGAACTGATCAAGATCCCGCAGGGCGGTCCGGATTCCTCGCATGCCCAGGGCTCCGGATTCCTCGCCGGCCGAAGCTTCACCCTGAGGTCCGGAAACGTCCAAAGTACGGATCACGACCTCCGCCTCACCCAGGGGTCGGACAAGGCGATCGTAAAGCGACGCGAAAAAGGCCTCGTCACCCGGTTCAACCGCTTTCGTCAGATATAAAAACTCGGAACGGAAGAGTCCCACCCCTTCTGCTCCCAACCGAAGTGCCCGCTCACCTTCCTCCGGCAGTTCCAAGTTGGCGAAGAGGTCGACCCGGATCCCGTCCCTCGTGTGGCAAGGGCCCGGGCGCTCCACCGCACGTAAATGCGTCCGTCGAAGGATGTTCCTGGCCGACAACTCGACCTTCTCTCGGGACTCACCCACCCAGATCCTTCCTCCCTCGCCGTCGACTACGAGAAACGATCCCCTCGGACAGGTCCGCTCGGGATCACAAATACCGGACACAAGAGGAATTCCCAGGGATCGGGCGATGATCGCCAAATGGGAGGTATATCCGGCGTCCTGAGTCACCAAACCCTTGATCCGGTCGATTTCCAAGCGCGCCAATTCGGCCAAAGGAATCTTCGCGGCCACGAGCACCAGTTCCGGAGTGTCAGGTATCTCGTGCGTCATGGGCGGCAAAGAGGCCAGTTCAGCCGCAAGACGATCGATCACGTCTTGAAAATCGAAACGTCGTTCCTGGAAAAACTCGTCCTTGAGAGCATGGTAAGCCTCGTTCCAACGCTGGGCCACCCGCTGTAGCGCCGATTCGGCGGTCTCGTGCCACTCTCGGATTCGTTGCTCCACCTCTTGCTTCAACTCCCGATCGCCCAACATCACTAGGTGGGCTTCGATGACCGCCGCATGATCTGCTCCGAGCAAGGTGAGCAACTTGTCCCGATCGGCCTCGTACTGCCGCCGAACAGACTCCACGGCCCTCCGGAAACGTTCGAGTTCCGCTTCCACTTCGGATTTCGGAATCTGAAGGCGGATAAACGATGAGACTGGTGGTCCAACCGGTAACGACCATCCCGACCCCACGCCGGGGGCGAGCCCCCTTCCAAAGAAAACTTCAACCTTTGAAGCCGTCGTCACTGCTCCTCTCCAAAACGTTGTTCAAACAACGTCGTAACCGCTTCAGCGGCTTCTTCCTCATCGGCTCCTTGCGTCATGATTCTCAGCCGCGTCCCTTGGCGGGCGGCCAAAAGCAGGATCCCCAGAATGCTCTTGCCGTCGACCTCCTGACGCTCGTTGCAGCGCGACAGTTTTATGTCGGACTGGAACCGAGACGCGAGACGAACCAGGCGGGCCGCAGCACGGGCATGGAGGCCTCGTTGATTGCGGACTTCCACCACCCTCTCGATCATCACTCCCCAAGCAGCTCGCTGGCGATGGCGATGTGTCGCTGACCCTGCTCGCAAATTTGGCGGGACAACAAATTGACGCCCGCGGTAGCGTCCGCGTTCGCCAACTTGATGACCATCGGCAAATTCACCCCCGTCACCACTTCCACTCGATTCTTGGCCAGTAGCGGCAGGGACAGGTTGGAGGGCGAGCCTCCAAACATATCCGTCAAAACGATCACCCCGCTTCCGGCGTCGACCGATCGAACAGCTTCGGCGATACGTTCCCTGGACTCGTCCACATCGTCGTTCCAGCCGATGGAGACGAAGGTGATGTGGGGAATGTCTCCCACAATAGTCCGCGCCGCCTCGAGTAACTCGGCTCCCAAGCGACCATGGGTGACGAGAACACCACCGATCCGGACAGGTTTACTCATCTCGGTGCACATCCCTATGAACCAACGACACTTCGTAACCTCGCCGCGCAAGCCGTCGGCCAAGCTCGCGGGCTACCACAACCGCACGGTGCCGACCTCCCGTACAACCGATGCCGATTGTACAGTAAGCTTTGCCTTCGTGCTGGAAACGAGGCAGCAGAAAGTCCAGAAGGGATTCGAGTCGGTCGACCGTCTCCCGGGACTCGGAGTTGCGCAGAACGAACTCTTCCACCTCCGGCTCCTCCCCCGATTTGCTCCGCAGCTCGGAGACAAAGTGGGGATTCGGAAGAAAACGAACGTCAAAGACCAGATCGGCGTGATAAGGCAACCCGTTTTTGTACCCGAAGCTGACCAGCGACACATGGAACTTGCCGAACTCGTTGGTCTGAAACCGGTCGTAGATGAGGCGCCGCAGCTCATGCGGCGTTAGGTCGCTTGTATCAATGACCCAGTCGGACATGGCCTTGATCTCGGCCATCGATTCACGTTCGCGCCGAAAGCCGTCGACCAGGGAACCGTCCCTTGCCAAGGGATGAACGCGTCGAGTCTCGCTGTATCGCTGAGCCAGGACTCGGTCGACCGCGTCCAGAAAGACGACCTGGCAACTGAAAGGCAGTCGGCGTAGACGCCGAAACAGCTGGCGGAAGTCTTCCACCGTGTCCCCTGACCGGACGTCCACGACCACCGCCAGCCGCTTGATACGATCCTCCGAGGCCAGCATCATCTGCAAGAGACGGGGTACCAGGCGGGTCGGCAGATTGTCCACACAAAAGAAGCCGAGATCCTCGAGCGCCTTGAAAGCCGTATGTTTACCAGAGCCGCTCATTCCGGTGATGATGACGATTTGCCGGTCATTTTCGCCGCCGGCCCGAGGTTCCGCACTCCTGTCGCCGCTTTGCATTTCAACCAACGTCTTCCAGTTTCTCTTGCAGCTCCTTGAAGAAGTCGGCACTTGGTTGGTATCCCTGCTTCCGGAGGAGCTGAAGGCGAACCGCCACTTCGACGAGGGTCGCTGCATTGCGACCCGAGCCCACCGGCAGGGTAATCAACGGCACGGAGGTCTCCAGAATTTCCAGTTTCTTTTCTTCGAAGTTGAGGCGATCCAGTTCGTTCCAGTCCCGCCAGTGAAGCAATTCAATTGCGAATTCCACGGGTTTTTGGTCCTCCACCGCCGAGATACCGAACAAATCGCGAACATTGATGATCCCCAAACCTCTTACTTCCATGTAGAACCGCATGCCCTCGGGCCCCGAGCCCACCAGCCGGTCGAGACCGAAACGCCGAATCACGATCAGATCATCGGCCACGAGCCGATGTCCGCGCATGACGAGTTCCAGACCGCATTCACTCTTGCCGACACCCGACTCGCCCGTAATCAATACTCCCAGCCCGAACACGTCTACCAGAACACCGTGGATGCCGGCCGTGGGGGACAGAGCCTCGTCCAAATACTCCGTGATCTCGTCAATGGCGCGAGGCGTATCGACAGGCGTCAGTAGAATGGGAGTCGCAGAAGCCTTTGCCACGTCGATCATTTCAGCGGGAGGTTCGAACCCGCAGGTAAGCAACAAGCAACACAGTCTTTTAGAAAAAGGAGCCTCCAGAGCCTTCCGTCGCATCTTCGGTTTCAGATCCCCGAGCAGCTTCGCTTCGGTTCTTCCGACCACTTGGATCCGACCGCTCCGCAGGTACTCCGTGTAGCCGGCCAATGCCAGTCCCAGTCGCTGTACCCTCGGACTGCTGATCCGGTTTTCCAGGCCGTTTAGACCACCCGACAGACGAAGTCGCAATGATCGGGCACGGGCCTGGTAAAGCTGACTTACGGTTCGATAATCCTCCACTGCATCCATCGCCTATCCCCGGAAGCCTATGCCGGCCGCCCCTCACCTGAGCAGGGTCTCCTTCGTCCGGGCTGGATTCATCTGCTCGAGCCCGACATCTTCGATCGGGACTACCAGTCCGTCCACGCCGCCGATGAATCAGAACAGAGAGGCCTTACGCTCGCGCGAGCCTGCGATCCCGATCTGGTCACGATACTTCGCCACGGTTCGGCGAGTGATCTGGATTCCCTGCTGGCTGAGAAGGGCGGCGATCTTCTGATCAGAGAGAGGATGTTTGCGATCCTCCAAATCCACGATCTGCTTGATCTTCTCTTTGATGTACACTGACGAGACCGTTTCTCCGTCGGCGTTCTCAACTCCCAGCGTAAAAAACCGCCTGAGTTCTATAACTCCTTGTGGAGTGTGGGCGTATTTGTTGGAAACCACACGGGAAATAGTCGAAGGATGGACCTCCAGCTCGTGAGCGACATCCTTGATCAAGAGCGGCCTCAGGTACATCCAACCTTGGTCCAGGAACTCTCTCTGGCGCTCCACGATGACCCGGCAGACCCGATAGATGGTCTGCTGCCGTTGATCAATGCTGCGAAGCAGTTCCAAAGCGGAACGGAAACGCTCCCGAACGTAGCTGACCGCTTCCTTGGGAAGGTTGTTTCCCTTGAGCAGCATTCGCCGGTAAGCGCGGTTCACCCTCAGATGGGGCATGCCGTCGTCGTTCAAGATGACCAGGTACTCATCGCCCACCTTTTGAAAAAGGACATCCGGGCGAATGTACTGGGGATCGTCACCTCCATACTTGGAACCGGGCTTAGGAGACAGACGCCGAATCACCGCCAGCGCCTCGCCTACTTCCTCCAGACTGCACCGCAACCGCCGGGCTATGTCTTTATATTTCTTCTTTTCCAGCTCGGGTAGGTGGTCGCGGACCAGTTGAGCGGCCAGAGAATTCTCGAGCCCGGCCAATCTCAGTTGCAGGAGAAGGCATTCTTGCAGGTCACGCGCTCCTACGCCCGGCGGATCGAGCGTTTGAACCAGGCTCAAGGCCTCTTCCATCGTTGCTTCGGGTACTTGGAGAGTGTGCCCGGCTTCTTGCAGCGGAACGGTCAGGTAGCCATCCGCGTTGATGTTTCCTACCAGGAATTCAACCGCCTCGCGCAGGTGTTCCGGTATCTCGGTGAGTTGCACCTGCCAGCTTAGATAGTCGGCCAATGTTGATGTTTTGGTTAAGAAGGCTTCAAAGGAAGGTTTGTCTTCCGGAATTTCGTACTCCCGGTCCCATTGAGGCGGGCTCAAGTATTCTCCAAAGAAGTACTCGTAATCAAAATCGTCGTTCTCTTTTGCGGCCGGCTCTTCCTTCTGGCCGGATTCCCCGGTATTCTCACGCATCCCGTCGGGGGAATCCGCTCCTTCCGGGATTTCCTCCAGAAACGGATTCTTCGTCAACTCCTGCGTCATCAGCTCGCACAGCTCCAGCTGATTGAGCGTCAGGAGCTCAATCTTCTGCAGCAGAGACGGCGTCATCGCCAATCGCTGCGAAACCGTGACGATCAAGCTGGGACGTAACGGATTCCTGCTACTCACACCCACTAAACCTCACGTACACGGGCATCGGAGCTTCGAACTCTTCCCGGTCGAGTCAGTGGAGACGAAAGTGCTCACCAAGATAGACCTTTCTTACCTCCACATCGTTCGATAGTACCTCGGGCGCACCCGACCGAAAAACCGCACCGTCTTTAATTATATAGGCCCGGTCGGTAATCCGCAGGGTTTCCCGAACGTTGTGGTCGGTGATAAGAACCCCGATCCGACGCTCCCGCAACCGTAAGATCGTCTTCTGTAGGTCGAGCACCGCTATGGGATCGATCCCCGCGAAAGGCTCATCCAAAAGAATGAACGACGGCCGGATTACCAAGGCTCGAGCAATCTCCACGCGCCGCCGTTCACCGCCCGACAGCGTATAAGCGGGGTTCGCCCTGAGCGTTGCAATGCCAAGCTCCTCCAACAACGTATTCACACGCTCGTCGGCTTCCCGGGTGCTGAATCCCAGCGCCTCGGCGACAACGTACAGATTTTCCTCCACCGTCAACTTGCGAAACGCCGAGGGCTCCTGGGGGAGATAGCTGATACCGCGACGAGCCCGCAAATACATGGGAACGTCACTGATGTTTTCTCCGTTCAGTAGGACAGAACCCCCGTCCGGGAGAATCAATCCGATGACGATGTGGAAAGTGGTGGTCTTGCCCGCTCCATTGGGACCCAGGAGACCCACGATCTCCCCGGCCTCGATCCAGAGATCCACGTTATCGACGACGGTGCGACCTCGAAAACGTTTGACCAGCCCTTTGGTCTCCAGCCTCGGCCGAAACTCCGTCAGATCTACCACTGTCTCTCCCGTTGCATTGATCGCAGTCTACCACCGCTTTTCTTGAGCCTGCAATGAAATGCGCAAGCCTTCGTCCAGTACTTCTATTCGCTCGGCTGACTGCCGAAGCAACTCGTTTCGATGTGACACGTACCTCGTACGCCGAACCCGGTGCGCCGGGCCCAGCCTACGGGGTTGCCGCGCGGTTCTCGGAATTACCTTCAACTTATGTTAACGTACGAGCTTATGGCTGATACGACTCCGACTTTGCAACGCAAGCTGACTCTCCTCAATGCAACCAGCATCAACATGTCCAACATGGTAGGAATCGGCCCTTTCATAGCGATTCCCTTGATTCTTGCCACGTTGGGCGGTCCCCACTCCTATCTGGCATGGCTTGTCGGTGTGATCATCGCCATGGCGGACGGCCTGGTGGTCGCCGAGCTGGGAGCCGCCCTCCCTGCAGCGGGAGGAACCTACGTGTTTCTTCGCGAGGGCTTCGGTCCGAAGACCTGGGGAAAGTTGGCGGCTTTTCTGTTCGTATGGCAGATCCTGTTTGCTGGACCCCTGGAGATCGCCAGCGGAAATATCGGTCTAGTGCAGTACCTGGGCGTCTTCTTTCCAGGAATGGGCGTGTGGACGATGAAATTCGTAGCGGCCGGAGTGGCCGTGTTCCTCATTTTCGCCCTTTACCGCAAGATCACCGATATCGCGAAGATCATGTTGGGGCTGTGGATCACGATGATCGCCACCACCGGATGGGTCATCGTCACGGCTCTGATCTATTTTGACCCCGAAATGGCTTTTCGCGTTCCAGAAGGAGCCTGGCGGCTGAGCTGGGATTTCATCGGCGGTCTGGGCGAGGGTACCGCTAACGTCCTGTACCTGTTCTTGGGTTATTACCAGGTCTGCTATCTCGGTTCCGAAGTCAAGGACCCGGAGAGGACGATCCCCTGGGCGGTAGTTTTATCCATTCTGGGCGTGGCCGCCATTGACGTTTTGATGTCCTTCGGTTTCATCGGTGTGGTTCCTTGGGAAGAAGCGATGCATTCAAAGTCCGTCGCAGCGGACTTTATGGGCAGAGTCTACGGTCCATGGGCGGGGCAACTCTTGGCGGCCATGATCGTCGTAACTGCATTCGCCTCCATTTTTGCGCTTCTTCTGGGTTACTCTCGAATTCCATACGCTGCAGCCCAGGACGGGGTGTTCCTTCGGTGGTTCGGCGTCCTGCATCCGACCAAGGAGTTTCCGCACCGCTCGCTCTTACTGGTAGGTGTGGGCGCGGTCCTGGCCAGTTTCTTCACCTTGGAGACCGTCATTCTCGGCTTGATGGCGGCTCGGATCTTGGTTCAGTTCGTGGGTCAGGTTATCGCCGTTTTCCTCATCCGGAAGCGACGACCGGACATCCGTCGTCCCTTCAAGATGTGGTTGTATCCCTTGCCGGCGATCATCTCTCTTTGCGGGTACTTGTACGTGTTCTTTTCTCTCGGCTGGAACTACATCTTTTTCGGCCTCGGAACCCTCGCTGTAGGCTTGGTGGTATTTGTGGTGGCGGCCAAGGCTTCCCACCAGTGGCCCTTTGCTGCGGCCGAGCAGGAAGGATCTGTCGGCTGAAGACGGCTGAGCCGGACCACGGCGCGCAGATCGCGCTACGTCTGTTTTTGCTTGCCGTGTGCTGTGTGGGGCGAGTGTCGAACGATGCCTACGCGGTACCCGGCGCGCCGTGCGCGGGTTACAGCTCTAGGCCGAGGCGCCGCCAGCTACGCTCACAGTTGCCCTCGGCTGAGTGTGGTGGGGCTTTCGGCCTCAGGAGGTTGTGGGTCGGGGTTACCCGAGCTTCGACACGCGCATCAGCGAATCCTCCGCCCCAGTGCCCGGTCACTCCTCATCGCGGCCAAGATGCCCGTGCCCCGTGCCGCGCACCCACTACGGGGGACGGGACACGGGGTACGGGGCATAGAAAGCCGTTCTCAGGCTTCCTTCTGGATTCCCGGAACCGGAACCCGCTTCTCGATATCCACGGGACCGAATTCGTACGTCGTGGGACCCAGCCTCATGTCCGACTGCATGAGCTCGTCCCAGGTGACCTCGAGGCCGGTGTAAGCCGATTCCCGAGCCATGATGGCCGCCAAAGTCGAGTGCGCCGTCGTGGCTGCCTCGTTGATCGGCTGCTCCAAGCGGATGGCCGTCACCAAGTCGATGTGTTCCTGCACATACGGGCTGTTGTCCTCTTCCTGCTGAGGAGGCTCGTATTTCCAGACGACATTCCCGTCATGGTCGAAAATGGTATCTCTACAGTTTGTATAGCCCTTGGTTCCCACCACCCAGTCGGAAATGTTGTTCGTGCAGCCGTCGATCTGGCGGCTCATGCCGTGCATGTGACGGCCGCTGGGCGCCTCGTAATCGACCGAGAAAAAGTCGTATTGGTCACCCGTAACACGACGCGCACGACCACCCACGCCGTTGGCCTTAGCCGGGAACTCCCCCGTAAACCAGAACAGGATATCGAGACCGTGAATATACTGCTCGACGATATGGTCGCCGGACAACCAGTTCCAGTTTACCCAGTCCCGCAACATGGCTTCCATCTCCGACCAGCCTTCCTCGGGAAGCCGGTACCAGAGCTGGCCACGCAGGCTGTAGCCTCGAGCATACATAAGGTCGCCGATACCCCCATCCATAATGCGATTGTAGGTCTCGATATAGCTCTTCTGATGCCGATACTGTGTGCCCGTCACCACGCGCAGACCCAAAGCTTCGGCTCGCTCTGCGGTTTCGAGGACTGAACGAACCCCCACGGGATCGACGGCCAGCGGCTTTTCCATGAATACGTGCTTGCGAGCCTCCACCGCCGCGCGAAAATGCTCGGGACGAAAGTGGGGAGGCGTCGCTTGAATAACCATGTCTACGTCGGTCTCGAGCAATTTGAGATAGGCATCAAACCCCACGAAGCACCGGTCGTCGGCAACCTCAACTCCTCGTTTCTCCTTCAGGACCTGCCGGCAGCGCTCCAGCCGATCGGGAAACACGTCGGCAAGGGCCGTGATCGAAAGATTCGGACCCGCATCCAAAAAATCGCCGGCCGCTCCCGTACCCCGGCCTCCGCATCCGATCAGGCCCGCCTTCAACGGCCTGCCGTCCGGAGCCTGTCGGGGACCGGGTGTTAAATGAACACCCTGCTGTGGAGCCTGCGTTTGGCAGGCGGCCAGAAAGGCGCCTCCCAGAGCCAGAAAGCCCACGAAATCCCGCCGGCTGCTTCCCTTCCCCAAAAGTCCTTCTCCCGCAGGAGCGACTCTATCCTGGTCGACATCCGGTCCTAGTTTGTCGTCATACTTTTTGGTGACCACCACTCGATTCTTCTCCGATTCCTTCATAAATCCATCTCCTCCAACACCTCAGCCTCTCCCCGTCAAGCCAACTTTACCGGTTTCCGGCTCCAGAGTCACGCTCCCATCGAAAAACCCGTGTGCCATAGACCATACGTTGCAGCCGAAATCTCGAGTCACGCGGGCGATCGTAAGGAGAACTTGTTGTTTTCACGTGGCTTACAGCCGATTTCCCCTGAATTCCAAATCCATGCTCCGGAATCCGACCGCGCAGCCGAAACTTACTGCCGAGACCCCACGAACCGCGAATTCGTGCCTCTCGACCGTATCCTTCACTACTCAACAATCGTGAACTGGTCACGAAGCTCTAGGGAACGCCCCGTCAGGTTATCGGTCGCTTCGATGACGGCCTCGTACTTCCCGGGAGGGAGGTTTTCAACCGGAATCCTTTGTGCCAAAACCAAGCGCGAGTCCGAAATGTAGTGAAATGATTCACCGCTCGGATCCTTGATTCGTGCCATGTCCCTTCCGTCCCGCCGCACGCGGTACGTCACCGTCAACTGAGGTAAGCCTGTCGCCTGATCAAAGGCCATACCGTAAAGTTGCACGTAGACCCACAACGGACTACCGGTTCTCAAGCTGCCCGCCACCAGAGGACGTACCTTCAGATCTCCCAGCTGAAACGCTTCCTGCGGATTGAGAGGTTCGGGCAAAGGAGCAACCAAGTCGGCCAATACCAGTGAGCTCGCCAACAGTGCATCATCGCCGTACCTGGGAGGCAACAGACCGATCCGGCGATGACCCACCTTGTCGGTGTTAAGGTCCTTGACGACTAAATCGAGGCGGTATCGCTGACGCCGATCAAGCGGAAGCACCTTCTGGTATACGGCTCGTTCGTCCCCCGTTCCCGAGGTCGTTCCGGTCAGTACCAAATCGTCATCGAATTCGGTGATCACTTGGTTGGACAGATCGGTCACCAAACCGTACAGAGCCACGCGCGCGACCGAAACGCCGCCCTCCTGCTTAAACGTCAGCTCCTTTCGCGGGACTTCGAGACTAACGGCCGCCAACACCCCGTCGTCGGCCAAACGAAAGTAGTCGGTTCGAACCTCGAACGGCAACAGATCGTAACTAACCTCGACTTGTACCAGCTGCTTTAAGTCTTGGTACTTAACTTCCCGTGGCTGCGTGCTTTTCACGATCGTGTCGTAACGAAGGAACGGATCGTCCTGCGTCCGAGTGTGCATTCCCAAGTACCGGTCCTGATTGTAGGGTTTGAAATACGGATGGTCGGCTCGCGTGGCCACGCCGAGCTCTTCCGCGATAGTCAGCCCCGCACCCGGTATCATGAGCAGCGCATCTTTTTCCCACGGTGTCATAGCCAAGCGAAATTCACCGCTCCCGGAAGGATCCACGAATTCCAGCTCAACATTGTCACCGATACCTGGAAGATGGCGATACCGCCAGATCTCGAAGGGATAGGTTACCGTCTGCCCACCCCCTTCTTCGGTGGGGCGTGTGTAGCTTTGGCCCATGTAATGTTTCTCGATTTCGTCCGGAGGACCATGGATGATGTAGACACGCCCCCGATCCGTCTTCCAGCCCGGCACGCCGCTCTTGAAGCGCTCGTTTACGTAAGCCAGACGACGATAGTGCTCTTCCTTGTACTCATTGACCGGAGTGGTCAGATCAGGGTCACGGCGGCGCCAAAATTGCTCGATGAACTGTTCCTTTTCTTCCGGGGTGCTCAATTTCTCGAAAACTTCGCGCTCTTCGCTGGTTATGATGTGGACCACGTCCTGGTTCAGCCACTTGGAAAAGTAGTCTTGTTCCTCTTCCTGGCGGGGCAACTGGGAAGCCTCCACGACGGCGAGAGTCGCGCGCGAAAGCGGCAGCCAACCCGCTCCGATCACGAGGAGACAAACCGGCGCGCCCTTCCGAAAACGCAAACCTGGAAAGCGTCGGTTGGATCGACCCCGGTAATTCTCCGGCGGTTTCCCGCATCTCACTGAAACGTTCATCTTCGGTGACATGATTAAACGGATTTCAGTATACCAATCCAGCGGGCAGACCATTCCCCCGCGGTATTTGTCTCAGGTTATCCGCTGGCGGCAACCAAAAGGTGTCAAGCGGTCTAGACGTGCCATGGCAAATGCGTAAAATCAAGTTTATGCGACCAGCACGAGTTAGAACAGGTCTTTGGATTTTCACGTGTCTTCTGATAACGCTGCCGGCGGCATGTACAACCGCTTCCGAAGAGAAAGCTCAGGAAGGAGGGAAAGAGATGACCCAGGCGGGAGTCATAGTCGAAGAGTTCGGTCGTACCCCTGAAGGGGAGATTGTTCGCCTGTTCACCTGTACCAACCGAACGGGTTCCGTCCTCAAAATGATCGATTACGGCGCCACCGTTGTTGCCGTGGAGGTACCGGATCGCGAGGGGAGAAAAGCGAACGTCAACCTCGGTTTTCCCACGCTCGAAGGCTACTTGGGTCCTCATCCTTACTTCGGGGCTACCGTCGGACGATATGCCAACCGCATCGCAGGAGCCAAGTTTACGCTTGACGGAGTGACCTACCAGCTGGCGGCCAACGACGGTAACAACCATCTGCACGGCGGTATCCGGTCTTTTTCTCGAGTGATCTGGGAAGCGGAACCCGCCGAGACCCCCGAAGGAGTTGGCGTCCGCTTTCACCGCCTTAGCCCCGACGGGGAGGAGGGTTATCCCGGCAATCTCGACGTGACGGTTCTCTACCTTCTAACCCATGATGATGAGCTGCTCATCGAGTACCGAGCCACCACCGATAAGCCGACGGTCGTCAACCTGACCAATCATTGCTATTGGAACTTGGCCGGGGCGGGCGTGGGTGACATCCTTGAGCATGTGCTTATGTTGGAGGCCGATTATTATCTTCCCGTCGGTCCCGGGCTAATCCCTACCGGCGAATTGGCCCCAGTTGAAGGAACTCCTTTCGATTTCCGCGAGCCGACGGCAATCGGAGCCCGGATCGACCAGGTTCCCGGCGGCTACGATCACTGCTTCGTGCTGCGGAGCCAATCAGGTGAGCCGGCTTTAGCGGCCCGAGTCAAGGATCCTTCAAGCGGCCGAACAATGGAAATCCGGACTACGCAGCCTGGAATCCAACTTTACACCGCGAACTTTCTCGACGGCGGCCCGACCGTTGGAGGATTCGGCAAGCACGCGGCGTTTTGCCTGGAAACACAACATTACCCGGATTCTCCCAACCGACCGGAGTTTCCCTCCACCGTGCTTCGCCCGGGGGAGGAGTACCACCAGGTGACGGTCCATCGCTTCGGCGTAGAGTGACGCCACCGAAGACTGAGGGTCGAGTCTGAGCCGGCGGCAGCCGTCCGAATCCTGCCGTCGCGCGATTGGTGCCGTCCCTCGGGCGAGCCGCCGTCGGGCAGGTTCTCCGAGCCGATGGGAGCTCCCCCGGGCACCGACCAGGCTACGCGGAACTGCTGATGAAGACTCCGGCATCCGATCCTTGCCGGGCCGGACAGCAACCGAGGCGCGTCCAGGGTTTTCAGGCCGCCGGCCCATTCGGTCGGGCCTTCGATTCCACAGACCTCTAAGCGCTACGGTACGATCTTATTCAGCGGGTACTCGACAATACCTTGGGCTCCGGCGTCCTTGAGTTTTGGGATGATCTCCCTGACCAACGGTTCGTCCATAATCGTATTGACGGCCACCCACGCCTCGTCGGCCAGAGCTGAAACCGTCGGTCTCTTTAGAGCCGGCAACACCGCCAGGACTTGCGCCAGATTCCGCTGCTCCACGTTCATCATCAGGCCGACCTTACCCAAGGCATTCATCGCCCCTTCGAGAAGCAGCTTGAGATCCTCCAGCTTCTTCCGCTTCCACGGATCCGACCATGCCGCCCGGTTGACGATCAGCTGGGTGTTCGATTCCAGGACCGTCTCGATGATTCGCAGGTTATTGGCTTTCAGCGATGAACCTGTCTCGGTGACTTCCACGATGGCGTCAGCCAGCACAGGCGGCTTAACCTCGGTGGCTCCCCAGCTGAACTCCACTTTTGCCCGGACGCCGTTCTTTTCGAGGTAGCGCTCGGTTACCCGGACCAGTTCCGTGGCGATGATCTTTCCTTCCAAATCGTGCACCGATTGAAAGGGAGAAGCTTCCGGCACCGCGAGGACCCAGCGGACTTTGCCGAAGCTCTGCTTTGCATAAACCAGATTGCTTAGGGTAATCACGTCGGCCTCATTCTCGAGCACCCAGTCGTAACCCGTCAGACCCGCATCCAGCACTCCGTCTTCCACATAGCGGGCCATCTCCTGGGCACGGATCAGCATGCATTCGAGCTCCGGATCGTCTACCGCCGGGAAGTAGGAACGACTCGTAATGGAAATATGGAAACCCGCCCGTCGGAACAGATCGACAGTGGCGTCCTGCAGACTTCCTTTGGGAATACCCAACTTCAAGACCATACTCAGCCTCCGTAAACGGACTTCGGGTCGTAAGTTCGCTCCTCCGTCACCACCCAGTCCCCGTCTCGCCGGCTCCGAAAGAAGCAACTGTGAAAACCCTCGTGGCAGACACCCGGCCCCAAAGCTTCCACCTCAATCAGCAGGGCGTCGCCGTCACAATCTACCTGGATGTTCTTAACCAGAAGACGATGTCCCGAAGTTTCACCTTTCGTCCAAAGCTGCTTCCGGGAACGGCTGTAGAAGGTAACTGAACCCGTCCTTACCGTCTTCTCGAAGGCCTCGCGACTCATATAGCCCACCATCAAGACCCGTTTCGTGGCGGTCTCCTGGATGACGGCCGGTATCAGCCCCCCTGCCTTCTCAAAATCCAGATCCATTGCTCGCGCTCCTGAATAGAGACTACCGGCAGGTTCCGCAGGCGGGGAGTCTCCCAACGAGTTCCCGATGTAACGTCAGCTTCAAGCCGTCCTGAGCCTTATCTTAGATGAACCCAAAAGGAGTGTCCGCCTCACTGCCGGATCGGAACGGGCAAAGTATAGCAAAGGAGAACTCACCGTTTCCGAGGCCGCCGGATTGAGTCTGTTCACACATCACCGAGCCGACCGCCAAGGATTGAAAAGGGAGAAGAATACCGAGTAGAAAATGATTGAGGCCGCCTCCGAACCAACGAAAGTAACGCGGAAAGAAGAGAAACCGGCCGGCGCACCATACGCCGGCCGGTCCAGCCTTGAGAACAAGGCTGCTGGGGGAGACCTGGTTAATTCACGGGCGACTCCGCGGAGAACGTACTGACCTGTGTAACGTTTGAACCGCCTAAACCGCTATTCCGGAGGACTCGGACTTCCACCCTACGGTTCTGAAGCCGTCCCTCTCGAGTTTGGTTGTCAGCGACGGGCCGGCTTTCGCCGAAGCCCCAGGGCTGGACGATCCGTCGCACGGGGACGCCCGCCTCCACGAGCAAAAAGTCGGCAACCGCTTCGGCGCGCTTCCGACTCAGAACTCGGTTGTATTCTGTCGAACCGTCGGCGGAAGCGAACCCTGCGATCTCGAAGACAACGCCCTGGTGATCCATCCAACGGTTCGCCAAGTCGAGCAATGCTTGTTGGGCTTCGCGGTCGAGGCGAGAGCTGTCGAAAGCGAAAGTGACGACCAACCGGTCCGCCTCCACATAATCATCGAGCGATTCCACGCGTTGTTTCAGCAGGTCGACTTCTTCCAAGGCGCGGTCGGCCGTAGCCCGGGCGCCGTCGGCGGCCTCTTGGGTCGAGCGAAACGCGCCCGCCAGCTCTTCCACTTCGAACTCTACGTGCTGGGTTCGGGCGTCTGCTTCCTGTAAGCTCTTCTCGAATTCTTCTCTGGTTGATTCCACGGCTTGTCGGGTGACCGCCAGCTCGTTCTCCACCGGCTCAACCCGCGAACTGATGGTGCGGGCTATCTTCAACTCGTCGCGGGTAAACCGCACCTTCTCGGCGAGGATCCGGCCTTGAACATCCCCGGTTCCTTTAACCCGGACGTTGAGCCCCACGGTCAGATCCTGAAAATCAAACGCCTCGGCACCTCGGAAGGGATTCTTCTTCTTCTCCCTGATTTCGGTGCCGGGGCCCAAAGTGACACGGTATTCCTGGCCCGTATGGGCTCGCATTAAGAAACCGTCCGCAACGATCTCTATGATCACACCTTGCGTCTCGATTTCGCGTCCGAGTGGGACCTGTATGGGGGTCGCCGTAAGCGCCGAGAACCAACAGAATGCAATCGTCATAGCGAAACTGATTCGTACTACGTTGTTCCTATTCGCTTTGCACGTCATCTTGCTTCTCCGCGGCTAGTGAGAGCACAGTCTGTGCCAAACACTGAATATGAGGTGCCGAAAGGGTTTAGGACGTTCTAGATTCAGTCCCTCGCCCTGGAAATCAGGGAATATTTCCCCGATTCCCCGCTCAGATGTGGTCGGCGCAACGGTCAAGGGAAAGCACCAGGCAAGGGGAGGTCGGCTTGGCGTCCCGATCGATTAGTCCTTGAGACCGCGGTTGGACGAATTTGCGAATCAGAAACCTTTACGGACGCGTCGCGAATCCATCGACTCTATTGAACAACGTCCCGCCTGGAGGTATTTACTCTGCGGCGGTCTACGGCAGGCGCAGGCGCCTTTCCCGGTCGATCCGCTTCAGTTCCTCCAGCTCCTGTGATACACGATGCAGCTCCTGGCGCGTGGACTCCCAGCGACGCCGCATCTCAACCACTTCTTGCTCAGCCGCTGAAAGCTTCCGGCCCAGGGCCGTCAGCTCTGTTTGCATCGCGGCCAATTCCTTGTCCCGCTCGGCCATCAGGTCTTGAAGCCGTCGCAACTCCCGCAAGAGTCCGACAATGACCGCCAGTTCGTCGTCCGCCCCGTCGTCGATCAAAGGAGCCAGCAACTCTTCCGCGCGGGAGGGATCCCAAAATGACGTCCCTGTTCGGGCGTGAATGAGACCCAGCCGCCGACGGGCCGTCTCTCTCTCCTTGTCACTCGCCGAAGCCAGAGCTTCCTCGTACAGCTGTACGGCCGTGGGTAATTGTCCTTCGAGCTCCGCCTGTCCGGCCCGTTCGATCACGCTTGGAGGAGGTGGTGGAGGCGGCAAAACCGCGGGTTTCTTCCCGCAGGCTGCAAAGAAAGCAAGAACGAACAAAACCCGGCCCGCCCGCCGCATTCGCATGGAAAGGCATTGTATGCTGATCGGACATCGAGAGTCTTGGGTACCGACAATTTCGATCGGCGGTGTGCTCTTTGCATTCATTTGCCGGGTGGGGTGGAGGGCGGATAATTCGAAACGACGAGCTTATCGAGTAAGCTGGGAGGCGGAGGTTTCGGTGGCACGGATTCTAGTGGTGGACGACGACGCGGCGATGCGGGAGGTCGTGAGGATCCGCTTGGAGAAATGGGGTCATTCGGTCAAGACCGCCGGTGACGCCACGGCTGCCGCCGGAGTCGTGACCGATTGGGATCCCGACATCGTCGTCACCGACCTGGTGATGCCGGGTCGCAACGGCCTGGAGTTGCTCCGTGAACTCCAGGGAGAGGAGCCCCAACGTCCTGTCATCCTCATTACCGCTCACGGCGAAGTTGAGCAGGCTGTGGAAGCTATGAAATGTGGGGCGGCGGATTTCATTACCAAACCCATCGACTACGAGCAATTCCGCTCTCTTCTCGAGACATTGGAAGCACAGCTGCAGCGTCGTCGTGAAGTCTGGCGCATACGGGAGCAAGTCGCGCGAGGAAAGGACTTCGGACCTTTCGTGGGACGTAGTCCGGTCATGAAGCGGCTTTATAGACTTTTGGCGGAGGCGGCTTCCACTGACGCCCCGGTTTTGCTGACCGGCCCCAGCGGCACCGGAAAGGAGCTGGCCGCCCGGACCCTCCATGACCTCAGCTCCCGGTCGGAAGGGCCCTTTTTCCCGGTCAACGCAGCGGCCGTTCCCGGTGAACTCATGGAAAGTGAGCTGTTCGGGCATGAAAAGGGAGCCTTTACGGGCGCGATTGCATCGCGTGCCGGCTGTTTCGAACTGGCCGACGGGGGCACCCTTTTTCTCGACGAGATCGGCGAGATGCCGTTGGCCTTGCAGGCCAAGCTACTCCGCGTTTTGGAAGACAAGCAAGTGCGGCGAATCGGGGGGCGCACATCTTTTCCCGTCGATGTCCGTGTCATTGCCGCCACGAATCGTGACCCTCGTGAAGCGGTTGACCAAGGCCGACTGCGGGAAGACTTATATTTTCGCCTCAATGTATTTTCGATCGAGCTTCCACCGCTGAGGCAGCGTCGAGCGGACATTCCTCTATTGGTCCAATACTTCCTTTCCGAATTCAACGCCCGCCACGGTACCGACGTCGAAGGTCTGTCGGACGAGGTACAGGAACTGTTCGACCAGTACATGTGGCCGGGGAATGTGCGCGAACTCGGCAATGTGCTGGAACGGGCCACGGTTCTGGCCAAGCAGGGCTGGATCGAATTGAGCCATCTACCGCCCTACCTTCGGCGAGGTGACCAACGGGAAGACACCCGATTGGTGATTAACGCAGGGACGCCTCTAGTGGAAGCGGAAAGACTTCTTATCCGGAAGACCCTCGAACAGGTGGATGGAAACAAGGCGGAGGCCGCACGCCGCCTCGGAATCGACGTGAAGACACTCCGGAACAAGCTGAAGGCTTACGACGAAGCATGCGACTGACCACCCGAGTCATGTTGGGCTTCGGCTTGATGTGGTGCATCGCGGCCGCGGCGCATCTGTACCAGGTCTCTCTTCTGGATCGGCTTCAGCAGCTGGACTTGCGCCAAACCCGGCTGGGGATTCAGACGTCGTTGGTCTTGCTGAGGACCCGCACGGCGGCGGCGGAGATGGAAGAATTCGCCGAGAAGTTTCAGGTCTCGTCCGACTCAATCTATCGAGAAGGACTTGAACAACTGATAAGCAATGTATCGCGGGAATTGACAAATCTCGATAGAACCCTGCAGGCTCCCTCTGTCGCACCGCTGGAGCGGTCCGCCTTCGAACTGGAGCAAGCGGCGGGGTCTTTGCAGATCGCCTGGAGCCGGCTGGACAGGCTTCTAAACCGGCTCTTGGAGGGGGATGTTTCCACGGCGCAGGAAGATGAGCTTGACCGGACCTTTCAGCTGTTCTTCGCCACCCTTGAAGAAGGAATCCAGGCGGGAGAGCGGTTTCTGGAGGAATCGGCCGCTTTCTCAGACCGAACTCGCCGGGACGTTCGTCGAGTCTCCACCATGGTTTTGGCCGTTTCCCTGCTCCTCGCGGTCGCCGTGCCTCTCCTCGTGCATCGCTCTATCTCCTCGTCAATTCGAGAGCTCGCCACAGCAACTCGAAGGATTGCCGGCGGAGACTTCTCCGTGACGGTGAAAACGCACGGTGGCGACGAGCTTGCGGAGTTCGGGAAACTGCTAAACGACATGGTCCGCCGACTCAGCGAGCTCGACCAGCTGAAGAAGGATTTCGTTTCCGGAGTGTCCCATGATCTCAGGGCTCCCCTGGTATCCATCCAAGAAACAACCCGTTTGCTCCTCGATGGCGAGGAAGGTGAAGAACTGACCGAAACCCAGCGTCGACTACTGAGGCTAAACCTGCAAGCGGCGGAGAGATTATCCCGTATGATCGGCGACCTTCTGGACTTGTCGCGCTTGGAAGCCGGAGCGGTGGCTTTTGAATTCGTCCAGATCGACAGCGCAGCCCTGGTGAATCAAGCGGCCGCCTCCATGGAGAGCGTCATCGAAGAAAGGGACGTGCACCTGGAGATTCGGGTACAGAAACCGGCGCCTACGGTTTGGGTGGACCGGATACGGATGATGCAAGCCTTGACCAACGTCCTGACGAATGCCGTAGAGTTTTCGCCTCCCGGTGAAGTTGTACAGATAGCGGTCGATCGTTTCGAAGGCGTTCAGCCGGTTTCGCCTCGGGCCCGACGAGTTCCGGGGCCCCCATTCTGCCGAATTCGCGTATGCGATCGAGGGCCCGGCATTCCGGAGCAATATCGGGAGCGTGTTTTTGACCGCTTTTTCAGCGCTGATCCGAAGGGGATCCGGAGCCGCAAAGGGACGGGACTGGGCTTGGCTTTGACGCAACACATTATCGAAGCTCACGGGGGTACCGTCTGGGTGGAGGATGGACCTGACGGACGTGGATCTCAGTTCTGTATTCTTCTTCCGGCAATCCGACCGCAGTGACGGCTAAGGCTGCAGTTCGCAAGAAGCGCTTGACAGGACGAAGCTTCTCGTTCTAACATGCGCGGCGACCGGTGGTAGAATCACTTACCGGGCGGAGAGGTATGGAAACGAGTTTGATTCGAGATAACCACATCCCGGCGCTACTCGTAGTAGTACTTGGCTTGCTTAGCGAGCGGATACAGGGGGTCTCTCCGCTCGGTCAGACTTGACCGCCGCCGGAAACGGCACGGAACCAAAGGGCCCCCGGAAACGGGGGCTTTTTTTTTGGGCGGAGTTCGGTAGGACTCCTAGAGGAATCTGAAAGGCCGGCAATTGAGAAGGACGACGGAAAAAGAACACAACAACGCGGAGGAGAGAACAACATGAGATCCGATCGTATCAAGCAAGGATTCGAACGAGCTCCCCACCGGTCGCTCTTGAAGGCTACGGGCGTCACCGACGCCGATCTCCAGAAGCCTTTTATCGCGATTTGCAACAGCTACATCGACATTATCCCCGGGCATGTGCACTTGCAGCGGTTCGGTGCCTTCATCAAGCAGGCCGTACGAGAGGCGGGAGGCGTTCCGTTCGAATTCAATACGATCGGCGTAGACGACGGCATCGCCATGGGTCACATCGGCATGAACTACTCGTTGCCAAGCCGCGAACTGATCGCCGACTCGGTTGAGACCGTGATTAACGCTCACGCATTCGACGGTATGATTTGTGTTCCCAATTGCGACAAGATCGTACCCGGCATGTTGATGGGCGCTCTCCGCGTGGATGTTCCCACAATTTTCGTCAGCGGGGGACCCATGGCGGCCGGCCATACTCCCGACGGGCGGGCGGTCGATCTGATCAGTGTCTTCGAAGCCGTAGGGGCGTACAAAGCCGGAAAGATTGATGACAAAGAGCTGAAGCTCCTGGAAGACTGTAGCTGTCCCTCATGCGGTTCCTGCTCGGGCATGTTCACGGCCAACAGCATGAACTGTCTGCTGGAAGCTATCGGCCTCGCGTTACCGTTCAACGGCACCGCCTTGGCCGAGACCGAGGAACGTTATGCTCTCGCGCGTCGCGCCGCATCCTTGATTTTGGAACTGATTCGCCTTGACCTCACCCCCCGGAAAATCGTCACTCGGGAAGCCGTCGACGATGCGTTCGCACTGGATATGGCCATGGGCGGCTCCACCAACACGGTGCTCCACACGCTGGCGGCGGCATTTGAAGCAGGGATTGAATACCCCTTGAGTCGCATCAACGAGGTGGCTCAACGCATTCCTCACCTCTGCAAGGTCAGTCCCGCCGGGGAGTGGCACATGGAGGACGTGCATCGAGCCGGCGGAGTTCCCGCGATTCTTAAGGAGATCAGTCGCGATCCCGATGTGCTCCACCTGGATCGCCCGACGGTTACCGGCCGAACTCTTCGGGAGAACCTTGCGGATGCAGAGATCCGAGACGAGCGGGTGATTCGCCGTCGGGACAACGCTTATTCTTCCAAGGGCGGCCTCGCGATCCTTTATGGCACCCTCGCGCCGGAAGGAGCCGTCATCAAGTCGGCGGCCGTCGCCGGCTCCCGCAAGCATCGAGGTCCGGCACGCGTCTATGAGAGCGAGGAGGAGGCGGCGCAAGGCATTTTGGCCGGAGAGGTGCAGCCGGGCGACGTACTCATCATCCGCTACGAAGGTCCTCGGGGTGGACCCGGAATGCAAGAGATGCTCGGTCCCACCGCACAGATCCAAGGGATGGGACTGGGCCAATCGGTCGCACTCGTCACCGACGGTCGTTTCTCGGGCGGAACCCGAGGTATGTGCATCGGGCACGTCAGTCCGGAAGCGGCGGCTCGGGGACCGATTGCCGCGGTGCGCAACGGTGATCCCATCAGCATCGATCTGGACGCAAACCGGCTTGATCTGGAGCTGAGCCCCGATGAGATTCAGCGGCGGCTGGCGGCTTTACCTCCGTTCGAAGCGAAGATAGAAAGCCGATGGCTGCGGCGTTACGCCCGGCTTGTCAGCAGTGCCAACACCGGAGCCGTGCTTCCCGACTGAGAATGGCGACGGTCCTTGGCGGCGGCCGCCGAGACCTAATGTTGTTTGGAGGAGATAG
>Ga0116188_1000558_pt1 | contig 36594 bp, 27 predicted proteins | sample AD_JPNTR2_MetaG_FD_89807 | JGI IMG/M metagenome (GOLD analysis project Ga0116188, IMG submission 89807) | Active sludge microbial communities of municipal wastewater-treating anaerobic digesters from Japan - AD_JPNTR2_MetaG | ecosystem: Engineered > Bioreactor > Anaerobic > Digestate | place...
ATGGCACCCTCCTCCACCAATCGAACTAACTCAGCCAAGTGCTCGGGCCTGATACGACCGTCTCCGATGTGGCGTCCCTCGCGCTTCAGCTCCCTGGTAAGGTCACCGATCATCCAATTGGCGATCTTAATCGGTTCTCGGTAAGCCCCCACAGCTGCCTCAAAATAGTCCGCAAACGCACGATCTTGCGTAAGAAGCTCAGCTACCGACGGCTCAAGCGCGTACTCCCGCTCGAATCGCTGTCGCCGGGCTTCAGGAAGTTCCGGGATCGTACCCTTGAGCTCATCCAACCAGGCGTCGTCCACCACCAAAGGAAGCAGGTCAGGTTCAGGAAAGTAACGGTAGTCATGCGCTTCCTCCTTGCTACGCATGGCAACCGTTTTCTGGCCGGTCTCGTCCCACAACCGCGTTTCCTGTACGATCCGACCTCCCGACGAGAGAACCTGAACCTGCCGGTCGATCTCGTACTCCAGCGCCCGGCGCAGAAAGCGGAACGAATTGAGGTTCTTGATCTCCGCCTTGGTCCCGAACTCGGTCGCACCGACGGGACGGACTGAGACATTGGCGTCACAGCGTAGGCTCCCCTCCTCCATATTGCCGTCGCAGACCTGCAGGTAGAGTAACAGCTGACGCAGATAAGCCATGAACTCCGCAGCCTCGCGAGCGGATCGAAAGTCGGCTTCCGTCACGATCTCAATCAAAGGCACACCCGTACGATTGAGGTCCACATACGTCACGCCTCCCGGCGCGTGAATCGATTTGCCCGCGTCGTCCTCCAGATGGATGCGGTGAATGCGGAACCGACGGATTTCCTTTCGTCCCTTCTCATCGCCAGGCTGCAAACCAAGTTCGACGACCCCTTGCTCGGCTAAGGGAAGCTCGTATTGCGAAATCTGATAACCCTTTGGGAGATCAGGGTAAAAGTAGTTCTTCCGGGCGAACAACGACGTCTGATTGATCCGACAACCTAATGCCAGAGCAGCTCGGACGGCCATGTTGACGGCCTGCCGATTCAGCACCGGAAGTGCGCCGGGAAGCCCCAAGCAAACGGGACAGGTCTGACTGTTCGGAGGAGATCCGAAAGCGGTGCTACACCCGCAAAAGATCTTGCTGCGGGTTAGCAATTGCGCGTGGATCTCCAAGCCGATCACCGGTTCAAACTGCATCACCACCCACCTTCTCCTGAATGAGATTCAAAGCTTCTTCCTCCGCCCTCGGATCCTGGCCGAAGTAGGGCAACCACCGTACTTCAGGGTCCTTGCGAAACCAAATCAGCTGACGCCGGGCATACCTGCGTGTCTGCGTTTGAGTCTCTGAAATTGCTTCCTCAAACGACATCTGAGCCCGTAAGAAAGCCAATCCCTGCTTGTATCCTAAGGGAGTAAAAGCACGCGACGCCGGATCGTGACCTTGCTCCAGCAGCCACCTGATCTCATCCAGCAATCCCCCGGAAAACATCGCTTCCACACGCCGGTTGATCCTATCATAGAGGGCGGCCCGCGGAGGCCCCAGGCCGATCTTAATGATCATAAAGCCCTTCAAGGGCGATGGTTGAGACTGCCAGGCCGAGATTGGTCGCCCCGAAACGAAATACACCTCGAGGGCCCGAACAATTCGTACTTGATCGCGAGGCTGGATCCTCTCAGCGGCTTTGGGGTCGACGTGCCGCGCCAACCGATACAGGCGTTCAACTCCGTAGCGGTCGGCGAGGCTGCGCAACCGCTTCCGGATCGCCTCGTCACGGCCTGGTCCTTCAAAGAGACCTTCCAACAAGGCCCTAAGGTAGAGCCCAGTCCCGCCGACCACGATTGGGACGTTTCCGCGCTCGGCGACGGTTGCGCAGACCGCTCGGGCAGCCTGCATGTAAGCTCCCGCACTGAAGAACTCTCCGGGGCTGCAGACTTCGTAAAGGTGGTGCGGCACAGTTTGCATCTCCTCCCGACTCGGCTTCGCCGTGCCCACACTCAGCCCCCGGATTACCTGCATGGAATCACAATTGACGATCTCTCCTTTCAGCCGTCGAGCCAACTTGATCCCCAGCTCACTCTTCCCGGAAGCGGTAGGACCGACGACGGCGATCAGTAGAGTCTCAGGGCTCATCACGTCAGGCAAGGTACCAAATCGACCGTGATCTTGCGCAAAACGGCTTCAGAACGGCGGTCCATCCTGGCGGTGCCCGACTCCTACATCGCTCGGACCAAGGCCGGCTGCAACCTCATCGTTGGGCTGCTTCCGTTAAGGGCTCATCAGTACCACTGCACGTCTTCCGTCCCCGGATAGTAGTGAGCCAGGATCCTTTTCCACTCATATCCGCGATGAGCCAGTTCCAGGGCGCCAAACTGACACAAGCCCACACCGTGTCCCCAACCTCGGCCCCGAATTCGCACCCGCCGAAGCCGCCTCGCCTCGTTGCGCTCCTCTTCTACAGAAAGAATCCACGTACTCCGCAATCCTAGAACCGTGCGCAGGTCGTTACCTTCCAAACGGATTTCTTCCCGCTCCCCCACCAGGCGTAACTCAGCCACGCGGCCCGCCGTCGTTCGCCGGCTGATCGTCAATCGTTGCAACGGCCCGGGATCGAGACCTCGGGAGCGGAGTCCCGAAAGAATTTCTTCAGCTCGGACCTCCGCCGTCCACTCCCGGTAGGGACTCGACTCGTCAGGACATAGGATTCCCGCCCGTAAATAGCTGAAGTCGCCCCCTCTGAATACCTGACTGAAACTTTCAGTCAGCCCACCGCATGTGGAGCAATACATGGCCACAATCGGTTTCCCCTCGAACGCGACGATCACCCCCCGTGTCTCCGCCACAGCCCGATTCGTCACGGGATGTTCGCGGGAGGCGCCTCCATAGACCTGCGACCGCTGGTCCGCAAACAGATCAAACCCTTGATCTGCGTACCGTCCCCGCTCTTTGAGCGCGAACGTACGGGCAGCGACCGCCTGAGCCTTCAACGCCTCGAACCGATCATAGGTGGACGGTGGCAGCTCCAACGGCAGGACACCCTGCAGATACTCCTCCAACGGAAGATCGTTCACGAGGACCGCGACGCCGTAAGGATTGACAAAGACGTCCAGATATCCCCGATACAGCTTTCCCTGGTACTCCAACAAATCCTTCTTCGGCATCAATCGGAAGCCTGTGTCGACCAGAGCGTCTCCCCCGTCATCCGATCCCTCCGGCAGAAGAAATACGTGACTACCCACGATTTGGAACCGGAGAGACTCCGCTTGTCGGGCACCCAAAACCCGCCCACTGTCGAAACGTTCGTCGAGCAAAACGCGGATTCGTGGCTCTGCCGCTACCCGAGCCTCCTTCGCAGGCACTGGTGCAGGCTGCTGAATCGCCGCCTTCTTCCGGCATCCCGGCAAAGCCGAAAGGAGAAGAATCGCCGCCAATGAGACCGCCAACCATGTCGTCCAAAACTTTCGAGCGTCCTGACTCACCGGAACGTAGTTTAGCGGCAGGGTCTGTCACATCCGCTGCAAATTGCGCCGGCTGACGTCGACTACCCGAAGCGCCAGCTCTAGAGCCGACCGGCCTTGTTCACCGCTACAAACCTGGGGAGGTGCGGGCTCGCCCCGTACCGTGTTGATAAAGGCTTCGAGCTCTTCTCGGAGCGGTTCGACGTCCTTTACGACAGGGCTTCTTTCCACCACCGTTCGCTCACCTCCCTGGGTCTCCAGGCTGTACATCTCTACCGTCTTTGCGTGGAAATCCAAGGAGATATAGTCGTGAAACTGAAACAGGCGGAGTTTACGAACCCGATCCCGGCTGACACGGCTGGCGGTCAGGTTGGCTACGCAACCGTTCTCAAATTCGAGTCGTGCATTGGCGATATCCACCCTTGGCGTCAAGATGGGAATGCCCACGGCTCGGATGTCGACAATCCGATCCGTCGTCATCCAAAGCACAAGATCCAGGTCGTGGATCATCAAATCCAGGATCACATCAATGTCGAGGCTTCGGGGCACAAACACACCAAGGCGGTGGCCTTCAAAAAACCGGGGCCGACGGATCGCAGGCAGAACCGCGCTCAGGACAGGATTAAAGCGCTCTACGTGGCCAACCTGCAGAATCCTTCCCAAGCTCTCGGCGGTTTCCAGGAGGGCGTCGGCCCCCGCCAGATCCGCCGCCAACGGCTTTTCCACCAGCACATCGCTCCCACCACGCAGAAACTCGACTCCGAGAGCCGCATGAAGCGCAGTCGGCACAACGAGGCTAACCGCCTCGACTCGCCCAATCAGTTGAAAAGGATCATAAAACGCTTGTGTATCGAACTCGCGGGCGACTTGATCCGCACGCTCAGGAACGGTATCTGCCACTCCCAGGAGACGCACTTGGTCAAGTTGCGAATAGATGCGGGCGTGTTGCCGGCCCAGGGATCCAACCCCTATGACGGCCACCTCGGTCCTATGCATCGCCTTCTTCTCTTCCTTCCGAAATGCCCCCACTCCTTGCGATTCCTAGCAACAACGGCTGGGGATTCTCTTGTCCATTCCGAATCGCCTAAACGCCTACCAGACTCAGCCGCATCGCGTCGGCGCGTTCCAAGAACCTGGGTTTGTCGATGATAAGTGTTCTTCCCTCTTCCACCGCCAGAGCCGAAACCCGGCATTCGGCACACAAGTCCAACGTCCGTGGTCCCACCACCGGCACATCGAAACGAAAATCCTGCGCAGGCCGTGCCACCTTGACGACGGTAAGGGAAGCGCCCCTTGCCATTTCGGCGGCCCGCCGAACGGCTGCATCGGTTCCTTCCATGGCCTCTACCGCCACCACGGTTTGATCCCTAATGACAATGGTTTGGCCGATATCCAGCCGGGCCACCTCCCGGGCGATGGGTAATCCGAAGGTAATATCCTTCTCCTCCTCGCCGTCCGGACTCCGCTTTGTCATCACCCCTCCGTCCGCCAGCCAATGCCTAAGAAACGCAGTGGAGTCCAATACGCTAAAGCCCTCACTCTCCAGAGTGCGGATCAAAGCTTTGAGCACCGCTTCCGTGTTGCGTGATTCGAGTCCGGCTAGTAATCGAAGAGCCCGCAGATCGGGCAACCGGCGAAGATCGACCCAGTGAGCCCGAGAACGAGGAGCGAAAACTCTTACGTGGCGCACTTGTCCCACCATCAAGGCGTGCGTGACTCCGGCCTCATGAAATGTCTTCAGCAGCCGGCCCAGCTCACCGACCCCGAGCCACATCACCTCAACTCGCCGGGACGCACCTTCGACCAGGTCCCCCAAGCCGGCCTCCGCCTCTTCTTCGATGGCCGCCACGGTAACAGGCAAGCCTTGCCTTAAGGCTTCCCGCACCGTCTCCCGGGGAAGCGGACCGTTGCCGGCGATCACCCCAAGCCGCCTGATCTCCATGCTTGCGTCACCGAATGAATCCCCGCTCCGACGTCTCCACGAATTGCAGGAGGTGTTCCACTTCGGAAGTTAGAGGTCCCTCGTCCCGTATCCGTTGAACGGCATCGCGCAAAGACAAACCGCGATGCAAGAGCACCCGATAGGCGTGCTGCAAAGCCTCAATCGCCTCCCGACTATACCCTTTTCGCTCCAATCCAACGGCATTCACGCCGTACGTCTTGGCTTCGCCGCGAATTCCAACCGTCTTCAAGTAAGGTAAAGCGTCGCGGGTAATCACACTGTAGCCGCCGATAAAAGCATGCTCCCCAACTCGACAAAACTGGTGAACCCCGCTGAACGCGCCCACCGACGCCCCGTCTCCCACCCAAACGTGCCCGGCAAGAGTGGCGGAGTTGGCGAGAATTACGTTGTCACCCACAACGCAATCGTGGGCCACATGGACCCCGGTCATCAAGAGATTGCGGTTTCCGATTCGAGTGTACAGGCCTCCTCCCGCCGTGCCGCGATGGATCGTCACGAACTCCCGAATCAGGTTACCCTCTCCGATGACGAGAAAGCTCTCTTCCCCCCGGTACTTCAGATCTTGGGGATCGGTTCCCACGGCGGCAGGACCGAAGAAACGATTGCGGGGTCCGATCTCGGTGGGACCTTCAATCCAAGTACCGGGCCCCACGTGGTTGTCGTCTCCTATCCTGACACGCTCCCCGATCACACAGTGGGGACCGATTACCACGCCGGAACCCAGCTCCGCCGTCGTCGCCACGACAGCGGTAGGATGAATCTTTGCGGGACGACTCTGCTCGCCCATTATCCCTGTCGAATCCCTATCGTGTCATCGCGATTTACCAAAGAGAACATCACCTCCGCCTCCGCCACAACACTGTCGTCCACCAAGGCCCGACCCTTAAGGCGGCCCACTCGCGACTTAATGCGGATCACTTCCATCTCCAAGCGGAGCTGATCGCCGGGACGTACCGGCCTCCTGAATCGGGCTCCTTCAATCCCCATGAAGAAAACGAGCTTCTCATGCCGGTTGGGAATCGCCTTGAAGACCAATACCCCACCTGCTTGCGCCATCGCCTCGATGATGAGAACACCCGGCATGATGGGGATGCCTGGAAAGTGTCCCTGGAAGAACGGCTCGTTGAACGTCACGTTCTTTAACGCCACGATCCGCTTCCCTTCCTCCAGCTCAAGGATGCGGTCGATCAGAAGAAACGGGTAACGATGAGGCAGAAAGTCAAGTATCCCCTGTATGTCAAGAACCTCTCCCCGGTTTTCATCCATTCCTCCACCCCCCGGTTCACCTCGATGGTCGGCGCCGGACTCGAACCGGAGCAGGTTTCCAGCCGGTCTCCCAATCCTCTCCGAAAACCAGAAAATACCCAGGGAGCGAGTCCAATCCGGGCGTCCAGCCGCCGCACCCAAGCGCCGGCCGTCAAGATCCTGGTGTCGCGGCGCCCTCCTGCGGCTGCCCCCCGGTCGTCACCGGATGCTTCTGGTTATATGCGCGGATGATATCGGCCGTGATATCCAGCTCTTCGGAATAGTACGGCAGCCCCGGCGTCAACAGAAACACGGCGCCGATTCCATTCGCTCGAGCGTATTCCTCGATGACCGCCTGAATCTTCTCTCCCATCTTGGTCAGCACTTCGTCACGCCGACGCTCGGTGGCCATCTGAGCGTCCTCTTGGGCTCGGGTCAAATCCCGCTCCTTCGCCGAAATGGCTCGTTGCATCTCCGCCGCAGTGTCCGGATTCAGCAGTCGATACTGCCGGTCATACTGTCCTCGGAGTTCGCTCAGCTCCTGCTGCATTTGCTCCAAATTCTTCCTCTGCTCCGTAATGAACTGATCCAAGGCGGCCAGCTCCTTCTTGCCTTCTTCACAGTTTTGGAGAACAGCGGTCGTGTTAACAAACGCTATCTTCGTTCCCCCCGCTCCCGACGAGGGCTGCGCGCCGGCGGGCGAGAGTGCTAGCCCCAGCGCCCAAAACGAGATCCAGGACACCGTACTAAGCCGCCAACCTAATCCGTTCATAACCATGCTCAACCCCATGTTTGGTGTTTCTTTCAACGCGCCTGTCGGTCGCGCAACCAACGCCCGGACCGTTCCGCCGGGGCCGACTGGAGTTCTAAATCCCCCGTACTTTCACAAAGACTCAGGGCTGTTGCCCCCCGGCCCCGGAAGCCGGCGATTGCGACACCGGAAAGCGCTCATTGTACAGACGGATGATCTCCCCGGTAACGTCAAGTTCTGGAGCGACCCATACCTGAGACTGATCGCGCACAAATATGACGTCGTATCCGTTCTGTTTAGCGAAATCCGTGATGACCTGCTGAACTTTCTGACTAATCTGCGCCAAAAGCTGCTCTTGCCGCTCATTCAAATCGGCTTGTACATCCTCCTGAAACCGCCTCAGCTGCAGCTGTCTCTGGCTGATCTGACGTTCCATCTCGGCGGCTGCATCCGGATTCAACGTGGCCTGCTTTGTCTGGTACTCCTGCTGCAGGCGGCTGAGTTCCTGATTTCTTTGGTTGAATTCCTGGCCCTTCTGATCCATGAATTGCTGCAGCTGTCCCATGACCTGCTTACCCTCTTCCGTTTGCAGCAGGATTTCCTGGCTGTTGACGAAACCCATCTTCACGCCCTGAGCCGAAACCGCTCCGAAGAGGAACAGGACAACGGTGAACCCAGCAAGCCGACCACAGTTAAATCCGAAACCGCGCATCTCGATTCGCCACTCCTTTTTCTCGAACGGATATAAAGTCAGAAATTATAGCCTACCGAAAACGTAAAGTTGTTCTTCGGGTCCCTCAGCTCCACCTGTCTCCCGTGGTAAAGCACAGTAGTGTTCATGCGCAGGGGATTGTAGCCGAAAATCAGCCGAAACGGCTGGTTGATCATCGGCATGATGAACTGGAACTCGGCCCCGACCGACATCCGCCAGACATTGTTTGTGTCTTCCAGCAGATCAACCGACGTTCTCGGACCGAACAGCAGAAGATTACTTTCCCTGAGGATGGTCGCCGTCCCGAAGTCGACAAACCCCACCACCTGCAAGGGACCCGCCAAGGGAACCCGATATTCACCGGTGAGCAATAGACTGGTGTCACCGCCAACCGGGATCAGCTGTTCGGAAATCGTCGGCAACCCCGTGGCCGGGTCAATGATCGGGTTCCCGTTGGAATCCAGCAAGGCGGCGCGGGTAACCGCCCAGGGACTCACCGATCGGATATCGAAGCCCCGCAGAGAGAACTCGCCCCCGGTAAAGATCCGTTCGAAAAACGGGGCCGTCATAGGACCTCCGTCCGGCAAGCTTCCGAACGGAATGATGTGCATCCCCTGAATGCGGAAAGCCAAAGTGTTGCGGCCCCCGCTGAGCCAAGAATCGCTCTGAAACCACTGGAATTCCGCGTACGGACGGAGGAGGTTGAAACTTCCACCGAGGGGTCCGCCGGCGACAGGCAGTTCCATGGTCAGCTGGTATCCGTCCGTAGCCCCGAAATAGGCGTTCTTCGTGTTGATGATGAAGCTCGGAGTTATCTCGCTCCGGATGATCCCCTCCCGGGCGTCCTCCACGCTGCCGCCCGGAGTGAAGCCGATCAATTGGTTAAGCGCAAAGTCCTCATAAAAATCAACTATGTCGTCAATCTTTATGCTCTGGAACGAGTAGCTCAGCCCGGCCCGGCTCCACCGCCCCACGGGATAGCTGCCTGACACGGTAAAACCCCGGCTTCTATGAGTGTAAAGAGGAACACTCTCGTCCGGATGGATCAGGCCGAAGTAAAGAGCATAGGTATCGAACTCATAACGCTGGTTAAACACGGACGCTCCCAGCGTCATGCGGGTGTCTAAGAAGTACGGCTGCGTGAAAGCAAACAGGTAACTGGAGGAGCGGGTACCCGTCGTCATCGAAACGTCGATCCGCTCTCCGCGACCTCGAAAATTGTTGGTCGAGTAATTGACACCGAAGAAGCTCCCGGTATATCCGCTGACTCCGCCGGTTATACCGATGGACTGCTGACTTTGCTCTTTGACCTTCACCAGGACGTCGACTTCGCCTTCATCCGGACGCTTGATGATCTCATAGTCCTTTTCCTCGATCCTCTCAAGAAAGCCCAGCTGATTCAGACGACGAATGGATAGGTCAAGAAGTTGGCCGTTGAACTCCTGCTTCTCTTCCAACAGGAACTCACGACGCAGTGTCTTGTCCCGCGTCTTCGTATTGCCGACAAAGTTGATCTGGTCAACGAGGTAACGCTTCCCCTCAGTCACGTTAATGGTGATGTCGACGGTCCGGGCGTCCAAGTTCGGATTGATATCCGGTACGGCGTCCATGTCCAAAAACCCAAGTGTCGAGTACAGCTTCTTCAGCTCGTCCACGGCGTTCTTCAGGCGTGTGTAATTCAGAACCTCACCTTCCTTCAGGCCGAAACCTCGCTTCACCATCTCGGGACTAAACGTCTGGACACCCGTAACGTTGAACTCACCGACGGAAAACTGCTCCCCCTCTTCGATAGGAATAGTGATGTAATATTGCTGCTTAGTCTTGCGGAAGCCGAGCAACCACCCTCGCGGACCTTCTACGATCTCCACCTCCGGCTCGCCGACCTTGGCCATCATGTAGCCTTTTTCTCGGTATTTGGCCAGAAGGTTCACTTGTAGGTCGTACTCCAGCCGATCCGGGATGTACTTGTCTTGTCCCTTAAACAGGGAGATGAGTCCCCGTTCCTTGTTAAGCTCCAACGCGTCACGGAGTTCCCCGTCCGTGAACACCGTATTCCCCTCGAATTCAATCTTCCCGATACGAACCTTCGGTCCTTCGTCGATCTTGAAGATGACTTTCACCGAAGAGGAGGTAATTGGCTCAACGTCGATCTCCACCGTGCCCAGAGGCCGCCCGTTCATCTCCAGCAAAAGTCTCATGGCCCGGCGGGCCTTTGGGAGTTTCGCCGGATCAAAGGGGGAATCGGGAGTCAGCCCGACCTTCATCTCGCTGAATTTTTCGAGGACGTCCGACTCCTTAAAGGACTTCATCCCCTGGTACTCAATCGCCCGCACCAGAGGCCGCTCCGTCACCTCAAAAATGACGATGTAACCGGTTTCTCCCTCTTGAAGCAGCACACGCGCATCTGAAAAGAAATTGGTGTTCAGCAGGTTACGGTAGTCCCTCAGGATCTGCTGCTCGTTGTAAGGATCGTTCTCCTTGGTCTGAATATAGTAAAGAATGGTGCTCTCGGGGATGCGCCGATTGCCGACGATCCGCACTTCTTCGATCCGTTGCGGTGGCTCTTGCTGAGGAGCTTGGGCCGCAAGCCCGCTGATTTGCAGCAGAACCACCAGCAAACCGTGGAACCAATTTCCTGCACCGCCCCCGATTGCCGTCTTCCTCACGACCCCCCCACTTGCTCCCACTGGTATTTCATGCACTCTGTGGTCAATACTTTCGCTTGGCGTTCATCCCTATAAAGAAAAATCCCCGCCTGTGCAAATAGAGCCCAAGAAGGGCGGGCGAAGGACACGGCACCGGCTAGGCCAAACCGCACGTCAAAAGGGCGCCCTCCACTTCCGACCCATCGTCCTTGTAATAAAGAGCGCCCTCTCTCCAATAGACGGTTAACGTCCCGTTGTCTTTCAACTTCCCCTGGATAATCAACTCCGAAACAGGATCCTCGATGTATTTCTGGATGGCACGCCGCAAGGGGCGAGCCCCATATGATCGATCTCGACACGTGACGTCGATAATCCACTTCTTGGCCTCTTGGGTCAACTCGATGCGGATACCCCTGGAGAGCAGATTCCGGTTCACCTGGCGCAAGAGAAGATCGACGATCTCTTGCAGGTCCTCTTCCGTCAACGACTCGAAGATGATGATATCGTCCAGCCGGTTGATGAACTCGGGGTTAAACATCCGCTTGACCTCGTCCAAAATCGCTGTCTCGGCACGTTCCCTCAAATCCTCCTCGCTGGATTCGAAACCAACCTTCGTCTTCCGCATAAGGTGACGGGCTCCCAGGTTGGACGTCATGATAATGATCGTGTTCTTAAAATCGACCGTATTGCCCTGGGAATCTGTAAGCTGGCCGTCTTCAAATACCTGCAGCAAGAGATTGTGCAGATCTTGGTGCGCCTTTTCAATCTCATCGAGAAGGATCACGGAGTAAGGATTACGACGAATCCGCTCGGTCAATTGGCCACCCTCTTCGTGTCCGACATAGCCGGGGGGAGAACCGATCAATTTCGAAACGGAGTGTTTTTCCATGTACTCCGACATGTCGAAACGAACCAAAGCCTTTTCGCTGCCGAACAAGAACTCCGCCAGGGACTTGGCAAGCTCCGTCTTACCCACGCCCGTGGGTCCGAGGAATAGGAGGGATGCCACAGGCCGATTGGGGTGCTTCATGCCGGCACGGCTGCGACGAATCGCCCGCGCCAGAGCCGAAATCGCCTTGTCCTGGCTGACCACGCGTCGGTGGAGGTGCTCCTCCATGCGGAGAAGCTTCTGCATCTCCTCTTCCTGCAGGGATTCCACGGGAATTCCCGTCCAACGGGAGATGACGTGCTCTACGTGACTTCGATCAACGTCAGGCACGTTCGGGCGCTCCGCACCCCAAACCTCGCGCAATTTCTCTAGAGCCTCGCGAGCTTCCAGCTCTTCTTCCTTCAAACGGGCGGCCCGATCGAAATCCTTCTCCGCGATCGCCTCGTCGATTTTTTGGACCAGGCTCTGCACCCGTTGCTGCATTTCTAAGATTTCCTGGGGCAACGCCGAGTGATCCAGTTTCACCCGCGCTCCGGCTTCGTCCAACACGTCGATCGCCTTATCCGGCAAGTACCGCTCGGGAATGTACCTACTCGTCTCATACACGGCCGCCAGAACCGCCCCATCGGTGTAACGGACATTGTGAAAGCTCTCGTAGCGCTCCTTGATGCCCCGGATAATTTCAATCGTCTCCTGCTCCGTCGGAGGATCCACCCGTATCGTCTGAAACCGGCGCTCGAGAGCGCGATCCTTCTCGATCGACCGTCGGTACTCATAGGGAGTGGTCGCTCCCACACATTGGATCTCCCCCCGTGAAAGCGCAGGTTTCAAAATGTTAGCCGCGTCGAGAGAACCCTCGGCGGAACCGGCGCCGACCAACGTATGAAGCTCGTCGACAAAAATGATGAAGTTGGGATTCTCGACGAGCTCTTTCATGATCGCCTTTAGCCGCTCTTCGAATTGGCCGCGGTACTTCGTCCCGGCCACGATCAGTGAAATATCCAGCGCCAGGATTCGCTTCTCCAATAGCATGGAGGGCACCTGACCGTTGACAATCCGTTGAGCCAAGCCTTCAACTATGGCGGTTTTCCCGACTCCCGCTTCTCCGATCAACACCGGATTGTTCTTAGTCCTGCGGCAAAGGATTTGGATCACTCGTTCCAGCTCGGCCTCGCGACCGATCAAGGGATCCAGGACTCCGTTCAACGCGGCTTCCGTCAGATCCCGGCTGAACTCGAAAACCACCAAGTTTTCTTTCGCCTTGCCACTGGGTTTCTCCGGTGCCGTACCGGCTAATTCTTCTCTCACCCGCGCGAGTTTTAACCCGCGCGAACGCAGGATATCCGCCGCCAGACTGTCCTCGGCCCGGAGAAGTCCCAGAAGGATATGTTCGGTACCGATGTAGCTACACAGCAGGCGATCGGCCTCATCACTGGCAAAGGCCAACACTCGCTTGGCAGGATCGCTCAACGGAAGCTCTACTGAGGTCGACACTTTCTCTCGGCGCTGCACACGACCCTCGATTTCCTTGCGAATGCTCTCCAACGCGGCCTGGGCGCGAGAGAAAAATCGACCCGCCAAGGCTTTGTCTTCCCTCAACAGCCCGAGCAGAATGTGCTCGGGCTCGATACTGCGCGAGCCTAGCTGGCTTGCTTCATATCGCGCGAAGAAGATGACCCGCCTGGCTTTTTCCGTATAACGTTCGAACATGAGATGAGCTTGAGAGCTTAGTCGTCCATTATTAAATCAAAATCCGCCGAACCACGGCAAACAAGCCTACCACTGCGGCCACTGTCTTAGCCTTGCTCACTTCCCTCCGGTCTCTACCCTTCAAGATGCTCCTCAACCCGAACAGATGCACAACTGGACGCCTCTGTTTCCTCATCGCCCGTCTTCTTCGTCCCGACAGCCGATCAGCACGACGTCGCCCTCGGTCCTACAACTCCTCCAGTCTTCCAGCCGCCATGCGAAGCCGACGATGACAACGGCCGGCCAGTCCGGGGTTATGGGTCACCACGATCGACGTCAGCTCCCGGCTCCGATGGATCTGCAGAAGCAAGTCGAACATCCTTTCGGCGGTGGTCGGATCCAGATTTCCCGTCGGCTCATCCGCCAAGAGGAGTTGCGGAGAACCGCTCAGGGCTCGGGCCAAGGCCAGTCGTTGTTGTTCGCCTCCGGACAATTCACCCGGCTGATGGGTGGCCCGTTGTTCCAGTCCCACCTCTCTCAGTAACCGTTCGGCTGTCTCCCGCGACTCGGCAAACGGCGCTCCTCTCAGCAAGAGAGGAAACATGGCGTTTTCCAGAGCGGAAAACTCGGGTAGTAAGTGGTGAAACTGGAACACGAAGCCGATCGTTTCGTTACGGAAACGAGCCCTACCCTCGTCGTCAAGCTCCGCAAGATCTCGACCGCCGACGGCAATCGAACCTCGGTCGGGCCGTTCCATCGCTCCGATTATGTGAAGGAGGGTACTCTTCCCCGATCCGCTTTCGCCGGTAATCGCAACGATCTCTCCTTTTCTGACGCACAGCTCCAGACCTCGCAAGACCTCGATGACCTCTGCTCCCGAAGGAAAGCATTTCCACAGGTCCCGGACTTCGAGCAGAACGTCACTCATAGCGCAGGGCCTCAACCGGATCCAGACGCGACGCCGCCTGCGCCGGATAAACGGTAGCCAAAAAACTGATCGCCAAAGCCACCGCCGAAATCAGCGCGACATCTCCGTAGGCCCAGTGAAACGGCACATACGGGATGCTGTAGACCTCCGGCGCCAGCGAAATGACCCGGTAGGTGTCCAGGTACCAACAGGCCGCCACACCCAAAATGTCCCCCAGCAATATGCCGATGATTCCGATGATCACGCCCTGTAGCATGAAGATCCGCATGAACAAACGGCGTGTCCCGCCCATGGCCGTGATGATGGCGATATCCCGGCTCTTCTCCATCACCATCAGGGTCAACGTGCTGACAATGTTCAGCGCCGCAACCAGCGTGATCAATCCGATGGCCACGAACATGGCCAGCTTCTCAAGTCGCAGCGCGGAAAACAGGGGACGGTTTAGCTCGATCCAGGTACTCACCGAGTAGGACGGTCCCAGCCGTTCGAGGAGCCGCTCCGCAAAAGCCGGGGCGTCGTAGATATCCGCAAGACGGAATTCGAGTGCGGAGACCTCGTTTTCCCGAAACCCCAAGAATTCCTGTGCCGCCCAGAGAGGAACCAGGGCCCAGTGAGCGTCGTAATCCCACAGACCCGACTCAAACACCGCCGCGACTCGAAAGGTCATCACTCGGGGCATTCGACCCAAGGGGGACAACTCTCCCTGCAACCCTATAACCCTCACGAACTCGCCCGCCGAAAGGACGAGTGCCTCAGCCAGATCCTTGCCCAGGACAAGAGGGGGGAGCTCGCTGCGCTCCGCCACCCCCTCGAGCGAGCCTTCTATGAGAGGAGGAGTCAGATCCGGCAACCGTTCCGGATCAAGGCCCTTCAAAATTACGGGCTCCTGACGGCCCCCACTCGAGATCAGGGCCTGGCCGTAGATCGTAGCCGCCACCGACACCACACCCTCCAGCTCCGCAACCTGCTCCTTGAGACGGTGAAAATCGGTCAGCGGCTCCCCTCGTCTACCGACTAAGTTGACGTGGGATGTCGCCCCCAAAATACGGCGCTGAAACTCGTCCTGGAAGCCCGTGTTGAGCGCCAGTGCGATCACGAGGGCGGCGACACCGGCGGTGACTCCGAGGATCGAGATCGCCGTGATCACGGAGATCATCGCCTGCCTGCGACGGGCTCCCAGGTATCGTAACGCAACAAACAACTCAAACTTCACGGGTCTTCCGCCTGTGGTCGAAGCTGTGGAAAAAGGATCACCTCGCGGATCGACGGAGAGTCCGTTAGAACCATCGTCAGTCGGTCAATCCCGATTCCCTCTCCGGCGGTGGGAGGCATTCCGTAGCGAAGCGCCTTCACGTAGTCCAGATCCATGCGATGCGCTTCCTCGTCCCCCGCCTGCCGGGCGCGCAGTTGCTGCTCAAACCGCTGCAGCTGCTCTTCAGGGTCGTTTAACTCACTATAGGCGTTGGCAATTTCCAGTCCTCCGATGAAGAGCTCGAATCGCTCGGCGTAACGGGGATCTTCGTCCTTCCGCTTCGACAGAGGGGATACCTCCACCGGAAAGTCATATATGAACGTCGGCTGAATCAGCCGTCGCTCGACCACCTCCTCGAACAGGAGAGGCAGCAGTTCGCCCCAAGAAAGGTTGTCTCCGAATTCAATCTCCCGTTCCCTAAGGAGCCTTTTCAAGGTCTCTCGGTCCTCCAAATCCTCGCGAGATGGAGCAGGACCTCCAGTCCAGAAGGTTTGAATCGATTCCACTACGGTCAAACGCTCGAAATGCGAAAAATCGATTCGCTGTCCGCGGAACTCCACCTCCATCTCTCCGCAGACCTCCGGCACAATTTGCTGGAAAAGTTCCTCGGTGAACTCCATCAAGTCTCGATAATCACTGTAGGCCTGATAGAACTCCAGCATGGTGAATTCCGGGTTGTGCTGGGTTGAGATACCCTCGTTACGGAAATTACGATTCAACTCATAAACCCGCTCAAGTCCCCCTACAACAAGCCGCTTCAGATAAAGCTCCGGGGCGATCCGAAGATACAGCGGAATGCCGAGAGCCTCATGGAACGTCTGAAACGGCCGTGCCGCCGCCCCCCCTGCGATCGGCTGCATCATCGGCGTTTCCACTTCCACGTACCGACGAGCCTCGAGGAATCGCCGCAGAGCGCCGATCAGGCGACTCCTTTTGACAAAGATCCGCCGCACCTCCGGGTTGGCAATCAGGTCTAGATAACGCTGCCGGTACCGCGTCTCCACATCCGCCAGCCCATGCCATTTCTCCGGCAGCGGCAAGAGAGCTTTGGCAAGGAATTCGATGCGGTCGACGAAGATTGTCAACTCGCCGGTTCTGGTACGAGCCAACACTCCGTCCACGCCGACAAGGTCCCCGATGTCCAGCAATCGCCACAGCCGGTAGAGCCGCTCCCCGACCCGGTCCTCACGAACATAAATCTGGATCCGCTCACCCTCACCCAAAAGATGAGCGAAGCCCGCTCTTCCATGTCCCCGCTTGGCGACGATTCGACCGGCCGCACGCACGGCTACGGCCGATTGCTCCAGTTCTTCGGTACTTTTGTCCCCGTACGAAGCCAGAAGCTCCGGAATGGAGTGGGTCACGTCGAAGCGGTGCGGGTAGGGATCGAAGCCTAACGCGCAAATCTCTTGCAGTTTTCGGTATCGCTGCTCGAAATGATCCGTCGCCACCGTACAGTACCTGACCTTTCTATGGCTGAGTGACTAAGCCGACGCACTTCCGTCTCCGCCAGTCTTCAGGTTTTCTCAACGTTCTCGGAAACCGGAGAATCCTTGAGAATCCGGTCCAAAACGGCGTTGACAAACTCGTGGCTCTTTTCTCCGCCGTACTTCTTCGCCATCTCGACCGCCTCGTCGATCACGATCGCCTTCGGAGTTCGCCGGGCCCAGCTCTCCGCGATCGCAGCTCGGAGAATGCTGCGATCGATTGCGGAAAGACGCTCTAAACGCCAGCGGCTGAGAGCGTTTCGGATAGCCGCGTCGACCTCCTCCGAACGGCTCAGGTAGGCTTCGTAAAGGCTGTCGGCAAATTCACAAGCTTCGGGGGAAGCACGCCGCGTCGACCAAAACAGTCGCCGAGCCACCTCGGCATCCAGCGGACTCTGATCATGCTGGAACAGGAGCTGGACCGCCAGTTCACGCCCTCGCCTTCGACTCACGGCGCTCCCAGCTCCCGAAACAGGCCGGCCATCTCGACGGCGGCGACCATCGCGTCGGTACCCTTGTTACCGGCCTTGATGCCGCTACGGTTAAGGGCCTGCTCCACCGTTTCCGTCGTCAAGATCCCGTAAGTCACCGGCACACCGGTCCGCAGCGCAACTTCGCCCAAACCGCGGGTTACTTCGGCCGATAGGAAGTCGAAATGGGGCGTCTCACCTCGAATCAGGCAACCCAAGGCCACCACCGCATCCACTCGTCCGGATTCGGCCAGTTTGAGAGCCGTCGCCGGGATCTCAAAACTTCCGGGAACCCAACAAATCTCAAGATCCTCTTCTCTTCCACCACAGCGGACGTAGGTGCCAACGGCTCCCTCGAGCAATTTCCGGGTAATGGAGGCATTGAAGCGGCCGACCACAATGCCGATGCGAACTCCGGCTGCGTGTAGTTTCCCTTCCCGGCACGTCATAGACTTTTCCTTCCGCCGCGTGAGCTTACCAGAAATCGAAACCAAGGGTGTCAGCTGTCTTGCACCGATCGGTGCACAACCGATCATCCCAGTCCGGGCACATCGTGCCCTCCTATGCCCGCCCCTACCAGGATCATAGGTTGCTCCAAGCGGAGAGCTACATCCTCCGCCAGAGAGCCGAAGAACGCACGCTGCAGCCGCGCCTGATCGCCGCCCGCCATAACCAATCGATCGGCTCTCGGTGAGGCCTTCGAGATCGTGTGACCTCTCGATTCCGTTCCTACGGCCAACAGGTCCGCTTCCCCCGGGGAATCCCCCACGAACTCCCCCACCTCCTCCAAACGGAATTCCACTTCCGCGGCGGAAGCTCCACAAGACATCAGGGGAAGAAAGCTAGTCCGTACCACAAACTCCGTGCTTATCCGACCGAAATCAGACGACGCGGAAACCAGTCCGGCCGCGATGTACCAGGTCGCCGCCGGCGAAGCAGCCTTCCGGGAACCCGTCGCGAAAGCGAATCCGACAGTCGGAAGACTGCTCGGAGCGAAGATCGGCTCCATTGTCAAACGATGTGCGGACTATGCCGATCAAGAGCCTGATTGATCCTGGACAGTTCTTCCTCCGTCAAAACCACGTCTCCTGCGGCCGCGTTGTTTAACGCCTGCTCCACATTCCGGGCGCCCACCAGGGCATGGGTAACTCCGGGCCGACTGAGCGTCCAGGCGATAACCAACTGGGAAACGCTAATGCCTCGCTCTTCGGCGACGGGAGAAATCTCAGCCAAGAAGGCCAGAACCTTGCGACGGTTGTCAACCGAGAAACGGGGATTGTTCTTGCGCAGATCTCCTTCCGCAAACTGCCGGTCCGGGGTGATCTTTCCCGTGAGGAGTCCGTTCGCCAACGGAGAGTAAGCCAAAAAAGCGATGTTGTGCTTGCGGCAATACGGCAGGTTCGATGCTTCCAACTTGCGATCCAACATACTGTACTGTTCTTGATCGCTGTCGACCCTGCCGTAGCGCCGGTATTCCATGATCTGCTCGACTGTAGCGTTACTGACACCTATGGCCCGGACCTTTCCCTCTTCCTGCAGGCGCACAAGTGTTTCCATGGTCTCCTGAATCGGAGTCGTGGGATCCTGCCAGTGCGTTTGATAGAGATCGATGGTTTCGACACCCAGTCGCCGGAGACTGGCCTCGATTTCTTCCCGGATCGATTCGCGGCCCAAATACCGATACACGTGGTAGCGGGCTTTTGTCCTGTCAACGACGCCCCGCTCGTCCGACGAAAAGTGGTACGCCCCGCGACGAGGTTCGTCTCCCTCCCAGCGCAGACCGCACTTGGTAGCCAAGACAACCTGATCCCGCCGCCCCCGAATGGCTCGGCCTACCAATTCCTCAGACCGACCCATTCCATACATGGGAGCCGTATCAATGAAATTAACCCCGTGGTCGATCGCAGCCTGGATCGCCGCCACGGCGTCTTGCTCGGATTGAGGTCCCCACATCCAACCGCCAATTCCCCATGCTCCAAAGGCGACGCGGGAAGCATCAATGCCCGACCCGCCTAGTATGTGGTATCGCATTCTTCTCTCCCTGTTTTGATGGGTTGCCGTCCTAAGCTATGCCAATTAATCATACGAAACGCAAGCGGCCTGAAGAGCCTTCCACACAAGACCTTGAAGCTGGACAAACCGACCACGGGAAGTTCAAACTTCAAGCCTCCGCCGCCCGATCACGTGGCGCCGATCGGGAACTTCAGCGGGCAGCCTCCCGCTTGTCGCGTCTCGACCCCTGGGCGGCCGCCATCGCCCAAGGTCGGCATGCTGCAACGGGGCTACCTCGACGAAAGCTTTCCCCCCGGGCGAAGCGGAAATCCCGGGGTTCCTAATTAAGCGCTGAACACCACCTTCTTGATGACGTCCTTGGTCCACAGAACCGCCTGCCACTCTTCCTGCTTTACCTGCTCCGGCTCCATGGAGCTCGACCTTTCACCTCCGCGCATGCTGCTCTCGATACCCCAGAATCCCCTGAAACCGGCCTTCAACGAAATGTTGAGCAACCGTTCGATATCCCACGCCGGATGCGTGCCGTCGGGCTGCCAAGACGCCTTGACCGACACTCCCTTGGCCCAACGCATCAGCTTCTCAACGGCCTGGTAGCGGTCAACCGATTCGGGAAAGTTGCCGTAATCGGGAAGGACACCAAAATGAGGGCTGTTGACCTTCTCCATGAGAGCAGCAAGCCACTCCGGATCAGATGACAAACCGCCGTGGTTCTCAATAATCACATTTACTTGAAACTCCTTGGCGTACTCCAGCAAGGCTCCGAAGGATTCCGCCGCCCGATCCACCGAATCCGGATCCTCCTTCCACGTGTTACCTCCTCCGTAAGCGTTGCAACGTATAGCGTGACATCCCAGGTAAGCCGCAATCTCAATCCACTTGCGATGGTTCACAGCGGCCCGCATACGCTCCGATCGGTCCGGTGACGCCATCGCACCTTCTCCGTCCACCATGATCAAGACGTTCTGCACGTTGTGCTCCCGGGAGGCTTGATTCAGCCGATCCAGGTACATGGCCAGTGGAACTTCAAAAAACGTGGTGACCAACTCGACCCCATCCAGTCCAAAGTCCTGGCGACAAATCCGGTGGATATCGGTCAACTTCCACACACCGGCGCGAAAGCTTCGCACCAGCGACCATGTGGCGAGAGAAATCTTGTTCTCCGCAGGAGACGGATACATTACGGTCGGGGCCGCCCGAACCGCCGACCCCAGTCCCGCCATGACCGCCATCGAGGACCCAAAAAACGCTCTGCGATCCAAAGAGTTCATTACAGCTACCTCCTTCTTTGGCGTCCAGTTTCCCTCAATCCTAAGAAAATCGCCAGATCCGCTATTTTCACAAACGCGGGTGGCACCCACAAGACAACCGAACCTTCGGTGGCTTTCAATTCCCATCACACCTATAATTCCGCCCCAAGCAATGTTTCAAGGGTCAAATCTTCGATGAGGGCGATGAACCTACTCCCTTCGACCAGCGTGGGCTCGTCACAAGTACCGGGGGTATCCGCCCGAGCTATAGGCGCCTGTGTTCCGCTTACAGCTGGGGGCAAACCAATCGCAGCCCGGAGGCCGAGCGACCTCTTCGGGACGGAAGGCGAGGCCGGAGAGCCGACATAGGCTTTTCAACCTTGCCCATTAGGAGAACGAAACGTGACAAGACGGGAATTCGATCAAGCCGTAGCCAGGTTATTCGACCAATATGAGTCATTGGTGCGACAACCCAACCGCCCGATGGAAACCGAGAACGGTATTTTCCGGCGGTGGGTTTCCCCTATTTTGACGCGGGCCCACGCCCCGGTTTTCTGGCGCTACGACCTGAGCTACGAGCGCAATCCCCACCTTCTCGAGCGCTTTGGAATCAACGCGACGTTTAACGCGGGAGCGATTAAATGGGAGGGGAGCTATGTTCTCGCGGTGCGGGTGGAGGGAGTCGATCGTAAGTCGTTTTTCGCCATGGCGGAAAGTCCCAACGGCGTGGACAACTTCCGCTTCCGGGATTATCCCGTCACCATGCCGGAGACCGAGGTTCCCGACACCAACATTTACGACATGCGACTGACCGCTCATGAAGACGGATGGATCTACGGCCTCTTTTGCACTGAACGGAAAGATCCTAACGCTCCCGAGTGGGACACTTCGTCGGCGGTCGCGCAATGCGGCATCGCTCGGACCAAGGATCTGGAGACTTGGGAGCGGCTGCCGGATTTGGACAGTCCCTCCGGACAACAGCGCAACGTGGTGTTACATCCCGAGTTCGTCGACGGGAAGTACGCGCTCTATACCCGCCCCCAGGAAGGCTTCATCGAGACGGGACGGGGCTCAGGGATCGGTTTCGCCCTCGTGGACTCCATGGAAAGGGCCGCAATCAAGGAGGAAAAGATCATCGATCCCAAGGTCTATCACACCGTCAAGGAGGTGAAGAACGGACTGGGCCCCGCACCCCTCAAAACGGAATACGGATGGCTCCATCTGGCTCACGGTGTACGGAATACGGCAGCCGGTTTGCGGTACGTTCTGTATATGTTTATGACGAGCCTTGAAGACCCTTCCCGGGTGATCTACAGGCCGGCTGGTTATCTGTTGGCCCCGCGCGGCCACGAACGCGTAGGCGACGTTTCCAACGTGGTGTTTTCCAACGGCTGGATCGCCGAAGACGACGGAACTGTTTTGATCTATTACGCCTCCTCGGACACCCGAATGCACGTGGCCACGTCGACGATCGATCGGTTGGTCGACTATTGCCGCAATTCGCCGGAGGACGGTCTTCGCTCCGCCGCCCAGGTGGAAACCTTAAAGCGCATCATTGACGGAAACCGGGTTTACTTGGGCCGCCGCTAGCACATACCCCTTACGCCTTTCCGATGTGTCTTCAGCCTGCAATGGCGGAAGACATAGGGCGGGATTACCCCGGGTTGAAGAACCATGCCATAATCACTGGCAGCCAGGAGGAACGAGTCATGTTTGGAATCTGGAGCTTCGCTTTGGTAGCCTTGGCCACTCCAGTCCAAGTGGGAGACGTCACAGTCATCCCTGTCACTCACGCTTCCTTGATATTGCAGTGGCAGGGGATCAGCATCCACGTCGATCCTTGGAGCGAGGGAGACTACACGGGACTGCCGGCCGCGGATCTGATTTTGGTCACCCACGCTCACGGTGATCATCTGGATCCGGCTCAAATCGCCTCAGTGCGGAAGCCGGGAGCCCCCGTGGTAGGTCCCCCCACGGTTCAAGAACAGATCACCGACGCCTTTGTGATGAAGAATGGAGAAACCGCCGAAATAGCCGGTGTCCAAATAGAGGCCGTCCCGATGTACAACCTGAAGCGCGGCCCTTCCGAGGGTCGTGTCTACCACCCGAAAGGGGAAGGCAACGGCTATATCCTGAACCTCGGCGACCGACGTATATACATCATGGGAGATACGGAGTGCTTTCCGGAAATGAAAGGGCTACAGGCCGTCGATCTGGCTTTCGTCCCCATGAATCTGCCGTACACCATGCCACCCGAAGAAGCTGCCGAGTGCGTCAATGCACTCAAACCGAAGGTCGCTATTCCCTACCACTACCGGGGCTCCGACCTGGAACGCTTCCGACAGCTCGTGGACCCGTCAATCGAAGTCAGACTCCTGGATTGGTACCCGGGACGGGAAGAGGAATAAGAGCGGATCTTCACAGGCTTGGATTTGGATCAACCGGTGTAGGAACGCAAGCCCTTCGCCCTGGTAGATCCAACCGAGCTTATCGAGCCTTCGGAGAATGCGGATCGCGCGGAGGAGAAAACAACGCAAATCTCGCGAATGGATCTCAAGGCTTTTCTGAGCCTCAGATCGACAAAACGCACGAGATCTGCTCGTCCGGTGTCTTCTCGAGCCTGAGAACGGGAGTGTAACCTTTTATTCGGAGACTTGCGGCAAGACCTACTTCGGGCGGTTCGTTTTTCAACAAGCCTCCGAAAAGCCGTACTTTTCCGGACGTCTACCGGGCGATCACGCGACCTGTCGCACGTTCGTAAACCACGTTGCCGGCCCGCCAGGTCCGCTGTTCCTCGTGAACGATGACCCCACCGGAAGCAAGAACACGCTCCGTGGCCCCGGCCCCCGGCTCCGAAAACTCTACGGCGACCTCAGGTGCCTCCAGGACGAAAACCGGGAATGAGGCGACAACGTCATCCACGAACCGCGCCAAGCGACCGTCTTCCTCCAAATACAAACGCTCCGATCGGATCCTGACAGGTCGAGGCTCTCCTTGGCTGCGGTCCACAGACGAAAACTCCACGGATTCCTCCGCGGTCAGAGCGGACGAACCTTGCCGCCACCGAATCCGTCTCGCTTCGACAAGTTGCTCTCCCTGCACTAAACGAGCTCCCTCCGAAAGTACAAGGCTTTCCTCGCGTTGGTGCAAATGCAAAAACCCACTTTGGAAGACCGCTTGCTGTCCCGCCCTCCCGGCCTTTCCCGTGACCGGGCCCGGAATCTCCAGTTCACCCGCCTGCCACCGATAGAGAACGAGCGGACCCTCGGCTGAAAGGCGTTCCTCCCCCGTAACCACTTCCAGCGCCGCCGAATCGTCCGCTGCCGCCGAAACCTCCAGCTCACGCTCGAGAAAACGAAAACGCGCCGTTTCTCCCCGGAGCCGGGTGGTCTCATCTTCCGAACGGCTGGTGAGAAGGACCGCTCCCTCCTGAATCAGTCGACTTAATGCCCCGTCTTCAATCCACCCCTCAAGCCGATTCGAAACGGAAGTGAAAGACTGTTCGCCCTCAACCCAGTCCCACTCCACATCCCCCGTTCCAAGGGCGCGCTCCGGGCGCCCAGTGGAGAAATCCAGCCGTCCCGCGTCCGCTTTCGCCCTTCCTCGCTCCCTTCCGTCGCCACTTTCCGTGACGACGGTGAACGTCTCGGGAACCTCCACCTGCCGTGGTAATCCAGCCTCGTAATGGATCCTGACTTCACCCGCCGAGGCGAGCTCCTGTCGTCCACCGCGAAGGTCTTCCCTCCGGTAGCGAACCGGGCCGAAGATACGGCCGTTCACCGGCCGGAACCCTTCCTCCAACTGCCACTCCAGGCGGGAAGCATAGAGCGCTTCGGCCGGACGTCCGATTGCCTCGGACGGGGAACGCTCAACATGCACTTCTCCGAACAACCTGAGACGACCTTCCCGGCCGTCCCGAGGAGGCACCCAACGGAAATGATCGGCCTCGGCCACAGTTCCCTTGAAGTCTTGCAGCAAAACATCAACGTCGGCCAGCAGCTCCCGGTAATTGCGACTCATCCATGTAGTTCCCTCAGCGGGCTCCAAAAAGGCCCTCACCCTTTCACTTTCAAGTCGCCCGGCGCTCTCCCCGTAATGCTCCTCCAGAACGGCGGACACCACCAGTTTGTCGGCCTCTCGCAAGCCCGTGACGTCAAGGACTGCCTCCGACATCTCCTCCGCCGGTTGCCGCCATCTCATCCAATGGCCTTCGAGACGCAACTCGGGAGAAAGCACCAGCCGTACAGCGCCCAGCGCACTCATTTCTCGAGGCTGGTTGTTTTCGTCGAACAGTAGCAGCATTTGTTCTGCATCCAGAGACTGCTCGTCTGAGCGGACTTTGACCTCTTCGCGTAGGTGCAGCACCCCGCGGCTCAGTTCGTAGTCGAGCCTTCCAGCGGTCAACTCGGTGCGGCCCTCTTCGCGAAACATGACCAAGTGCGTGGCAGCCAAACCAAACAGACGGCGCTCCCGAATCCGATACTCCATACCCGTGCCACGGGCTCGTTGACTCCGTCGTTCGAGCCGGTACTCGCCTGGAATCCAAACGACCTCCCTCTCCAGATCCGCAGTCGCCCGATCCGCCTGAATCCAGGTGTCGTTCCGCAGGGTGATCTTGACATCCCCCTCAAATAGCACCGTTTGGTCTTTTGTGTCGTAGACCGCACTTTTGCCCTCGATCCAGTCGGTGGCGGTTCCCGCTTCAGGTTCTCGAACGACTCTCACGTCCTCCAGCTCTTGCCGTCCGTCCGCCGTCACGGCGCTTCGGGCCGCTCGAACCTGAAAAATCACCCGCTCCCGGTTGATTTGCCGGTGTTCGAATTCCGTACTGAACCGACTGACGGTGGGAGGAAGGAGCTGGATCTCCGAGCGTGTCTCGCGCCTCGCTTGACGCCAAAGGTAGCTCGCGCCTACGGAAACGAGCGCGACAAGCATGACTAGAAGCAGGAAGCCACGGAACCACCGGGATCGAATCATGGATCTAGGCTCGGCGGCATTGTACTAGACTGTGGGGGAAGGCAGTCCGCCGAGCCATACTCCCTTTAGCTGCGAAGATCGCGAATAGTCAACAGGATGCTGTCCTGACCCTGGAAGCGGTTTCGACTGACCGTATAAGCGAGATCCAACGCCCCGCCGGTAGCCAGCTGGTGACAGCGTTCCGCTCCACCCCACCAGATGGCTTCAATGCGATCTCCAGCCGAGGGCAGAACCCACTTCACGTGTTTTCCGTTGATGAAACGGGGACTACCCAGCGGTTCTACCCCCAGACTGGCGAAGACGGGAACCGGATTCCCGACGCCGAAGGGACCCAGCTGTTCCAAATCGGCCAGGCGGTCGAAGGTCCAGAATGCGACATCTACTTGTGCGTCGAGCGCAAGTTCCAGCTCCAAACCTTTCTCTTCCGCTAAAGGACGAACCACCTCGTCGAGCCGTCGCCGAATCAAATCAATGCCTTCGAGCGTACTCCACTCCGGCTTTACGGTGCACCCGACGGCCTGGGCATGTCCGCCGAACCGTTCGAAGAAACCTGACGCCGACTCCAAGATCTCCAGTAAGTGCAGACCGGGCACACCCCGTGCTGATCCCTGTCCCGTCTCACCCTCCAGGGACACTACCAGCGCCGGCTTGTGAAAACGCTGCACCAGGCGAGCCGCCACGTTGCCCAAAACCCCCCGGTGCCATCCCCGGCCGGCGACGACCACCACCGCTCCGCTGAACTGCTCGGGATGCGTCGCCTCCCTTTCCCGGATCTCCTGGAGAATCCGCTCCTCCTCCGCTCTTCGCTCCCTGTTACGGCGGTCCATCTCAACAACAATGGCCTCAACCACAACCGGGTCTCGGGCGGTAAATAACTCCACAATCTCCTGGCCTCCTCCCATACGCGTGAACGCGTTGATCCGCGGAGCGATCCGGAAACCGATGTCGGTGGGGTCGACCTCCTCGCCGACGCCTGAACCGTTCAGCAACGCCTGGAGTCCCAGGTTATACGGCTTTGCGAGGCCTTCCAGCCCAAGCTTGACGATGACACGGTTCTCTCCCACCAACGGCACCATGTCGGCAATGGTTCCGATGGCCGCCATCTTGAGGAAGTGATGAACCACGCCGTCCTTCCCCGCCGACTGGAACAGAGCCTGCGCCAGCTTGAAAGCCACCCCCACACCCGCCAAGTGCCGATCAGGATACCCACTGGTCGTAAGCTGGGGATTCAGAACCACGAAGGCTGGAGGCAAGTCCTCCCCGGGCAAGTGGTGATCGGTCACAATCACGTCAAGTCCGAGTTCCGCAGCCCGCCTGACCGCCTCCGCGTCCCGAATGCCGCAGTCGACGGTCACCACAAGATCCACTCCGTCCGCCGAAGCCTGTTCCAAAACCGCTGGTTTCAGGCCGTAGCCGTCTTCAAGCCGGTGGGGAATGTGGTGTCTCACCCGCGCTCCGAGCATCTCCAGGGCCCGCCGAAGCAACACCGTAGCGGTGATCCCGTCGACGTCATAGTCTCCATAGACGAGGATCTCCTTTCCCCGTTCCAGGGACGAACGGATGCGCCGCACGGCTTGAGCCATCCCGGCCATCCTCATCGGGTTATGTAACTGCTCGAACGAAGGGTGCAGGAAGCGCCGAACCTCGTCGCAGTCTCCAAGGTTCCGCAACACGAGAAGGCGCGCCACCCACGGCGCAACGTCACACTCTCTCGCCAACCTTTCGACTACTTCAGCCTCTGCCGGTCGTACCGTCCAACGGTAATGCACCGGCACATCCTAGCAGCCGTTCCTGACGTTCGCGCAACCGCCCCATGATCAAGAGAATGCAGCAAACCGAAGCCGGCGCAACCGGCACGAGGTGCCGAATCCCCGTCCCCGTTGGCCGTGGCAGTGTACTGTCCCCTGGCTCTCTTCACGACCAGCTTGGAACGACTGGATGTGTCAACCGTCCCCGAAAAAGCCGTCTCCCAGTCTTCGCAAGAGCAGTTCCGCACTTCCAGGAATCGGGACTTCCCAGAACTTCCGTATCCTTCGAGCGATGCGCCGGATTTCCGCCGCCGCCGCACTGCCTGGTGACTCCAACAAGAACGGACGTTTGGCGGGAACCGAGGCTCGCACCTCGGCGTCCCAAAAAAGAAACCCAAAAAAATCCGCTTCAAGACAGAGAACGGAGCGCAAGCTCTCTTCGATCTGCTCGGCCAAGCCTAGATCGCTGGGATCTTCACCCATGTTGAAGACGATGCGAGGTCGGAAATCGCGACACACCCGAGCCACAACCTCTCCGGCCTCCGGATCTTCCTCCGCCAGCTCCTGCTCGAGCACCGCCAAGGAGCCGAATTGGCCTTCCATGGGCTGGGAATAGAGCTCCCGCAACCGCTGCCGAAGATACGTCCGATCGCCCAGTGCAGTCTCAATCCGACGCAAGACGTAGTTCTTCAAGAAGGTCAACATGTTCAGTACAGCCGGATACTCGGGCGTCGTCACCATCAAGCCGCTTCGCCCTAAAGCAAAGTAATCCAGCGTGTTGAAGTTGGAACCGGACCCCAGGTCGAGAACCACGTAATCCGCTGGAAGACGCCGCAGAGACCGCAGCAACTTCTGCTTCTGGGCCCACTGGATATTGGCCATGAAAGGCGTCTTGCCGTCCCCTGGAAGGTAAAAGAGACCCTCCAATTCGGTCGGGACCAGCATCTCCTCGAGCCGACTTCGCTTCGCCCGCAAGAAATCGCCGATTCCCGGGAACCGGTTGGGCAATCCCAAAAAAGCAAACAGGTTACAGGCACCCAGATCCAAATCGACGGCGATCGTCCTGGCCCCCGACTCCGCCAGGGCCGCCGCGACGTTGGCGGCTAGGAAAGACTTGCCGACGCCTCCCTTTCCCCCTGCTACCGGAACAATGATCGGTTGATTACTCACCTGCTCTTCCACGTCTGTCTCCGGCTGTTCCTTCGCCGAAGGAACTCACCTGCTGCACCTCAACGTCCGGCACCCGCCACCGACTGATCGGCGGATTCGGCGAAAGGTTTAGTCGACCGGCCCCGCCGGACCTATCTACTGCGCAAGGTCCGGGCTACCCGGGCCGCTTCCGTCGGCCCTCCGGCCACCAATGGAACGAGAAAATAACGGTACTCGTAGTCGCGGGCCGGCAGACGGAATTCCGGATGAGGTTGAGCCCCCCAAGCATTGTCTCCACCGACCCCCATTTGACGTAAGTCAAGGTGCAGGGTCACAAAGGGCTGCCGAGGCAGCTGGTAGTGGTAGGGATAAGCTTCCAGATCTTCATCTCGGAAATTCCGGGCGCTTACGCTCAGCGTATCCTCTGCAACAACCAGCAATCCACTCCCCGCATCGTCCCCGATCCACATCCATCGAACGTCCGTCTTGTTGCCGTTTTCTTGCGGCTTGGAGTACTCCACAAACTGTTCGTCGACGGTGCCCCCAAATCGACCCAGCCGTGCCCCCAGCTTACGGTCCCAATGAGACTCGTGAGGACCTCTTCCATACCAGACGAACCTTTGGAACTCTCCCGGAATCGTCAACCGCGTGCCCACGCGAGGCAATTCGGGCAGGCTCGTACTGCGGGGATGGAGGGCGGAATTCACCTCGACAACTCCTTCCCGACGCACCAGATAGCGGACCGAAAAATCCGCAGCGGCGGGCCCCAGAGCACCCGAAAAGCGTACCTCGACGTCTCCCGACGGCAGGACTTCAAAGACGGCCTCTCGTACCGTCCATTGCTTTCCGGCCTCCCGCCAAATCCCCAACCGCCGCGGCATCCCGTTACCGATGTCGTTATCGATCGGAGCTCTCCAAAAATCAGGTTGAGGACCAGTACGAAGGAATTCCTTCCCGTCGAATCGTAGCGAACTGAGTCGGCCTTCCTTCTTCGCAAACTCGGCTGAGAAGCTCTTCCCGTCGACACGCAAGACGTAGGCCGAGTCGGAGACCCTAAGTGCCTCTCCGGAAACCTCACGCGGAGGCGCCTCTACACTCCACGGCAGCAAAAACTGTTCCCAGGCCGCCTCCCAGCCGGCGTCCATCCACGGTTCGCCCGCCTTACTCCTGAGACTGACATCCAGGACGTACTCCGCTCCCTCCTCAAGAGAGACAACTTCCACCGGCAAGCGAACCTCGCTCGACCGGCCGGGCTCGAGATCCGGCACCGCAAACGTGCCGCTTCGAATCGGCACTCCGTCCTCGAGAACAGTCCAGACGCCGGTCAAAAAGCCGAGTGTCCGAAAAGCATACTCGTTGGTCAAACGGATCACTCCTCGCCCGGCATCCACCGGTTCCAACAAAACCGACTGGTAGATCTTCTTAACCTCGAACAAACTTGGATGAGGAATGCGATCGGCATTCACCAACCCGTTCATACAAAAATTACCGTCCGAGGGGACCTCCGGAGGACCGAAGGCGCCGCCGTAAGCAAGGTACGTCCCACCGCCGGGCGCACGCTTTCGCAAACCCTGATCCACCCAGTCCCAGATGAACCCGCCCTGAAGCCGGGGATATCGTCGGATCACGTCCCAGTACTTGAACAGGTTCCCCACGCTGTTTCCCATGGCGTGTGCGTACTCACACAGGATCAGTGGACGGTCGGTATGCTCCTGCGCGTAGCGCTCGATTTGGTCCGGCGGCCAATACATGGGCGCCACGATATCCGTGTGCGGTCGGAGCTCGGCGCGCTCATACTGCACCGGCCGGTAGGGATCCCTTTCATGGATCCAGGCACTGGTAGCCTCGAAGTTCACTCCGTCACCGGCCTCGTTGCCCAGAGACCAAATGATGACCGACGCGTGATTCTTGTCGCGTTCCACCATGCGCACGGTCCGGTCAAGATGGGCTTCCTTCCATACAGGATTGTTCCCCAGCGTGCGATCAGGGCTGTAACCCATGCCATGCGATTCGATATTGGCCTCGTCCACGAGATACAGGCCGTACTCGTCGCACAACTCATACCATTCAGGCACGTTGGGGTAGTGCGCCGTCCGCACCGCGTTGATGTTGTGCTGTTTCATCAAGACGATGTCGCGGATCATCGACTCCCGACTCACGGCATGTCCGGTATCGGGATCATGTTCATGGCGATTGACACCCTTGATGAGGATCGGCACCCCGTTGACCAGCAAACGACCGTCCTTGATCTCCACGCTACGAAAGCCGAAACGGGACGGAATCACCTCCACGACGTCTCCGGCCTCAGTCCGAAGAGTCAAAACCAGCCGATAGAGATAAGGAGTCTCGGCCGACCACTTCTTGGCTTCCTCCACCTGCACGGAGAAGGAGACCTCCGCAATCCCGTCGGCCTCCGCCCTCACCTCGGTCTTTTGCGCCGGGAAGACGGGGCGTAGCTCCGCGTCGAGCATCTCCAGGTCAACCCGCAACACCTCAGTTTCGGCTCCACGGTTGGCGATCTTGACGTCCAACTTGAGTTCGGCGTCTCGATACTGGGAGTCCAATTCGCAACGAGCCCAGAAATCCTCAATCGACGTCAAGCTCGACGCCGCCAGATAAACGTCGCGGAAAATCCCACTCATCCTCCAGAAGTCTTGATCCTCGAGATACGAACCGTCGCTCCAACGATATACTTCGACAGCCAGTACGTTGGAGCCAGGCCGCACGTATGGAGTGATGTCGAACTCGGCAGGGGTCCTGCTGTCCTCGCTGTAGCCGACCTCTTCACCGTTTACCCAAACATAGAAGGCCGACTCCACGCCGTCGAAGTGGAGCACGACGCGCTTTCCCTGCCAATGACCCGGCAAGTCGAAGGTACGCCGGTACGCACCGACCGGGTTGAAGTGGTGAGGAACGAACGGCGGATCCGGAGGGCCGAAAGGATAGCGGATGTTCACGTAAATCGGGTATCCATACCCCAGCATCTCCCAGTTGGAGGGCACCGGAATCTCGTCCCACGCCGTGACGTCGTAGCTTGGGTCGTAGAAGCCTTTCGGGCGTTCCGAAGGTCGGGAACTCCAGCGGAACTTCCAGTTTCCGTTCAGCGGAAGGTAAAACGCACTCGGTTGACGGTCTCGGGCGACGGACTGCTCGGGGCGCTCGACATAGCGGAAAAAATGCGCGTGGGCGGGTAGCTTATTCCGACCGAAAACGGCAGCGTCTTCCCACTCGTGATTCTGCTGGGCCCGGGCGGCTCCCCACCCTGCCGACGCCAGCACCAACAGCGCTGCGACTGCCCACCTGCCTCGCTCCATGTTTCTCTCCTCCTTAGCTTTAGCCCCATCCCCCAACCGGGAAGGTAAGCAATCCCTCATCTCGTCTTTTCATAAACGTTCTGACTCTGCCGCCTTCCGCAGAACCCGTACACCGTCTCGAAAGCAACAAACTCAGGGCCGACTTTTCCGCTCCCCATATCTCCATCCCGGCGTTTCGCCCGATAAAATGCAGTGGGCCCCCGGCGGGAAGCGGAACTGCCATGCTTCCGGGCGGAACCCTATAATGGTACGCCTTGTCCATCATGACAGGAGGAGGAACGATGGGAAAGGGGGATCCGGTGCGAAACAGCCTTCTGAGGAAATTTCAGGAAGTCTTTGGTCGCCCCGCCGCCTGGTGGGTGCAGGCCCCCGGGCGGGTCAACTTAATCGGGGAGCACACCGATTACAACGACGGCTTCGTCTTTCCGGCCGCTATCGACCGGTACATTCAGATGGCCGTGGCTCCTCGAGACGGCCGGGAGATCCGGGCGTACTCCGCCGACTTCGGGGAGATGTCCACCTTTCCCTTGGAGGATCCCCCTCACGTCGCGACCGCTTCTTGGAGCAACTACTTGCGGGGTGTTGCGGTTCAATTCCGTCGGCGCGGTATCCCCATGAAGGGAATGGATGTCGCCCTGTCCGGTACCGTTCCGGTGGGAGCCGGACTGAGCAGCTCCGCCGCCCTGGAGGTGGCCACGGCCGAAGCGCTTCGGGTCGTCGCCGGAGTCGAGCTCGACCGTGTCGAGACGGCTCTTCTCTGCCAGGCCGCCGAACGGGAATTCGTCGGCGTTCAGTGCGGCATCATGGACCAATTTGTTTCCGTGTTGGCCGAACCCGGAACCGCCCTCTTCATCGATTGCCGCGACCTTTCTTACCGAACGGTTCCGCTGGCGGATGGTGTCAGCTTGGTGGTCTGTGACAGCAAGGTGCAGCGCAAACTCGAAAGCTCGGCCTACAACCAGCGGCGTCGGGAATGCGAAGAAGCGACGGCCGCACTTCGTCGAGTGCTACCCGATATCCGGGCGCTGCGGGATATAACCACGGAACAGCTGGAGACATACCGCTCTCTCCTAAGCGATGTCCTGTATCGACGGGCCCGTCACGTGGTGACGGAAAATGAGCGGGTCCTGCGGGCGGTGGAACTGCTGGGCCGAGGAAACCTGGAGGCCTTCGGTTCTCTGCTCTACGCCTCCCACATGAGCCTGCGACAAGATTACGAAGTGAGCTGTCGGGAGCTGGATGTCTTGGTCGAATTGGCCGGACGTGTCTCGGGAACACTGGGGGCGCGCATGACCGGCGCCGGCTTCGGAGGCTGCACCGTGAACCTGGTCCGCGACACAGCCGTCGAGGAGTTTCGCACCGCGGTGACCGAAGGCTATCGGGAAGCGACGGGGATGGACTGTGCCGTCTACGTTTGCCGCCCTTCAGGCGGAGTCCTTTCCGAGAGGCTCTGAGCCCGCGGGCATGTTCTCAAAACGGCGATCGAAGCCTCCCGGCTGCCACGGCTCCGGCCGACCCCGCCCGAATCCGTTTGCGGCGGCTCCTCCGGGTCGGTTTTGCATCGCCCGCCCGCACCGCGGCTCCCGGCAGCACCTTCGGCACCCTTTGCAGTTCGGAATCACCGGGAGGAGCCTCCCGGCAAGGGCGGGGGAGGGCCGAAAAACGCCCAGTGAATGTCGGGCACCACGTCGTCTTCCACCAACCGGGTGTGCTTCTCAAGCCCTTCCTTACCAATATGCGCTCGGAAGATGGAACGGTTGACCCGGTAATAGACGGTGTCCCCTTCCACCAACAACACCTCGCTGTCCCCCTGCCCCGTCTCGTAACGAATCAGCCGCTCGCCCTCCACGTTGTAAAGCAAGATGATCCCCGGAAGGTAAATACCGCTTGCCGATAGTTGCCAGTCCAAAGGAAACCCCGTTTCGGTCGGCTCCTGTCGGCGCTCTTCGATCCCCGGGCTGACCCCCTTCCTCTTGTACGCCTCAAAACTGGTCAGCCATGGCCCAAACGCGGTCAACCTCGTCAGGTTCCCGGGAAACATCACCGTCATCCACTCCTCCTCGCCACTTCGCAGAATGAACAGCCGGCACTCCGACGGTGTCGGCGGCGGACCCATTTCGCTGATGACCTTCATCGCCTCATTGACCACGTCCACCACGACTCGAGGCTTTGGCTCGGCCGGCGACTTGACGGGAGGCCAGTCCAGTACCACACAACCATGTAGCTTATGCGTGCTAAGCCGCCCTCCTTCTCCGACATCCAGATAAAACCAGTCCCCGGGAAAGTACACACCGGGCGTTCCCGACACCCGGACCTTTTCAAAGATCTCCCACGAAAACTCCACCGGACGGCCGCTCTCCAGATCCACGCCCCGCGGCTTCAAGAACCGACCCGGGCCCGAGAAACGTAGATCGGAAAACACGAAAGCGAAGTACCTCCCATCCCCATCCCGAAACAAATGACCTTCGCCCCTACTACCACAGGTCGGACACGACGGAATTGTGAAGCTCTTCTCCTCCCACGGCCTGTCCATGAACAGAGCGTGAATCCTCTGATCACGACCTCTCTCCAGGTTGTACTCTATGACCACCAACACCCTTTCCCCGGGATAGGAAAGAATCGAATCGCTTCCCACCTCCTTCGCCACGACTTCCCGCATCCGACGCAGCTTCCCCGCTTCCAGCCGATACAGCCGCACGGGAAAGCGCAGCGGGTGGTTGGTCGTCGGACAACCCGACACCACGTACAAAACCCGGTCCGCGTCGACGCTTGCGCCCAAGGAAACCGAACGTCCCGGCCGCTCCGCCCAGGCGTCTGCCCGCGGAAACGAAGCCGCCAATACGGCGGCCCCGACCAGCCCCGCCAACCTCCGCCGGCGGCCCTTAACGCCAAAACCACAAACCCCTGATGGTTTCCTATTCAATCGCATGGCAGACCGCCGTGACATAAGCTGCACCGGAAATGCTCCGGTGCGGGTTCATCGGATCGGTGTTGTCCTAGTTAATGTAGCCCACAGGCGCGCCGTTGAACGCCTGGATCCACAGGGCGTCCCGATAGTCTTTTGCGGATTCCGAAGGGCTATACGAGAAAACGCATCCTCCGTCCTCGGTGTCGGGCGGCTCCACCGCGGCGGGATCGCCCGGCTTGTCGGCTCTAAACTCACTGAACTCCTGCTTCTGCTGATGCCAAAAAGTGTCGGCCCAGCTCTTCTTCTCGTCCAGCACGCGTTTCCCGCCGGCGACGTGGAGTGCGGAGACAGAGCGAAGCGGCGACGGCGCTTTCCATGCCGGCCGCGTCTCGAACGCCCCTTCCCCGCCCGGCGGCCTGCCTTTACCACCGTGGCACGGCGGGTGATGAACGGCCGATCGGCGTCCAGGCGAGAGCTTCGCTGCGCCCCGCTCGCACACTCCGCCCTCTCGCCTCTAAATCCAAAGAGCCGCCACGGGCGGCGCACTCCGAAGTGGAAGCGGCACTTCAGCGCGGAGACCTGTTCCGGTCGGTCGCGGGCTCCACGACGGTGATCGGCACCGTCTCTCGCACCACGCTTGTCACGTCGTTCGCCTCAGCCTCGAGGCCACGTACGTAGAAGCGTACCTCGTCGACGACTCCGCCATCCGCCCGCAGTAGCCGCAAACGGTGCCTTCCCGCCGTGGGACGCCAGAGCTGCAATTCCCCGGCCGAGCCCAGCCGATATCCGTCCAGCTCCCAGTCGAGATCCGCCGAGCGGGGGTGCGCCTCGAAGAGAACCGCCTGGGCTTCCGCCGGTGCGTCCGGATCGAGGGCCAGAACCGCTCCCGGCGGTGGATAAACGATCCGCACCGGGATCAGATGTTCCGCCCGCCTGATGTGCTCGGGCGCGGTGCCGGCAAGAAACCATTCCTGCAGGGTCTCGCCGGAGAGGAGAACCTCGAGCGAACGCCGCTCCAAGCCGGGAGGTGGCGACGGAGGTTCGGATCCTTCCTCTCGATGCAGGTACTGCATGATACGGTTCCACACCGGTGCCGCGCCTGTCACTCCGGACACGTCCCACATGGGATCGCCTGGAAAATTCCCTGCCCAGACCCCCACCACGTAGCGCGACGAAAAACCCACGCACCAGTTGTCCCGCATGTCCTTACTGGTACCCGTCTTGACCGCCGTCCAAAAGGCCGTCTCCAAAGGACTCTGCAGCCCGAAACCGGCGGCGCGGGCGGCCCGGTCGGAGAGGATGTCCTGCACCAAAAAAGCCACCTGCGGTGAAAGCGCGCGCCCCAACGGCAAAGACCCGCCCGGGGTTAGACGCAACTCCACCGTCTCTCCACCACGGGCCAGCGCCAGGTATGCCCGCACCAGCTCCCACAGAGTAACGTCCACCGCACCCAAGGCCAAAGCCGGTCCGTAGTAGTCGGCCTCCTCCCGGATAAAGAAATTCAGCTTTCGGAGTTGACCGGCGAACCTCTCTCCTCCCAGCAATTCCAGTACCCGGACCGCCGGGATGTTTAGGGAGGAGGCCAAGGCGACCCGGCAGGTCACCGAGCCCCGGTAACGGCGGTCGTAGTTCTCGGGACCGTAGATTCCCATCACCTGCGATGCCTGGAGAGGCCTGTCCTCCAACAACGATGCCGGCGTCAGAAAACGCTCCTCGAACGCCGCCGCAAACAAGAAGGGCTTCAAGGCGGAACCCGCCTGCCGGCGGGCCTGAACTCCATCG
>Ga0116188_1000565_pt1 | contig 36390 bp, 25 predicted proteins | sample AD_JPNTR2_MetaG_FD_89807 | JGI IMG/M metagenome (GOLD analysis project Ga0116188, IMG submission 89807) | Active sludge microbial communities of municipal wastewater-treating anaerobic digesters from Japan - AD_JPNTR2_MetaG | ecosystem: Engineered > Bioreactor > Anaerobic > Digestate | place...
TCGGCGGGGCCACCGTTCTGGCTTACGCAGCCGCCGACCGCCAGATTGACGCCGTCTGCACCTGGGCCGCCGTAGCCCGGCCGCTGCCGCTATTCAGCGGCTTTGCGGGGAAGGAGATCAGACTCAGCGGGCCGCCCGGTGAAAGGATCGCCCTCAACGACGGCACCGGATTGATCTATGTGCAGAAGTGCCTTTTCCAGGATTTGCAGCATTACGACCTGCCGGCCTGCGCCGCGCGGATTGTGCCGCGCCCCCTGCTGCTCATTCACGGCGCCGCTGACGAGCTGGTGCCGGTTTCCGATGCGCAGCTGCTTTATGAGGCTGCCGGCGAGCCCAAGGAACTGGCCCTGGTAGAGAATGCCGATCACCGCTTCACTTGCCACCGGGAGCAGGTCTGGGATATCTTTTTCCGCTGGCTCCAGGCCTTATTCCCATAATAAAAGGACTGCCCTTTTGGGACAGCCACCTGATGATAAAACGATGGCTGGGGCGGTAGGATTCGAACCTACGATCCGGGATCCAAAGTCCCGTGCCTTGCCGCTTGGCCACACCCCAGCGCATAATAATCGGATAAAAATGGGATAAATATGGGGTGAGTGATGGGATTCGAACCCACGACCTCCAGGGCCACAACCTGGCGCTCTAACCGGCTGAGCTACACCCACCTCGCGCTGCTAATTTTAACATGCTCACTGCCAAAAGTCAATGTTTGAGCGCGCTTCACCGAAATCAAAAGTGCAGGAGTTTTCCGCGGAGAAATGGATAAGCCTGTTTGTTTTCGCAAAAGTCAACCTGGGCGCAGCGAAGGATCTCCAAAACAGGCCTACGGCAATTAACAACAGTAGCAAAAGGAGTTCCTTCGGGTTTCACCCTCAGGACAAGCCTTCGGGCTCTGCCCTCAGGATGACAATAATGGACTCAATATGAAATAGGGGCTGCCCAGTTGGGACAGCCCCTTATCCGGAGAGCTGTGTTAAGCATTAACGCTCAATGGCTTTTCTCCTTTTACTTAACACAAGCAGCGCGACAAGGACCGCCGCGGATGCGCCGAACAGCAGCAGCCAGATCCACGGTGTGCCGCCGTGGCCGGTCCCGGGGAGGTCGCCCCGATCATCTCTACCCGTCGTAAAGCTGACCACCGCGCCGTATGCTGTTCCCTCGCTGTTGGTGGCGTAGACGCGCACATAATAGGTGGTGTCCGGTTCAAGATTAGTCAAGGCTGCCGTAAAGCTGCCCGTGCCGCTGCCTGCCGCAACCTTCGTCACACCCGCGCTGCTGATAACGGGATCCGGCTTCTTGCCATAAACAAACCCGCGCTCAATGACCTCTGCGCCGCCGTCGTCGATGACGCTGCCATTGAATGTGGCGCCGGTGGCCGAAACCTTTGTTACGGGACCGGTTGCCACCGTGGGCGGGTCATCATCCTCTGCGAACACCGCGAAGGGCGACAGGGTTGTTACTTCGAACACGGCTTTCCCGGCCGCCACCGTGGCGGTATAGGTATGAAGCGTTCCTGCGGCGCATTGGAGGATGATCACGTTCAGCCCATTATACTGCGCGTCCACCGGAATGGTAATCGTAAGGGTGCCGCTGTATTCCTGCGTCAGCGAGATATCATAGCCCAGTAGAAGCATGTAATCGTCATCGTTCACCCGCTGCCGGATGGCGTTGCAGGCTTCGCAGGCGTCGCCGTGCAGCGCTATCTCGCCCACGGCCAGCGCCGCGCCGCTGCGGATGTAGCCGGATACGGATATGCCTGTGGCGGTGTCCGTCAGCGTGCGGAAGGGCAGCGTCCAGTGGGCGGTATAAGTCCGGTCGCCGGTGGAGCCCTTGGTTATGGTCACGCTCATCGACGTGCCCGTAATCCCGGTGCCCGCCCAGCCGGTAAAGATATAGCCTTCCCGCGTCGGGGCAACCAGCGTCAGCTCGTCCTCCACCGTATACATCGCGGGGTTGGCGAGGTTGTTCGAGCCGCCGTTCAGGTTATAAGTAATCGTGTATTGGATTGGCGTCCACTGTGCGTACAGGGTGGTATTCGCCGTAAACTCGAATTCGTGATTGGGAGCGTACGAAGTGCCGCTGCCATCGGGCTTGCGATTTTTGAGGCGGCGCCTGCTTGCGCCTTTTATCGGCAGGCCGGGCAGCATCTGCCGGTATTAGCCAGAGGTTTCCTTTTTTCAGGGCTCCTGGAATTCTGCCTTCCACGCAGTAGAGGGTCACAATCCGCGTGCCCAATCCCCATTTTTCTCCGGCCTCTTTTACGGTCATATAGTTCACATAAGGACCCTTCTTCCCTGGAGTGTCTTTTTGTTACATTATATTGCAAGTTTTGGCATAATGCAAATAAAAGAAAACTATCAGTGTAACAACACCTAGCGGGTAAATTTCCTCGCTCCATAAACAGGCCTGTTTCTGTGCCATGTAAAAAAGAGAATCCGGCCTTGCTTCACGGCTGCATATTGATAAACAGAAATGTTTTCACCGGGTGCAGTCACTCATGAAAAATGTTTACCCGGGGTTGATTTTGATTTATAATTTTAAAAAGTGCCGGCAAATGCTGGAAGCTTAAATTTAAGTCATAGGGGTGAACCAGGGGTGCGTTATTTAAGCGGGCGTTTTTTTATCGGCCTCTTTTTACTGTTGCTGGGAGCGGCCATTGTTTTAAACTTGCTTGGTTTTGAGATCAGTGCGCGCGATATACTCTCTTACTGGCCTCTTCTCCTGGTTGTTGCAGGCCTGGATTGGTTGCTCTCTTCTTTCCGTTCCCGTTCTGCAGCAGGAGAAAGAAAGACTATTTTCTATCCGGGCCGCTTTTTAAGCGGTTTAATCATTTTTTCCATCGGCGCCCTCTACCTGGCCCGTAAATTTGGTTACCTGGCAGATCTGAAAACAGATATGTTCTGGAGCATTCTCCTTGCAGCGCTATTGATAATTGCCGGCTTTAACCTGATTCGCGGCCGGGCGCTGGCCGAGCGCAGCGGCGGGCGCTGGGCTTTCCTGGGGGGAGTTAAGGTAGGCGGTTCATCTCCATGGAAACTGGAGAGCGGCAGCTATTTTGCATTTATGGGCGGCATTGATATGGACCTGACGGCGGCGGAGATCCCCGATGGCGAAACGCTCCTCGATTTAACGGCGATCATGGGGGGAATTGATGTTAAAATACCGCCCGATCTGGCCGTGGTTTACGAGGGGACCGCCATTCTTGGGGGGATCGCCTTCAAAGATCAGGAAGACGGTGGCATTGTGGCCAGCCGCAAGATCGGCGAGCCCGGAGAGGCGGCGGACGGCAAGTATCTGCGGATTCAGGCGCGCGCCTTCATGGGAGGTATTGATATCAAAGAGAAATAGATCGTAAACTTTATATACCCGCCACCCGGTTCTGCAAAGCCTGGAAAACCTCATCCCGGTCGAGATGGGGGTAGCGGCGGTGGATCATTTCCAGGCAGATCCCGGCGCCGTAATCCATTCCCTGGCAGCCCAACAGCAGGAGCACATCGCCGGGCCGGACCCGGGAGAGCGCCGCGGCAATAGCGTCAGGCAGCTCCCGGTGCAGCTCGTATTGAATTCCTGCCGCCTCCATCTCTTCAGAAAAAGCCCGGATTTCATCCGGCGTTACGAAATCCTTTTCGGTGACATGGCTGCTGCTGGTCGTGGCGATGACCGTTTTAACCCCGAGCCGGGGGATCCACCCGGCCATCGTTTCAGCATTTTCGCGGTTCACGGTGACCCCCCTGCTGCCGCGGATGGCGTAAACCAGGTGCAGGCGGCGGTATTTCATGTACTTTAACGTCTCCAGGGTGACGTTGATGTTGCCGCTGTTGGCGAAATGATCGTCGATGACCTTAAAGTCGCCGTCAAAAATCAATTCGAAGCGGCGCTCTACCCCGCGAAATTTCTTCAGGGCGCGCTGGATTACCGGCACGGAGACGCCGCAGAGCAGGCCGCAAAGCACCGCCGCCATGGCGTTGTAGACGCTGTGCAGGCCCAGAACGGAGAGTTCGATGGGGAAGCTCTTCAGGCCGCCGGCCATTTTTTCTGCCAGGCCCGGCTTTTTAAGTTCAACGAAAAAGTGAGCCCGTCCCGTGGCCAGATCCAGCTCTCTAACCACGCAGTCGGCGTCGCTGTTTTTAAATCCGTAGGTCAGTGTTCTCGCTGCGGTCTCTTTATTCAAAGATGCGGCATAGGGGCAATCCATGTTCAATATAACCCATTGTTCAGGCCCGGCCCGCCGTACCAGGCCGGCCTTTGTCCGGAAATAGTTTTCAAAAGAACCGTGCAGATCGATATGCTCGCGGCTGACATTGTTGAACACAATGATATCGTAATCGACAGAGCCAACCCTGTTGAGGTCAATACCCGAGGAGGAGACCTCCATTGTCACATGGGAAACCCCCTGCTCGGCCATCTGGTAAAGATACTGGTGCAGGTCCAGCGATTCAGGAGTGGTCAGCACCGCCGGCCGGACCCTGCTGCCGGACTTAACGATAACGGTTCCGATAAGCCCTGTTTTCAGCCCCTGTTCCTCCAGGACAGCATTGGTCATAAAGCTGGTCGTCGTTTTGCCGTTGCTGGCAGTAATACCGATCATTTTCAGCTTTCGCGAAGGGTGGTCATAGAAATAATCCGCCAGGGCGGCCAGGGCGCTGCGGCTGTCTGCGACTCGAAACTGGGGCAGCTCCACCAGCGGGTTAATTTCTTCCACTATTGCTGCGGCGGCGCCTTTCTCTTTGGCCCGCTCCAGGTAACAATGGCCGTCGGTTTTAAAGCCCTTGATGCAGAAAAAAAGCGAACCCGGCTGCACTCGCTCCGAGTGGTACGCCAGGCCGGAAATGGCCGGATTGGCGCTGGACTTTGATTCCAATATTTCGACCTGGCTGAGCAGCTCTTGCAGCATGATCATTTTTTAACACACCTCCGCCTATCAACACACTTTCTCATTGTTCTTTGAACGGCAGCCTAAATCCTGCTTCCAGTTTGCTTCTATGGATACAATTATTGCCAGTCAATACCCGGACGATTCACCGGCCTGAATTGCGAACATCTTTATTCTTTATGCAAAGGCCGGGCAAATTAGTCCGCCTTGATCAAAGAACCCGCCGGGGCGGGTTCTTAAAGTGGATGTTAATAACCTGGTGTCTGAAAAATCGATTACTCGGTAATTTCAATTGCTTCGGTGGGGCATTCCTCGGCAGCTTCGCGGACTTTATCCTCGTATTCTGCAGGGACAGGGTTTACTTTTACTTCGGCCTTCTCATCACCGAGTTCAAAGACCTCCGGGCAAATATCTTCGCAGACACCGCAGGCGCTGCACTCGTCGTTTACTCTAACCTCCATCTTGATCCTCCTCAAAGCATTTTTCTCGATCTTTATTCGCTAAATACGAGTTTATTCCTTTTTTTCAATCAAAAATTATTAGACCGGCATGAAGAGAGCAGGAGTTTGGCAGGGAATAAGCATATTGTTCCCGAAAGATTCTCTGTTACTGTGAGATAAAAATGGAAAGCCGTCCCGGGAAAGGGAGAAACCAATGCACAGATCTAAAAAGCGCCCGAAAGGGAGAAGGCATCAACGCAGCGGTTGCGGACTCCTCATTTTTTTTCTGATAGTGTTCCTGCTGGGAACAGCCTGCTGGTATGGCTACCGCCGGATATGCGCCGGGATAGATACTGCGGCGGTGAACTTTATGAAATGCGTGGCGGCGGGGGATGTGGAAGTAGCGGCGTCATTCCTGCTGGACAAAGAAGGCGGCGAAGCAGAGCTTGCTTCATTTATCGCTCTCTTCCAGGATCCCCATTCCGGTTTTACCTTTAGAGATGCCGGCCGGGGCCGTCCCACGGATCTTTTCAGCGCTGCAGCGTTGATTTATTTTACAGTTGACAGCTCGCTGCACACGGCGCCGCTGCAGCTGGTTCGCCGGGGGCAGGACTGGTTAATAGGAACTTTACCTGAAATAAAAATTATGGACGGCGCCCTGGTTGAAAAAACGGGATTATCCACGGTGCAGCTTTTCTGGCAAAATGAAAGGATGGAGCTGCCGGTTCCGGCCGGTTTGACCGTGGAGGAGGGGGCGGTGGCCCGGGTGCAGCTATTTGGAGATGCGGCTGTAATTGAACCGCTGGAAGAGATGAGCCTTTCCCGGCTGCTGCGCCTTAGCGAGACTGAATGTGAAGGGGAGCATGAAGGCAATATACCCTTGGAGCCGCCTCTATCGGTTTACCTCGTTGAAACGGAGCCTGTTTACCGGGCGGAGCAGGGTTCGCCGCAGGATCTTGTTGCCGGTATGAGCGATCTTGCGCTTTACCTGTCAGGAGGAAAAGTCGCGGCGGCCAAGCTGGAGAAAGGAGCGTACTTGCCGCGGACAATCCGGGTGCTGCTCAGGCAGAACCTGCACCAGCTTTCCGAGGAGTCGCTTTTTCACCGGCAGATCCGCCTGAACAGCAAGCATTACTATACCCTCGAAGATAAACGCAGCGGCGCTCTCTTCGCCTTTGAACCGGGCCAGAGCGTGCTGGTTGAACCTTCCGGGGAATTGATTAAAGTTACCCCGGAGGGGCTGGACAGCATTGAATTTGAGCATCGCATCTTTATTTACGCCCAGCATAACGGTACCATGATCATCGAAAACCTGGCTAGAGACGGCTGGCCCGGCGGGAACCCGGCATATCGCGGTGTTCTGGAAATTGCCAATCATGATGGAAGACTGGTTGTAATAAATGAGCCGTCTCTGGAAGAATACCTCTACACCGTTGTGCCCGGTGAAATGCCTGCCGCTTTCGGGCCGGAAGCGCTCAAAGCCCAGGCGGTGGCCGCCCGTTCGTATGCCTATTGCTCCATTTTCAGCGGCGGTTACAGCCGCTACGGGGCGCACGTGGACGACAGCGTCATGTCTCAGGTTTACAACAATTATCCGGAAGTGCCTGTTGCTACGGAAGCAGTCGAGGATACCGCGGGCATGGTTCTTTTCTACGGGGATCAGGCGGCCGATGCCCGCTTTTTCTCCAGCTCCTGCGGCTGCACCGCCAACTACCACGAGGTCTGGCCTGGACTGGCGGCCGGTCTTTCTCCTGCCGAGCCGCCGCCTTACCTGAAAGCGCTTTCCCAGGTTCCCGGTGAAACTTTTAATTTGCAGGATGAAGATGAGATGAAGCTCTTTCTGCAGCGCTCTGATTGGCCGGCCTACGACGCCGCATCTCCGTATTTTCGCTGGGAGGTGGAGATGAGCGGAGAGCAGCTTACCGCCGCCATCAACCATAATCTGGCACAGCGCTACCGGGAGCAGCCGGAATATATTCTGACCCGGGAAGGCGGGCAATTCCTTTCCCTCGATATTCCGCGCAACCCCTTAGGCAGGCTCTTGGATATCCGGGTGCTGCAGCGGGGCGAGGGAGGCAATATTATGATCCTGGAAATAGAGGGAGCCAACGGCGCTTACCGGATTATGAAAGAATATAATATTCGTGCCGTGCTGCGCCCGGCAAATTACCTTCATGAAGCTTCACCGGTAGTACTTCGCTGCCATGACGGCACCCGGATTTCTGACGGCTTGATTCTCCCCAGCGCTTTTGTAACTTTCAACCTGGAGCGGGATGAGCCGGGCGAGATAACGCGGGTGCTTATAAGGGGCGGGGGCAGCGGTCACGGGGTGGGAATGAGCCAGTACGGGGCCAGGGGAATGGCTGAACAGGGTTGCGATTTCAAGGAGATCTTGCAGCACTATTATCCCGGCACCGAAATGCGCCGGATCTACACACCCTAGAGAGCCGGCATACCGGGATGGGGGCGCATAATACCGGCCTTAAAATGTTATGTTCACTTATTGTGGACTTTGTGAATAACCGCCCTGGATTTATATTTAAACTGCTATCAGGCTGTGTATAACCCTGTGGATATTGTGAATAACTAATTTTGGAATTTCCGGAGGCTCGCGGCCTGCAAGGGGGCGGCCGCTTTTGGCAGGATTATTTTGTCGACATAAGTTCTTAACGAAATCTGTTTTTGTAAATTATGAGTGGATTTAGTTTGAAGCGGGTAAAACTATACAGCAGGGAGGTGCATAGGTGAGCCGGAGATGCATTGTCCCATTACTGTTGCTGATCGCGGCGCTTCTGACTTTATTGACAGGCTGTGGCCCCTGATAAGGGAGGCGGGAGTTGTCAACTCCCCTTATTTTTTCTCCCCCGGCCCTTGTTGGATCCGGGGGAGATCTATTTAAGAGCAGGGCGGCTTTACTTGAAGTAGAGTCTGTGCCACAGTAATAAGATGGCCGCGGTCCAGAGTTTCCGGGCATAGTCAGCCTCTCCCCGGCAGTGCATCTCCAGCATCTGCTCCAGCGCGGCTGGATTAAAAAAAGTTCGCGCCGCTTCGCTATGCCAGAGTTCGCGCAGCTGATCCCGGTAGTGCTCCCGGATCCAGGCGGCCAGGGGCACGGGAAAGCCGAGCTTGGGGCGGCGGTAAATCTCTTCGGGCAGGTAGCGCGACGCCGACATCCTGAGCACATACTTGGTCATGCCGCGGGCAATTCTGTAGCGGGGCGGGATCGTGGCGGCGAATTCCACCAGCACATGATCGAGGTAGGGAAGGCGCAGATCGAGAGAATGGGCGCTTACCATCCGGTCCGCCTTGGCCAGGATGTCGCCCGGCAGCCAGGTGTAAAAGTCGAGATGCTGCATTCTTGTCGTTGGGTCGGCTCCGGCGCTTTTCCGGTAATAGGGAGCGGTGATCTCCCAGGGCGGGTTCCAGCCGGAGCCATAGAGTTCGGGGTTGAGCAGCTCCGCCTTTTCGGCTTCGGAAAAAATGAGCGCGTTCCCGTAATAGCGCTTCTCCAGGGGAGTGGTTGCCCGCCTGATATAGTTTTTACCCTTCATCCCCTCCGGCAGCTTCCCTTCCATCCGGCGAAGGAGGGTCTTAACGGGGCGGGGCAGCCGCTGCAGGGGGGCTACCGCCGCCGGCTCACGGTAGATCTCATAGCCGCCGAATACTTCGTCGGCTCCCTCCCCGGAGAGGACAGCTTTCACCTCGGGGGCGGCCAGGCCGGCGGCAAAAAAGAGGGCGATTGCAGCGGGATCGGCGACCGGCTCATCCTGGTGCCAGATGGCGTGCGGCAGTTCAGCCCAGAACTCGGCGGCGCCGATAAGCGCCTCGCGGTGCCGCGTCCCCAGGAAGCGGGCGGTTTCGCGGGCCGGGGTCAGCTCGTCGTATTTGCCTCCGGCACAGTCTACCGAGTAGCTGTTAACCTCTCCCAGCCTGCTGAGCAGGGCCGCGATATTGCTTGAATCGATGCCGCTGCTTAAAAAAGCTCCCGGCATGGCCCCATCGCCGCAGTGCAGCCGCACCGATTCCCGGATCAGGTAAGCCGCCTTTTCAACAAAGTAGCCAAGCGGCTTGACTTCGGGGCGGAAGCGCAGGGCCCAGTATTTGTGAAGTTTGCTCTCCCGCCCATCCCAGGCGAGATGATGCGCCGGGCGAAGGCGGTAAATTCCGCGGAAAGCGCTTTCCGGATCGGGGAAATACTGAAAGGTTAGGTAATGGGGGAGCGCGGCCAGGTTGACCCCCGTGGAGAGGTGGGGATATTTCAGCAGGGCTTTAGCTTCCGAGGCGAAAACCAGGGCTCCGTCGGAAGCAGCGGCGTAATAAAGCGGCTTAATTCCAAAGCGGTCCCGCACCAGGTAGAGGATCCTGGCCTCACCATCCCAGAGGGCGAAGGCGAAGGCGCCGCGCAGCCTGGAGGCGCATTCCGGCCCCATCTCTTCAAAGAGGTGCACAATTACCTCCAGCTCTTCCCGGGATTTGAAGCGGTGCCCCCGTGACTGCAGCTCTCTCCGCAGCTGCCGGTGATTGTAAATCCTCCCGTCGCATACCAGGCGGTAGCGCCCCGTTTCATTGGCGAGAGGTTCTCTGGCGGAGCTCTTACGGCTGTCATCATCTGATGGCAGGCCGCAGATAGAGGCGCGGTCGTCATGGAAAAAGATCTTCCGGCCAGATCCGCGGTGCTCTATTGTTTCCGCCATTGCCTTAAGCGCCGTCTCCCTTTCGGGCAAAATCCTGCCCCCTCCGGCTGCAAAACCGCAGATTCCGCCCACCGCAATCACTCCTTGTGGCTGCAATATCCCGCGAACATTACAGCTTATGCGTTTGCCGGGCGGGTGTTACAGAATCTGCAGGGCATCGTCAAAGCGGGTAATCTGCTCCAGGCCGTGGGGGCGGACCACAAAAGTATCCTCGATTCCTACGGCTCCCTCCCCGGGAAATACGAACTTCGGCTCCAGGGCAAAAACCATTCCTTCGGTGAGATTAAAATCATAGTTGCGGGCGATTACCGGCAGCTCGTCCAGCTCCAGGCCGACGCCGTGACCGATAAAGGATACCTTTTCTTCTGCTCCCATGAAATGATCAGCCAGCCCCGCTGCGGAAGCAATCTCGTGCGCGCGCCGGTAGAGCGCGGCTCCGTTGGCGCCCTCCCTGCCCATTGCAGCGAGGGCTTCTTTAATCTGCAGCGCTGTCTCGTAAGCGCGCCGCAGATTCTCCGCCGGCCTCCCCGGGCAGAAAATGCGGGTTTGGTCGACCATGTAGCCGTTAAGCACGGTGACATAGTCAATTAAGACGGGCTCGCCGCGCTTTATCTGATGGCAGCCGGCCCCCTGGGGGTAGGAAGGATTCAATCCCCGGCCCCCGGTCGGCCCGTTAAAAAAGCTGGGCACGGCCGCGCTTTCGCCGGCCATGGTGTGGCTGAAGAAAAGCTCCTGGTTAAACCCGCGCATGCGGATGGCTCCCTGGTGGCCGCGGGCGCGGGCAAATGCCTCCAGCTCTGCGGCCAGCTCGATCTCGGTCATGCCTGCCCGGCAGATTTCCCGGGCAAAATTGAAGACGGCTTCACCAAGCGCTGCGGCCCTTTGAAGCCGTTCCAGTTCATAGGGAGATTTCACCGCCCTGACGCTGCGGATGAGAGGCGATATATCGACAGCGTTTAAGGGGGCGATTATCTTCTCGTAGCGCCGGAAGATATTTACCGGCAGCACATCCAGCTCCAGCCCGATGGACGCCGCCGGCGCGCTCATAGATTTAACCGTTTCTTCAAGCTGGTCCCAGCCGGCAAATTCGTGGATCTGCGGCAGGCTGCTTTCAGAGCGGGCCCGCTGCAGGTTTCGCCGGATCAGCAGCCGGGGCTCGCCCTCCGCCGGAACAAAGAGATGACCCTCCTGCGCCGTGCCGCTGAAATAGTAAAGATCAGTCCGCTGCACGATGAGGGCCCCGCCAATCCCCTGCTCCTGCATCACTTCCTGCAGCTTCTCCCGGCGCCTTTCCAGCTCCTCCAGGGGTGTTTTCAATTGCTTCATTCCCATCCTCCTCCCAAAATGGGACAAGAGGGACGTACCTTCTTGTCCCATTTAATACTCCTTTCTGCTCATTGTGGGACAACAGGGACGTACCTTGTTGTCCCATTAATGTCGTTTCTGTTTATTTAAATCTTGAAACTGTACTTTTACTCAAATCCAGCAGCTTTCCGATTCGCCTTAGAGGCAAGTCGGTTTTTTCAATTAACATGCCTATTAGTTCGTTTCTAATGCCCATGTTGGACCTGAGTTTTAATTTTTCAATGTTCATGTTTTTCTCCTGCAAGTATTTGTCAATTAATGATTTAGCTTTTTTCTCTTTGGCAATCATTTCTTCCTTTTCTCCCAGGTGATCAACAAAATCTTGTTCATCAATTTGCTTTGTAAATTGAACAAACCGGGGGACTGCCTTAGTTAAAGAAGACGCGAACATGTTCAAAGCGAACTGGTAATCAATCAGGTCATCATTGCTATCCAATTGAAGATATGACCTGTAGCTGCTCCAATTATATTGCGATGCTTCGCTTACCAAGCCGGCCGAAACAGGATTATTGTGAACATATCTCACGGCAGCAAGAAAATAAGCTTCGTCTTCTATGGCTTCACTTCTAAATCTGCTTTGAAACAAATGGCCGATGCGGTTATATTTTTTATTGAAATATATTGCATAGGTGGTATTTATAGATGACATAATTGAAGAAATTCCAGCTTCCTTTTCATTGACGATCAGGTGGTAGTGGTTGTTCATTAAACAATAGGCATAAATTGTAAATAACTTAAATTTCCGTTTCTTTCTTAGGATGTTGATGAATTGATTATAATCATCGGTACTAATAAAAATAGGTTTTTTATCAATTCCGCGGCTTACCACATGATATATTCTGCTTGAGCTCAATATCCTATTTTTCCTCGGCATGGTTACCTGCCCTCCTTTTAGGCCTTTGTACTGATTGTATAGCAATAGCAAATATTTGCAATGGTTTGGCATTTACCTGGATTATGAGGCAAAAATAGAGGTTGAAAGTGGGACAAACAGGTACGTCCCCAATGTCCCAGATTAGAGTGCTACACTAAAGGTATGAAGGGGATGAAAGGTGGGACGATCAGGTACGTCCCTGGTGTCCCCTGGTGTCCCATAAAAGGAAAAGGGGCACCGCAAGGAGGTGCCCCTATTTGTAATTATGCGGTGAATGTCTATACCATCTCGAAGAGGCCGGCGGCGCCCATGCCGCCCCCGATGCACATGGAGACGACACCGAAGCGGCCGCCGCGCCGCTTCAGCTCATGCAGCAGGGTGGCGGTGAGCTTCGCCCCGGTGCAGCCCAGGGGGTGTCCCAGGGCGATGGCCCCGCCGTTTACATTGACCTTCTCCAGGTCGAGACCGAGCTCGCGAATGCAGTAGAGCGCCTGTGAGGCAAAGGCCTCGTTCAGCTCGAAAAGATCAATATCCTCGATCTTCTTCCCCGTCAGCTTCATCAGCCTCGGTATAGCCACGGCGGGCCCTACCCCCATGATATCCGGCGGGCAGCCGGCCACGGCAAAGCCGCGGAACACGGCCATGGGCTTAAGGCCCAGGGCGCTGGCTTTTTCCGCCGACATGACCACCGCCGCCGCGGCGCCATCGCTGGTCTGCGAAGAATTTCCGGCGGTGACGCTGCCGTCCTTCTTGAAAGCCGGGCGCAGCTTGGCCAGAACTTCCAGCGAGGTATCGTAGCGGACCCCTTCATCGGTGTCGAAGACAAATTCCTTTTCCACGATTTTGTTGTCGGGACCGGGATAGCGGTCGATTACCTTGACGGGAACAATTTCTTCCTTAAATCTGCCTTCCTTGATTGCCGCCGCCGCGTTCTGATGGCTGCGCAGGGCCAGCTTGTCCTGGTCCTCGCGGCTAATATTGAAGCGTTCGGCCACGTTTTCTGCAGTGATCCCCATGGGGGTGTAGGCCTCGATTAAGCTTTCTACCAGAACGGGGCTCGGGGAGACCTTGTTGCCCCCCATCGGGACCATGCTCATGCTCTCCACCCCGCCGGCAACAATCACATCGGCAAAGCCGCACATGATCCGCTCGGCGGCGAGGGCGATTGCCTGCAGCCCGGAGGAGCAGAAGCGGTTCACCGTCTGTCCCGGCACGGTATCGGGAAGCCCGGCCTGCAATGCGGCCAGGCGGCCGACATTCATCCCCTGCTCGGCTTCTGGAAAAGAGCATCCGAGGATGACATCTTCAATCTCGGCCGGATCCAGGCCCTTGGCCCGGGCGACGGCTTCCTTGATCACTTCGGAGGCCAGGTAATCGGGCCGGATAAAACGCAAAGTGCCCCGCGGCGCCCTGCCGACGGCAGTGCGGACGCTGGAGACAATAACAGCTTCTTTCATTTCATTACCTCCTTAGTTCCTTACTGGCCTGCCCGTGGTGAGCAGAGACATGATCCGTTCCTGGGTTTTCTCTTCGCCCATGAGGCGCAGGAAAGCTTCGCGTTCAATATCGAGGAGATACTGTTCGCTGACCATTGTTTTAGGCCTGATGTTTCCGCCGCAGAGGACATAGGCGATTTCAAGGGCGATCTTCATGTCATGATCGCTGATGTAGTTACCCCAGCGCATGTTCTGGACCCCTGCTTTAAAGGCGGCAATACCGTAATCGCCGAGAGCAGGGATCTCTTTCGGCTTAGGCGGTTCGTATCCTTCCTTGAGCATCGCCAGCACCGTCTGCTTGGCATCGTGGATCAGGTGGTCCTGGTTGACGGAGACCTTGTCAGTGCGGCGCATGAACCCGAGCTCCTGGGCATGGCGGGCGCTGGTGGCAACCGTGGCCATGGCGATGGCTTCGAATGCTTTCTGCACATAGGGCAGCAGGTCCACATTCAGCCCCTCGGGAATCCCCTCCAGGTAGCGGTAAAGCAGCTCTTTGTTGCCGCCGCCTCCGGGCAGCAGCCCCACGCCCATTTCTACCTGGCCCATGTAGGTTTCAGCAGCGGCATGGATCCGGTCGCAGTGCAGGATGATCTCCATCCCGCCGCCCAGGGTCATCTGGAAGGGGGCGCCAACTACGGGGATGCGCGAGTATTTTATCGCCAGCATGGCATCCTGGAAATCCTTCACCGACTTATCGATCATATCCCAGTCGCCGCCCTGGGCCGCCATCAGGAGCAGGGCCACGTTGGCGCCGACGCAGAAATTTTTGGCCTGGTTGCAAATGACCATTCCGGCAAAGTTTTTCTCGGCTTCTTCTACGGCTTCAAAAATAAACTGGGTGAAAAGCGGCGAAATGGCCTGCTGCGGGCTGTGCATCTCCAGGCAGACCACTCCGTCGCCAAGATCGATGAGGCTGCCGTCATCGTTGCCCTTGACCAGCTTGTTCCGTTTCTTCAGCGCCGGCAGGCTGATTAGCTCGGGGCTGACCGGAACGGGCTTGTAGCTCTTCGAAGCGATATCATAGTATGAGAGGGCCCCGGAATCATCTTCCTTGTAGAAGCTCTCAAAGCCGTTGTTGAGCATCTCTTCGACAAAGGCGGGGATTTTCTCGCCTTCATTTTTCATCCGCTCCACGCTTTCGCGCAGGCCGATGGCGTCCCAGCTGGCAAAGGGACCCAGCTCCCAGTTGAAGCCCCAGCTCATGGCCCGGTCGACGTTGACGACATCGTCGGCGATCTCGGGAATGCGGTTTGCAGCGTAGATTAACAGTTTTTTCGTTAAATTCCAGGCGAATTTACCGACCTCATCATCGGAGTTGACCAGTAACTTGAAGCCGTCCTTGAGTCCGGCATCCTTGACCTTCTTGAGAATATCAAACCTGGCTTTTTCCCGGGGACGATACTCCAGCGTGTCGTAATCAATGGCGAAAATTTCGGAGCCTGCCTCTCCCCGGACCTTTTTATAGAAGCCCTGTCTGGTCTTGTCTCCAAGCAGCTTCTTCTCGACCATCTTGTCCAGAAAATCAGGAAGCTGCATCTCCTCTATCTCCACGGGATCGGTGGATTTTTCGATGCAGGTCCTGGCCACATGGCAGAAGGTGTCGAGGCCGACCATATCCAAAGTCCGGAACGAGGCGCTCTTGGGATGGCCCATCGGCGGCCCGGTAATGGCGTCGACCTGCTCGATGGTCATCTTCTCCTGCTGCATCAGCTTGATTGTCTGCACCATGGCATAAGTTCCGATACGGTTGGCGATAAAGTTGGGCGTATCTTTGGCGAAGACGACGCCCTTGCCGAGAACCTTTTCGCAGAAGCGGTGCATATAGCTCATTACTTCGGGCAGTGTCTCGCGGCAGGGTATTAATTCAAGAAGTTTCATGTACCGGGGCGGGTTAAAGAAATGAGTGCCCAGGAAATACTTGCGGAACTCGGCCGAACACTCCGAAACCATCTCGTTGATGGAGAGGCCGGAGGTGTTGGAGCTGACGATCGTGCCCGGGCTCCAGTTGGCCTCTACGTTTTTAAAGACCTTTTTCTTAATCTCCATATTTTCTACGATGACTTCGATGATCCAGTCGCATTCCTTAAGCTTGGCCATATCGTCTTCAAAGTTGCCGGGAGTGATCAGTTCTACATTTGATTTGCGGTAGAGCGGGTTCAGCTTCTGCTTGAGCAGGCCATCCTTTCCCAGGTTGGCAAGGCGGTTACGCACTACCGGGCTCTGCAGGGTTAAGCCCTTTTTCTCTTCGTCCGGAGTAAGCTCGCGGGGAACGATGTCCAACAGGAGAACCGGGAGACCCACGTTGGCCAGGTGGGCGGCGATGGTGGCGCCCATAACTCCGGCACCAAGCACAGCGGCTCTTCTAATCTCTTTTACGGCCATCAAAATACCTCCTTTTTACTCTTACTCTTTCTCTCCTCACCAGGTTGGGGAAATTACTGCAACCCTCTTACCAGCAGGTCGTAGACGGGGCCGGCCAGGCTGCCGAGGTCATATGCCTTTTTGGACATGGCCCAGCAGGTGACCACTTCATCGATGGCGCCGAAAATTACCTTCCTGGCGGTGCGGATGTTCAGGTTGTGACGGTAAAGCCCCTCTTTCTGACCTTCCGCAATCACCTCCTCGATGACCTTGAAATAGTTAAGAAGCGGCTGTGAAATACCTTCGTTGATGGTTTGATCAATCTGGCGCAGTTCAATCTGGGTTACCTTGGCCTGCTCGGGACGGTTCCCCAGGGTGTTCAGGTGGTAGCTGACCACGGCAGCCAGCTTCTCGTTGCAATTCCGGCATTCTGCCAGCTGCTGCCGCAGTCCTTCAACGAATTGGGTCATCATCTCCTGGAACAGCGAGATGAGGATGTCCTCTTTTTTTTCAAAATAGATATAGACGGTGCCGTCGGCTACTCCCGCTTCCCGGGCAATATCGGATACACGGGTCCGGTGATAACCGTAACGGGCAAAAGTTTTAACCGCTGCTTCAAGGATGGCAAAATATTTTTCTCCCGTCCTTTTGGCCACAGCGACCTCCACTGAATTCAAGCCTGAATGAATGAATACTCATTCGCCTTTTTATTGTATATTTTCTAAGAATAAAAATCAAGCACTTTTTATGAATTTTATTAAGGTTTAAAGAAATTATTAAGTGGTAGTGGAATGGGAAGGGGCGCCGGCTTGAAGTTGAATTGGCTTGTCACTTCTATTTTAACTGTGGTAGAATAATAAAGCTTTCATGCCGGTCATAGGAGCGGCCATTATTTTTGAGTTTTACCGGTATAGCTTACTTTGTTTACGCGGTGCATATGATATCATTGTATAGGGGGAGCATAAATGCTGACCAGGTGGGAAAAAATAGAGCACAATAAAATCAAGCTTGAAATAGAGGTGGCTGCCCCGGAGGTTGACAAAGCGCTGGAGAGGGCTTACCGGAACGTGGTTAAAAAGATCAACCTCCCGGGGTTCCGCAAGGGCAAGGTGCCCCGCCACATCTTGGAAGCGCGCTTTGGGCCGGAGATTTTCCACGAGGATGCCCTGGAGATGTTAATTCCTCCTGCATATGACGAAGCCATTGCCGAAGTGGATGTAGAACCGATTGACCAACCCCGGTTTGATTTTAAGGCCATAGAAAAGGGCAAGCCTTTTCTATTTGAAGCCGTCGTGGAAGTGCTTCCGCAGGTTGAGCTGGGCGAGTATAAGGGAGTGGAAGTGGATCAGGAAAAATCGGAAGTGACCGAGGCCGATCTGGAGCGTTACCTTGAATCCCTGCGAGAGCAGCATGCCCGCCTCGTTCCCCTGGAAGATGAGGAGGAGGGTATTCAAGAGGGCGACCTGGCGGTCATTGATTTTCAGGGATTTATTGACGGAGAGCCCTTTCCCGACGGGGAAGCGGAGAACTATTCACTTGAGCTGGGCTCAAAGACCTTTATTCCCGGTTTTGAAGAGCAGCTTGTGGGGATGAAGATCAATGAAGAAAAAGAGATTGAAGTGACTTTTCCGGAAGACTACCGCAATGAAGAGCTGGCCGGGAAGAAAGCCCTCTTTAAGGTGAAATTGAAGCAGATTAAACGGAAGCAGCTTCCCGACCTGAACGACGATTTTGTCAAGGAGATCAGCGAGTTTGAAACCATGTCTGATTTTAAAGCCGATCTCCGGACGCGACTGGAAAAGGCATATGCGGAGAGGGCTAAAACTAAACTAGAAGAGGCGCTTATCGACAAGGTATCTGCATCTTCGCAGGTTGAGCTGCCGCAGGTTCTGGTAAATCGCCAAATCGACCTGATGCTAGGAGAGATGGATCAATATCTGCGCTACCAGGGCCTGACCCTGGAGAAATTTGCCGAGCTGTCCGGCAAGTCCATCGAGGAGATCCGTGAAGAAAAAAGGAGTGAGGCGGAGAAGAGAACGAAAGCCAACCTCGTGCTGGATGCGGTGGCCAAAAAAGAAGGAATTACCGTCGATGAAAGCGAAATAGATGCCAGGATTGCCGAGATGGCCGCAAATTATAATGACCAGCCCGATCGGATTAAAGAGATACTTGAGAAGCAGGGGCGGATCCCGCTGATGAAAGAGGAGATCCGCATCCGGAAAGCAATTGACCTGCTGGTTCAGGAAGGCAGGATCACCGAAATTGAAAAGGCAGAATAAAAAGGGGGCCTTTTTTAAATGAGTATACTTGTTCCCATGGTGGTGGAGCAGAGCAGCCGCGGCGAAAGAGCCTATGATATCTATTCGCGTCTGCTTAAGGACAGGATCATCTTTGTGGGCAGCCCTATTGACGATCATGTGGCCAATCTGATTGTTGCCCAGATGCTTTTTCTGGAATCTGAAGATCCGGATAAGGATATTAATCTCTATATCAACTCGCCCGGTGGAGCGGTTTATGCCGGCATGGCCATATACGATACGATGCAGTATATCAAGCCGGCTGTCTCTACCATCTGTGTAGGCCTGGCGGCGAGTTTCGGCGCCGTGCTGCTGGCAGCCGGGACCAAAGGGAAGAGGTTTGCCCTGCCGCATTCAAGGATCATGCTGCACCAGCCTATGGGTGGGGCTCAGGGCCAGGCGGTTGATATAGAAATTCATGCCAAGGAAATTTTAAAGGTGCGCGAGACGCTAAATGAAATCCTGGCCAGCCATACGGGACAGCCGGTGGAGCGCATCGCCCGCGATACGGATCGCGATTTCTTTATCTCTGCTGAAGAGGCCAAAGAATACGGACTGGTTGATGAAATCCTGGTTCACCGACCTTAAACTGGAGTGGGGTGAAACCATTTGTTCAAGTTTACCGATGAAAAAGGACAGCTGAAGTGTTCATTCTGCGGGAAAACCCAGGAGCAGGTCCGGAAGCTCGTGGCCGGCCCCGGTGTCTATATCTGCGACGAATGCATTGAGCTTTGCAACGAGATCATTGAAGAGGAGATCGGTGAAGAGGGCGATCTTAATTTAGAAGATCTGCCGAAACCGCAGGAGATCAAGCTGGCCCTGGATCAATATGTAATTGACCAGGAAGATGCCAAGAGGATTCTTTCAGTGGCCGTTTACAACCACTACAAGCGGATCAACGCCGCCCAGAAGATTGAAGACGTGGAGCTGCAGAAGAGCAATATCGTGCTTATCGGCCCTACGGGCACAGGAAAGACACTTTTGGCGCAGACCCTGGCCCGGATTCTAAACGTTCCTTTTGCCATTGCCGACGCCACCTCGCTCACTGAAGCCGGTTATGTGGGCGAGGATGTGGAAAATATTCTCCTCAAGCTGATCCAGGCTGCCGATTACGATATTGAGAAGGCAGAAAAGGGGATTGTCTATATTGATGAGATCGACAAGATTGCCCGCAAGACCGACAACCCCTCCATTACCCGCGATGTTTCCGGCGAGGGGGTCCAGCAGGCGCTGCTGAAAATCCTCGAGGGGACCGTGGCCAGCGTGCCCCCGCAGGGCGGGCGCAAGCATCCGCACCAGGAATTTATGCAGATTGATACCACCGACATCCTCTTCATTTGCGGCGGGGCTTTCGACGGGCTGGAGAAGATCATTCAGAACCGTATCGGAAGTAAGGGGATCGGCTTCGGCGCAGATTTGCAGAGCATTGATCATAATAACATCGGCGCGGTATTGCGGCAGATCCTGCCCCAGGACCTGCTTAAATACGGGCTCATCCCTGAATTTGTCGGCCGCATACCGGTCATTGCCACCCTCGATTCCCTGGATAAGAATGCGCTCATCCGTATTCTGACCGAACCTCGCAACGCCCTGGTAAAACAGTACCAGAAGATGTTTGAGCTCGATGATGTTCTGCTGGAATTCAAAGAGGGTTCGCTGCAGGCGGTTGCCGAAGAGGCGATCAAGCGCAATACCGGGGCCAGGGGGCTGCGGGCGATCATGGAAGAAATTCTGCTGGATGTGATGTTCGAGCTGCCCTCGCGCGATGATGTCAGCCAATGCGTGATCACCCGAGAAGTTGTGCTGAAGAGAGAAAAACCTATCCTGGTGACCCAGGATAAGCGGAAGAAAAAAGAGGTTACCGCTTAAATAAATAGAGTTCAGGTCAATTCGTCAATTTGGGGCTGCTTCAAAAAGGCAGCCCTTTTTACCTACTTTAGCTAGTTCAGCTACTTCGATGCCATCCCGGAATCCCTTTCACTCCTTACGCCATTCTTTATGTTATCCTGAGCGCAGCGAAGGATCTTCAAACTGCGTTGGCGCAGCAACGAGGTGAACTTATGATTCGACATTAATAACCAGGCTGGGTTGCGTGTGAGAAACCTGCCTGCGAAAAGTGGGACAAAAAGGTACGTCCCTAGTGTCCCACTAGTGTTTCCACCTCCCAGCTTTCATATTTTACTTCTCAATATTTGGATAGATCTTTTGCCGAAGGGGGATAATATCGGCTGAAAAGAGGGTGATCTTTTTGGGCAATTTTGCAGGGATCATCGGGCTGGTGCAAATATTTTTTGCCATTGTCATCGGGCTCTACTTTTTTAACCTGCTTCGCAATCAGCAGACAACCCGCGTAGCCGTGGACAAAGAGTCTCGCAAAGAGATGGATCAACTGGAACGGCTGCGACGCATCTCCCTGACTGAACCGCTCTCTGAGAAAACGCGCCCCAAAAGCTTTGAAGAGATCATCGGCCAGGAAGACGGGTTGAAAGCTCTGCGCGCCGCCCTCTGCGGGCCCAATCCGCAGCACGTTATTCTCTACGGCCCTCCGGGCATCGGAAAAACTGCCGCGGCGCGGCTCGTGCTTGATGAAGCCAAGAAGAATCCGCTCAGTCCCTTTGGCCAGGAGGCAAAGTTTACCGAGCTTGATGCCACCACGGCCCGTTTCGACGAGCGCGGCATCGCCGATCCCCTCATCGGCACGGTCCACGACCCCATTTACCAGGGCGCCGGCCCGCTAGGCATGGCCGGCATCCCCCAGCCGAAACCGGGCGCCGTGACCAAGGCGCATGGCGGGGTTCTCTTTATTGACGAGATCGGCGAGCTGCATCCCATCCAGATCAACAAGCTGCTCAAGGTGCTTGAAGACCGGAAGGTATTTTTGGAAAGCTCTTATTACAATTCAGAAGACAGCAATATCCCGCGGCATATCCATGAAATCTTTCAGCACGGTCTTCCGGCTGATTTTCGTCTTATCGGGGCCACCACCCGGATGCCCCATGAGCTGCCTCCGGCAATCCGGTCCCGCTGCTTGGAGATATTTTTTCGCGGCCTCTCTCCGCAGGAGATTCGCATTATCGCAGAAAACGCGGCCCGGCGCATCTCCTTTACTATCGCCGGAGAGGCCCTGGATGTGGTGACTCGTTTTGCCACCAACGGCCGTGAGGCTGTTAACATAATCCAGATGGCGGCTGGAATTGCCATGGGCGAGAAGCGCACCGTTCTGGAGGCGGAAGATATCGAATGGGTGGTCAACAGCACCCAGCTTCCCCCGCGTCCGGAAAGGAAGCCGCCCCCGGATTCCCAGGTAGGCTATGCCAACGGCCTGGCCGTTTATGGCCCCAACATGGGGACCCTGATAGAAGTGGAAGCGACGGCGATGCCGGTAAAGCAGGGCCAGGGCAAGGTCACCATCACCGGCATTGTGGAAGAAGAGGAGATGGGCGGCGGCGGCCATACCGTCCGCCGCAAGGGAACAGCCAAGGGAGCCGCCGAGATCGTGATTACAGTGTTAAGCCGCTACATGGGACTGAACCTGCGCGACTACGACATTCACCTGAACTTTCCCGGCGGCACGCCTGTAGACGGACCCTCGGCCGGGGTGAGCATGGCTACGGCAATATACTCGTCTCTAACCGGTCAACATGTGGACCCGCTTACGGCGATGACGGGGGAGATATCGGTGCGCGGCCTGGTTCGTCCGGTGGGCGGCATCCCGGCCAAGATCGAAGCGGCCGTTGATGCGGGGATTAAAAAAATATTAATTCCCCAATTTAATTGGCAGGACAGCTTCAGGCGTCACATCCCCGTAAAAATTATCCCGGTAAGCCGCATTGAAGATGTTTTTCGCGAAGCACTGCTAAAAAAGGAGCCCGTGGCCGTACTGCCTTCTCGTTAATGTGTTGAAGCCGCTGTCAACAGATCCCAATCTCCTGATAAAAAAGGAAAAGCAGAATCGGGAAGCGAATATGGTGGTACAAAGGCTTCTCGTTTTCTTTTGATCTTACAGGAGGTGACAGAACGATGCGTAAAGGAAAGGAACTTTTACCGCTGCTGCCGCTGCGTGGAGTCCTGATTTTTCCAAACATGGTCCTGCACCTCGACGTCGGGCGAGAGCGCTCGGTTAAAGCTCTTGACGAGGCCATGGTCGGAGATAACCGGATCTTGCTGGTAGCCCAGAAAGATGCCAAGGTGGATGAACCGGCGGAAACGGACCTCTATGCTGTTGGAACCGTTGCCTTAATCAAGCAGATGATCAAGCTGCCCGGGGGGATGATCCGCGTTCTGGTGGAAGGATTGTCCCGTGCCGCGATTATCCGCTACCTGCATATAGAGCCCTTTTTTAAGGTAGAGGCGGAACTGATTGAGGAAGAAGCCGGCAAAACCGCGGAGGTTGAAGCGCTCCGCCGCAGCCTGCTTTACCAGTTTGAACATTTTATCAAGGCCAGCCGGAAAATACCCCCGGAAACGCTGGCTACCGTCTCCGGCATAGAAGATCCCGGACGACTTGCCGATGTCATTACTTCACACCTCAACCTGAAGATCCGGCAGAAGCAGGAGCTCCTCGAGGCGGTTTCGGCTAAGGAGAGGCTGGAGAAGCTAAGCGAACTGCTCAACCGCGAAATGGAGATCGTGGAGCTTGAGCGCCGCATAAACTTGCGCGTGCGCAAGCAGATGGAGAAGACCCAGAAAGAATACTACCTGCGCGAGCAGATGAAGGCAATCCAGAAGGAGCTGGGTGAAAAAGACGAGCGCACTGCCGAAGCCGATGAGTACCGGGAAAAGATCGAGAAGGCGGAGCTGCCGCCCGAAGTTGAAGAGAAGGCGCTGGAAGAGGTGGATCGCCTGGAGAAGATGCCTCCGGCCGCCGCCGAGGGTATCGTCATCCGCACCTACCTGGACTGGCTGCTTGAACTGCCCTGGTCGAAAGTGACCGAGGACCGCCTGGACCTGGATCGCGCCGCGGAGATCCTCGACGAAGACCACTACGGCCTGGACAAGGTCAAGGAGCGGATCATTGAATACCTGGCCGTGCGCCGGCTGGCCGAGAAATTGAAAGGCCCTATCCTCTGCCTTATCGGCCCGCCGGGCGTGGGGAAAACATCGCTGGCCAGGTCCATTGCCCGGGCCCTGGAGCGCAATTTCGTGCGCATCTCACTGGGCGGGGTGCGCGATGAGGCCGAGATCCGCGGCCACCGGCGCACCTATGTAGGGGCGCTGCCGGGGAGGATCATCCAGGGCATGCGCCAGGCAAAGTCGAAGAATCCGGTTTTCTTAATGGACGAAGTTGACAAGATGTCCACCGATTTCAGGGGCGACCCTTCGTCGGCGCTGCTGGAGGTGCTCGATCCCGAGCAGAACCATGCCTTCAGCGATCATTATATCGAACTGCCTTTTGACCTTTCGCAAGTTATGTTTATCACTACCGCCAATTCGCCGCACAATATTCCGCAGCCGCTTCTCGACCGGATGGAGGCGATCTACCTTCCCGGTTATACCGAAGAAGACAAGGTGGAAATTGCCAGGCGGCATCTTATCCCGAAGCAGATATCGGAACACGGCCTCACTGCAGATAACCTGACGCTGTCCGAGGGGGCGGTGCGCGCCATCATCCGTTCATACACCCGGGAGGCGGGGGTGCGAAACCTTGAGCGCAGCCTGGCGGCAATCTGCCGCAAAGTAGCCCGCGAAGTGGTTAAAGACCGCAATACAAGGGTCAGCCTTTCCCGGAAGGGCCTGCAGAAATACCTGGGGATACCCCGTTTCCGCTACGGCACGGGCGAGAAGGAGAACGAGGTCGGGGTGGCCACGGGGCTGGCCTGGACGGAGGTCGGCGGAGACCTGCTCTCCATAGAGGTAACCCCGTTGAAGGGCAAAGGAAAAGTGATCCTTACCGGAAAACTCGGCGAGGTGATGCAGGAGTCGGCGCAGGCTGCTTTAAGCTATGTTCGCTCCCGGGCGGAGGAGCTCGGCCTGGACGAAGATTTTTACGAGGAGACGGATATCCATATCCATGTGCCTGAAGGGGCCATTCCCAAGGACGGTCCCTCAGCCGGGATTGCCATGGCCACAGCGCTGGTCTCGGCCCTGACCAGGATCCCCGTGCGGCGCGATGTTACCCTTACCGGTGAGATTACCCTCCGGGGGCGCGTTCTTCCTGTGGGCGGGATTAAGGAGAAGATGCTGGCCGCCCACCGCGCCGGAATCAGGTATATGCTGATGCCCGTAGAAAACCGCAAAGATTTAAGCGATATTCCGGCAAACGTGCGGCGCAGGGTTGAAGTGAAGCTGGTTGAGCACATGGATGAAGTCCTGGATTTGGCCTTGCTGGAAAAACCCCGCAAAAAGAAGCGGCTCTTCCAAAGTGCGGCGGAGTCTGAAAAGCCCCTTGCTCCTGTCTGTACGGATGAGCCGGAACTGCAGCGCCGGGATGACCCAGCGCTCAGGCATTAGCGCCGCTGATCCGGGGCAGCGGCCTGAAAGAGCGATGACCATGATTATTAAAAAGGCCGGTTTGGAGACGGTTGCGTACAGGGATCAGGACATGCCCCTTGACGGGCTGCCCGAGATCGCTTTCCTCGGCCGTTCCAACGTGGGCAAGTCATCGCTGATTAATTGCCTGCTGGGGCGGAAGAAACTTGCCTTTACCAGTTCCACGCCCGGGAAAACGAGGGCCCTCTATTTCTACCGGGTCAATGATGCCTTCTACTTTGTCGATCTCCCCGGCTACGGCTACGCCAGGGTGAGCAAGGAAGAGCAGCGGGCCTGGGCCGCCCTGATAGAAGGATACCTTGAGCATCGCGAGCCTCTCTGCGGTGCCGTGCATATCGTCGACTGCCGCCACCGGCCCACTGCAGACGACCGGCTCATGGCCGGATGGCTTCGTTATCACCGCCTTACCACAATCACCGTGGCCTCCAAGTCGGACAAGCTCTCGCGAGGCGCCCTGGCGAGACGGCTGCCGGAGATAAAGAAAGAACTCGAGCTGGGAGCGGCAGAACAGCTGCTGCCCTTTTCAGCCCGCACCGGCGAGGGGAAGGAGCGCCTCTGGGGCGCCCTTAAAGATTTACTAAAACAGGCCGATATGGCGAAGGGTAGGTGATTGTGCCCGTGGCCCCGCGGCCAAAAAAGAAGCTTGCAGAGATAGCTGCCGGTATTGATGTGGGATCCCTTTCCGCTGAAGCGGTGCTGCTGGGAGGCGGCGGTGTGATCGCTTATGCCATTATCTCCACGGGGGTTGACAGCAGGGGGGCCGCCGAAAAGGCTTTATCTACTGCCCTGCAATCTGCCGGCCTGGAGTTTGCCGACCTGGCCGTGATCGTGGCTACCGGATACGGCCGCATTAGCGTGCCCTTTGCCCATAAGCGGATTACCGAGATCAGCTGTCACGGGCGCGGCGCTTTTTACATTAATCCCGCAGCGCGCACGGTGATCGATATCGGGGGCCAGGACAGCAAAGTGATCCGGCTGGATGATGAGGGCAGGGTGCTTGATTTTGCCATGAATGACAAGTGCGCTGCCGGGACGGGGCGCTTTCTCGAGGTGATGGCCGCCGCCCTCGAGGTGAAGCTGGATCAGCTGGCCTCCTTAAGCGCGCAGGCTTCCCGGGGGACTCCCATAAGCAGTACCTGCACGGTATTTGCCGAGTCCGAAGTGGTCTCCCTGCTTGCCGCCGGGGAGCCGCGCGCCGAGATCGCCCGGGGGCTGCACGAGTCTGTCGCCGCCCGCACCTCCAGCCTGGTTTACCGGGTGGGGCTGGTGGAGGAGGTCATCATGACCGGCGGCGTGGCCAAGAACGGCGCCGTGGTTAAGGCGCTGGAAGAGAAGCTGCAGGTGAAAATTGCCGTTCCCCCCGAGCCGCAGATAACCGGCGCCCTCGGCGCCGCGCTGCTGGCGCAGGACGAACTGGCAAAAACCGAAGGTTTTTGCCATCCTGAGCGAAGCGAAGGATCTTAAAATTTTCCCTTTCTCAAGGGGGCTGGGGGATTTATATGTTTTTAACTGTTTACGGCATTATGAATCGAATAACTCTCACCTCCAGCTTCTTACCTCCCACCTCTCAATTGGGTAGGGGCGGGCTTCCATGCCCGCCCGCCGGTTTCCATCCCCGCCCGATAGACTGCCTATTTGCCCGGAGGGGAAGATGGCAGCAGCCCCGCCGCAGAAATGCTTCTTTTGACTCTTACGCCTGCTGTGGCGGCAAAGGCGATCTTGGCCAGATCCGCCGGCAGAAAGGGAAGAACCCCTGCAATTACGGCCTCTGCGGCGCTGTAGCCCATGAGCAGGGCCAGCTGCACTGTGCCCATCAGGTAAGTGCAGCCGAGGCAGCAGAGCATGGCCGCAGCGGTGCGGAGGATGCCGGGCGTGTAATGCTTTTCCAATAGCTTGCCGCAGATAAAGACACCAGGAAGGAAACCCAGGAGATAACCGCCGCTGGGGCCAAAGAGAACGCCCGGGCCTCCCTGGCCATACGAAAAGACGGGGGCACCGGCGGCACCCAGCATAAGGTAAGCCAGTAAAGCGATAAAACTGTTTTTGCCGCCAAGCAGCAGCCCGGCCAGGAATACAGCAATTAACTGTCCTGTAAGCGGCACCGGGCTGAAGGGGAGGGGAATGCTGATCTGGGCCAGAACGGCGATGAGTGCGGTAAAAAGAGCGATCCGGCTTAATTCACGCAGTGACATGTAAACCTCCTAGTAGACAATCTCCCCGCAGAGAATGCGGCGGCGCCGGCCCCGGTTATCTTCAATCAAGAGGGCGCCTTCCGCATCGAGGTCCACCGCTTTTCCCTCCACAATTTCGCCCTGCCCGGCTCCGGCAAGCTTAACCTCACTTCCCAGCGTGGCGCTGAACTCTTTCCAGAGGGGTTGAAAGGGAGCAAAACCTTCTTTGAAAAAGAGCTCCAGGCTGCGGCGCAAATCTTTTAAAAGGTCGAGAAAAAGAGCGGTGCGCTCAAAAGCAATCCCGCTTTCAAGATATAGAGAGGTGGCGCTTCCGCGCAGCTCTGCCGGGAAGTCTTCCGCCCGGTGATTGATATTCAAGCCTATGCCCAGCACGATATAGAGCAGCGCCTGCCCACCCGTTCTGCCTTCGGTAAGGATTCCCCCCATCTTTTTACCGCCGATGAGCAGGTCATTGGGCCACTTTACCGAGACTTGCACGCCGGTGCATTCGCGCAGCTTCCGGGCGGCAGATGCCGCGGCGGCCAGGGTTAGCGGCGCCGCCGCAGCCGGATCGGCTTCCGGCGGACGCAGCAGTATGGAAAAATAGATCCCCTTACCGGGAGGTGAATGCCACGAACGGCCCCTCCGCCCGCGCCCTGCGCTCTGGGCATCGGCAAGGACCACCGTGCCTCCGGGAGCGCCTGCTTCCGCCAGGCGGCGCGCTTCCGTATTGGTCGAACCGAGGTGCGGGTAATAGCGTATGCCACTGGCATCAAGCATCTGCGTATTGAAAGAACCGCGGCGGACCATAGCTTATATGCTGTCTCCCAACAGGTAATTATATACAATCATAAACACCGGAATTCTCCTTGTCAAACCGGCAAGGTTCTATCCCGTGGGAATTGGCAAAAAAAAGTGGCACAGCCGGTTGCTGTGCCGGTACGAGATATATTTAAAAGAGGGGGTCAACTTGCTTTTATTATAAAGGCGGAATATTACAGGAATGTTACAAAGACATATTATTTTTATTACAAAAATGGCTTTTTTCGATAAAAACCGTGAACGATTCCAATAGCGGGTAATAACTGCAGCTTGTTCCACCGCGGGACGGCAGATTTAACAAAGTTGGACGATGGCGATGGCAGGAATCCTTTCTCACTGGAAGCAACACGGGATTTCCCTGTTTAAACGGAAATATGTACGGGGTAACAGCTACTTTGCACGACCAGGATTATAAATTGCCCTCCGAGGTTAACTCAATCCTTAGGGCTGCAATGGCCAGTATATCTCGTTGCTCCAGCCGCGGGGGATGCAAAATGGGGAGCTTTCTCCGTAACGGTGGCATATCTCCGGTTGACTTTAAGAGTGGAAAAGAATAATATATTTTTCAACAGCCAGGTATAAGAGGTGAGGGTGTGACTAGGGAGATTCTACCCCCGGCTTATGATCCGGACGATGTTGAAGAGCGCTGTTACCGTTTTTGGCTCGAGGGAGACTATTTCCGGGCGGGCAAAGATAAAAAGAAACCTGCTTTTACCATCGTAATTCCACCGCCCAATATTACCGGCTCCCTGCATATGGGGCATGCTCTTGATATCACCATTCAGGATGTGCTGACCCGCTGGCGCCGGATGCAGGGCTGCGACGCTCTCTGGCTGCCGGGAACGGACCATGCCGGGATTGCCACGCAGATCCGGGTGGAAGAGGAACTTGCAGACGAGGGGCTGACCCGCCATGCTCTCGGGCGGGAACGCTTCCTGGAGAAGGTCTGGGAGTGGAAAGAAAGATACCACGATCATATCATAAAGCAGCTTTACGCACTGGGGGCTTCCTGCGACTGGTCGCGGGAGCGCTTTACCATGGATGAAGGCTGCTCCAGGGCAGTGCGGAAGGTTTTTGTCGAACTCTACCGGGCCGGCCTTATCTACCGGGGAGACTACATGATCAACTGGTGTCCCCGGTGCCATACCGCCCTTTCGGATATTGAAGTGGAGCATGAAGAAAAGGATGCCACCCTCACGCATATCCGCTATCCTGTTGCCGGCGGAGAGGGTTATATTACCGTGGCCACAACGCGTCCCGAGTCGATGCTCGGCGACACCGCGGTGGCGGTCCATCCCGGGGATGAAAGATACCGCCACCTGGTGGGCCGCAGCGTCATCCTCCCCCTGCTCAACCGGGAAATCCCCGTTGTCGCCGATGAATATGTGGATCCCGCTTTTGGCACCGGGGCGGTGAAAGTAACGCCGGCTCATGATCCCAACGACTTTGAGATCGGTCAGCGCCATGATCTTGAAATTATCACCGTAATCGGTGAAGACGGCAAGATGACCGCAGCCGCGGGCCCCTACGCCGGGCTGGACCGGGAAAGCTGCCGGCAAAAGGTGGTCGCCGATCTGCAGGCGCAGGGCCTGGTGGATAAAATCGAGGATTACAGCCACGCCGTGGGCCACTGCCACCGCTGCCACTCGGTCGTAGAGCCGCTGATCTCGCGGCAGTGGTTCGTGAAGATGAAGCCGCTGGCCGGTCCGGCCCTGGAGGCTGTGCGCAGCGGGAAGACTGTTTTCGTGCCGCCGCGCTTTACCCGGACCTACGAGAACTGGGTGGAAAATATTCGCGACTGGTGCATCTCGCGCCAGCTCTGGTGGGGGCACCGCATCCCCGCCTGGTACTGTTCCTGCGGCGAGATCATTGTTGATTATGAAGATCCGGCTTCCTGTCCCGCCTGCGGCGGAGAGGAGCTGGAGCAGGATCCCGATGTCCTCGATACCTGGTTCAGCTCTGCCCTCTGGCCTTTCTCTACCATGGGCTGGCCCGACCACACCCCCGACCTGGAGCGCTATTTTCCCACCGATGTGCTCGTAACAGGCTATGATATTATCTTTTTCTGGGTGGCGCGGATGCTTTTCATGTCGCTCCGGTTTATGCGGGAGGTTCCTTTCAAAACGGTTTATATCCACGGGCTGGTGCGCGATGCCCTGGGGCGGAAGATGAGTAAATCTCTCGGAAACGGGATTGATCCCCTCGAAGTGATCGCCCAATACGGCGCCGACACCCTTCGCTTTACCCTGGTTACGGGGCAGGCGCCCGGCAATGACCAGCGCTTCCGCCAGGAAAATGTGGAGGCGGGGCGCAACTTTGCCAACAAGGTCTGGAACGCCTCCCGCTTTGTCTTGATGAACCTGGACGGCGGATCCGGCCAGGAGCCCGATTACATTCCCTTTGTTCCCGGCTCATCGACAGAGAACCTGACGAGCGAGGACCGCTGGATATTGCACCGCTACAATGAAGCCGTGGGCCGGGTTACCGCTTTGCTTGAGGAATATGAGCTGGGTGAGGCCGCCCGCCAGGTTTATGAATTTCTCTGGAGCGACTATTGCGACTGGTATGTGGAGTTGAGCAAGCATTATCTTTACGGTGAATGTGAGACGGAGGCCTCCCGTGAATCCCGCCGCCGCACCCGGGGCGTCCTGCTTTACGTTCTCGACGGAGTGCTGCGCCTGCTGCACCCCTTCATGCCTTTTATATCCGAAGAGATCTGGCAGCATCTGCCGCAGCGCCAATCGGCCCTTGTCATCGCGGCCTGGCCGCGCCAGGATTCCCGCCTGGATTTTCCCGGCGAAGCGGAGGCCCTCTCCCTGGTTCAGGAGGCAATCCGGGCGGTGCGCAACCTGCGCAGCCAGGTGCAGCTGCCCCCCAGGCAGGCGGCGCCGGTAATTCTAAAGCCCTCGCCGGAGGCGGCCGCCACGCTGGAAAAAGAGCGGCATCAACTGAGCAGGCTGTCATTTGCCGAACCGCTGACCATTGACCCCGCTGCTGAAAAGCCGCGCCAGGCGCTGGCGGCCATTGTTGGCGATGAGCTTGAAGTTTACCTGCCCCTGGCCGGGCTGATCGACATCGAGGCCGAGATTGGCCGCCTTAAAAAAGAGCTGAAGCAGGTTGAAAAGGAACTGCGGCGGGCTGAAGGCAAGCTGCAGAGCCCGGGGTTTTTAAAGAAAGCTCCGCCGGAAGTAGTGGCCAAGGAGAAGGCACGCGTTGAAGAAGGCTCGATCAAGAAAGAAAAATTAGAGGAGAGGCTCCGGGAGCTCCAGTAACGATGAACCAGAACACGGAAGAGGCGGCTTACCGCCGCGCCCTTGATTGGATTCACAGCATTGGCCGTTTCGGGATCAAGCCCGGCTTGCAGCGAATTGAAGCGCTGCTCTCTCTCCTGGGCAATCCCCACCGGCAGCTGCAATATGTTCATATCGGCGGGACCAACGGCAAAGGCTCCGTTGCGGCGATGATTGCATCGGTGCTCCAGGCTTCAGGCTACCGGGCTGCTCTCTTTACCTCGCCATATATTCTCTCTTTCACCAACCGGATGAGCATAAACGGCCGCGATATCGACAGCTCCGAGTTGGTCCGCCTGGTGGAGCAGCTTCGCCCCCTGGTGGAAAAGATCGGTGAAGATGAACAGCTGGGCCCGATGACCGAATTTGAGGTGGTCACGGCGCTGGCTTTTGTCTACTTTGCCCGCAAGCGGCCCGATGCCGTGGTGCTTGAAGTGGGACTTGGCGGCCGCCTTGACGCCACCAACGTGGTTACGCCCCTGGTGAGCATTATTACCAATGTCAGCCTCGATCATACCCAGATCCTGGGAGAGACGGTTCAGGCTGTGGCCCGGGAAAAAGCCGGTATCATCAAGCCGGGTATACCCGTGGTAACAGGGGCGTCAGATCCGGAGGCGCGGCAGGTGATCGCAGAGACCTGCCGGGACCGCCGGGCGCCCCTCTTTTATGCGCTTCCCTCCGGTGAAAGCGCTCCCCCCGGAATGAAAAGCGCTTTTGCTGCCCGCCGGGAGATCATTCCGGAAGGACAGCTGCTGGACTATGACGGTTTTGCCTGGTCCTACTGCGATCTGCATATTCCCCTGCGCGGGCGCTACCAGGTGGCGAATACCGCCGTGGCGCTGGCCGCTCTGGAGCAGCTGGCTGCCAGTGGTTTCTCTTTCTCTGAAGAGGATCTCCGCCGCGGGCTGGCTGAGACAATTTGGCCGGCGCGCCTGGAGCTGCTGGGCCGGAAGCCGCTGCTGATCATGGACGGCGCGCACAACCCGGCGGCAATGCGCGAGCTGGCCCTTTCGCTGCCCGAGTATTTCCATTACCGCCGTTTGATCCTCGTCTTGGGCGTGATGGCGGATAAAGATATCTCAATGGTAGACTATATCCTGCCCCTTGCGGAAGCGGTAATCCTCACCAGGCCCGATCTTCCCCGGGCTGCCGAACCGGAAACGCTTGCCGCCTTCCTGAAAAATCGCTTCCCGCGAAAGGTGATGGTGGAGCCAAAAGTAGATCAAGCCCTGGCTGCGGCGCTGGCCCTTGCCGGCGCCGATGACGCCGTCCTGGTGACCGGCTCTTTTTACACCGTCAGTGAAGCGCGAGCCTACTGGCAAAACCTATAAAACCGGGTTTTATGTGTAGGGGCGGGCTTTCATGCCCGCCCCGCCTGATTTGTAGGAACCGGGCATGCCATACAGGAAAACCAGAAGCCAGAAGAGAGAAGCAAGAAATAGCAGGATGGCAGTCAGGCAATGGTGAATAGCTTTCTCATGGAGAGAATATATTTCGACATGAATAAATAATTTATAAGGAGACACGACCATAAGATACCGGGAGCTTCTTAAAACGGGTGAACTGGCCCGCCGCGCTTCTCTCCTCAGCAATATGCTCGAGCCCTGCAAGCTATGCCCCAGGGAATGCGGCGCCTCCAGGATTTCCGGTGAACGAGGTGAATGCGGCGCCGGTAAAGATGCCGAAATTTCAAGTTTTAGCCCGCACTTTGGAGAAGAAGCCCCTCTCGTCGGCCGGGGAGGCTCTGGGACCATATTTTTTGCTTTCTGCAGCCTGCGCTGCGTTTTCTGCCAGAACTATGAAATCAGCAGGGGGAAGCTGAAATACGCCGTCACCACTGCGGAGCTGGCGGGGATCATGCTTGAACTGCAAGCAAGAGGGTGTGAGAACATCAACCTCGTTACCCCCACCCATTACCTGCCGCAGATCGTGGAAGCCCTGTCAGCGGCTGCCGGAGAAGGCTTGCGGCTGCCCCTGGTCTACAATTGCAGCGGCTACGAAAGGGTTGAAGCTCTCCGCCTGCTCGAAGGCATTGTCGATATTTACATGCCGGACTTCAAGTATGCCGATGAAACAATAGCCCGGAAGTACTCCCGCATATCCGATTATCCCCGTATTGCCCGGGAAGCGCTCAAGGAAATGCACCGCCAGGTGGGGGACCTGGCGCTGGATAAGAGGGGGGTAGCCTTTAAAGGGCTGCTTATTCGCCACCTGGTTATGCCCGGAAATGCGGCCGGTACCGCGGAGTTAATGAAATTTATCGCCCGCGAAATCTCTCCCCGCTCCTGGATCAACATCATGGACCAGTATTATCCTGCATACATGGCTTACCGCTACCCTGAAATCAACCGGAGAATCACGCCCGGGGAATATACGGCCGCGATTGCTGCCGCCAGGGAAAGCAGCAGAGAATTTAATCTGTTATAATACTGGGGTAAGGGTCTTTTTACAATTGGGGCAGGAAAAACATTGGTTTTAACGAAGGTTATTTTGTTGTCCAAAATGATGCATCTTTTATCATTTTCAGTTTAATTCGCACATCAAAGGGGTGAGCATGTCAATTATGGGTGCGGCAAACTTTAGAGGAGGCGTTCACCCGGAATACCGCAAGGAGCTAACCGCTTCTTTGGCTATCACTGCCGCGTCAATTCCACAAAAAGTGGTCATTCCGCTGCATCAGCATACCGGCGCCCCCTGTGAACCGCTGGTGAAGGTGGGCGATCCGGTCAAGACAGGTCAGAAGATCGGCGACAGCGAGGCCTTCGTCTCTGCGCCGGTGCATGCCTCTATTTCGGGTACTGTCACGGCCATCGAGCCCTGCAACCATCCTCTCGGCCGGAAGGTAACCGCGATTATTATTGAAAGCGACGGCCGTGACGAATGGTGCAGCGAACTTGAACCTGTAGAAAAGGTGGATGATCTTTCGCCGGAAGAGATCCGGGCGCTTATCCGCAGCGCCGGTATTGTTGGATTGGGCGGGGCTGCCTTTCCGGCGCATGTAAAGCTCTCTCCGCCGGAAGGGAAGGCCATTGACACGGTAATAATCAACGGCGCCGAGTGTGAACCCTATCTGACAGCCGACCACCGCCTTATGCTGGAAAAGCCCGACGAGATCGTCTTCGGCCTCGAGCTGATCATGAAGGCGCTGGGAGCGGGGAGGGGAATTATCGGAATTGAGGACAACAAGCCCGATGCCCTCAGGGTGATGCGCCAGGCGGTTGAAGGCAAGTCCGATATGAGCGTCGTGGCGCTGAAAACGAAGTATCCCCAGGGCGCTGAGAAAATGCTGATCCAGGTCACGACCCGGCGCGTGGTCCCATCCGGCGGGCTGCCCCTGGATGTGGGCGTGGTCAACCATAATGTCGGCAGCGCCGTGGCCATAACCGAGGCTCTGAAGAAAGGTAAGCCGTTAATCGAGCGCGTGGTGACCGTCACCGGTGAAGGGGTCAGGCGGCCGGCCAACCTGCTGGTCCGGTTGGGCACGCTGGTAAGCGAGCTGATCGATTATTGCGGCGGCCTGAAAGAGGAGACCTGCAAGGTGATTACAGGCGGGCCGATGATGGGCCTGGCTCAACCTACGACTGACCTGCCCGTGATCAAGGGCACATCGGGTATTGTGGCGCTGACCTCCGAAGACGCGGCATTCTATGAAAACGGCAGCTGTATCCGCTGTGCCGCTTGCGTCCGGACCTGTCCGATTAACCTGGTGCCTACTTTCATCGCCCAGGCGGCCGAGCACGGACTTTATGACCGGGCCGAAAAGCTGCATGCCGCCGATTGTATAGAATGCGGCTGCTGCTCTTACATCTGCCCGGCCCGCATTCCCCTGACGCAGTGGATTAGAATAGCCAAGGCGGAAGTGCTCGCCAGGCGCAAGGGTTAGCTGTGCTATTGAAACAGGAGTGATTAAAATGAACGGTAAACTGGTAATATCGTCATCGCCTCACATCCGCACGATTCAATCAGTGCAAAGTATCATGCTCGATGTCCTCATCGCCCTTGGCCCTGTCGTGCTCGTGGCCGTATTTTTATTTGGCAGCAGGGCATTGATAACCATGGGTGTGGCCATGGGCGCCGCCATGTTGACCGAAGCCCTCTGGCTGCGCCGCTGGAACATTTTTGGCGACGGCAGCGCTGCGGTGACCGGTTTGCTGCTGGCCATGACCCTGCCGGCAAACGTTCCCTGGTGGATCCCCGCCATCGGAGCGGTCACGGCAATAATTATTGGAAAGCAGGTCTACGGCGGTATTGGGCAAAACATCTTCAATCCGGCGCTGGTCGGCCGGGCCATTCTGGTGGCCTCATGGGGCTCCCGGCTGGCTGGTCCCATATGGCCGGTTCCGAAGCCCTTCCATTTCTTTGCCGACATCTCCGCGGTTACCGCGGCGACCCCCCTCTCGGGTGATGCCGAAGCCCTGAAGGTATCGCTGAGCCAGCTTTTTATAGGCAATATGCCCGGCTGCCTGGGTGAAACCTCCGCCGTAGCCCTTATTTTCGGGGCCTTTTGGCTGGCCTACAAAGGCCATATTGACTGGCGCATCCCGGGCGGTTTTTTGGGCATCGTCTGGATTATGGGCGCTCTTTTCGGCGGCGGATTTTATATTAACCCTGTTATGACCGGATTCTTTCATGTTCTCGCGGGGGGTGTTCTCCTGGGGGCGCTGTTCATGGCTACCGACATGGTTACCTCCCCCGTTACACCCAATGCCAAGCTGATTTTCGGGATGGGCTGCGGCCTGATTACCATGCTTATCCGCCTCTTTGGCGCCTATCCTGAAGGGGTTACCTTTGCCATATTGACCATGAACGCTCTAACCCCGTTGATCGATAAATTTACCATTCCCAGAAAATTCGGGGAGGTGAAACGGTTTGCCAGACTTTAAACGCCTCCTTATAATCGTCTTAACCCTGGTGGTTGTTACGGCTGTGGCCGCGGGGCTTCTTGCGGTAGCGAACATGCTTACTGCGCCGGCTATTACCCGGCAGCAGGAAGAAGAGTACCGCGCTGCCCTTAAAGAATATTTTCCCCAGGTTGCTGATTTCAAGACGGAAACCCTTGAAGAGGATGCTTTCGATCTGGTTTACGACGCCGCGGGAGAGCTTCTCGGCGTGATGGTGACAACTGCGGTGCAAGGCTACGACGGCCCCATAAGCTACAACCTGGCCGTGGATAAAGAGGGTAAGATTCTCGCTATTCGCATTGTTGAGCATAGCGAGA
>Ga0116188_1000566_pt1 | contig 36361 bp, 30 predicted proteins | sample AD_JPNTR2_MetaG_FD_89807 | JGI IMG/M metagenome (GOLD analysis project Ga0116188, IMG submission 89807) | Active sludge microbial communities of municipal wastewater-treating anaerobic digesters from Japan - AD_JPNTR2_MetaG | ecosystem: Engineered > Bioreactor > Anaerobic > Digestate | place...
ATTGATTGTCGACTATCTGCAATTGATGTCGCCCGGTCCGCTTGGTCGGTCCCGGTACGAAAACCGGCAGCAGGAGATTTCGGCTATCAGCCGATCGCTCAAGGGATTGGCGAAAGAGCTGAACGTGCCCCTTATTGCGATTTCGCAGCTTAGCCGGGCACCCGAACAAAGGCGGGGTGACCACAAGCCCCAGTTATCCGATTTGCGCGAATCAGGGTCTATTGAGCAGGACGCGGATGTCGTCTTGTTCATCTATCGGGAAGACCTCTACAGCAGGGAGGAAAACCCGGAGGAAAAAGGAATCGCCCAAATCATCATCGGGAAGCAGCGAAACGGCCCTGTCGGGATCGTTCGTCTGGCCTTCATTGAACAATGGACCAAATTCGAAAACCTGGCGCCTGATCGCCCGATGTAAGCTGGTTGAAGGAGTCGGTTTTGGAATCGGGATATCTCGAAAATGAACGGCCCGGCAGTAATGTCAGGACCTGGGTCGAAATCTCACTTGAGCGGATTGCGACGAACCTGGAAGCCATACGCCGGCGAATCGGAAAAGGAACCGACGTCATTGCCGTTGTTAAGGCGAATGCTTATGGCCATGGAGCCTCGGTTGTGGCCAGGTTCCTGCGCGACCAAGGCGTAACGTCTTTTGCGACCGCAACACTGGAAGAGGCTATCGAGGTGCGTTGCGTCGTCCCTGACGCACAAATCCTGGTCTTCAGCGGATGCGACAGCGGCCAGGAACCGCGATTTCGAGGGCATAACCTGACGGCCGCGGTTTTCGAGCGTGGGCGCGTCCCTGACGTCAAGATCGAAGTAGAAGTCGATTCGGGGATGGGACGGCTGGGTGTCCCTCACGCCCAGGCAGGCTCATTCCTGGCTCAGTTGAGGAACCGGCTGGCCGGTGTTTACTCCCATTTTGCTTCGGCCGACGCCGATGTGGAGTTCTCGCGGTTTCAGCTCAAGAATTTCCTTAGCGCGACCAGCGGCGTCGGGTGCAGGCGCCACATCGCCAACAGCGCCGGTCTGCGCTTCCCGGATGCCCATCTTGATGCGGTTCGGCCGGGGCTGGCGCTCTATGGCATAGCCCCCTGCCCCGCCGTCTCGGACGTTCGGCCCGTCTTGTCCTGGAAAACGCGCATACTGTCGCTGCGCCACATGTCAGCAGGGGAGAGCGTTGGCTACAACCGGACTTACATCGCCTCCAGTCCCCGCGTGATTGCAGTTCTTCCAGTCGGTTACGCAGACGGCTACAACCGTGCTTTCTCCAACAAGGCCCAGGTCCGAATTCGCGGGCGGCTTGTGCCGGTAGTTGGGCAGATCAGCATGGACCTGACGACGGTGGATGTGACTGAGGTGCCGGGCGTAAGCCAAGGTGACGAAGTAACGCTTCTGGAAGCCGATCCTGAATCCCCCATCTCGGCGGCTGCTCTTGCACAGAGCCTGGGCACAATCCCCTATGAAGTTCTGACGTCGATCGGAAACCGTGCACGACGGTTCTACTACAAGCCAGCTTTCAAATGAATTCCTGAAGCTGTGAAAAATCCCCTCTGTCATCCGCGTAATCCGTGTTATCCGCTCTATCCGTGGGGATGCATACCCGCGGATAGGACGGATAACGCGGATTACCGGATGACAGGGGAGCTTTTCAAAGCTTCTGAGGCCCGTTTAAAGGAGAACGTTCAATTTGACGCCGACGTTCGGGAACTCGGCAGGCTATTCAAAATTCATAGTTTCGTGAACCCTGTGCTGCCCATTCCTGCTTGAGGGACTCGATGTCGATCCCCAGTTGCTGGCACTTCTTGTACAGGTGGCTACGTTCCAGGTCAAGCGCCCGGGCCGTTTCCGTCATTTGGAAGTTTTGTCTTCTCAACTCGGAAACGATCACTTCCTTCTCATAAGCACGCACTCGGTCAGCCAGCGGTCCCTGGCTCGAGGTTGCCGACGAAACACTCGGTCCGCGGGGAAGCGCGAGTTGGACCGCCGCCCGATCGACTTCCGAGTCGGCGAGTAGCAACAGACGCTCCACTACATTGCGAAGTTCCCGGACGTTGCCCGGCCACGAATAGCGCCTGAGTTCGGCGACGGCCTCCGGGGTGAACGCCTTGAGTTTCCAGCCGTTTTGGGCGCTGACCTGTTTGCTGAAGTACTCGGCCAGAACCGGGATGTCATCCACTCGTTCCCGGAGCGGAGGGATGACGATAGGAAACACGTAAATGCGGTGATAGAGATCTTCCCGAAATCCGCCCCGTCGGACCAGTTCCTGCAAATTGCGATGGGTTGCCACAACGGTACGCACATCGATACGGATCTTCCGGTCTCCACCGACCCGCTCGATTTCACCCTCTTCCAGGACCCTCAATAGTTTGGCCTGCATAGCGAGGGGCATGTCACCAATTTCGTCGAGAAACAGAGTGCCCCGATGCGCCTGCTCAAACTTGCCGGTATGCCGGCCAACAGCCCCGGTGAAAGAGCCTTTTTCGTGCCCGAACAGTTCTGATTCGATCAGTTCAGCGGGAACTGCGGCGCAATTGAGGGTGATGAAGGGCCCGGATCGGCGGGGGCTACGCTCGTGAAGTGCCCGGGCAATCAATTCCTTGCCGGTGCCTGTCTCGCCTTGAATACAGACGCGTGTATTACTGGCGGCGACCTTGTCGACTTGGGCCATGAGGCGCCCCATCGCCTCGCTGGCCCACACGATCTCATGCCGCCCCACGCGTTGACGCAACTGGCGATTCTCCTCTTCAAGCGTGCGCAGGCGCAGGGCATTTTGAACGGTAATCAGCAGCTTATCCGTAGAGAGCGGCTTCTCGAGAAAATCAACAGCGCCCAGCCGCGTTGCTTTGACGGCCATTTCGACGCTCGCCTGTCCGGAAATCATGATGACCGGAGTCGCCACACCCAGTTGCTTTAGATCGGCAAGCAGACTTAGTCCGTCTTTTCCTGGCATCACGACGTCCGAAAGGATCACGTCGAAGGAATCGGCTTTTATTAGGTCCAACGCACGTGCCGCGCTGTCCGCGACGGTCGCCTCGTAGCCGCTCATTCGGAAGGCGCGCGCCAGGGACGCAAGCGTGTTGACGTCATCATCGATGATCAAAAGGTGAGGTTTCAGTTCCTCGGGTTTCATAGAATCGCGAATCTCCTAAGCGTCAGCTAGCGGCTGTCAGCCATATCCTGAAAATCGTTCCCTGCCCGGGTTTGCTATCGACGCTCAGCCTTCCACGGTGATCGCTGATGATCGATTGTACGATCGCAAGTCCGAGCCCGGTGCCGTGCTGCTTGGTTGTGTAGTAGGGAGTGAAGACTCGTTCACGCTCCTCTTCGGTCAGCCCGACCCCGGTATCCTCCACCTCGAGCAGTATCCCGGCTTCATGATCTCGTGTCCTTACAGTGAGCCTGCCGCCTGAGGGCATGGCGTCAATGGCGTTCAGGAGGAGATTTTGAAGGAGCCGCCCTATTTGCTCGGAATCAGCCTGAACCATTGCCGGCCGGTTTAGCAATTCCGTGATCAGTTCTATATGGTTCTCAGTTCGTGATAGCAATTGGGACTGAAACAGTTTTGCCTTTTCCGTGACTATCTCGTTTAAATCGACCGGTTCGAGGCGGGGAGGCGGCATTCTGGCAAACTCGCTGAAGTTACTGACGATTGTCTTTAAGCTGTTCAACTCGGTCAGGATGGCGCGGGTGCTCTCTTCGAATACCTCGTCAAACTGATCGGGGTGGCAGGCTTTCGCTCTCTGCAGGTTCTCGGTGGTGATCTGGAGTGGAAACAGCGGGTTCTTGATTTCATGGGCCAGCCGGCGAGCAACTTCCCGCCAGGCGGCTACCCTTTCAGCCTGCACCAGGCGATCTCTTTGCTCGAGGAGCTGGTCAGTCATGCGATTAAATGCCTTTGCAAGATCCCCGATTTCATCTCTTGAATAGATGTAAACCCGTGTATCCCAGTCGCCTAATGTGACTCTTCGGGCACCTTCGGCAAGCTTTTGGATCGGTTTTGTAACCCGCTGTGTTGCCCACCAGCCGGCGCCCAATCCGAGCAGCACGCCCCCAATCCCGGCCATGAGACCGGTTATTCCAATAAAACGTCGAAGCTGAGTGATTTCACGACGGCTGCTGGCAACCATTACAACGGCCAGCAATTCACCATCGAGTCCCTCCAAAGGGATTCCCTGCACCCGTTGCGAGTCGGCAACATCCCTGGACGAGAACACCACCGTCCCATATTCCCGCCCCGTCTCGAGAACGGTTTCGACCACTGGGGCAAGCCTGTCAGGGTCAGGGTCATCCGGCTTCGCTTCTGTGCCAACCATCAGTTCCTTCGAGAATCGTGGTTGGAAATTCGGATAAAGATACAGCCGCATCCCGAGAGGAAGCGCGAGAGCGGAGAGGAATTGGCGATCCAGGCGTTGTCCTGCCACGATGTGCAGTTCAGATCCTGCGGCTCGAACCGGCACGGCCGTCAGAATCGCAATGGCGGGTCCATCAGGCAATTCCTGTTTGCTCAGAAAGACCTGCTCATCGCCCAGGGTGCGAAGTCGATCGGCCAACGGGTGCGGGTAGCCGTACCGGGCGGGCCACTGGGCTGACGAAATAATGGTTCCCGTTTCTGAGACGATCTCAAGAAAATCAAGCGAGTGCTGCGCGGCTAGTTCTTGGGCATGATTGACGTACGCAGCGGCGTTCCCGCCTGGCTTCGCCATATCGATAACCATCCGGCGGCTGGAATCCGCCTCCGCTATGGCTCGCACGCGCTTGGCAATTTCCTCACCCCGGATCTCGAAGGAGCGACGAAACTGCTGCAGCAGGGCCGCTCGTCGTTGTTCGTCGAGTTGTTCGAATGCCCGGGTAGTGGTCACAAGCAGAATCCATGTGCCGGCAGTTGAAGCCGCCACGACAGCGGTTCCGATAATCAGAAGAAGCCGTGTCCTGAAGCTCATTGGACGTTCTCCACCCAGACATCGGCCAGATTCAAAGCGTTGGTCAGGAAAATGTCTTCTGGTCGATAAAAGCGAACCCGCTTACTGACGGCGTAATGCGACGAGAGGTGAAACAGCGGAATCACCCGAAAGTCCTTCAACAGTTCACGTTCGGCCTTAAACACGGCCTCGGGTTGGTTCCAGTCAGTTGCTTGCGGCGTTGGCAGAAAAAGCCTGGAGGCGAGATCCAGCAGGGCATGCTTCTGATTTACGGTAGCAATCTGAATACGGACAAGCATCAGGTCGGCTAGATAAGAGTCGCGGGACGGCGAGGCCAGTGGTAACGGTCGAAGGCGAATCCCGGCCGACCGGAGGTCAAGCGCCAGCCGGTTGGCGATCGAGTGTGCCAACCGGTCACGTGTTGAGTAACCGAGCGAGAGCTGGAATTCGTTAGACAAAGGTAACTGTGGAGAATCGAGGCTGTCGATATGGCTGTCAATATGGCGCAGGTCGGAAAACAGGAAACTGAAGCCTGTCATCCATTGAGGCAGGAGGGAAGCGGTTGCCTCGCCCTGCCCCTGCAGAAGAACACGGTGAATCGCTTCGCGGTCTATAGCAAGGGCCAGAGCCCGTCTGAAATCCAGGTCTTGCGCATATGACGGGGTTGATACGGCCGGACCAAAGGAAAGGGCCATCAGCTCTAAAGGGCGGGAGGAGAGCAATCTGTACCCCGCCTGCGCAGCCGCGGTAGCATTCTCGATCGGAATTTCGATCAAGTCCGCCCGTCCCATTTCCAGGTCAATCCATTGGTCGCGAGTGTCCTGGTCCATTTCAAGCAGGATTCGATCAAGAAAGGGGCGGCCTTTCCAGTGCTGCTCGAAGGCGACCAGCACTCCTCTTCGTCCGGATTCCCATTCCGCTATGCGAAAGGGCCCGGTGCCTTGTGCTTCACCGTTAGGCGAGTTCTTGAAAATACCCCGTTCGGGTCTCGCCAGGTCCTGCAGAAGTTCAGGTTGAGGGTCGGCTGACTCAATCATGATCCTGCCGCGGTATTCCATGACAATAAAAGGATTCTCGCGAGAGGTCAGGCAATCGAGAACAGCCGAGGAGTCAAGAGGAGATCCGTCATGAAATCGGATGTTGGGCCTGAGAGAGAAGCTCCAGTGACGAAAATCTGCGGACGCCGTCCAGGAATCTGCCAGCAGTGGTTCCGGCTCGCCTTGATCATTAATCATTACCAGGGTCTCGAAAACCAGCGGCAACAAACGCAGGCCCGTTGACGAGCTGACGTCCATGGCTATCGATGAAGTCGGGTGCAACTGCGCAAGATTTCCGCTCGTTTGGACGCGCAGTTCGCCGCCATATGCAGGACGACCGCCTGCCGCGAAACTGATATTCCCTATTGTGAAGCTAATCAGCGCAAGCCAGCGCCACACTCCAGAGTGCATATGTGTCGCTCTTCAGATCTCGGACTACGACACGAGCCCGCCCCTCCCGATCAGGCCAGAGAGCGGTAACGATGCCCTCGAACCTGAGTCGTTCGCTACTCGCCACCACACGCTTTCCATTCCATTGAAAAGGTCGCAGCTCCTGTTGACCCTCAGTACCGGTCAGGACCAGGAACCATCCGCCGCAGCCGAGAGTCTGGACGGCCACGAGGTCGCTGGACCGATCCGCAAGCCGACCAATGGCGTCGAAGGCTGAATTGTAAAGCCTGGTGGTCCCGAGAAGGTCAGTAACTGCCCAGACATGCCCTTCCGGACTTGACAAAACGGCGGCGGCGCTAAAAGGTGCTAGTCCGGGAGCCGGCGCACCAGGTCTGCCTGCTTGATCGAAATAGTTTCTCCCCGCCTTCAGCCGTATGCTGCCCAACGAGGGATCGGAGGGATCGGTTGGAAAGCCGTTGCCGTCGGCTCGACATTCGACGCTGCTGCCAGCTTGTGTGCCCGCGCGGCACTCGAACCCAGGCAGGAAAACGCGAAATTCCGAATCTGTCACGAGAATTCTTCCTCTCGGGTCACGAGGCAACGGCCCAGCGCCATCAAGTGACCAGGTCGCGTCCTCTTTCCACCCCTGTTCTCCGTTCTTGAATCGCGATACTTTTCCAGGGGACAGGACCCAGAGCCGGTCATTCTGAAGATCAAAATCGAGAGCAGGCGCGTTCTGGCGGTAAAGAAGGGATTCTTGAAGTCTAAGGCGTGGCGACGCCATGGGGACTTTTGCAAGCGGGAAGATGAAAACGTCCGAGAACTCAGGACCTTCGATCTCGGCGATGAGTAACCGGCTGTTGAGGCTCTCGCTCAGGCTTAGCGTGACGGTCAAGGCTTCGGGGCGGTCCGCCAGTTCGATACCGCGCTGGCGGAATTCCTTTTCTAGAAGGGCTCGGGTTCGCACGAGATCGCTTACGTCCGGTGAGGGGGCGTCGCGTACCTCGAGCCGGATGGTCCGAGGCCGAGGGTTGATATCGCTAATACGGGCAGCCAGCTGACTCGAAACCTGTTCAAGGTCCGATCCGAAGAAGACAGCCATCAAAATAAGTGCGGGCAATCCGCCCTTGCGGGGAGTCACAACGCCGGATTATAGCACTGGCCCTTTAAGGACCGACATGTGTAGGGCCGTCAAAGGGGGTCGGACTCTCCAGAGTCCGACAATGAGTTTGGCGAAAATATACAGCCGTGTAAAGCCGGAGAAGACGTTGTTGACGTTGGGATCGTCACATTGAGAGATACGGCACGCCGGAGACGTGCCATTAGTTGCCGGAAATGTATATTTCCGTGCCGGACTCTGGAGAGTCCGTTCACTATAAAAGACGTTGCGCTCCATCGCGGAACTGCCCGGCTAAAGCCGGTGCTACGAACAGAGCGTGCCTCCTGCTCGTTTTGGCGCCCGAGCCAAGGACCCAGCTGCAGGGCTTATTGGAGCGCTTATTCGCATCGTCAGTACTCGCCGCTACAATGCCGCGCATGCCTTCCACACGATCAAAAACCTTATACGTCTGCCAGGCTTGCGGCTCGAGCAGCCCTAAGTGGGTTGGACGCTGTCCGGGTTGCGGGGAATGGAACACCATGGTTGAGGAGGAAGAGACCTCGTCTGTTTCGCTTCCCGTTGCTGGCCCCGCGGTGCCATACCAGGATATCGAGCACCAGGAAGGGCTTCGGGTGAAGACGGGCAACTCTGAATTTGACCGTGTGCTGGGAGGGGGTATCGTGCCAGGCTCGCTGGTGCTCCTGGGTGGCGAACCCGGCATCGGCAAATCGACGCTTCTGCTTCAGATTGCCGAAGCCTTGTCTGAAATGCAATGCAAGGTGCTTTATGTCGCCGGGGAAGAATCGGTCCAACAGGTTCGGCTCCGTGGCGAGCGTATAGGAATAAAGGGCTCGAATCTCTTTCTTTCCTCTGAAACCTGTCTTGAGCGGACATTCGAAGAAGCCGGCCGGCTTCGACCGGACGTACTTGTCGTCGACTCGATACAGACGGTCTTCACTCAGAAGCTTGGCTCTGTGCCGGGGAGTATCGGCCAAATTCGCGAATGCACCGGGCAACTGATGGTTTTTGCGAAGCGGGAGCAGATCACCACTTTCCTGATCGGGCATATCACCAAGGACGGCTCCCTGGCCGGGCCGAAGGCCTTGGAGCATCTGGTTGACACAGTGCTCTATTTTGAAGGGGATCGCCATCAGAACCAGAAGATCATTCGGGCTGTCAAAAACCGTTTCGGACCTGCCAACGAATTAGGCTTTTTTCAAATGACGGGACAAGGGCTGACCTGTGTTGAAAACGCCTCTCGTCTTTTTCTTTCGGAGCGACCCGCGCAGGTCCCGGGGTCCGTTGTTCTGTGTTCTCTCGAAGGCACGCGCCCGGTGCTTGTTGAAATCCAGGCGTTGGTCAGCGACGGTTCTTACGGGACCGGGAGGCGAACGGCCAACGGGGTGGATCCGAACCGGGTGGCCTTGCTTCTGGCGATGCTCGATAAGCGAGTCGGCCTGCACCTGCTTGGCAGCGATGTTTTCGTCAATGTCGCCGGTGGCCTTACTTTGACTGAACCTGCGATTGATCTGGCGCTCGTCATGGCGATTATCTCCAGCTTTCGAAACCGTCCTATTAGCCAGGCGACCGTCGTGTTCGGTGAAGTTGGGCTCGCAGGAGAAGTTCGAGCAGTAAATTTGGCCGATCGCAGAGTCAAAGAAGCCGCGATGCTCGGCTTTGAACGGGTCGTTTTACCCAAAAGCAACCTCCCTTTACCGAGTCCCGCAACCAGTGTGAAAGTCACCGGTTGTTCCTCAGTGCACGAGTGTTTGGACTGGCTGGACAGCCGGGGATGATCGGTCTAGAATAAAACTGTCAATAACTTAAGAGCACCCAGGACAAGGATGCAGAATGAATTCGGCGGTAGGCTTGTCCTCGAAATGTGCTTCTTTTTCCTGGAAAAGAGGATCTTTTTATGGGCTTGTGGCTGATACGGGCTCTCTTTGCACTTGTCTTCACGGCAGCCACTTTTTATCTCAGGCCATTCGCTCTCTCCGAGTGGCAGGCATTCGCGGTTGGACTTCTCGCCGCTGTCAGCATCATCGTTTTTGAAATCACAGTTCGTCGCAGCTCGCTGAAAACGTTGATTGGCGCCGCACTGGGGTCGACGCTGGGGATCATCGGCGCTGTACTGATCAGTTCCATTGTCGAGAACATGGAGTTCCTGCCTGCCAACACAGCCACCTTCCTCCAGGTCCTGATTCTGGCCGTCATGGGCTATGTAGGTCTGGTAATGGGGATAACCAAGGGCGAGATGTTGAACCTGAACTTCGGTGGTATCTTTGCCGAGCGTCCAACCAAGAAATCCGCCAAGTTGCTGGATACCAGCGTGATCATCGATGGTCGGGTGGCGGACATCGTCGAGACCGGGTTTCTGGAAGGTCAGCTCCTGGTGCCGGAGTTTGTTCTAAGAGAGCTCCAGATGGTGGCGGATTCAGCGGATTCAATCAAACGCAACCGTGGACGACGGGGCTTGGATATCCTGCAACGAATCCAGAAAGAGCCGAGCATCAAGGTTCAGATCATCGAGGATGATTACCCGGACGTCAAAGGCGTGGACATGAAACTGATCGAACTAGCCAAGGACACCGGGGCCAAAATCGTCACGAACGATTTCAATCTGAACAAGGTCGCCCAGCTCCGGGGTGTTGATGTGCTGAACATCAACGAATTGGCAAATTGTCTCAAACCTGTAGTCCTGCCCGGAGAGACGATGCGCGTCTTCATTCTGAAGGAAGGCAAGGAATACAACCAGGGTGTTGCGTACCTTGATGACGGCACCATGGTCGTCGTCGACAATGCTCGCAAAATGATTGGAAAGACCGTTGACATCCAGGTGACCAGTGTCCTTCAGACAACTGCCGGAAAGATGATCTTCGGCAAGTTTCACGTAAACGGCGAGACGCAGTCGAAAAATGACTTCGAACGTGAGCCACGGGTAACACGAGCGTGATTGGACTCATCCTGCCTGCAGCCGGATCCGGCTCACGTTTTGGATCCGAGGTCCCGAAGCAATTTCTGCCGCTCGACGGCGTTCCTATCTACTTGTGTTCTCTCCGGGCATTCGAACCATTCATCGATTTTGCCGTGGTTCTTGTCCCACCGGGTTGGGAGGATCGAGTAAGGCGCGAGACCGCGGATCTGTGTAGGGAAAACCGCCTCCTGGTTGAAGTGGGAGGTGAACATCGCCAAGATTCGGTCAGACGGGGTCTAATGTGCCTGCCGCCAGTTGATATAGTGGTAGTGCACGATGCCGCGCGGCCGTTCGTAACTCCCGACCTGATCAATCGCGTGATTGAAACCACCCGGCGGGAAGGGGCATGCATTCCCGGTCTGCCAGTAAACGAGACGGTCAAGCTGGTGCACAACTCCGTCGTTACGAGTACGCTTGATCGAAGCACTCTGATGCTTGCTCAAACTCCCCAGGGATTCCGACGTGACATCCTCCAGAAAGCCTTTGAAAAGGCATACGCTGAAGGCTATTACGGGACCGACGAATCGGTTCTGGTGGAAAGGATGGGAATTCCGGTTTCGGTTGTACCCGGCGAGCCAGGGAACATTAAAATCACGCTGAGACACGACTTGAGCGGACGGTGAAATGAGCAGGCCCAGATTTCGCATTGGCAGCGGGTACGATTTCCACGTACTGGTAGCCGACAGACCCCTGATCCTGGGCGGCGTGCACATCCCTTACGAAAAAGGACTCCAGGGTCATTCAGACGCGGATGCTCTGCTTCACGCAGTGGCCGATGCTTTATTGGGAGCAGCCGGGCTTTCCGACATAGGGAGCTACTTTCCGGACAGCGATCCCCGTTACAAGGACATTTCCAGCCTGTTGCTGCTCGAAAAGGTCTACCGGCTGGTTCGCGGCAAGGGGTTGGTTGTTGGAAACGTCGATATCACGGTGATTGCCGAACAGCCGAGAATTCGGCCACACGTGGAAGCGATGAAAGCCAATATCGCCCGGGTGCTTTATTTGTCACCTGATCAAATCGGGATTAAGGCAACGACCATGGAGTCGCGCGGAGTAATTGGCCGGGGAGAAGGCATTGCAGTGCATGCGGTGGCATTGCTGGAAGTGGTAGAGTAGCACGCTTATGGCTGATTCAAGGTTTTTCACAGTGGCAAAGGAAGCTGCGCTCGAAGCAGGCAGGATCTTGCGAGAGCATTTGGACACGGATTTCAAGGTTTTCAAGAAGGGGATCGTGAACCTCGTTACGGAGGTTGACCTCAAGGCTGAGAAAGCGATTCTGGAAAGGATTCGCCGGAATTTCCCGGATCACAACATCCTCTCCGAGGAACACGGGACTTCCGAGGGCGAGGTCGATTACCGGTGGGTTATTGATCCCCTCGATGGCACCACTAATTACTCCCATCGCTATCCCGTTTTTTGCGTGTCAATTGCCTTGGAACACGCTGGACAGACAATCCTTGGAATTGTCTACAACCCCATGAGCGAAGAGATGTTTACGGCTGAACGGGGACAAGGCGCTTTTCTCAACGGAAAGCGTGTTCACGTCTCGGCCGCGGACAGCCTGATTGAAAGTCTATTGTGCACGGGCTTCTCCTACGATCGGGACCATGTCAAGTCGAACCTTGAGCTGTTCAACAAGGCTTGCATGACGGCCCAGGCGGTTCGCCGCGACGGTAGTGCCGCCTTGGACCTTTGCTACGTGGCTTGTGGGCGGTTCGACGGCTTCTGGGAGTTGACCCTGCATCCTTGGGACGTTGCCGCCGGAAAACTGATCATCGAAGAGGCCGGGGGGTGCGTGACCAACATCAAAGGAGAGCCCTGCACTCATTACGATCCCGCCATTATTGCCAGTAACGGCCGCATCCACGCCGCTCTGACCGAACTGGTCTCCTGAAAAGGGACGCCGTTTGTTTGTGGTCCGCCCCTGTTTGTAGTACCGGCTTTAGCCGGGCCTTAAAGCGGTCAGATATCAACAATGGACCGCTGGGCAACTGCCCGGCTAAAGCCGGTACTACGAACAGAGGGTCCCTAGCCAGGGTCCCCGTTTCGACCATTTGGACTTTTTCTTCTGTCTGGAGGTCCGTGAGGACCGACACGTTTATAGAATCCAGTGAAAGCTCTGCCCCAGGTCCGTCAGGACCGGCACGTGACAGGCAGTTGAGCCCGAGTTGCACAAGCGGCCTTTGGCGGCAGACGCTGACAGGTGAGGAGGCGGTTTAGGAGTTTCACGTGCCGGTCCTGACGAATTGGAAATGGTATTCTGACGCACTTGTAAGTGATTGAATAAGGAGTTGGAATTTCGTGAAACCCTGTTTGTAGTACCGGCTTTAGCCGGGCCTTAAAGCGGTCAGATATCAACGGTTGACCGCTGGGCGACTGCCCGGCTAAAGCCGGTACTACGAACAGAGGGTACCTCCTGCTCGTTCTGGCGCTCGAGGCGCTGAGTAGATGGCACCGATGAACCAAAGCAAACCCAACTCCGTAGAATGAAGAGAAGTCCAATCAAGCAACAGGGCCGATGCCAGGAGAACTTCCCCGCTTCGTTTGGTTCTGTCTATAATCAGGCGGGTCTCCAATAACGCTTTCCGGGGTAAGCCAGTGAACTGCTCGAAGTTCGAGTCAAGATTAACCGACTATATGGACCAGACCTTGGATCCGCGCTTGTTGGCGGCTATGACCGAACACCTGAAGGAGTGCGCCCTCTGTTCAAGCCTCCTGGCGGACGTGGGAGACCTGCGTCGCAGCCTTAGAGAATTGCCCGAAATCCCCCTCCCGCCAAATCTCATCAGGAACATTCTGGAGCGAACCACGGGAACCCCTGTGAAACGCTCACTGTGGGGCGACCTATTTGTTCCCACGATCCGGCCCTTCTTGACTCAGCGATATGCCTTTGGCACCGGCATCATGCTGGTGTTTCTTTCTCTTCTCGTTAATACGCTGGGTCCTGCGTTCGCGACTATGGGCTATTCGGATCTGTCACCGTCCGGAATGGCAGAAAATGCGGACCGGGTAACCGATCAGCTGAAAAAGAAATGGGCGCAGGTGAAGGTTTATGAAGCGAAGGTCGTGGGAGAAGTCAAGCTGATTAAAGAAGACCTGTACGGACGCCTCGACTATTACCTCATCAACCTCCTTTTCAAGTCATACAGTCAATCGGTTCAAGAGGAGGAGCAGAAGAGACAAGACCAGGAACGCACGAAAGAGCGATGATGACGAGCGTCAGGACTCGCTGGGACGCGATTGTTTTAGTCGCTCTACCGCTTTTACGAGGTCATCGTGATCGATGGATTCTTTCCCGCAACGGGCCGCTCGAAGGGCGGCATCGATGACGGCATTCTTGATATCTCGACCGCACAACCCATCCAACCGAGCCAATTCGTCAAGGTTTACCTCTCGAGACCCTGGCAGTTCGGCGGGCAAATGTTTCTCCCAGATTTTCCGCCTGGCCGATTCGTCCGGCATAGGGAAATGCACGTGTCGCATGCGGGTTTCAAAAGCGCGGTCATAGTTCTCGATCAGGTTAGTGGAGAAGATTACTACACCGTGGAAATGCTCCAGGCTCACCAGGAGCTGGCTTCGCATCGAATTAACGGCAAGCTCAGATCCCTGGGTCACGTTGGTCAATCGTTTTGAAAGCAGCGAATCGGCCTCGTCAATGAAGAGAACGGCCTTGTCACGTTCGGCGGCGTAAAACAGCGCTTCAATATTCTTCGGACCGTCTCCTAAGAACTTGCTTTCGACCTGCGCGTAACTGGCCGTGAGAATCGGATGGCCAATGTAGCTGGCGAGAGAATGGGCTGCAAGGGTTTTGCCTGTGCCCGGCGGGCCATAGAAATTCAGGGCGGTTCGCGGAAACGGTTCGATTTTCCGCAAATTCCACTCTTCAAAAACCTTTTGTTCAAGTCTGATAAGGTCAATGGCTGAGAGAAGCGTTTCTCGAACGTCATCCGGTAGTACCAGAAAGTCGAAGTCGAACAGGGGCGGGCGCGAAACATACTGCGCCGCCCTTTCCTGAAGGCTCAGTTCATCGTCAGACCGCCCCTGCACTGCGCTGTCGGTCTTGCTCCGCCTTGTCCTGGCGGCACGACTCCTCGGCGGCGTGCCGACAATTACGTTCAGGTCTTCCAGCCCTGTAAAGTTGAGCAGATCGTTAACCGCTTCCTTCAGGCGAGCAGCACAGGCTTCAGCAGCTTTTTCAGGTATGAAATCGGGTATCCCTTCAACTCTAATGTCGCGATTCATGGAGAGGCCATTATATGAAAGTACGGCGTAGTGAGAGAATGGACCGGGAATATGAAACGACTGATAGTTCTTGCTTCGGCATCGCCCCGGCGGCGTAGTCTTCTCAAGACTCTGAACGTCAGTTTTGATGTCGAAAACAGCGGGGTAACAGAACAGACAGGAGAACACCACCAGCCTTCGGATTACGCCGTTGAAATGGCTCGTCAGAAAGCCGTGGCGGTGGCGGCCAGATGGCCTGATGCGGTCATACTCGGAGCGGACACGGTGGTCGTCGCGGATTCGGAAATACTCGGAAAACCGGCAAACGAAAAGGACGCCAGCAGGATGCTGAAGCTCCTGAGAAATCGCCGCCATCTGGTCATAACCGGCCTTGCGCTGGTGGATTCCCGAAATGGCGTGACCTTGCTCAGAAACGTGCAGACCGGGGTTCAGATGGCAGATTACTCGGATCAGGCGATTCTCGATTACATTTCCGGCGGCGAGCCGCTGGATAAGGCGGGTGCCTATGCCATCCAAGGGCAGGGCGGAAGTCTGGTCACCGGAATAGATGGCTGCTATACCAATGTCGTCGGTTTACCGCTGTGCGAGGTCGCCGAAATGCTGAGAGAAGTCGGGATCGAGATTCCGGCTGTTCCGCCTCCCTGCACGGATCAGGCCGGCCGTCCCTGCCCTCGTTCAACCGAGGAGGGCTAGTCTGGGTTGCAAACGGGTTGTCAGCGATCTCTCAAGACGGCCTGATCGTCTCGACAAATTCTTCGAAACTCTCCTCCCATTTACCCACCGTCTTTCTGGGTCCGGTCAGTTTGAAAAACCAGGGCCCGCCGGGAGTTTCGACAATGGCGGCCAACATCCGGTAATCAGGTTTGGGCGCGGCCTGACCTGACATCGGCCCCATCGATCGGTTGGTGTAGACGCCTTCCACGTCGATCGTCGTCACGGCCAGCCCGTTGACGGTCGTGGTTTCTCTTTTGGTGTCTCCGGTTACTGAACTTCCGTCGGCTTTAGTAAACATCCCGATCCAGCGGTCGATGTTGGCTTCGACAGAACCGCCCTGACCGGGGAAGTAAAAGACCACCATTTCACCGTCTTCCGGATCTCCGTCAGCACGCGGCAACCGGTACTGAGCACGGCGCATGCGAGAGGAGGGAGATTCCGCGATCCAACCCGAGGGTGCTTCATATGTGAGGTTAGAGGCCTTTGCCGGTACGAATCCTCCTCCTGGCGCTGCCTGGGGCATCCGTTCATCTTCCCGTGAACAAGCGGGGATCAGCAGCAGTACAACCAGAGGCAATGCCCGTAATGTCCTGATTTGCATGATTTACCAACCTTAGGAGGAAGTATCCTTGTCCAGAGGGGTACGGCCGGCGAACCCGGCATCGACTTCGTGCCAGTAAGCAATGTCAGGCTCGCCATATTTCCAGCAGAGGTAGACTTCCCGGCCTTCCCGGACGTGAGGAAAGTCAACCAGTCCCTCGTCGATGCTCTTGACAATGCACCCGATCTCCTGGATCGAGTTGACCAGGCTGCTGATTGCCGCAAGCCCTTCGATGTACCGGGTACCTATCGCGCTGCCGGTATTCATCTCACCGCGTTCGGCGAGTCCCTTGACGTGTTCCCTGGCTTCTTCGAGGTTGCCGGCCATGATCACGAGTTGTTCCATCAGGTCTCGGATCCGCGGCAAGGCTTGCCGGGCCTCTTCAAGGCTGAAAAAGCGATTGGCCATTAATTTCATTATATCGTTATCGTTTCCAGGTGGTGGATGGGTGGTTGACGATCACATACCGAACAGAGTTCGTTATCCGCGTAATCCGCGTAATCCGTCCTATCCGCGGGTAATCTATCCCCTCGGATAGCACGGATTACACGGATAACCGGATAGATGCGGGTGCCCCTCTTTGCCGATTCCGCCCCATAAGTAGTAAGATTCTCCGGACATGAAATGCGTAGTTTGCGGGAAGGTCAAGGGAAAGCGGTTCTGTCCTGCGAAGAACCGGCAGATCTGCACTACTTGCTGTGGTGAAAAAAGAGTGCTGGAAATACCCTGTCCAGAGGATTGCCAGTATCTCGCTTCAGGTGTTTCGTATCAGTTGCTGAAGAAACGGGTCAATACGCTTCAGCAGGAAGACAATCCGAGAATGCGTCGGAAATATTACGACGTACACTCCCAACACTCGGAAATCATAACCGGACTTGAGGAGGCGATTATCCGGTTTGCTAAAGGAATCCGTTCGCTGAAGGATGAGCAGGTTCGCGAATCTGTGGCTCTATTGCTGAAAACTTACCAAACGGAACAAAGCGGACTGATCTACGAACACACGGGCGCCGATCCGATCGTGAACAGTCTGGGCCGTGAATTGAGGTCATTCCTTGAGCAGTGCCGGGCGCCGCAACCGGGCCAGAATCTGCTGAGATTGGGAGATGTAATCGGTTGCCTTGAGGTCTTACTGGCGGATATCGACTACCACGCAAGTGCGACGGGCCAAGACACTTACCTGGACTTTATAACACGGACCCGGCCAGATCTGGCGCAGTCGTCTTCGTCCAGCCTGCTGATCTGACACTCACGTCTGCTCGACGCTCTGCTGCGCCTCGTGGTAAGCCTTGTCGATCTTCGCTGCAAGAATGAAATCGCTTTCGGTAAGACCGTCGATTTTATGAGTCCAGATCTTGAACCCGACCTTTCCCCAACTCAACTCGATGTCGGGGTGGTGGTCTTCCTGTTCGGCGATTTCCCCCACGCGGTTAACGAAATCGAGAGCCGTTACGAAGTCGGGGAACTTGAAGAGCTTCTGAATATGGTGGTTTGAAACCACTTCCCAGTTTTCAACCTGGGCGGACAGCGGCCGGATTTGCTCAGGGGTTAAAGGCGGAACTCCTCCACGACAGGGAACGCACTTCTTTTCAGCCAGTCGGCTCATTGAGAAATCCTCCTTAAGCCTAGGCTAGCACAAGTAGAGGAAGGTGACAGTGCTGTCGCGGAGGTCCGCCAGAACCGACACGTGTTCGGGCGATGACTGGGACACGTGCCAGTTCTAACGGACCTGCGACTTCGCGCCGCCGTTTTCAGCTGAGCTGTACGAGCCGGCTCTTCTTCTGATCGGCCACCGATTGCTCGTATTGCTCGCGGATCTGTTCCGCTTCTCGCGCGGCTCTCTTGCGGAGCATCTTTTCGTCCCGGGCTGTTTGAGGCAGTCCGGTCTTGACCCGCACTCGATTTGCATCTTCGGGCCGGATTCTCAAGGAATGCTGATAGCTATCGAGCAGCAATTCCTTCTCCCCGGCATGAATCGGATGGCGCCCGTACCGCTGGTACCATTCCGCCACCGTGGCATTTCGATGCATATGCTCGACGATATTTCTCCAGCCGGGGCCGGTGTTGTAAGCGCAGAAGGAGATTTCGCCCTCCTGGGTGCCGTAGGGAATCGCACAGAGCTGGGTGCGGCTGAAGTCGTAGTTGAAGAGGTCCTGGAACCACATTCCGGCTATAAACAGGAAATTCCAGGGATCTTCGCGACGCACCTTTCCGACGCCGTAGAACTTACCGGTCAACCCGAAGCTCTTGTCGAATTTCTTCAGAATATCAAGCAAGGTCAGCCGGGAAGGCCCTTGGAACGGGTGATAAGCCTTCATCAGGGCGAGCGCCATCATGAAGTTAGAGAACCACTTGCCGCGGCCTGCGTCGGTGATCTTCTTGACGTCTTCGATAAGACCGGGAATATCGAGGAAACGCGGAACCGGTACGGCTTCACTGGTTTCCTTGTCAATCATAAGGGCGGTGCCGACCCCGCAGTTCGGATGGCAGCTGCAAGTTACCTGCCCCCAGTCCGCGTTGGGGCCATGGACCAAATCGGCGAAATCGGAAAAAGTGCTGAACAAGGAGAGCGGGAACCAATCCCGGCAGGGCTCCGTGATACCGACCTGGTTCTTGACGTCGTGGGCCAGGTGGGACAGCGTGTAACGTTGACGGAACCGTCTCTCGGGTGTTACGGCCTCGTCGCGTCCGGTGAAGGACACCGGTTGGAATGAGCAAAAAGCAATCTTCTTCGGGTTGTCGATAGCGAATCGGATGATAGGGCCGACCTGGTCATTGTTGACGCCGTTGACGAGAGTGATAACGAGGACGATCTCGATACCCGCCTCGTGCATGTTTTCAATGGCGCGCAGTTTGACGTCGAACAGGTTCTTGATGTGGCGATGGCTGTTCGCGTCGTTCCCGATGCCGTCAAACTGCAGGTAAGCGTAACGGAGGCCGGCTTCGGCCGCCTTGCGGGCAAACGTGATGTCCTGGGCAAATCGAATGCCGTTGGTCGCCGCCTGAACGCTGTTGTATCCGAGCTTCCTGGCGTACTTGATGGCTCGAATGAAATGCGGACTGAGAGTCGGTTCCCCGCCCGAAAACTGAACCGACATTTGACGCCGCGGCTTTATGCTCATCGCGTTGTCGAGGATCTGCTTGATGTCCTCCCAACATGGCTCGTGCACGAAACCGACCTGATTGGCGTCGGTGAAACAAGGATCGCACATCATGTTGCAGCGATTGGTGAGATCGACTGTCAGGACTCCCCCACGGCCATGCGTGATAGCCGCAGTGCCGTGCCAATGGAGTTTGGAGTCGTTGTGGGCGCGAAGGTCACAGCCGGGGAAGTTGGATTCCACCCACCGTGTGAAATTCGCGTCGATTGACATGATGTCTTCGAATTTCCCATGTTTGGGACATTCCTTGACCATCCAGATCTGGCCGTCCCTTTCGATAATCGTGGCTGGAATCTCTCCTGCCTTCTGCTCGGTGAACAGGCGGTAGTCGGCTTCGTTGCTCAGTATCTTCTCACGAGCCTCAATCGTGCATCGCGGGCAGAGCGAAGTGACCGTTCGCGGCCAGCCGAGTTTGATTTTGCTCTTCTCCCACGACTTCAGCAGGGGACGATCGGACCATTTCGGAGTAAAAGACGGAGCGGGCCGAAATCTGTTGAAGAACTGGATGACATTGAAAGCAATTCGGGCAGCAAAGCATACGACGCTGTCGATGGATTTCCAAAACGTTTTTTTGCTATTGCGCGGCATAAGAACTTTCCTTTCACGACCGACCATATCCGCCGGGTAAGGTCGCTCGATAATGCTGAGACGATCCGTTTCGCTCACGGGGATCGGCGGGTTATAAAACTCCTATAAATCACCGGATGGCAAAGTATTATGATGAAGGGAAGAAACCGTCAAGGTGGAAAGGCTGGCAGTAGCTGGTGAAGTTCCCGCTTTTCGCCGGAACTGATCCGTCTTGCAAAATTTACACCGGCCTCAGGAAGCTGCTACAATTTCGCACAGCTTCTAGCGTTATTAACAAAATATGGAGGATAAATGCTGACATTTACCGAGGAAGCAAAAGGCCAGATACTGGCCGCAATCCAGGAGCAGCAGGATGGGCGTGTCCTCTTGCGCATGGAAGCGCACGCAAGCGGCGGGCCTGACTTCAGCTACGCCATGCGTTTGATCAGCCCGGAAGAAAAGAACGGCGACGATCAGGTTCTTGACGTCGGCGGGTTTGAGGTTGTGCTCGACCGCGAGAGCGCCAAAAACCTGGAGGGTGCTTCCATTGATTATGAAAGCGGAGCGGTCCAGAGCGGATTCCGGATCGATAATCCGAACCGACCTCCGGCGCCCAGTTTCGGCGAAGGTAGGCGGCAGGATCTGAGCGGCCCCTTGGTTGATCGAGTGCAAGCCCTTCTGGATACGGAGCTTAATCCGGCGGTGGCAGCGCATGGTGGGATGATCAGGCTGGTTGACGTTCGCGATAATAAAGTCTACCTGGCTTTTGGCGGAGGTTGTCACGGCTGCGGAATGGTCGATATCACTTTAAAGCACGGGGTTGAAGCCCGCATCAAAGAGGCTATCCCCGAGATCGAAGAGGTGATAGACACCACCGACCATGGAAGGGGTACGAACCCTTACTATCGTTAGCGATATCAAGACGGCAGATATACCAGGCCAGTGGCGATTGACGATCAGAAGGCAGTCACCTATAGGCTGATCGGTATCTGCTTTCCTGGAGTCAATCGTCGATTCTTGGTTCGTTTTCAGCCACAACCGGTTAACCGGTTGTGGCGCGGTTTGGCTTTCTGGTATATTTCTCGTCTTTTTAGAGGTGTCGGAACCATGTACAGAAAGCTTGTCCCCCTGTGCGCATTCTTACTTGTGACTGCTGCTCTCAACTCCTGTGGCTCGACTTCCGCCACAGTATCCCGCATCACTCGAGAAAAGATGGCGAAGTTCGCCGTCTTCCCATTTCAGGCACCGCGGTACTATCCCAAGGGTGAGGACCGGATAGGGCCTGATGCCGAGTTGGCGAAGGCTATTGTGGAGCAGATGAACGCCGAATGGCTGGAACCAGGGCAGAGTACTCGGCAGATCGAGCCCGTTTGGGTCACGCGCCAGACCGAGAGTCTGTTGTCGGCTCTTCGAAACGAAGAAGCCGACATGGCGTTGGGCATCGGCATCACCAAAAAGGGACAAGAGGAGTTTGACTTTTCTAAACCTTATTACACGTCGGAGTTGGTGCTCGTAATCAGCCCGATGGTCAAAAAGCTGCATCCGACGGGGATCAATGGTTCCAAGATCGGTGTCAGGGCCGGGGGAGCCATTGAGGAATTCGTGAAGGAGAAGTATCCGCGCGCGGAGATTACTCCTTACGATTCGTTGGATGAAGCGATTCTCGCTTTAAAACGCGGCGAAGTGGTTGGCGTTATTGACGACAAGTACCTTGCGGCTTACTCGCTGGATACGGTTCCCGGGGTTGGATACCTGGAAATCGTCCCGGGGACGCTGGGGACACTTGAGGTCGCTGTCGCGGTTCGCAAAGGCGAAGCACAGATGATCGAGCTGGTAAACAAGGTGATCGCTGCTACGAGTGACCAATACCAGAAGACTTTCGCCGAACACGAAGCAGGGCGCTTCGAAAAAGTCGCGGTCCGTTTTACACAGCGGGAAGAGAAAGAGAAACTGGCACAGGCGCCGCGCCACGTCACGATCCGAATTTCGAAAGACCGGGGTTCGAAGGTCGATATTTACAAGTTCGCAAACCTGACTTTTACGCTGACTAACACCGGAACCGGACAATCCTATTCCAGTTCCCCGGTTGGATTCAAAGACCGTACGGGTTTTGCATCTGCCCAGGTGCCCCCGGGGAGCTATATCATTTCGCTTCCGCGGTTTAACTTCCGAACCAGTGCGAATATCGGCGACCAGAGCCCCAGCTCGGTCACAATCAACATTCGCTTCGATAGTCAGGACGCCCTGCACGTCAGCTGACGAGCTGTGAAAAAGCGAGTCGTCGGGTCCGGCTGGTAAATTTCGCCTCTAGTCAGGCGGTCAACTCCAGCCGGATCTGATCCTCCCACCTCAAGGCGCCTGCCGCGCTTGACATTGCCACTTCGTTAACCTGCTCGGGGATCGCCCGGATTGTCCTATTGACGGGGTTTTGCGTATCCGCGCACCGTATCCAACCGTCAAGGCATTGCGCCACTGGAACTTTTTCTTCCCGTTTGGAGTCTAATAAAAACGTATAATAGAGCCTGTAAAGGGGGTTCCATGGGAGAGCTCACAGGTTCGGTTGGCTCGCGTATTGGTTTTCAAGAAGCCGAAGATCTATTGGTGCGGCTGAGAGAACACGATGAGCAAGCCTTCGCGGAAGTCTTCCACCTTTACAAGGATCTCGTATACACGCTGTCGGTCAAACTACTTTCGGACAAGACCGAGGCCATGGATATCACCCAGGAAGTCTTCCTGACTCTGTTCCGGAAGATTCACAACTTCCGGGGCGATTGCAGTCTAAAGACCTGGTTGTACCGCGTTACGCTAAATCAGGCGGCGAACCGAAACCGCTGGTGGCGGAGGCGCTTCCGCAACCAAACCGAGTCGATAAGTCTGAAGTTGAAGGACGACGGCCCGGTTACACCTGATCCTGTTAGCGATAGTCCGTGGCCCGATCGTGTGTTATATGCAGAAGAGATCCAGAGAGCTCTACAACTCGCTCTGGAGGATCTCCCCTTCGATCAAAGGGCTGCAGTTGTCTTGCGCGACGTCCAAGGGCTGTCCTACGAGGAAATTGCCGAGGTCGTTGGCGCCGAGATCGGGACGGTCAAATCCCGAATTGCCCGCGGACGCGAACGTTTGAAGGATCGGCTTAAGCCTTACCGTGAAGGAGCGGCGTTATGACGTGTCAAGAAACCCGCGAAAAAATTCACGAATACCTGGATGGGGAACTGGCAGCTAATCAAGCGGCCGTTCTTGAGTTGCACTTGGGAGAGTGCGACAAGTGCCGGGATTTTTGGGAAGGCTTGATTTGGGTCAAACAGGCGTTGGCCGTCAGGGAACGACTTCCGGTCCCCGCACAGGAACAGGTGTGGAACCAGGTGCATTTCAGAGCACATTACGGCTGGCCGGTGTGGCTGCAAGAACAGTGGGACAGGTTTCGAACATATTGGCGGGACTTGGATCGGCTTCTCCTGTGGTCGAAACTGTCCGCAATTCCCGTGACACTCGGATTCTTTGTGATGGTTTTGATGCAGTTCCCGCTGGTCCAGTTTCAGCACTGGACTTACCCGGCCTTTGAAATGCGGAGGATGCCGTCAAGCGTTTTTACCGAACCCCTCATGACCCAGGTGATGGCGCGACACACCCATGCGGACATTGACGAAATCTGGAGCGCAGCTTGGAAAATCCCTTACGAGGATTCTCTCTCACTGGTGGCACAGATCACACCGGCCGGGCATGCCGAAATCGACCAAATCCTGAAGTACCCCAAGAACCAGGATCTGCTCGCGGCTGTGGATGACTCGTTGCGGAGTACCCGTTTCCAAAGTGCCCGCAATATCCGTAATCCTTTAGTTATCTACTCGTTCCAGAAGATTGACGTATACAGTGATCTCCCGGGTTTGTAAACGGCGTAACTTCCGTTGAGACTCTACTGCACCGACAGGCTCGTCTTGCCGGTTGAGATGTTCCCTACCGAGTCAACGACTCGAATCCACACCTGATTCTCGCCTGTCGGCAGGTTCTCAAGTTTCAGCGTGTACTGCTCGTTTTCGCTGTCGGCAATTCCATCGGACGGGAAGACGATACGCCAATCGCGGCCGTTGATTGAATATTCTGCCTGGTGAATGGTGCTGGCGTTGCTCTTGCAGGTGAACTGTACGGTTGCCGATCGGCCTTCAACCTGGGCCGGGGCGATTTCAATCGTCGGCAAATCGTTGGCTACCACAAAAGCTTTACTCACAATTTCCGCCTCAAAAGACTGACCTGGAGGGTTGGACTTCTTATCGGAAGCCGTGACCTTGGCAAAGTAAACGCCACTCGGGAGACTGACGGTATCGATGGTGTAGTGGGTGTCTGTAAGCCCTTCTTTCAGGACGATCCAGTCCTGTTCTCCCTGGCGACGGATGGCAACCGAGTATTCCAGATCGTCATCGTTCGGGTCGCTCGCTGTCCAGGACAGGCTGCGCGCTCCCGGGTAGTAGACCTTGCGCGGCGCGGCAGTTGGGGTTTTCTCAATCGCGCGAACACTGCGGGGCAAGGACGACAAGTGCGAGCGATCAGGCCCGCCCGGCGAAATCCCGCCGCCCGCCCCAGTCGCCGGAAATTCAACAAATGCGACACCCGTCGAATGCACAGTCAACGAAGTCAGCCGGGGAGCGAGATTCTGCTGAAGATATGAAACCGTGACCATGTCGAGCCCTTCTGACTGCGCGGGCGAAATTGGACCGGACTTCTCCGGAAACTCGGCTTTCCACTGGATGTACCGGGCTGGCGGACTCTTTATCTGCGCAGTTCTGCCGTCGGAATAGGGCCCGTCCCAGTCAGTCCAGGTCTGATCCGCGGTCGAGGTGTTGCCCGATCTGGTATAGATCCGGATGCCCGACGTTGTCCCAGAACCCCTGGGCACCCATCGAATGGTGCCCCAATTCGCAGTCATGCCGGCGTCGAACTCTTGGGACTGATAGGTGGCAGGGCCGCTCGGTTTTCCGCCAACCAGGAACAATTTGCCCAGGTTGCTGGTCGCCGCGTAGAGCTTGCCCGCTCGCTCGATAAGCTGGGTGACTTGCTCTTCGGATGTCTGCACCAGGTAAGTCGGAAAGCGTTTCGGATCGATCGAAACGATTCGCCCCTTGTTGCTGGTCGCCACCAGGACATTCCCGTCCGCCCTTACCACCAGGTCATAGGGAAGTCCGGAACTTGAAGAGTAAATCGTCTCCACCCGGTTGTTCTTGTCGATCTTGTAGATCTCTGTTTTCTTGGGGCCTTTGCTCTCGTCGCCGGTAGTGACGGTGACCTCCTCGGTGTCTTTGCTTTGCACGTCGCCGGCAGTCTGGGCCTTGCTGGAACTGGAATTGGAAACAACGGTCACGCTTTCCAAGGGGGGGCCGCCGGAAAGTCCCGCAGCGTAAATGTTGCCGTAACGGTCCGTCGCAATGGCCTTGATTTCGCTCAATGTCGAGTCGAAAAGCACGAAAGGCTTGCCGTCGGAGGAAAACCGCAGAACCAGCCCGCCGGGAGCGGTTCCGGCCAGAAGGAGCCCGTCTGGTGTACGTTCCAGGGTGACAATGTGGGTTTCCTTACTGTCATAGAAGACTTCAGAGCGCCCCTGTGGGTCCACCTTGTAAATGATGCCCTTAGGCCCTGTTCCAACGTACAGATTGTTCTGACGGTCAAAGTTGAGAGCCCACACATACTTGTCATCGGGGTCGAAGAAGACCTGGGGAGTTGGACCGTTTTCGAAACGGTAAACCTTGCCGTCGGGTGCCGAGGCTGCGTAGAGGCGGTTACTGGAGTCGACAGCCAGGGCGTGGACTCCAGGCTCTTCTAACTTGGCCCACTCGGCGCCTTGTCCATCAGGCCCGACTCGGAAAATCTTTCCCTGGTTTCCGGTGGCGATGTAAAGATTCCCAGCCGCATCAGCGACAACAGCGTGAATGAACGCCTCTTGGGTGTCCATAATTTGCTCGAGCGCCGGGGCTAGCACAATACCCCCGTCGCCCGTTACCGACACGCCCTTCAGGTCGCCCGCCAGGAACTCATCGGGAGTCGAGACGGTCCATTGATCAGGTTGGGTTGCCAGCGATGAAGATTGCGAAATCCAAACGACTACCTGCAGGCAGAAGCAGAGTTGAATCAGTCTTTTCATGTTACGAGTTGCGAATAACCAGTTGCCAGTTGCCGGTTACCGGAAATGGAGGTTGTCCTGCGCTTGACCAGGGCGATTTCGCAGTTATCGGTCGGCCGCAACCCGTTCGTAACCCGCAACTAGCTTTTGACGTTGATGTTTAAGAGTTTCTGACCACTGAGCACAAATTTCGTCGGAGAAAGTTCGTGTTCCACGTATATGACTTTATTTATCGTTTTGACATCGCCGGAAGTCTTCTCCGACTTATAAAGCGCCAGTAGAGATGGAGGGAGGTCGGGCAAAGCCTCGCCGCCAATAAGGGCGCCGGGCTGATCCCGAAAAAGTCGAATGTAGAGCCGATCGTTCTTCTTCAGGTTGTTGATAGCCCTTACCAGTTGCTCAAGTGTAGTGGGAATGAATTGCAAGTCCGATTCGGCGTCGCTTTTCTCAAAGGAGGAGCCGTCGCCGATCATCAATTTCAGCGGACCGGGGGCGATATCTTCAGGAATCTTGACCGAATGCTTCTCCACCATGACTTCACCATTCGGTTTTCTCATGAAAATAGTGAGGTTGACTTCCTCGCCCGGCCGAGCCTCCAGTTTGTCCTGCCAGACTTTTTCCAAAATCGCTTCCCTGGTTTGCTCGATTGCATCGATCTCGATGCTGATCTCTTGCATGACAACCTGGTCGAAACCGCTGTTTAGAAGGAAATGAACCGGCGAAGCCGCTGCTAGTGCCGCAAAAGCCGATGAACTGGCCAGGTCCGAAACGCTGTTTTCAAACAGGACGTCAGGGTGGTCCTTCAACTTGATGTTGCACTTCAACTGCAGGGTCTGACCGCCAATCGCGCGTTCCGAGGAGATGATCCCGTTCTGTACCGTAAAAGCCATCAGAAAAGGCGTCAGAAATGTATCGTTGACGACCTCGTAGTTGTATTCCTTGACTTCGTTTCGGCTGGTGTTCAGTTTCAGGCGAACCGGAATCATGCGAGATTGTTCGCCTGTCACCCCCATGATGCCGGTTGCACGATCTTGGCGAATGGTACCGACCGATTGTGTGATAGCAGCAACTTTGGTGCTTATCATCAGAGTCGGAATGACGGTAATGACGGCCGCTTTGCTCATGGGGAGATCGGTGTACCCGATGCTCAGGAAGGGATGTCCGAAGGCGTAGATATTATTCCCGCTTACGTGCGTAACAGTTCCGGTGGCGCTAACATCCATGTCTCCGCGAACGAGCTGAACGGCTACCGTCGATCCGGGCTCCAGCCGACTGTCATCGGTAGGGTCAGCTGCCATCCCCCCAACCCCGCTGACCGGTTCCAGTCCGAAAGACCTGAAAAAAGGGGAGAACTGCTCGATCACACGCGGCGAAAACCCTGCCAGATTCAAGGGAGTGGCAATCTGCTTCAGAGAAGGCGCATCGCCCGGTTGTCCGGATGCCGAAGGAATCAGACTCACGGGCAACAAGTCGGCGACCTCCGTCGGAGGGTTCAGCCAGCTTCGAGGGTCCGCCTTCACCCGGGGCCGAATTGTGGCGGGGGGCCGTTCCTTGAAGATATCGACCATCTGCTGGATTGGAGTAATACCGGCAATGGGTTCCTTCGAAAACGGAAAGGCTGAAGAGACAGCTCCGACCAGTTTGTCGTCGATATAAACCGGGCTGCCGCTCATCCCGGCGAAAACACCGGTACGTTCCACTCGTTCACCGGTAAGGCGCGCAAGAATCATGTCCTGCTTGGCGCCTACGTTTTTCAGGATGCCCAAGACTTCAAACTCGAATCGCTCAACCCGGTTCCCCTCAAAAACGGTTTTCCCGTAACCTTTTAAACCTGGCTTGATCTGCTCGAGTGGGTAAAAACCGGCAGACTGAGCGAAAAGCTCGGTGAGAAAAAACAGGCAGGCGAGCACGGTGGCGCCCGGTGACAACGACCTCATTCTGGCAAGAACCTCGTCATCCGAAATGGTTTGGCGCTGTCAAGTATACCGACGGGAGCCCGCACCCGTCAACAGAGCGTCGAATCGGGGACGGTCGCCGGCCATAGCATGCGGACAGGACTCTGCAGACTCGGTTCGATGTTATATCCCTTCCCTGAAGGGGAAGAGCAAATCGCCGAGGTTCTGCCCCTTGCTGTTCCCCTTCAGGGAACCGCTTGAAACCAAGCAGAAAACTGTCAAGGATGTGTTCGGATAAAAGTGTCAAGGATGTCTTAGTTCGCACAAATCGAATGCCCCAGGGTACCTGAAAAACGGTACCCTGGGCTATCTTGCCTTGTCCCTATCGAGACAAAAAACCAACCCGTATTTTAGCGCTTATGCCCCGAAGAGGTCGCGTAGCAAAGCCTTCGGCGTTGAAATCCTGAAGGGAGACTTTTGCAATTGGCTCTCCATTTTCCATTGTCCATTGTCTGGGGACCTCGCGGGACAGGCGTGATCGAGAAACGGATGAAGTGGAAAATGGCAAATGAAACTCGGGCCATAACTGGTTCCTATGGCTTTGCCCCAGCCTGTTCTGAATTAGGACTTTGGCCTTAGAAACCATCTTTTGCAATTAGCTCCACCAAAATTCGAATTTACGGCTGGACCAAAGTGGGGTTAAGATGTGCGGGCATAGCGAGGGATATAGAAGTGGGTCAAATGCCTCGAGTGCCGAACAGGAGGAGATGGAAGACCTATTTCCGTGTTCTTTTCCCGTCTCTTGCTGTCTTGATCGCCACCTTCCTGACGGTAGTCGGATATCTTTCCTATCAGATTATTTTTCCGAAGGTCCTGGCCGAAGGGAATCCGGTCCACTATTCGCTTTTTCAATACCAGGAAGTCCCAGCGCCCTATAGCGGCGGCTCCGCTTGGTTTCTGCCCGGCGATGCCGGGTCTCCAGCGGTTTTTCTTTGTCACGATTATGGCTTTAACCGGCTGTCGGCCCTGAATCTTGCTCATAGCCTTCATGAACAGCGCTACAACGTCTTCGTTGTCTCATTGCGGGGTCATTCCAGTGAGTCCTCAGTTCCCACGTCTCTTGGTCTGCTTGAAGGATTCGATTTGGCAGCGATGATCGATTGGGCACTGGCGGCCCATGGAGTCGACCAGACACGGGTGGCTGTATGGGGCGTGGGCCTGGGCGCCCATGCGGCTCTTCGGGCGGCGTTGATCGATCCCCGTATTAAACTCCTCGTGCTCGATTCCCCTTACTCCTCGGTCTACGATTTTCTCGACTATCTGGTGACCAAACAGATCGGGTTCAAAAGCAAGATTTTCGGCGGAGCTGTCGGCATCGTCTCCGCCGCCTTCTCCCTGGCCACCCCTGTAGCGATTTTCGAGAAATTGACCCCTGCGTCCCTGGAAGACCGGGTCGTTCTCTACGTGGCAGGAGAAGACAGCCCTGCGTTCGTGGAGTGGACTCGAAAATTGCACGAGGAAACCCCCGGCCAGAAGGACCTGCTCCTTCTTCCCCGCAGTCGTCGTTCAGTACTCGCAACCGGGGAGTGGAGTGCTTACGATAAGCAGGTAACGCAGTTCATCACCCATCACCTCCCGATTTCTGCGGATCGCTTACCTTCCTCGACGAGTAAAGCCGGCGCCGGCGGTTCTCGCCGCGTTGCGGCGAGGCAACGGTAGAAGTTAGGCTAAGGACAAGAGGGACGGAAGAAAGAGACAGGGATGCTGATGTGTCCACGGTGTGGATTCCCTGTAACTCGCTGTCTTTCAACGCGGGGGCACTATGTCACCTGACCAACGCACAATTGGCCTCCCCACCGCCATATCAGTCGTTATTTCCAACATGATCGGCACCGGTGTTTTCACCACGCTCGGGTTTCAGGCGGTCGATATCCACTCGGTCTTTGCTCTTCTGCTGCTCTGGTTTCTCGGGGGCATCGTAGCTCTAAGCGGCGCCCTCTGTTACGGGGAGTTGGCCGTCCGAATGCCCCGCTCTGGCGGAGAGTACAATTATCTTTCGCAAATCTACCATCCGGCCGTCGGATTCCTGGCTGGATGGGTCTCTGCCACAGTCGGTTTCGCTGCGCCGGCCGCGCTCGCGTCGGTAGCCCTGGGTAATTACCTGGGAAACGTGGTTCCGTCTTTGTCTCCCACGGCTGTTGCAGTCGCGACCATTCTCCTCGCGGCAATAGTCCATGCGTCGGGAGTCAGGATAGGGAGCGTCTTTCAAGACTTTCTCACCGGCCTGAATATAACGCTGATCTTGTTTCTCACCGCTTCGGGTTTCCTGCTTTATCAGTCCTCTCACTTCTCGCTGACTCTCGGCCCCTCAGATTTGCACCCGGTGCTCACTCCCGTGTACGCCGTCTCCCTGGTTTACGTGCTTTTCTCCTACTCTGGTTGGAATGCGGCCACTTATATAGCGGGCGAAGTAAAGGACGTTGCCCGCAACCTGCCCCGTGCCCTCGTTACCGGAACCTTGGTGGTAACCGTTCTGTACCTTCTGTTGAACGCCATGTTTCTCTACACGGTACCCATTCCGGAGCTGGCCGGTGAAGTCGATGTTGCCTTTCTTTCCGCTCGCAGGGTGTTCGGCGCCAGCGGCGCTCGGTTCACGACTCTGGCGCTGTGCGTGGCGTTGGCGGCTTCGTCCAGTGCCTTCATCTTGGCCGGGTCGCGGGTGGCTAAGACGGTCGGCGAAGATTTCTCTCGGCTCCGGTTCCTGGCCTCAACGGACCGGAAGGGAACGCCAGTCGTCGGTGTATTGAGCCAGGCGGGAGTGGCCCTGTTCCTGGTTTTGACGTCCGCCTTTGAAAGCGTATTGGTATACATAGGTTTTACTTTGAGTGTTTTGACCACTCTCACCGTCATAGGGTTGATAAAAATCAGGTTGCGTGAAGGGCCGAATCGCAAGGGCTATAACACCTGGCTCTACCCGGTTACCCCCGCGGTTTTTCTTATCCTGAGTTGTTGGATGCTGCTCTATAGCCTGGTGAACCGACCTGTCCAGTCCCTCTTGGGTCTCGCAACCGTACTAAGCGGCCTTGTGGTTTACCTTCTTGCGGGCTCTTCTCGAAAGCCCGGGCGGTAGTTGAGGAAGAGTCAGGTACCCGCTCACTCTTTTCTGCGATAATGGCTGAATGTACGTTTTCGGCAATGCCCGCCGTTCTTTGTCTCTTGTCTTTTTCCTCTTGGCTCTCCCTTCCTTTCTCGGATTTCAGGTTTCGCTACTTGAGCAAACACCATCCCCGGCAGAGGTTGAAAAACATATTCGCTTTCTCGCTTCTGACGAACTGAGGGGGCGAAAACCGGGCACTGACGGCGATCATGTTGCCGCGCGGTACATCGCGGAGCATTTCCGAGCGCATGGCCTGGCGCCGGCGCCCGGTTTCAATGACTTCTTTCAGCCTGTCCCGCTTCAGAGGGTACAAATGCCCGAACGACAGCAAGTCTGGCTCTTGGGGACAGAGCTTCCCGGCGAAGACTTTATCCTGGTCCAGGGCGAAAGCTGTCGTATCGAGGGTGAACTGATTGAGATTGACAGCAGTCGTACTACGGCGACAAACCAGCAGAATGACCTGCGGGGAATGATTGCCACGACGACTCTCGCTGTTCTTGATGCGTCTTTCCTTGATTCCGTCAGGGACAGAGTCAAGACATTGAGAGAAAGAGGCGCCGAAGCGGTAATCGGGTTTTACGACGGTACCGGCTGGGAGGGGTGGGAAGATTTCCTATCCCGAGCGCGCCTTTCGCTTGCCAGCGAAGAAGGCTACGAGAAAATTCCTTTCCTCCTCGTCCGCGACCGGGACCGAGCGCTCCGATCGAAGCTCGAAACTCCTGGGAAACACACCGCCCGGATCATTCTGTCGGAGAGGCGCGTAGAGGAGGTCAGGACTGCTAACGTCATTGGCGTTTTAGAGGGCCAGGATCCGCGCTTAAAGGATGAATGGGTCGCTCTGACTGCTCATTTTGACCATATTGGAGAAGGGCTTGACTTGGCCGGCGCCACGCCGGAGGATTCTATTTTTAACGGCGCCCGGGACAACGCCATGGGAGTGACGGCTCTTTTGAGTGCTGCCACCACACTTTCCGCCAGTCGCCCCGCCCGGTCGGTCATATTCATCGCGTTTACTGCCGAGGAAGCCGGTCTTCTGGGCAGCGCTTACTACGTGAGCCACCCGGCGGTGCCACTCGAGAAGACCGTGTTCGTGCTTAACGCCGATGGCGCAGGATATACCGATACGTCGACCGTTACCGTAATCGGACTTGGCCGTACGACGGCTGCTCCGGAGATTGAGCAAGCGTGCCGAGAGTCAGGACTTGAGGCTTTCGGAGGCGGCCCAGGACTGCAGGACTTCTTTAATGCTTCGGATAATTTGAGTTTTGCCAAGAAAGGCGTGACTGCGGTCTTGTTCAGTCCGGGGATGAGGGTTTTCGGAGCGGAAATTCGCAAGTATTATCACCAGCCTTCGGACGAAGCTGACGAAAACTTCGATTTTGCTTACCTGCACCGTTTCTGTCAGGCGTACGCTCTGGCAGCCGACCTGGTTGCCAATCGGCCAACGCGGCCCTCGTGGGTTCCCGGCGATAAGTATGCTGAGGCCGCCGCCGAACTGTACGGCGGACAATAATGGTCCTGCCAAGAACTCTTTACAGCCACTGTTCGTACTATCACGTTGTGAAGCAAACAGGAGGCAATCATTTATGAGAAGAATCAGTAGGCGGAGCTTTGTCCAGGCTGGCGCCATGACCGCGGGCGCGCTGGGCAGCGTGAGCCTGGCGCCCGGGACCTGGCTGGCGTTCGCTGGCCCGGCAAGTGAAAAGGGCTACTTCGAGACGCAGTTCGGCATTACCGACTCAGTTTGCCGGAGATTACTGGAAGCAGCCTTGAGTAAAGGCGGCGATTTCGCCGATCTCTACTTTGAGCACACGATCTCAAACTATCTCGGCCTGGAGGACGGGGAGGTCAACCGCGCTTCGACTGATGTCGACCTGGGGGTCGGCATCAGGACCGTGAGAGGCGACCAGGTTGGCTACGCCTTTACGCAGGATCTGACTGAGAAATCGATGCTGGCGGCGGCCTCCGTCGCTGCCACCATCGCAGATTCTGCTGCCGGCAGTTGTGCCCCCCAGTTTGTCAAAGTTCAAACCGGCAACTATTATCCGGTCAAGACGCTGTTCGCCGCGGTTCCCGTTTCCACGAAACTTCCCGTCGTGCAGTCGGTTAATGACAAGATCTTCTCCAAATCGAAGCTGGTTACGAAGGTCAGTTGCACATTCCATGACCAGCAGAAGCGAATCCTGGTTGTCACCAGTGACGGACACAAAGGCGAAGATCTTCTACCCCGCAGCTTTCTTTACGCCACTGCGGTAGGAGAGAAGGACGGCAGAAAGGAAACTGCCGGCTGGAATCTCGGAGGACGCCGCGATTTCTCCTATTACACCGAAGATCTCGTCGACCGGTTGGTGTCAGAAGTGATTAGCCGACTCTTGCAGGCTTTTGAGGCCGTGCAGGCGCCTGCCGGAGAGATGCCGGTTGTCCTTGCGCCCGGTGTAACTGGCATTCTGCTTCATGAAGCGATCGGACACGGTATGGAAGCCGATTTCAACCGCAAGAAGGTTTCCACCTATTCGACCATGATAGGAAAGAAAGTGGCGGAGCCGTTTGTCACCATCATCGACGACGGAACCAACGAAAAGCAGGTGGGCAGCATCAATATCGACGATGAAGGAGTCCCGAGTCAGAGAACTGTACTAGTAGACCAGGGGATTCTGGCAACTTACCTCCACGACCGGATTTCGGCGAAACACTACAAGGTCAAGCCGACCGGCAATGGCCGCCGCGAAAGCTATCGTTACTATCCCCTGCCGCGTATGCGCAACACGTATATGCTGAACGGTCCTGCCACACCTGATGAAGTGATCAGGAAGGCAGGAAACGGGATTTATGTTGAGGACGTGGCCAACGGCCAAGTGAAGATCGGTGAAGGGGACTTTGCCTTTTACGTTTCCCGAGGCCGGATGATCGAAAACGGAAGGCTAACCGCTCCTATCAAGGACATGAACATCATGGGCAACGGTCCCAAGATGCTGCTGAACGTCACCATGGTCGCCAACGATCTGAAGATGTCTGAAGGCGGAGCAGGCGCCTGCGGTAAATACGGGCAGGCGGTTCCTGTTTCTTTTGGTTTACCCACCATCCTGGTCAATTCGATGACTGTAGGCGGAGTCAGACGACAAGGAGCTCAATCATGAAGAAAGACATGCTGGATCTGTGCGCGTGGGTCATCGAGCAGGCCCGCAAATCTGGTGCCAACGGCAGCAGGGTGAGAGTCTCCCGCAATCGATTGGTCGAGATAGGCTACCGGGAAAGAAAGCCCGAGACGATTAAGGAAGCGACCAGCCAGTCTCTTGCGCTTCAACTCTTCGTCGACGGTCGGTTTTCCTGGCAGAGCACGGCCGACCTTCGAAAAAGCGCACTCGCGGAGTTCATCTGCAGCGCGGTAGCGACCACGCGCTTGATTGCTAAGGACGAGCACCGTAGTCTCCCCGATCCCAAGTACTATCAGGGACGGGCTGCGATCGATTTGAAGATGAGAGACACAGAGTACGAGAGCTGGACCCCCGAAAAAAGGCACCAGGTCGCAAAAGCCTTGGAGAGTGCCTCTCTTGAGGCGGGCGGACAGGCGGTGATTTCAGTTGAAGCGAGCAGCCACGACACCTATTCCGAACAGGCATTCATGGCGAGCAACGGGTGCGAGGGTTACCAGGAAACCACGGTTTACGTCCTGGTAGCAGAGATGACCGCCAGGGACGAAGGAGACCGTCGCCCGGCTGGGTACGACTACGCCGTCTCGCGGTATGTGAAATCCCTGCCGGATGCCGAGGCGGTCGGGCGTAGAGCGGCACAACGCACCCTCGCTATGAGAGGCGGGAGGAAGATCAAGACCGAGACTCTGCCTGTAATTGTCGAGAATCGCGACGTCCCCCGCCTTTTGAACGGACTGATCAACGCCATGAGCGGGCCGAACGTTCAGCAGAAGAGGTCCTTTCTGGCGGACAAGAAGGGACAGAAGATTGCGAGCGATATCCTGACAATTCAGGATGATCCGCACATCGTGGCGGGGCTGGGAAGCGCCCTTTACGACAACGAGGGGATGGCGACCCGTCCAAGAACCTTCATTGAGCAAGGAGTCCTCAGAGACTTCTATATTGATTGGTACTACAGCAGGAAACTGGGATGCGAGCCTACCATCGGGTCGCCGACCAACCTGATCATTCCCGCCGGAACGCGTTCGGTCGAAGACATCATGAAGGAACTCGGACGAGGCATTCTCGTTAACGAGTTTATCGGCGGCAACTCCAATTCCACGACAGGAGATTTCTCCATTGGAATCGGAGGCTTCCTGTTTGAAAACGGTCAACGGACTCAGACCATCGCCGAAATGAACATCGCCGATAACCATCTGAAGTTCTGGTCGAAGCTCGTCGAGGCGGCGAATGACCCTTGGCCCCATCAGCCTTGGCGTACTCCGAGCCTCGTTTTCCGGGACGTGGTAGTCTCCGGGCTATAAGAAACGCGCCAGAACCGATGAGCGGGAACGAGACCACCGACATACTCAGTCGTAGTTTAAGGATTATCCAACAGCGGCGCGGGCATCGGGCGGCGTCCGACGATATATTTCTCGCGTGGGCCGGCGTCCGGGCCAGTCCAGACGCTCGCCGCATCCTCGATCTTGGAAGTGGAAAAGGGACGGTAGCGCTGTTGCTCCTGCGCGCTTTGCCCTCCGCTTCAGCCATCGGAGTGGAAGTCCACCCCGCTCATCACCTCCTGGCAGTGCGAAACGCCGCCTTGAATGGCTTATCCAACCGCTACCACGCCCGGCTGGGCGATCTGCGCGATCCCAGGGTTCTCGATGGGGAGCCCTCCTTTGACCTGATCTGTGGGGCTCCTCCCTACATGCCGCTGGGGAGCGGAGTCTTGCCAAAAGACCCGGGCCGTGCGGCCGGCCGATTCGAGCTGAATGGAGGAGTAGAGGATTACGCCAAGACAGCCGCTTCCCGCCTCGCGGTCGGTGGACGGGTGGCCTTGTTGATGAACGGGTCTGGACGTGAACGTGCTCTTTCTGCTGTGGCCAGGCAGGGACTGGGAGTCAGCCGTCTTGTGTCCGTGCGGCCCAGGCCCCGCCTGGCGCCAAAATATTGGTTGATTGAGTGCCTCGCCGGCTGGCAGGGAGCTTTCCTCGAAGAAGATATCTGTATTCGAGCCGAGACGGGGATGAGCTGGTCCCCGGAATATCGAGCGGTGAGGACACTCCTTGACCTGCCGTAGGAAGAAACGGAACCCGTCCATGCCGCTGCAGACTGATTGTGCCCGGACTCTGGAAAGTCCGACTACAATAGAAAACGCGGGGTCCCCTGTTTGCAGTACCGCCTTTTATGAGGGCAGTTAAATCGTTCATACGGCGCCAACTGACCGCCGGGCAACTGCCCCGTCCGTAGTCCCGCCTTCTATGAGGGCCCTCGTTGTCAAGACGTAAAATTTCCGGGCTTATTTTCCCGATTGCACACACACTCCTCCTTCTCGGTTCCGTCCGGTTTTTTGGGGGAACCTACTCGG
>Ga0116188_1000570_pt1 | contig 36224 bp, 27 predicted proteins | sample AD_JPNTR2_MetaG_FD_89807 | JGI IMG/M metagenome (GOLD analysis project Ga0116188, IMG submission 89807) | Active sludge microbial communities of municipal wastewater-treating anaerobic digesters from Japan - AD_JPNTR2_MetaG | ecosystem: Engineered > Bioreactor > Anaerobic > Digestate | place...
CACGAGAACGGTGACCTTGTGATAGCGATTGGGCAACCTGGGCAGCAGCAGCGCCAGTATAATTCCGGTCCCGGCACCGAGGAGCGCAGATTCGAAGATCTCGAGCAGCGAAATTAAAAATGCCCCGGCGCCGATCGCCTCTCCCTGGAGGATCAGCTCTACCACCACAGAGACAATTCCAAAAAAGATGATGCAGACGGCATCATCCAGGGCCACTACTCCGAGCAGAGTAGTGGTGAAGGGGCCGCGGGCTTTATACTCTCGGATTACCGTTACCGGTGATGCCGGCGCTGTAGCCGTGGCCAGCGCCCCCAGGAGCAGTGATATGGTCAGAGGAAGCTTGAGAATCAGGTATGCCGCCAGGAAGACAGCAATAAATGCTCCCAAAACCTGGACCACGGTGATACCGAGTATGGCCCTGCCGAGATGCTTGATCTTCTTTATTTCCATCTCGCCGCCGATGAGGATGGCAATCATGCCCAATCCAAGTATCTTTATCAATTCAAGCGCCTGGTTCATCTCTAAAGAGACGACCCCGCCCAGTGAAGGGCCCAGGATCATCCCGGCCGCCAGGTAGCCAACAACCATGGGCAGCTTGAACCGGCGGAATATTCTGCCCATCAGGTAACCGCTCAAGACAATAACAGCCAATACAAGTGTTTTCTGATAAACTTCAGGCAACTTTACTTCCCTGCCTGTTACAATTCTTCTTTTGCAAGGCCAAATGCTTCGCCAAGCTTAAGGCTGAAAAGAATCCCCACGCCCGGGCGGGTCATATCCCCGAGCACTTCTTTTACCGCGGTGAGCGCTCGTTCCAGTTTTTCTTTTGACTCCACCACGGAGAAAATAGTTTTGTTTTGTGGCCGGCTGTATTGAAAGATGGAGCGAAGGCCCGCCAGCACCGACACCTCATGATCGGCCTGGGCCAGCGTCCGTCCCATCCCGGTGGAATCTATAATCGTCGCGCCATGGATACCGGCCTGAACCAGGCTTTCCAGAACATCTTCCAGCAGCTCTACCCGGTTCAGGACCAAGACAATCAAATACACTTGATGAGCACCTCTTTCCGGCATTGAGATCAAATATAGCCCCACTGCGCGGGGCTACATTCATTATAGATCGAGGAAGGCGGTTTCGTCAAAAAGGCCCCGTCCTTTGCGGGGCCGGGGCCTAGTTAGTTAATTTGGTGCCTGGCACCAAGTTAACTAACTAGAGGCGGTAGGCGACATGGAATGCTTCGTGGATCGCTTCAGCGGCCTTGCGGGGGCGGTCGCAGTCGCCGACAGCGTATACTTCGTTCATCAAGGGTTTGAGGATCCCTTCGAGCGGGTTGTACGGTTGGGCGCCGGCGGCAATGACGATTGTGTCAAGGTCCTCGATGGCCGACTCCTGGCCGTTGCTGCGGAGGGTAATGGAGTGTTCGCCGATGGAGACAACCTCTGTAGATGTCCGGATCTCAACAGCGGGATTTTCGTGCAGCCGCCTCAGCAACTCGCCGCGCAGGGAAGGGCTCTGGTCAGGGGCCAGTTCATCCTGCATCTCCAGGATGATCACGCGGCGGTCTCCTTCGGCAAGATAGGCCGCGGTCTCGCAGCCAACCAACCCGCCGCCGATTATGGCCACATGCCTGCCGGGGCGGACTTTCTCCTCCAGCACATCCCAGGCGGTGATGGCATGCCGGGGATCGATGCCGGGCAGTGCGGGAATCAACGGCACCGCGCCCGTGGCCAGTATCACGGCATCCGGTTTTTCTCGCATGACCTTATCTTCAGTAGCGGCGCTGTTCAGGCGGATATCCACATCGAGCGTCTCGACGCGGTAGATCAGGTAGCGCAGGATCTCGCCAAAACGCTCCTTATGCGGCGGCTTTAGGGCGAGGCGCCCCTGCCCGCCCAGCTCGGAAGAGCGCTCGAAAAGAACCACCTGGTGCCCCCTTTCGCGGGCGACACGGGCCGCCTCCAGCCCTGCCGGGCCGCCGCCGACAACAACAACTTTTTTACTGCGGCGGGCCCTGACAAAGGGGAACTCATGCTCCTTTCCGGCCCGGGCATTGTAAATGCAGCCGACCGGCTGGCCGTAGACCAGCAGCGGGTCAACGCAGAGCTGGTTGCATTCGATGCATTTGCGTATGTTTTTAACCTGGCCCAGCTCAACTTTCCTGGCAAAATGTGAATCGGTGATCAACCCACGGCCGAGAGAGACAAAATCAGCTTTACCCCCGGCGATGAGTTGCTCTCCGATTTCGGGATCATGGATCTTGCCTACCGCAATTACCGGGATAGTAACACGGGCCCTGATACCGGCGGCGTAATGTGCCAGCGGCGGTTCCGGCTCATACATGGTGGCGATAATTGGCAGCGGCGACCCGTAGACGCCCCCGGAAACATGGAGCGCGTCGACGCCGGCCTTTTCCAGGAGCCCGGCAAATTCACGGCCTTCCTCAGGGGTGATCCCCCCTTCCATGCCTTCATCGGCATTCATCCGGAAGATCACCGGAAAATCACCGCCTACGGCGGCGCGGACGGCATCGTAAACCTCAATGGGGAAGCGGCGCCGGCCGGCGGGCGAGCCGCCGTATTCATCGGTGCGCTTATTGCTGTAAGGCGAAAGAAACTGGTTGATCAGATAGCCATGGGTCCCGTGAATTTCTACGGCGTCAAAGCCCGCTTCGCGGGCGCGGCGGGCGGCATGGCCGAAGGCTTCGACAATGCCCTTAATTTCCTCGATGGTCAGGGAGCGGGGCATATCCCGGCAGATGGGACAGGGTATTTCCGAGGGGGCCACCGGTTGATAACCCGTTGTTTGAAAAGTAGTCTGCCGGCCAGCGTGGTGAAGCTGGATTGCCGCGCGGGCGCCGTGCTTCCGGATTGATTCGGCCAGGTAGCGCAACCCGGGGATAAACTTGTCGGCCCAGATGCCGATCTGGTGCGTAATGGCCTTCCCTTCGGGAGCCACAGCGGCTACCTCTACGATGATCAGGCCGGTGCCCCCCTCTGCGCGCGCTTCGTAGTAGCGGACAAGCCGCTCCGTGACAAAGCCGTCATCTGAAGCGTAATTCGTGCCCATAGGGGGCATGACCATGCGGTTTCGAACGGTGATGTTGCCGATGCGGGCGGGCGAAAGAAGATGCCTGAAACCGGTGGGACTGCCGGGACCGCGTTGCTGCTTCTTTTCTCCGACTATGGTCTCTACCAAGGCTGGTCCTCCTTTTGAAGGTTCTACTCCTGCCGAAACAGGTGAACAGTTGTCTCTTTTATCTTTTTCCTTTTGCGGTATGGTTATGCCTTATTGTAGGAGGTCAGAGGTCGGAAGTCGGAGGTCGGAAGAGATCATGCAAAGTGAATAGAAGATTCTTTTGTCAAGAAAAATATTCTGAGAGAAAAGACAGCCTGCACGGGAGCAGCACTTTTGAAACAATCAGGAGGTTTACGGGCTGCTGCCTGGCGGGTAAATTGAAAAGGCCGCTTCCCTGGATGGGAGCGGCCGGATTAAGCCTTGTTTTTGAAATCTAGTAAAACTGCAGCGGGTTTATGGCCGGGTGGGTGTACCATCCGCTCCAGCTGGAACCAATGCTGCGGCGGATCTCAAAATGCAGGTGAGGCCCGGTAGAGTTCCCTGTTGAACCCAGGCGGGCGATGACCTGCCCGCGGGACACTCTCTGCCCGGCGGAGACCAGGTTGACATTGTTATGCAGGTAGAGGGTGTAGTAGCTGCCGTGGTTAATTACGATGTAGTTCCCCTGGCTGCTGCCCCATCCCGATACAGTCACAACCCCGCTTTCTGCAGCAAGGATCGACTTGTTAAGAGGCGCGGCGATATCAATACCCCTGTGCCCGGCATGGAAATACTGGCTTATCCGACCGCCGCCGGCAACAGGCCAGGCAAATCTCTTCAGGGTGCCCCGCTCCACGACCCTGGCTTCAGGTTCAGTGATAATCCTGTTGGAAAGAGCTTCTCTGGATTTCTCCACTCCATTTTCACAGGTAACCAGGTAGGTTACTTCTTTTAGGCCGCTTTTCCCCGGGGATACAACCCTGCTTTCACCGGCATACATTTTGTCGGTGTAGATGTATTTGGTAGTATATGGTATCTCTTCTTTCACGGTGATCTTTTCAACGTGTCTCACGTGCACTGCCGGTACTGCCGGCCCGGCCTCTTCTTCTAATTCACTTCTGCCCATGCGGGAGGCGATCATCTGGCGGGAGGCAACAAGCAACTCCTGATCGTACTCTTGCCGCGTCAGCAGGGCGACTATCTCGCCGGGGTCATAAACCTGTTCGGGTGGGACCACGCATTTTTCGCCGGAGATCTCCTCGAGCAACTCCACTTCCAGCACCTCAACCTGATTTTCTTTATCGACAAAGGCACAACATACTCCTTCGACTACCCGGTTCACTTCCTCCATCTTAGATACCGGCGCTACCGGGACACCGTCAACAGTAACCAGCACCGCATCGGTAAGGAAGCTCAGGCGCTGCATCAAGGCATTCCGGGCTAGCTGGATATCTTCCGACTCGCCTGGGCGGTATTCCCGGGTCAGGGTGATCTCCTGCTTCGGGAAAAGCTCCATCCGGTAGAGAGAGCTGGATTTATCAGTTAATTCAGCGAGAAACTGCTCCACCTCTTCGGGATCCCGCACCAGTCCAATTTCAACCCCGTCCATGCGGACCGCGTAAAGGTGACAGTACTGGTAATAGTGATAGCCAAGCAGGCCAGTCAGGGCCAGGCATGAGAGGATCAGGTAAAGCGACCAGTGGAGGGTTTTTCCCTTTAACCGGCGCAGCAGTTTTGCCAGTCCACTGTGCCGGTAAGCAGGCTTCAGGCGGGAGATTAAAGGCGTCTTTTTGTTCCGAATTAAATGCGTCATGCCATGACAACCTCCATCCCAAAAAGCCATTAAAATTATTAAGATAAGATAACAATTCCTTAACATTTAAACCATACTACAAGTTTTCCTTTTTGTCTACTGGTAATTATTTCTTTCCTGGAAGGCATTGCGTAAAAATGGGACACTAGGGACGTACCTTTTTGTCCCATTTTTATAGAAGCGAAAAAGGGGGGCCGGGGGGATTTAAGCGCTCCCCCCTTTGAAAAAGGGGGGCCGGGGGGGATTTAATCTTGGCCTCATTAACCAAAATAAAAATGAGTTGGCCCCTTAAATTCAAATCCCCCTAAATCCCCCTTTAAAAAAGGGGGACTTTTAGCTTGCATCCCTGAAAAAAAGCGGCGCTATTGTTTGGTGAAGGCAAGGATCTCTTCTTTCAGCGATTTTAGCTTTGCTTCAGCTTCTGCAGCGCTGCCTGCGCTGACCGAAAAATAGAGTTTTATTTTCGGCTCGGTGCCCGAAGGGCGGATACAGAACCAGGCTCCGCTCTCCAGGCGGTAAAAGAGAACCTCGGAGCGGGGCAGCTCCACCGGGCGCTCCTCCCCGGCGAGCAGATCCCAGCTTTTGCGCTGCCCGTAATCCCTTTTTTCGATGACCCTCTCCCCCGCCAGCTCCGGCGGGATCGCTTCATAAGCGCGCATGAGCTCACCCGCCTTCTCCATGTCGTCCAGCTCGATGGAGACCAGGTCTTCGCGGAAGAAGCCGTACTTCCGGGAAAGCTGCTCCAAAACCTGCAGCAGGCTGCGCCCCTTTTCCTTGTGGTAAGCGGCCATCTCGGCAATGAGGCAGGCCGCCCCGATGGCATCCTTGTCCCGCGCGAAGGTGCCTGCGAGGAAGCCGTAGCTCTCTTCATAGCCAAAGATAAAGCTGAATTCGCCGCTCTCTTCAAATTCTTTTATTTTCTCTCCGATATATTTAAAGCCGGTGAGAGTCTCTATGGTCTTGACACCGTAAGCATCGGCCACCTTCCGGCCGAGATCGCCGGTAACAATGGTTTTGATCATGACCGCATTGGGCGGCAGCGCTTTTTTCCGGGCCAGCCCGGCCAGGATATAGTCCAGCAACAGGGCTCCAATCTGGTTGCCGGTAAGGTGAGTATAGCTGCCGCCGGCGCCGCGAACGGCGCAGCCGACACGGTCACCGTCGGGATCGGTGGCCAGGACAATATCCGCCTCTTCACGCCGGGCCAGCTCCAGGGCCGGCTTAAAAGCCTCCGGCTCTTCGGGGTTGGGAACGGTCACGGTGCTGAATTGCGGGTCGGGAACCATCTGCTTCTCCACCAGGGCCAGGTCGATGTAGCCGCATTCGCGCAGCAGATCGGGAATATGGCAGGCCCCGGTGCCGTGCAGCGGCGTGTAGACAAGCTTCAGCCTTGTCTGCGGCCTGGAGAGAGAAAGCGACCGGATCGCCTCGCGGTAAGAGCGGTCTATCTCCGGGCCGATAATCCGGAGCAGGCCTGCGCTCTCCGCCTCTTCCCGGGAAATAATCCTCACATCGTCAAAGAGATCCACCCGCGATATGGCCGCTGCAACTTCATCGATGAGCGGCGAAACTGCCTGTCCGCCGTCGGGGCCATAGACCTTGTAACCGTTATACTGCGGCGGATTGTGGCTGGCCGTGATCACGATCCCGGCGGCGCAGCCCAGTTCGCGCACGGCAAAGGAAAGCTCCGGCGTAGGGCGGACGCCGTCAAAGAGAAGCGCGGTGATGCCGTTGGCTGCAAGGACCAGGGCGGCATCAACGGAAAATTCGCAGGAGAAGCGCCTCGTATCGCAGGCGATGGCCACCTTTTTATCTTTTGTCTCCAGATCCAGGCTGTTAAGGTAGTCAGCCAGCCCCTGCGTCGCCCGCCGCACGATATAGCGGTTCATCCTGTTCAACCCGGCGCCGATAACGCCGCGCATCCCCCCGGTCCCGAAAGCCAGCTCGCTGCCAAAGCAGCAGGCTATTTCAGCGCTGTTGCCGGCCATGGCCTCCAGCTCGCGCCGCGTTTCCGGATCCAGGTCCGGGCATTCCAGCCATCTGCGATAGCACTGCTCAGGGGTTGTCCCCTCCCCCGCCGCCGTGCGGCCGAAATCATCTGCGTAGCGGATGATATCATCTTCTCCGAGATAGCTGCCGTTCTGCACCTCTATCACCTCCAGCAGCTCGCTGCCGGGATTCTCCAGGCGGTGCTTCGCCCCGGCTGGTATGAAGACGCTTTCACCTGCCTGGCGCAGCAGCTCCTCCTCCCCCACGGTAACCAGCGCCCGCCCCCGGACCACGATCCAGTTTTCCGAGCGGTGGCGGTGGCTCTGCAGGCTGAGCCGCTTTCCGGGTTCCACGGTAAGCCGTTTCACCTGGTAACCCTCGCCCGCCTCCAGAGAAGTAAAGCTCCCCCAGGGGCGGTAGACGGTGCGGTGATGCAAAAATTCGGGGGCACCGCTCTGTTCCAGCGCCTCTGCCAGCTCCCGGACTTCCTGGGAGCGCGATAGCGGGCAGACCAGCAGGGAATCGCCGGTTTCCACCACGGCCATATTTTCCAGCCCTACCGCGCCGACCAGCCGCGACCCGGCGAGTACCATGCTGTTGCGGGTATCAATGAGAAGAGTGCGCCCCTCGCAGTAATTTCCGGCGCTGTCCCGGGGCGAGACCTTGTATAAAGCCTCAAAACTGCCCACGTCGCTCCAGGTAATTTCCGCCGGAATCACCGCCACCTCCTCCGCTCTCTCCATAATCCCATAGTCTATGGAAAGCGGGGTAATCCTGGCATAGGCGTCCCTGATCGAACTGTCCTCTGTAAAATCAATCTCATCGAGAGCGGAGGCCATATCCGGCAAGTAGCGGCGGTAGGCGGCAACGAGATCCCTAACCTTAAACATGAACATGCCGCTGTTCCACAGGTAGCGGCCGTCTTCCAGGTAGGCCGCGGCCCGCTCCCGGTCCGGCTTCTCCACAAAACGCTCCACCAAAAAAGCGCTATCATCGAGCTGCCGGCCGCGGCAGATATAGCCGTAGCCGGTCTCGGGGTATTGAGGGGCAATTCCGAAAGTGACCAGCCCGTATTTTTGGGCGGCCTTCTCTCCCTGCAGCAGCAGGTTAAGGTATTCCTTCCCCGCCGGGATGAAGTGGTCAGACGGAAGGACCGCCATGATCTCCTCCCCTCCCCCGCGGCTTGAGAGAAACCAGGCGGCCATTCCAATGGCCGGGGCGGTGTTGAGCGATTGGGGCTCACCAAGCACGGTTACCGAGCCCGGATCGATCTCCATGCCCCAAAGCTGGCGGCGGATCTCTTCTTCCTGCTCCGCGTGGGTGACGATAATGATCCTCGCCGGCGGAACTTCCGGCGCCACCCTGGCGACAGTCTCCTGAAAAAGGCTTTTTCTGCCACGGCCAAAGACCAGGTATTGTTTCGGATATTGCTCCCGGCTGAGCGGCCAGAGGCGGGTCCCGCTGCCGCCGGCCAAAATAACGGCATACATTTAAGCTTCACTCCCTGCCTTGATATCTGCTTTAGCCCAAATGGTTCAACTGTTTTCCCGCTGCGGCGAGGCCGCGCCGGCCACTTCGCCGATGCCCGTGTATCCCTGGTGCGAAGCCAAGTGCATCCGGTGCAGCGCCAGCATGAGGGAAAGCGTCGATTCAGCGCCCTGGTTCAGGTTAACTCCGCCCGGCATAAGCCCGTCACAGCAGCCGCCGCTGCTAAAATCATAGAGGGGCTGGTGGATATCGTTGTTGCCGAAGAACCAGTTGAACGCCCAATCCATGGCAATCTGCCAGCGGGGCTCTCCGGTGGCCAGGTAGGCCTGGGCGCAGGCATCAACGAGAGCCGCCGCGTCGAGAGGCTGCTGGTCAAAGCGGGCTTTCTGCCCGCCGCGGCGGTACCACCCCTTGTTGCCGACCAGAGAGAGCTGCCCCCCGCCGGGATCAGTCTGAATGGAAATGAGCCAGTCCAGGGCGCCGAGCCCGGTTTGCAGGATCTGTTCATCATGCAGGTAGCGCCCCGCGGCAATGAGAGCCTGCGGGATCCGGGCATTGTCGTAGGTAACGATCTCTTCCAGCCAGAACCACTCCGCGGTGGCGTACTCGCTGAACTGGCGACAGAGCCGCCTGCTCAGCTCCTCCAGCAGCTGGCGCGCCTCGGGATCCCCGCCAAAACGCTTCAGGTAATGAATTACGCCGATGATGGTAAAAGCCCAGGCGCGGGACGAGGTAAAGGAGGGCGCCTGCAAGAGACACTGCTTGAACAGGCGCGTCACCAGGCCGATCAGTGAATCATCGGGCGGATAGGCGACGGTATAACCAAGAGCCCAGATGCTGCGCCCGTGGCTGTCTTCGGAGCCTATCTCTTCCAGCCACTGCCGCTGGTATGACATGAAATTGCGCATTCGTTCACTTTCCCGGTTGTAGGCGTAAAGCAGAAAACTGAGGTAGGTGCGGAAAAGCGGCAGGATTCTCTCTTCTTTGAAGAGGCGCCAGTTCATCACCGTGACGAGCAGCGCCCTGGCGTTGTCATCGGTGCAGTAGCCATGCCTCCGATCCGGTACCGTGTAGAGGGCATGCTGAAGGATGCCGGTATCGTCGGTCAGCGTCTTCAAATGATCCAGCCTGATTTCGGGCAAAACGGCGCTCTCGGTTACGGCCAGGCTCTGTACTGAAGTTTTGGCCTGAGCGCTGTATTCGCTCACCGCTTTTTCAAAGGCGTCGGCGTAGCTGCGGGCCACCTCGCGCCAGATCATCTTCCGCCCGTAGCGGTAAGAAAGTTTGCGCATGTGATTGCGCAGCTCTCCGTCCTGGAGCAGGTTGATGAGGCTGTCGGCCAGGGCCTCGCTGTCGCGGAAGGGCACCAGGCAGCCGCGCCCTTCGGCCAGCAGCTCCTGGGCATACCAGTAAGGCGTGGAGACGATCACCTTGCCGCAGGCGAGGGCATAGGCCAGGGTGCCCGAAGTGATCTGATCCTTGTTCACGTAAGGGGTCAGGTATATGTCGGTGGCTACGAGAAACTCGATTAAGCGCTCCAGGCTGACATACTGGTTGTAGAAAGTGATCTGCTCCTTAAGCCCCTTTTCCCGGACCATCTGCTCCAGGTGGTGGCGGTATTTTTCCCCGTAACGGCGTTTTATTTCAGGATGAGTGGCCCCGAGAATAATGTAAAGCACTTCCGGAAACCTGGCTGCCACCTTCTCCATCGCAGCAATGGCATATTCGATCCCCTTGTTCGGCCCGAGCAGGCCGAAGGTAAGAAGCAAGGTCCGCCCTTCAGCCTGGAATCTGTCCTTGTAAAAGGAAGAATCAAGAAAGGGGACATCGGGCGCCCCGTGCGGGATCATCACTATCTTGGAGGCGGAAATGCCGTAAACATCTTCCAGAAGCTGCACCGCCATCTGAGCCTGCACCACTACGAGGGTGGAGAGTTCGCAGATACGGGTCAAAGTTTTTTTCTGCCCGGCAGTCGGTTCAGCGAGGATGGTGTGGAAAGTCGTCACCACCGGTTTTTTCAGGCGGCGCAGCAAGTAGATGATATAACTGCCGTCCTCTCCGCCGAAGATGCCGAACTCATGCTGCAGGCAAACCACGTCAACGGGCGAGACGTTGATAAAATCGGCTGCCCTCTGGTAGTCGCCGCGATGCTGATCTCGTATATGGAAGCTCACTTCACGGCCGTAACGGTATCCCTGCGGCCTGTTGTTCAGGGCAATCACTTCAAAAATATGCGAATCGTCGTTGTGGTTACTTCCGCCGTAAAGCTGCCGGAAGTTCCCGGTCAGATCCGCCGTATAGGTGGCAATACCGCAGCGGCGCGGCGGATAGGTGGAGATAAAGGCCACCTTCAACGGTTTGAACAGATTCCCAAGATACATTTTTACACCTCGCTACTATATTTCCGCATCTACTATGCTTAACCTTTCCCTATTTATATTTTTCAATGACCTGCCGGTAGACCTCGAGATAGCGCCTCACCATCAGCTCGACGGTAAAGTTCTCTTCCACCCAGGCGCGGCAGCGGCGCCGCGACAGCTCCTTGAGCCGGTGTAGGCAGGCGTATGCATCTTCCGCACGCTCCACCAGGAAACCGGTCTCCCCGTCCCGGATCAGCTCGGGCATGGAGCCGCGGTTGCAGGCGATCACCGGGGTGCCGCAGGCCATGGCCTCGACTACGCTCAATCCAAAGGGTTCGTCGAAGTTGATCAGGTGCAGCAGCGCCGCGGCGCCCCCGAGAAGAGCTCCCTTGCCGGCGGGGCCCACCGGCCCGATATACTTGACCCGGTCATTGTCCAGGTAAGGCGCCACGAAGCGGTCGAAATAATCGCGCTCCTGTATAATCCCGGCAATGATCAGCGGCATCGCGGCACGGCGGGCCAGGGCGATGGCCTCGGCAACGCCTTTGTCGTGATGAATCCGCCCAAAGAAAAGCAGGTAGCGCCCCGGTTCGGGGGAAAAAGGAAAATGCTCCACCGGGATCCCGTGATATACAGTAGCACGGTAATCGAGGCCGGGATCGCGGTCGGCGTCGCTTATGGAGACGTAGTGCACCCGCCGGTTATACTTCCGGTAGACGGGCAGAATCTTGGGAGATGAAAAGCCGTGGATCGTGGTCACCACCGGCGTCCTCACCAGGCCCGTATAGGTGAGCGGCAGAAAATCAAAGTGGTTGTGGATCAGGTCGTAGCGCTCCGCCTCTTCGAAGAGTGCTGCAATATGCAGGCATTCCCAAACCTTCGGATCAAGCGAACTGTCCTCGGCATAAGGGCGAGGGGCCACGGCACGGAGGCGGGCAGAGGTCTGCGAGTCCGCGGTGGCATATAAAGTAACCTCTATTCCCTGCCGGACAAGACCTTCGGTCAGCCAGCTCACCACCTGCTCCCAGGGGCCATAATGGCGTGGCGGAGTGCGCCAGGCGATGGGAGATAACATCGCTATTTTCATCCTGGACACAGACAGCTCCCTTTATCCGGCGGTTTCGTGCAGAAGATAGTCCAGCACCTCGTCAATATGGGCCGTTGCCAGGCAGACAGTTGAATCGGCGGCGCCGTAGTAGAGCATCAGCTTTCCGGTATCTTCATTCAATACCGCCCCCGTGGGGAAGGTCACCCCGGGCACGTCGCCGACGCGCTCGTAAGGTTCGCGGGGACCGAAGACCCATTCGTCGCTGCGCCGGATTATTTTCCACGGTTCCTCCAGGTCGAGCAGGGCCAGGCCGACCCGGTAAAGAGCGCCGGAAACAGTGATCCGCACCCCGTGGTAGATGATGAGCCAGCCTTCCGGGGTTTCGATGGGCGGCGGGCCCAATCCGACCCGGGTGCTGTCCCACCTGCCGGGACGCACAGGAATAAGAATTTTATGATCGCCCCAGTATCTCAGGTCAGGCGAAAAGGCGATCCAGATATGAGCTTCGCCCCGGATAATGGGGCGGTGGATGAGGACGTAACGGTCCTTGATCAGGCGGGGAAAGAGGGAGGCGTCCTTGTCCTCGGGGGGCAGCATGGCCCCTTTGCGGACAAAGTTGTGCAGGTCCCTGGATAGGGCCAGCGAAACCATGGGCCCATCCTTTGAAAAAGAGACATAGGTCACGGCAAACTCCTCGCGTTCGGGCAGCCAGACAATGCGGGGATCCTCGATCCCCCACTGCTCCTCGTTGAAAACCGGGTCGGGCATCAGCGTGGGCTGATTGTCGATCTGCCAGCTGGTGATGCCGTCTTTGCTGCGGGCAAAGGTGAGGTGTGAAAAACCGCGCATATCTTCGACCCGCACCAGCAGCCAGGTCTCGCCGTTATGGCGCACCGCGCCCGGGTTGAAAGTGGAGTTGGCCGGGTAGGGCCAGCGCTCCGGAGAGAGAATGGGATTTCCCCCGTAACGGTGAAAAAGCTGCCGCCGGTGCTCAAATTTAATCATCACTTTATACCTCTTTTCCAATCTATTATTTCCGCCGTTTAATTATGAGGATGAATGCATCACGTGATTAAAGGATGGTTTGCCAGTGCTGCAGGTTATAATCGTTTGGTCGGACCTTAGTTGGATTCTCCTCTCACGGCAAAAATTCCTTCTTTCTCCAAAATTGAGCAGGGCGCACGTGTTCAGGCGCCACCGCTCTTCCCTTGAACGCGAACAATACAGGTTTAGCCGGCGGGGCTGATCTTCCAGAGAACGCCGCTGTTGGGGATGGCATTGGGGGCCATGCCGGTAAATTCCATCACCCCAAAATCAAGCAGGTAAAGCGCCTTCCCATCGGGTCCGAACTTGACATCGATGAGCCTCTTGAATCCGCCGCCGCTCCGCCCGGCCCGCGGTTGATCTTTATTCTTGACAAACCAGCTGTATTTGCCGGTCTCGGGATCGACATTGATCACCCCGGTGGGCACAAGCTCTTTCAGATTTTCTGTGAGAGGCTGGGCGTCGCCGAAAATCGCCACGAAAAGGCCCTTCTCCGGAAACTGTGCCGGAACCCAGGCCAGCTTCATCGGTGAATAGTGCGGTGGAAGCGTGGCCAGGGGAGGCTCAACCGGCGGGGGATTAACAATCAGGGGGCGGCGGTTGAGCCCCCTCTCGGAATCAAACAGCGGTTCGGTCAGGGGTATCTGTCCGGCGTAATCGGGCCAGCCGTACCAGGCTCCCTTCTTTATTTTCACCACCCAGTCAGGGGAGTTTTTCACCGCCCGGGAGCCGCGGTCGTCATAACCGAGGTTGGTGGCATAAAGGCCCCCTTTCTCATCCATGGCCAGGCCGTATGGGTTGCGCAAGCCGTCGGCATATATGCCCAGTTTTTTATTTTCCAGGTCGAAGCGGTGGATCGCGCCGCTGGCGGGCACGGTAGCCTTCACGGCCTCTCCCTTCCGGCGGCTCACGCCGAAGGGAGCGAAGGCGCCGGTGCTCTTTTTATCCGAGGGCTCGGGAGTGCTCAGATCGAGAGCCTCGTAGTTCTCTCCGGTGAGGATAAAATTGCGGGAGGGAAAATCGTGAAATTTGGGGTAGCGATCCCTCCAGGCGTAGACAAAGTTGTCGGAGCCGACCACGCCGGCGTTGGTGGCGGTGCCCTGTCCGAAATAGAGCGCCCCGTCGGAACCGAAGATGAGATCGTTGTTCTGGTGGTCTCCCAGCGAAGGCAGCCCGGTGATCAGGTCTTCGCGCTCCTCGCTTTCAAGATCGAAGGCGCTGATTTTGCCTCGGTGAGAAAGATAAAGTTTCCCCTCCCGCAGGGCCAGCCCATTCAGGGGGCCGTCAAAACCGCCGGCCAGCTCGCGGATCGCTCCGTTGGGCGAGACCCGGAGCACGCGGGCTTCGGTCTCTTTGGGGCCGTAAACGTAGCCTGATTCTGCAACGTAAATCTCCCCGGAGGGAGCCACCGCGATGGAGGTGGGATAGGTAAAGCCCTTAGCCACCACCTCGGCCCGGTATCCCGGCGGGAGTTCCAGCGCCCGGGGATCCGTGCTCACCGCTGCCCTGAGCAAAAAGGGGGTCAGCAGCCCGGCGATTAGCAGCAGCCCGGCGGCATAATAGACCCGTGCCGGGGACTGTGCCACGCCGAGACGGCTGTAAAGCAGGGCAGCGATGACCCCGTAAAAAACAAAAGCTACCAGGGCCATCCAGTTGTCGAGAGGGCCGGCGGTGAAAGGCGGAAAACCCAGAACCACCGGAACCAGCAGGAGCGGGCCGGCAATCCAGAGCAGAAGGCCGAGAATCGTTCCGGCCAGGACAGCAGTATAAAGTCTCAACCGGCGCCCCCGGATAACTGCGGCATAGAGCAGGCCGCCCAGAGCGCCGAGGATCAACAGCGCGGCAAAACCGTAAAGCAGGCTGACCCTGGTTAAAAGAAGGCCCAGGGTTGGGAGCTGCCATGCCCCCCACAGGATTAGCGAGCCCGCCAGGGCTCCAATCATGCCGGCCAGAATACCCCAGAAAAGATAACCGTAGCGGTTCATTGTCCCAGACTCCTTTTGCCTGCCTTTTATTTAACTTTATTTTTTTCCAAAGGAAAATTTTTATCCCGGATAAGGCAGAGACGCCTTCCGAAATAGCGGAAGGCATTTAAAGGTAGGGGCGGGCTTCCACGCCCGCCCGAATTCCCCCCCTTTTCCAAAGAGGGTTAGGGTATGGGGACACCGTGGGACGTACTTTTAGGTCCCGCTTGGGACACTAGGGATGTAAATAGAGAGCGTTAAAAGTAGAGCTGTCCGTGGGGCAGCTCACTTCAATTGAAAAGAAGAAAAGCAGTTTGCATCCCGAAAGCAGCTGCGCTTACCCGAAAAACATGCGCTGCACCAGGTCGAAATTGCGGCGGATGTTTTCCGCTCCCCTGACCGGGCCCATGTGACCGGGCAGAAGAAGCTCTACTTCGTCCAGGCAGGCCAGGGAGGCGATGCTGCGGCCCAGGGCTGCAAAATCTCCGCCGGGGAGATCGGAGCGTCCAATGCTGCTGTCGAAAACCGTATCCCCGGTGATAAGCGCTTTCTCCCCGGGGAAGTAGAAGCAGAGCGAGCCCGGCGAGTGGCCGGGGGTATGCAGAACCCGTATGGTGTCGGCGGCCTTTTCCGGCAGGCCCAGGTTCAACTCGCCCTCCTGGAGGTAGAAATCGGGCGCAAGCGGCGGCGCCTTCGACAAGCCCGCAGCGGCAAGGCGCTGCTCCAGGCCTTCCAAAAAGAAGGCATCCTCGAGGTGAATGGCCAGCCGGGCGCCGCTATGTTCGCGGATCAACCCCGCCGCTTCCACATGATCGGGATGCCCGTGCGTGCATAATATGATTTCAATCTCTTCGAGTTTGATCCCGTCGCCGGAAATAGATCCGGTTAGAATATCAAAACACCTTTCCCTGGTTTCATTCAAGATATGGCCGGGATCGATGAGCACTGTTTTCTCCCCGCGGTATATGTAGCTGTTGCAATTATTACCGTATCCCTGCCAGAAATAGGCATAAAATCGGTCGCTTAGCCGCATATTATTTCCTCCATAGCATCAATTTTAACAATATGATATCATACCTAGCGGGGTGAAGAAAAGAATGGGTAAAATTAAATCGGCCCGGGAGCTGGCCATGGAAAGAACCGCCAACCTGGAAGAGATGATAGAAATTGCCAAAGCAGGGCCCGCATTGGAGGATGAGCCCTATATTAAAGCCTCATCGCTGCTGGCTGACTCATTTGTAAAAAAAGAGGCAAAGCTGGATAAAGTTATCGAAACATTCGGGCGCTACCCTGCCGGTGCCCGGGAAGCAGCAATCAGGATATTTTTGGAGAAGATCATAGCCGGAATGGATTTCAACAGCTACGAGGAAGCGGTTGCTGCTTATCGTCATTACCGCCCCGGAGAAAAAGAGAGGCTGGTCAAAAAAATTGAAGAGATTGGCCGCGGTTACCGTGAACAGGTCCGGGAGATGCGAAGCCTGGCAGAATCAGGACAATGCCGGGAGCAGCTTCTGGATCACCTGTATCAGGAAGGTATCAGCGGCACGGCCCTGGCCGGAGTCAACCTGGAGCGCTCTCCCTGGTGGAAGGAGCAGCGGGATCGCCTTGCCGCAGCCCGGGCCTCCGAGCTGGCCCCCTTGAAAAAACAGCTGCTTTCATCGCTCAAACAATAACAGATATGGTGGGCCGAGCAAAATCCCCCTAGACAAAAAAAGATGCCCAGAATGACAAAAAACGTAGGGGCGGGCTTCCATGCCCGCCCGCCGGGATTCCGCCCCCGCCCGACACTGGCTTGCGTGTCTCCGCGAGAGCCTGTTGCATGCAGCCGTAGGGGCGGGCTTCCACGCCCGCCCGCATCGTCCCTTTGACTCAACCGGTAAAAAAAGGTGGCTGGCGTCAAATGAGCCAACCATCTTTGCTTTTCTGCTTCCCCCGTACTTCTGTCTACTCTTTCAGAATACCCTTGCGGTAAGCCTTCAAGTAATTGGCGCAGTATGGATCGCGGTTCAGAAGCGCCTCGGTGGCATAAACAAGAGCCATCATTCTCTTGTCTTCCGGGTCAAGGATGACCGCATCGAGACCGTAAGTGGTGCAGACCACCATGTAAGCCTGGTTGAGCAGCTTCCTTTCAGGCAGCCCGAAGGAGATATTGCTCAGCCCGCAGATGAAATGCACCCCGGGGAAGCGCTCCCGCACCAGGCGAATCGTTTCCGCGGCAGAAAGCCCGTTCTTGCTATCCACACTGATGGGCTGGATCAAAGGGTCAACATAGATATCATCATAGCTGACTCCCTTGGCAGCCAGACTTTCGATAAGCCTGGCGGCAATTTCAAAGCGGGTAGCCGCGTCCGGCGGGATGCCGGATTCATCGTCCATGGTAAGAACGACAATCTTGCAGCCGTACTTTACCACCAGCGGCTCGAGAGCATCGTAACGCTCCTTCTCTCCGGTGATGGAGTTCAGCATCGCCGTGCCCTGATGCACTTTAAGCGCCGCCTCCACGGCGGCCGGGTTGGGGCTGTCGATGCAAAGAGGCAGGCCGCCAAGTTCATCCTGGACTACCTGGACCAGCCAGCTTAACAGCTCGGGCTCATTATGGACAAAAGTGCCACAGTTCACGTCGATATAATGCGCCCCGGCTTCGTGCTGCCGGCGAGCCAGCCGGCGGATGAACGCCTCATCCTTTGCGGTGACTGCTTCTTTGACTGCTTTCCGACTTGTATTGATCTTTTCTCCCACAATTAACATGGATCTTTACACCTGCCCTTTGCTGATTAAATATGTTGTGAATATAATAACATACAGGTTAAACTTTCGCTACAACAAGCATAAATCCTTTTTTCAGGAACAAAGTTTGAATAGAGCCCGCCCCTCCCCCGGCTTTTAGAGCAGGAATTATAAATCCCGCCGCAGCGGAAATATGGAAGATGCCGGACCGCTGCATCTGCTGCTTCCAGAAGCAAAACTGTGCTACTGACGGATTTGATGCCTGTTTTTTCCTTCCCCCTTAATCAACAAGCCGGAAGACGCGGTCGCCTTCCCTGACCTTGTCAATTACTTTCAAACCAATGAGGTCACCCGGCTGTGCCGAGGTGATATTCTTATGTTCTACCTGCATGGAGCCGATCTCCTGGGTGAATTCGGTTTTAGGTCCTACTATGGTAATCCTTTCCCCCACATTCACGGGAGCGGACAGCTCGATTATGGCTACAGAGATTTTGCTGTAATAATGCCTGACACGGCCAATTTCTTCGCGGGACATGGCGAGGACACCCCTTTCAAAGGTATTGTGCAAATATTATTCTACATATGCCATTTTTATCCTGCCTTGAAGCAAAATAATATATATAGTGGACGGATAAGCCGGAAAAATACTGGTTATTTTGTGCATGATTGCCGCTTTTCCAGGGAAAAGTATTGATTAAGAAAGGGGGTGAACCCTTGGAACATATCAGGCCGTTGATAATTAAGTTTATTTATACCGCCGCGATTACGATGATCTTTCTCAGCTATCTCCTCATCCCTGCAGTACCCATGGGCAGCTCCCTGGTTATTGCCCTGGTTGTCACCCTGGTGCTCTATTTTGTCGGTGATCGCTACCTGCTGCCCCGTTTCGGCGCGCTGCCCACCGCGATTGCCAATTTTATTGTAGCCGCCGTGATCCTGATGCTGGCGGGACCTTTTGTGCGCGAGGATATCGGCACCGGCGCTGTTTTGGCCACTGCCGCCGTAATCGGGGTGGCAGAGTGGGTTTTCTTCCGTTATGTCCGCGGTGAAATTGGGGCTGTTTCAGAAACCGAAAATATGGCCTCTAAGCCAGAATTTTTCGGGGGCGATGATTCGCCGCCGGAAATCGATGACAGTGGTTCCGGCCGCAGCGAAGAGCACGAAGAAAGACCGGAACAGTAAAATGGACTATGCAAGATTTTTTCATTGGCCGCATCACTGCCGGTGCGGCCATTTACTTCTTTCTTTCGGTTGTGAAATAAAGCCGCTTGTGGGCGAAAAAATCAATGGAAGAGTGAATCCGCATGATTGAAGAATCAGGACAGGGCCAGCTGCTCGAAGCAGTACGTTTTTTTCCTGAACTCATATTAACCCGCTTTCTCACCGGAGTGCTCCCCCAGGTCTCACGGGAGCTTCGCCGTTGGGAGCAGCGGCTTACTGTTTATGCCGACTGGCCGCTTCTTCAGCAGGCCCTGGCCAGCCTCTCCCGGAAGCGATTTCATGCGCAGGGAGGAAGCTTCTTCGCCCTTTACAATTTCAGCCCCCGCTATTCCAGGAAATTGGTCTCTCTCATTGTGGCGCTGCAGACAATCAGCGATTACCTGGATAATCTCTGCGACCGCGGGGGTGTCTATGATGAAGCCGCTTTCCGCTGTCTCCACCAGGCCATGACGGCGGCGCTGACCCGCGGCCCCATCAGGAAACGGGATTATTACCGCTTTTATCCCCTCAAGAATGACGGGGGATACCTCGATGCGCTCGTTTCAGAGTGCCGGGAGTGCATCGGTTCGCTTCCTGCCTACCCGGTAGTAGAGCAGGAGATCCTAAGGCTGATCTCACTGTATAACGACCTGCAGGTTTACAAGCATCTTAACCCGGCGGTGCGCGGCAGCCGGTTAAAACGCTGGTTCAGGGAAAAAGCTGCGCCGTCAAACCCCCCGCTGCACTTTTGGGAATACGCCGCCGCCAGCGGTTCCACACTGGCTGTTTTCGCCCTCTGCGCACTGGCCGCATCAGCTGAAACCTCAATAGAAGATGCAAAGAAACTGGTTGAAGTTTATTTTCCCTGGGTTTGCGGTCTCCATATCCTGCTCGATTACTGGATTGATCAGGAGGAAGACCGCCGGGAAGGAGATTACAACTTTGTTTCCTGCTACCCCTCTCCCAAGGCCGCGGTTGATAGGCTGCATCTCTTCCTGCAAAGATCGCTGCAAGGCGCAGCCGGGCTGCCTCGCTCCTCCTTTCACCGCTCTGTTGTGAGGGGATTGCTGGCGGTATATCTATCCGATCCCAAGGTGAAGCTTTTGGGTTTGCAGAAGGAGGCCTCTTCGCTGATCCACGCCGGAGGAACCGAGGCCAGGCTGTATTACCGTCTTTGCCTGCTCCTGCGCAGGCTGGAAATTCTTTAATTAAGTTTTTACTGAAAATTAGAAGGGGGCACGGGAATCTGCCCCGCGCCCCCTTCTCCCACTCTCCCCTATCCCTCTTTCTCTATATCCCGGATGTGGGCGTTAATTTTTTCCTTGAAAAATCGCGGTATAGGCTCAGGTTTGCGAGTAGTATAATCTACAAAAACATAAACCAGTTTCCCCTCGGCGACCAGGGCTTTTTCTTTGTACAGAGCGCCGTAGATTGTCATGCTGGTCTTCCCTATATCCACACCGGTAATGTGAATATCAACAACATCGTCGAGATAACAGGGCGCTTTGTAATCAAAAGATACGTGCGCAATCACCGCATCGACGTTCTGATCCAGCAAACTCCGCCAATCGATGCCCAGGGCATCGGTAAAGTCGGGAAGAGCGATCGAATCAAACCATTTTATATAATTGGTAAAAAAGACGGCACGCGAGAGGTCGGTATCATAATAGCGAACCTTTACTGGCACTGAGAATATGGATTCTTTCATGAGCCGACGCCTCCTGCAAATAATTTTTATGAATAACTTCTTTATTTTATCTTGAATTCCTTTTTGTAAATTAAATAATTTATATGTTATTGTTAATAATGAAAAGCATATTGCAATATAAGCGGACTATATGGAACAGCATTTTGTCATACTTAGCGCAGCGAAGGATCTCAAAGGCGGGTGGCGCCATGCAACGGCAAGGGGCTGAACTTTTAGGACAGCCCCTACAATTGGAAAGTTTTAAATGACTTTTGGAAATGCCGCTACAATCAAGGCCGGGCTCAGTAATCTCCTCCAGCCTCTGACCTCCCACTTCCGGTCTCCAATGTGGCCACTGGCGGTGATGGAATCCCGTTTCAGGCGGGCATGGAAGCCCGCCCCTACAGGTGGGGATTGATCCTGCCTGCCAGGGCCTCCCTGGAAATGGCCCCGGTAAGGCTTTCCACCACTTCGCCCTCTTTAAAAAGAAGCATTGTGGGAATGCTCATGATCCCGAAACGCTCTGCCAATCCGGGATTTTCATCCACGTTTACCTTAAGTATTTTCAACTGCCCATCGTACTCCGCGGCCAGCTCGTCCAGCACGGGCGCAAGCATCCGGCAGGGGCCGCACCAGGGAGCCCAAAAATCAACCAGAACCGGCAACTGCTCTTTTAACACCCGATCTTCAAATTCTGCTTCACTTATAGCCACAATCTCAGACATCTTTTCACTCCTCTTCAACTATAAGGTATGGTTATTTCTTCTTGCAACCATTCTAAGATAATTTTACCCCCGGATCAACCGGCTGCCAGTCGTCCGGGCTTCCGGATAAGCGGCGGGTCAACGCCGCTGCAATATCGGCAAGCATTTGCCGCTCCGGTCTCTCCGGCAAGTGCAGCAGCGCCTTTACAGCCTCGGCCTGTTTTTTCCGGGCGGCGGCAATAGCATAGTCGAGGGAGCCGTTTATTTTAACCGCTTCGCGAAGTATCCTCTGCAGCTCCCGGGGCGGCGCTGTATTGGCAGGCAGCATCCGGACCATCTTCAAATAATATTTCTGGGTTTCAAAAAGATGGATTAACGGCAGGGTGGTCCTTCCCTGCTCCAGGTCATTACCCACAGGCTTGCCCAGCCGATCAGGACAGCCCGTATAATCGAGAATATCGTCAACAATTTGGAAGGCCTGCCCCAATTTCAAGCCGTAATGCCACAGGGCGCGGCGGCAGGGAGAAGAAGCCCCGGCAAGCCAGCCGCCGGCCTCGCAGCATGCGGCCATAAAGTGAGCTGTTTTATAGTAGTTGATCTGATAATATTGACGTTCGGTGAGCTCCCAGCAGTATCGCTGGTCCATCTGGTAGATCTCTCCCCGGCAGAGGTGTGCTACCGTACGCGCCAGCAGGAGCAGCAGATTTTTGTTGCTGCCGGGGCGGCTTAATAGAGCAAAGGCGCGGGCCAGCAGGAGATCGCCGGTGTGAGTGGCCCGGCCGGGGCCCCAGCTCAGGTGAAGGGTTTCCCGGCCCCTTCTGCTGGCTGCCTCATCTATAATGTCGTCGTGGATCAGGGATGCGGTATGGATCAGCTCCACGGCGGCGGCGGATTCGAAAAGGAGATTACTTTTAAGCTTTTTACCGCAGCCCGCCAGGGCTGCGCAGGCCAGAAGCAGCCGGGGCCGCAGCATTTTGCCGCTGTTCTCCAGCAGCCGGCCAATTATCTCCCCCAGGCGATCCGGCGCCGGATAAAGAGCATTTCTGATGACCGTTTTAACCTCGGAGATTCCCGGAAAAGAGTCCGCTGAATCCGGCTTTCCGGTCAATGCTCTCTACTCCTCTCAGTTTTTGTACAGCAATATCTTATCTTTTCCCCCGCCTAGTATTTAATACCTTGCGTTAGCAGCATGCCCTGCGGTTTAACCGCAAGCCGCAGTGTAATTATCAACAACGGAACCTTTGAGCCGGCCGGCCTGCCGGGTTCCGCACAGACCGGAAAAGGTGACAAAAGTTATCCGCGACATATAAAAAAGGTGACAGGGAAATGTCCCCTGTCACCTCCTGCTGCAGCGGCAGTTAAGCGAGAAGGCCCTTGACCAGCTCTACGGCCGAGCCTCCGTCGGGCGCATAGCCGTCGGCGCCAATCTCGACGGAGAAGTCTTCCGTCACCGGCGCGCCGCCGATGATTACTTTCACCTGATCGCGCAGGCCTTCCTCTTTCAGGTAATCAATCGTCTCTTTCATCGCCAGCATTGTCGTGGTCAGCAATGCCGAGAGACCGACTACTTGCGGATTATGTTCCTTGACCGCTTCGGCAAACTTCTCCGGCGGAATATCTACACCCAGGTTAACCACATCGTAGCCGCTGCTCTCGAGCATGATCGCCACAAGGTTCTTGCCAATGTCGTGCAGGTCGCCCTTAACCGTGCCGATGACCACCTTGCCCTCACTGGGCATTTCGAAATCGACCAGCTTCTCTTTCACCAGCTCCATTCCCGCATGCATTGCCTTGGCTGACATCAGCACTTCGGGAACGAACATCTCTCCAGCCTTGAAGCGCGGTCCGACAACGTTCATGCCTGCAACCAGACCCTGGTTGATGATCTCCAGGGGATCCATTCCGCTTTCCAGACAGGCCTTTGTCTCGGCAGCAGCTCCGGCAACGTTTCCTTCAATTACGCTGTTTTTAACTAATTCCAGATTGGCCATGAAGATTAGCGCCTCCTTTTATTTATATGCTAAATCATATTATAAACCTCGTCATACATCAAGATGATCATTCTACTTCGGCCCCAGCGGCAGGCTGTCAATCCCCAGCTCTTTCATGATCTTTAACGTAACCCGATCCAGCTCGTCGGCCCGCTCTTTATCCAGCGGCGCCGGCCGGTGATTGGCCAGGATGTCCTTGACCTTATCCTGCGCTTTTTCAAAGGCGCTCTTGGCTCCGTCTGCTTCCCAGTTTTTGCGGTCACGGCGTTCGATGATTGACGAAGGGATGTAGGGCTCCTTCTTGAACCAGCTAAAAGTATGATCGGTGGAGAGATAATCCCCGCCGGGACCGAGTTCGCGGATCAGTTCAACCGCAAGAGTCTCCTCCGATGTTTCGATTCCGCGATCAAGGCGCAGCGCCATGCCGCAGATTTCGTTGTCGATAACCAGTTTCTCCAGGCTCACCGTGCTGACAAATTCCAGCCCGCCGACCCCCGAAATGACGTTGATCCCGGCCAGCTGCGCTACTATGCCGCTCATGCTGGTCTCCAGTCCGGCCTGGGTATCGATGATCATGGAGTCGCTGAGGCAGGCGTAAGTATGGGTGGGCATGCCGTAGTATTTGCCCATCTGCGCATAGGCCGCCGCGATCATTGTCGCTTCAATGGCTGAAAGCGGGGTGGTGCCGGTGCGCATATCGAAGTGGACCGGCGCTCCGCCGTAAATTACCGGCGTGCCCGGATTGATTACCTGGGCCAGGACCACGCCGCTCAGCGTTTCAGCGGTATGGACCACAATCGATCCTGCCAGTGTGGCCGGCGTAGCCGCGCCCGGCATGGGCATGGAGACCGTCTCCAGAGGCAGGCCGTTGCGGGCGCAGTCAATGATATTCTGCGAGCTGATATGAGTCCACTTCAGCGGCGGGGAGGGGCAGATATCGAATACCGCCACCGGTTTTTCGCGCAGTTCATCGTAGCCGCCGACCACCGCCGCCAGCATGTCGCGCATATAGGGGACCCCGTGCACGCTGAAGCCGCCGGTAATCATGGCCTTGGGAGAGTTCTGCAGCATGATATAGACGCGGTAACTGTCTCCAATCAGCTTGGGAACGTCGTAGAGAACGCAGGCGCTTGACTGCAGGGCTATATTATCCAGGGCGTCGTTAACCTTAGAGATATTCGCCAGGTCCTGAGCCAGGGACTGACGCGCCGTCTTGCCATCAGATTCCAGTATCTTGATGGGAGCGGAAACAGGATCAAAATGGACATTGTTACCGCTCAGGTCAGCCGCCAGCTCACCGTCCCTGGTATAGAGCTTTACGCCCGAAGGCGCTTTCTTGATGGCGTCAATAACCATCTCCGGCTTGAACTTGGCCACTTTCCGGTCAAAATCAACATCCGCCCCATGGTCTTTCAGTATCTTCAGGGCTTCGTCCGATTCAAAACGGACTCCGGTAGTCTCGAGGATATAGAGCGCTTTTTCATGGATTAGCTTGATCTGCTCATCTGTAAGAAGCCTCAATTTTGGCTGCCCGTTAAAGGTAAACTTCTCCATTAACCGATCCTCCTTCGAAGATGTTTGTAATTGCTACTTGCCCACCAGCTGCCGGGCCACTTTTACCGCTTCGATGGCATTTTCGGCATAACCATCTGCCTTGATCTCGTAAGCCCACTGCTGGCTTACCGGGGCTCCGCCGACCAGCACTTTCACCCCGCTGCGCAGCCCCTCTTTTTCGAGAGCCTCGATAACGATCTTCTGCTCGGGCATGGTCGTGGTCAGCAGTGCAGAAAGCGCCAGGATATCGGCTTGCTGCTCTTTCACGCTGTTAATGAATTTATCGCAGGGCACGTTTACGCCAAGATTGGTCACTTCAAATCCCGCTGCCATGAGCATGGATGCGACCATATCTTTCCCGATGTCATGAATATCATTATACATCGTCCCGATGACAACCTTGCCCAGGATTGACCGGGACATATCCCGCTGCTGCAGGGCGGGCTCCAGAACATTGAGCGCAGCTTTCATCGCTTCGGCGGCGGCGATCAGCTCTGGCAGGAAGATCTGCCCCTCCTCAAATTTCGCCCCGACCTCATTAATGCCGGTAACATAGCCGTTCTCGATGGCTTCAAGGGGGTTGAGATCTGCCTCGAGCGCCTTGCGGGCCAGCTCTTCAGCAAGCTCGATCTCCCCATCCGACACCGCCTGTTTCATCTCGGCAAAAAGCTTCTCTTTTTCCATCTTGCTTATATCCCCCTTTCACATTTCTTTACCGGGACAGCTCTACTTCGGCCGCCCGGATAATTCTGGCAAACTCTTCCTTGATCTTGGGATCAAGGGGCTCCACTTCATGGTTTTTAAGAATCCAGCGGGCCGCCTCGGTAGCCTCTTCAAAGGCGCCCTTCTTGCCGCTCTCCAGCCAGGCCCCGTAAGGCTTGCGGTCATAAACGGTGGGCCGCCAGATCCGGCCCATGTGCTTGCGGGTATGCTTTGCCGCCAGGTAGTTGCCGCCCGGGCCGACCTGCTTGATCAGATCTACAGCCAGCGTTTCATCGCTAACCTCGATCCCCTCGGCCACCTTGGCGATCATGCTGTAGATTTCGGCATCCATGATCAGCCCCTGCAACGAGAAGATTTTCGAGCCGTTGAGGGTCCCGGCGCCGTTGAGGATTGCTGTTTTGGTCAGCACCGGCATCAACCCGGCAAAGCAGTTGTCCACCGCCGCCTGCCAGTCGGGCTCCTTGGCCCCAGTGGCGAAGGCGCCCATGGCCAGCGGGATCTGGTAGAAATGGCAAATCTCGCTGAATGCCGCTGCCAGGAGAAAGTCTTCAGGACCGCCGCCGGTGTAACCGCCGGTCTGCAGGTCAATCGCCGTAGGAGCCGCCGCAAAGTAAACCGGCGTCCCCGGGTTGACCAGCTGCATTAAGACGAGCGGGCTGACTGCGTCGACAGTGGTGACCACCAGGTTGCCGGCGAGGGTGGCCGGCGCAGTGGCACAGGACATGGGCATGGGCATAAAGCCTGTGGGAATCCCCCATTCCGCGGCCATCATGGAAGCCTCCAGGCTGCCGCCATCCTGCCCCAGCGGGTCGGTGGCGCACTGCATGTAGGAGAACAGCGGGCGGCGGCGCAGCGCCTCTTTGCCGCCGGCGGCAACGGAGGCCATCTCCAGGGCAAAGCGGGCGATATCGCGCGAGATCACCGTCTCGGGCTGGATATGCATGGTCGTTCCGTCCATGCTCGCCTCAATCTCATGGAGCGGGCGGGTGACGGCGGGAACGTCCTGGGCGCTTACAGGCGGGCCCCAGATGTAGGAGATTTCCGGCAAGAAGTCGGCCACCTTGCAGGCGTCGGTAATATCCTGTTTTCGCGAGCGGCGCAGCTCTCCGGTCTCGAGATCATAAAAATCAACTGCGCAGCCGTCGGTGGAAAGATAGGAGGTGTAACCGTCAATGAAGATATCATCTTTGGGATCCCGCCCGGCCAGCAAGAACTGGGCCGGCGCCTTGCGCAGCGCCTCCATCACCAGTGTGGCGGGCAGCTTGGCCACCATCGTCTCACGGTTTACCTCGCATCCGGCTTCCTCGAGAACATCGAGAGCCAGCTTTGAGGGAAATCGCACTCCCGTCTCTTCCATTACTTCGAGGGCCGCCTCGTGAATTAGCTGAATATCCCGGTCACTCAATACCCTGAATTCAAGCAGTGAACGAACCGGTTTAAACTTTCTTTTGATCACCCTTTTTGCCTCCTTGCTATTTTTCATTGTATGCCATGCAGGGACATGGCTTTAATAGCCCTGTTCATGCAAAAGTCATTCCATCCGCAAAGGCCTCATTTAGAATGATGCTCCCAATTTCCAGGGTGCCCGTTTTCCGGCACTGATTATCCCACAGCGTCGCACCGGCACCACTGCAGGAGAGGGCGGCTGCGCCCCTCCTGCAGCAGCCTTTGTAGGGGGAACGCAAACATGGTTTTTGTTTTTAAATTAATCTTTCCATTCTTAACAAGGCGCGGAATAGCTTATTTTTTCTCTTCGGGTTCCATGGCTACAACCTTGCCGCCCAGCATCCGGCCGACCCCGTAGGCTTCGTCATTATGCTTGCCGCCGCAGAGGCTGCAGGTCTGCTCGGGATCGATGGCATGCTTCGGCTGGGTATAGGTATACAAGCCTCCCTCGAAGTTGCGCAGCACCACCCGGTCAGCCGACTGGGAGATGAGATACTGCGGCGACACCGGGATCTTCCCTCCGCCGCCGGGCGCATCGATGCAGAAGGCGGGAATGGCCAGGCCCGAGGTGTGCCCCCTCAGGTACTCGATGATCTCGATACCCGCCGCCACCGGCGTGCGGAAATGCTCGATCCCCTGCGAAAGGTCGCACTGGTAGACGTAGTAAGGACGGACCCTGATTTTAAGCAGCCCCTGGACCAGCTTTTTCATCAGCAGCGGGCAGTCGTTCACGCCGCGCAGCAGCACCGTCTGGTTCCCCAGGGGGACGCCCGCATCGGCCAGGCGGGCGCAGGCCGCCGCCGAGACGGGGGTGATTTCCTTCGGGTGGTTGAAATGGGTGTTCAAAAAGATGGGATGATACTTCGCCAGCATCCGGCAGAGCTCAGGAGTGATCCGCTGCGGCAGCACCACCGGGGCGCGGGTCCCGAAGCGGATGATCTCCACATGGGGAATTGCTTTCAGCTCTTTCAGAATATACTCGATAAATTCATCGTTAATCAGCAGGCCGTCTCCACCCGAGAGAAGCACGTCGCGCACCACCGGGGTGCGGCGGACATAATCAATGGCCCGGTCTACCTCTTCCTTGCTGCGAGGCTTGTCGGTGACTCCGGCAAAGCGGCGCCGCGTGCAGTGGCGGCAGTACATGGAGCACTGGTCGGTAACCAGCAAAAGCACCCGGTCGGGGTAACGGTGGGTCAGTCCGGGCACCGGCGAATCCACATCCTCGTAAAGCGGGTCCGCCATATCGGAGGCCGCCATCTGCAGCTCCAGGGCGGTGGGAACCGCCTGCTTGCGCACCGGGCAGTTGCGGTCATGCGGATCTATCAAGGTGGCATAATAAGGAGTAATGGCCATGCGCAGGGTCTGGAGGCATTGCCTCACCCCCTCTTCTTCCTCGGGGGTGAGCTCGATTACCTGTTTCAGATCTTCCAGGGTGGTAATCCTGTTGGCTACCTGCCAGCGCCAATCGTTCCACTGCTCCTCGGTGACATCTTTCCAAAGAGATATCTCGCGGTAATCGCGCATCTTAACATTAACACTCCTTTCTTTTTTTCAAGTCCCCGCAAGGGGCAGTTCGTAAGCCACGGAATCGGTGGTAAAACCAAACTTCTCATAGAGGCGCCGGGCGGGTCGATTGTCATTCAACACCAGCAACTCCAGACGGCCTAGCCCGGCCTGCGCGCCCACATCTTTAATCTTCGACAACAGGTGGCGGGCCACCCCCCTCCGGCGGAATTCCGGCGCCACGATCAGGTCTTCAATATGCCCGTACCAGTAATCGTTCCATGTCGAATAATGCCCGAAGTGCAGGCTGGCTGTACCCGCAGCCCGCCCTTCAATCAATGCCAGAAAAATAAGAATTCGCTCCGGATGTTGAAGAGCGTAGCGAAAGCTGCGCTGCAAGAGCTCATCGGGGGCCTCTTTCCGGTAAAAATGAAGCAGCAGCCGCCAGAGGGCACAAATTTCCGGCTCATCTTCCGGCACCGCCTGCCGAATTTCTATCAATTTTTTCTGGCCCGCCTGCCAGTTTTTCATCACACCCCTCCCCCCCCATTTTCCTTGTAAATTTCTCGAATGGCAACTGTTAGCGTAATATTTCCGCCGGACTTCCGGTTTTCCAATGTTATCTGCTGACAGCCGGACGACCGTAGAGTCAACCCGGTGGTTATGAAAATGTTATCAAGAATCCTTTTATAAGTAAATATACGCAATTATTATGCCAGGTTACTTACCTGAACTGACCTTGATTTAAAAAGGCGCCGGCGGAGCACCGGCGCCTTTAGGGCCAATTTAGGCTTCGACTTTCTGTTTGGCGTCAATGTAGTTAAGGTCGACATGCGTGCTCTTGCCCACAAAGCGGACAAAAACAATGAGCGCTCCGATACCCAGGATAATGGAAATCCAGACGGGAACGCCGAATCCGGCGGGGATAAAGCCGAAGACCGCCGATACCGCCGCGCCGAGAAGGGCGTACGGCATCTGGGTGCGGACATGGTCGATGTGGTCCGATCCGGATCCGGTGGAAGAAAGGATGGTGGTATCGGAAATGGGCGAACAGTGGTCGCCGAAGATGGCCCCGGTGAGCACCGATGCCAGGGTCGGAATCAGGATGTGCGGCGCGACGGCATGGGCTACCGGGATAGCCAGCGGGGTGACAATACCCATCGTCCCCCAGGAGGTCCCCATGGCAAATGACATCAGGCAGGAGATGAGGAAAATGATCAGCGGCAGTAGCTGGTAAGGCACCTTTGCCGCCGTGACCAGGCCTACCAGGTAGCTGTCAGCGCCGAGCTCCCCGGTAACCGCGCTGAGCGCCCAGGCGAACACCAGGATCACGAGAGCAGCAAAGACAGACTTCGCTCCTGCCATGAAGGTATCGAATGCTTCTTGGAAGGTGAGCAGCTTCTGCACTAAGATCATGATCATAGTTACAATAGCGCTGAGCAGGGAGGTCCAGATCAGCACCAGCACCGAATCGGAAGCCCCGATAGCCTCGAGAATGTTGCCCGGATCTGCGCCGCCAACATTGACTCCGTGCCAGTAGAGGCCGATAAAAGTGGAGATAATCAGGAAGGCAATGGGCACGATAAAGTTGACCGCGCGATAGGGGATCCCTTCCTTCGGCATCATTTCCTCGATGTCGCCTGCCGCCAGGGGAACAGCCCCGTCACGGAGCACCTTGCCGGTAGTGCGCGTTCTTATTTCAGCGTCGTACATGGGCCCGAAATCCCGCAAGGTCACCGCTATGATTACGACCAGGGATAAAGCGAAAATGCTGTAGAAACGGTAGGGGATGCTCTGCAAAAAGATGGAATAAGGACTTGCTTCCACCCCGATCTTGGCAAAAGCTTCCCCAATTATCCCCAGCTCATAGCCGATCCAGGTTGAGATCAGCGCCATCGTGGCTACGGGAGCCGCCGTGCTGTCAACGATATAGGCGAGCTTCTCCCGGGAGATCCGCAGCCGGTCGGTCAGCGGGCGGGCCGTGTTTCCGGTTATCAGGGAGCTGGTATAATCACAGAAGAAGATAATCATCCCAATAGCCCAGGCGCTAAGCTGCCCGGCCCTGGGCGTTTTGGCTCGCCTGCCCAGGGCTTCTGCAATTGCGTTGGCCCCCCCCGACCTGGTCATGAGGGCGACCATTGCCGCGATCATCATCGTGAAGATAAGGACCTCCGCATACCAGGGATCGGCCACGCTGTTAATCACGTATGTGTCCATGGAACGCAGCAATCCGAGCCAGGGATTGTAGCCGTTCAGGAAGGTTGCGCCCAGCCAGATGGCGATAAACATTGAGGCGTAAACCTGGCGGGTGGCAATTGCCAGAACAATAGCAATCAGCGGTGGTAAAATCGACAGAAAACCGAAGTTTTCAGCCACGAATTAACCTCCTTGTTTTTTCATGATCTCTGGAACAATAACGGCCCGGGGAAAGCATGAATAAATTGATCGCTCACCCCTTTCTATGTTAGGACTACCGTTTTCCGGCGCTTCCCCGAAGCTGGAAAGCCGCGAATTTGCTGATTATGCAAGCTATTTCCGCTTGATTACATTTATGCAATTATCATACCAGCAACTTTTGCCGCTGTTTTCCGGTTGAAATGCCTGTAAAAAGCGGTATCTGGTAAAATTTGTTAGAAAGGGATTGCTGAATTCCCGGCGTTAACGCCGGATAACGGGCAGTTAAAATTTTTCAAACGTTATGCCGAGGTTTTTTAACTTATACTGGAGAGTTTGCCGGGGCAGGCGCAAACGCCGCGCCGCCATGGAGATATTGCCGGCACACTGCCGCAGGGTTGATATAATAATCTCTCTTTCCAGCGACCTGATCGCTTCCTGAAACCCGCCTTTCAGATCAACCTGTTCATAGGGCATACCCGGCTGCATCATCAACTGGCTGATCTGGTAAGGGAGCTGCTTCTCTTCAATAAGCGGCCCGTCAACCATGTTCATGGCATGCTCGATGCAATGCCGCAGTTCGCGCACATTTCCAGGCCAGCTGTATCGCTTAAAGATATCCTCTACCGCGCGGGTTACCCCTTTGACCTGCAGGCCGAACATCTTGTTGTATTCTTTGATGAAGGCCTCTGTCAAAAGCATAATGTCATCCGGCCGTTCACGCAGGGGTGGCATTCTTAAGGAAACCACATTAAGGCGGTAATAGAGATCCAGGCGGAGGTGCTTCTTTCGAACAGCCTCCATGGGGTCTATATTCGTCGAGGCGACCACCCGGACATTGACTTTCCTGAGCCTGTGGTCGCCAATCCGCCTGAAGATGCCGTCCTGCAGAACCCGCAGAAGCTTGCCCTGCAGTTCCACGGGCATGGAATTGATTTCGTCGAAAAGAAGGGTTCCCCCGTCGGCCATCTCAAAAAGTCCCTGTCGATCTTCCGCCCCGGTAAAGCTTCCCTTAACCGTCCCGAAAAATATACTTTCGAGCAGCGTAGCCGGCAGCGCGGCGCAGTTTTGGGCAATAAAGGGGCCGTTGCGGTTCGGCCCGGCATTGTGAATTGCCTGGATCAGCAGCTCTTTGCCTGTGCCGGTCTCCCCGTAAACAAGAATAGGCGAGCGGCTTGCCGCCACCCGCTGCGCGGCCACTTTCAGCTCTATTATTTTGGGATCCTGCCCGATGAGATCATTAAATGTGTAGCGAGCCCCGGTTGGACTTGCCTGTACGCCTGCTTCTTTTTTAACCGTAACTGTTCTATTGCCCAGCAGGCTCGCCTGTAGATCAAGCAGTCTCTCTGAAAGCTCCTTGATCCTGGTTATATCGCGGGAGATATCGCATGCGCCGGTGATTTGGCCCCGGTAGTAAATAGGGTAGGTTGAATAAGATATCGTCACCGCCCGGCCTTTGCGGTTGATCAGAGTCTGCTGCTGGTTCAGCACCGCTTTCCCAGTCTGAAGCACTTTCAACAGGGAACTGGTCTCCAGGGTGAGTGAAGGATAGACCTCGAGAATATGTTTACCCAGGACCTCTTCCGGAATCATACCCTCCATTTCGGCGGCAACCTTGTTGTAAAACCTGGTAATTCCGTCACAATCAATGATATGAACCGCCTCATCGGTATGGTTCAGTACGGTTTTCAGAATGGCGTTTTCCCTGGCGATATCCGCAAGGTCCAAACTGCTGCCACCCGCCTTTATTATCTGTTGCCTTTTTTGAAGCTTTTATTTTCTTCGACATTTATTGATTCTTTCCCTTTTAGTGATTCTTTACCTTTCAGGCGTCCATGACTACTAAAAGCGGTGGAATTCCAGCAGCAAGCCGCAGGTACCGGTAAATGAGAAAACGCAAAGAGTAAGCTATAAGAAGTGACCGGCGTGAAAAAAAGCGCCGGCTGAGCAGCCGGCGCTCCTTATTGACTTAACTTGATTTAGGCCTTTGCTTTGGCCTTATCCGACTCGATCACCAGAACATCTGCAGCAGTGCTCTTGCCCACAAAGCGGACAAAGAGAATCAGCACCACCAGGCCCACGGGAATTGTAATCCAGACGGGAATTCCAAACCCGGCCGGGATAAAGCCGAACACTGCCGCCACCACCGCCGCGAGAATGGCGTAAGGCATCTGCGTGCGGACGTGGTCGATATGGTCCGCTCCCGAGCCGGTGGAGGAGAGAATGGTGCTGTCAGAGATGGGCGAGCAGTGGTCACCGAAGATAGCCCCGGTGAGGACCGAGCCCAGGGTGGGAATCAATATGGCCGGGTTTAGGGCATAGGCCACCGGAATGGCCAGGGGAGTGATGATCCCCATGGTTCCCCAGGAGGTGCCGGTAGCAAATGACATCAGGCAGGCGATGAGAAAGATTACCAGGGGGACGATCTGGTAGGGCACGCCTCCCTCTGTCACCAGCCCGACCAGGTAATCTGCCGCCCCCAGCTCGCTAGAGACGGAGCTCAAGGACCAGGCCAGGACCAGGATGACACAGGCGAAGAAAACTGACTTCATCCCCGAAACAAATGTATCCATGGCCTCAGTGAACTTAAGGATCCGCTGTGACACGGCCAGCACCAGGGCTACCAGCGCGCCGATGAGCGAGGTCCAGAGCAGCACGATGCTGGAATCGGCGTTGCCGAGGGCATCGAGAAGAGAACCGGGATCGCCTCCGCCAACATGGACCCCGTGCCAGTAGAGCCCGTAGAAAGTGGCGCCAACAAGGACAACAATGGGCAGGATGAAGTTGATGATCCGAAGCGGCGTCCCTTCCTTAACCATCAGGTCCGAGGAGGTGGAATCAACCAGGGGAACGGCGCCGTCCCGGAGCACCTTGCCGGTGGTGCGGGCCCTCTTCTCCGCATGGTACATGGGCCCAAAGTCCCGCATCATTACCGCAACGATAACGACCAGGCCCAGGGCAAAGATGCTGTAAAAGCGGTAGGGGATGCTCTGCAAGAAAGTCAGGTAAACATTCGTCTCCACGCCGATAGCCTGGAAAGAATCATAGATTATCCCCAGTTCATAGCCGATCCAGGTGGAGATGATCCCGATGGTGGCCACCGGGGCCGCGGTGCTGTCAACAATGTAGGAGAGCTTCTCCCGCGAGACCTTCAGCCTGTCGGTCAGCGGGCGGGCGGTATTCCCGGTAATCAAGCAGCTGCCGTAGTCATCGAAGAAGATGAGCATCCCGATGAGCCAGGTGGCGAGCTGGCCGGCCCGAGGGGTCTTCGCCCTTTTGGCAAGCGCTTCAGCCATGGCATTGGCTCCCCCGGAACGCGTGATCAGTCCGATCATTCCACCCATGAATAATGTAAAGATTAATATAGCGCAATTCCAGGGGTCGGTCACGCTGTTGAGAACGAAGTTTTCTACGGATTGGAGGAGACCGGTGCCGGGATTATAATTATTCAGGAAAGTGGCGCCCAGCCAGATGGCAATGAAGAGCGAACCGATAACCTCGCGGGTGGCAATGGCCAGTGTGATGGCTACGATTGCCGGTAAAATGGATAAAAAGCCGAATTCCACTACTGTTCCTCCCTTTCAGTATTATTTATCACCTAACCACACTACCAGACTCTGTCCAGATAGTGCCTATTTGGCTATCCACCTCCTTTCATCCTACTTAATGCAAAAGACCAAACTAAATAATAAATGGAATAACTTACACTCTATTTAATTCGAGCAAATCTCAAACATTCCTGCAAAACTACTATTTTTTATCAGCCCGCATCGGGCGCCAGATCGTGGGGATAGAATCATCCGCAAAAACCCGGGAAATGGCCGGCCCCAGGCAACCCCTTTAGCCAAATAGTATATCAGCTCATGTCCACATTGTCTATAAGAATTTCCTGCGTAAAAGCAGATAGCTGTCCCGGCTAGTACAGCGCCCTGGAGCGGCTCAGCACACCGGATAAGGCTGCATGGGTTTGATTTTGAGTGAAGTTGCGGCAGCTGCAGCGCTTGAACCAGTTTATTTCTGTTTGAAGGATCTGATAAACACCTCCATCTCTTCTGCCACCCCATCAGGCAACGGTTCAGGACGGTGGTTTTCCAGGATCCGGACCGCTTTTTCGCGGGCAGTCTGCAACTCATCTTTACGGCCTGAGGCGGCCCACTTCTCGTAAGGAGTGCGGTCGATGACGTTTGGCTGCCATATTTCCCTCAGGTGCGCAATGGTATGCTCCTCGGTCATGAAATGATTCGCCGGGCCCACCCGGTCAATTGTTTCCAGGGCAAGGGTATCATCGTTAATTTCCATACCGGCAGCGGTGAGACGCAAAATTTCAAAAATCTCGCAGTCCATGAGCAGCTGCTCGAAGGAAAAGATGCGCGCCCCGTTCAGCAGCCCGGCGCCGCACATCATATCAGCCCCGGCAAAAATACTCGCGGCGCCGGAGGCGGCATTCTCCACCCCGGCATGCCAGCCGGCAGTTTTCGCACCCGTAGCAAAAGTGCCGATGTTGGAAGGGAGGCGGTAATAGCGGGCCATCTGCGCAGAAGCTGCCTGCAAAAAGAAATCTTCCGGCCCGCCGCAGGCAACTCCGCCCGATTTTAGCTCCATTACTGTGGCGCAGGATCCGTAAAAAGTTGGCGCTCCGGGATAAATTGATTGCAGAAAGGTGATTCCCGCCAGGATCTCGGCGTTGCCCTGGGCCAGGTTCCCGGCCAGAGTTGCCGGCGCTGTGGAGCAGCCGATTTGCATGGTCAGGAATCCAACGGGTATCCCCGCTTCGGCAAAAACCAGGGCTGCTTCGAGGCCGGCGCCGTCATATGCCAGCGGGCTGATGCTGCACTGGAAATTTGAGATAATCGGCCGCTCCTTCAACCTGCGGCGGCCGCCGGCCACAAGGGCGGCAATTTCAACAGAGCCCCGGGCCGTATCTCCATTCACGGCAGTCATGGCCTGGACATGTTTTGACGAATAAACCAGTTGAGTAGCCAGCTCGTAGAGAGGTTGAATTCCGGAAGGACAGTCCTGGGCGCTGATCACCGGCCAGAGAAAAGCTATCTGCTCCATGTAATCGGCAACCAGGGTAGCCTCCGCCAGATCTTTTCTGGTTGATTTCCTCGCCCGGCCTGTGAAAAGGTCGATCACCTGAAGGCCGCTGCCGTCCAGAGTGAGATAGCCGTACTCCCCGTTGAGCGGCAGATCTTGCCCTGGATCCCTGGCACAGAGAGTGAAGCTCTGCGGCGCTTCGCGCAGCGCTTTCTCAACCAGATCCGGCGGAAAGCGGACCAGGCCGCTGTTCCGGTCAACTCTGGCTCCCTTCGCCTCCAGCTCCCTGGCCCGTGGATGAGGCATCAACACCCCGGTATGTTCCAGGATGTAGAGAGAAGCTTCATGAATCCGGCTAGCTTCTTCGGGTGTCAACAGATCCAGCTTGTTCTTATAACGCGCCGCCAGTATTCTCCTTTTTTCTGCTTTCTCATCAGCCATTGTTGCTGTCCTCCTTTGCTGTTGACATAATATTATACAGTTATGCAGCCTAAA
>Ga0116188_1000575_pt1 | contig 35975 bp, 32 predicted proteins | sample AD_JPNTR2_MetaG_FD_89807 | JGI IMG/M metagenome (GOLD analysis project Ga0116188, IMG submission 89807) | Active sludge microbial communities of municipal wastewater-treating anaerobic digesters from Japan - AD_JPNTR2_MetaG | ecosystem: Engineered > Bioreactor > Anaerobic > Digestate | place...
GGGCGGGACTACGAACGGGAATGCAGCCGGGATCGCAAGTTCGTAGTACCGGCTTTAGCCGGGCAGTTACCCAGCGGTCAACCGTTGATATCTGACCGCTTTAAGGCCCGGCTAAAGCCGGTACTACAAACAGGGTTTCACGAAATTCCGACTCTTTATTTATCAATCAGATACAAGTGCGCGAGAATGGCGTGTCCTGACGCGACTTCAGTGTTGTAATTTCAGCTATTTGCAGGAGCCCACCTCTTGGGCCAATTTTACCCCCTTTTTAGGGCCACTTTAGGCGATTCCGTAATCTCGAGCGCCTTGAAAGCTGTCGTCCTCCTCTCTGACCACCATCAGGCCGGTGCTGGTCGCATCAGAGGCCCGTCAGGACCGGCACGTGAACTCCCTACACCGCCTCCTCACCTGTCAGTGTCTGCCAGCAGAAAGCCACTTTTGCCGGTTGGGCTCAACTGCCAGTCACGTGTCGGTCCTGACGGACCTGGGTCAAAGCCTTCACGTATCCCTCTATAAACGTGTCGGTCCTGACGGACCTCCAGTCAGAAAAAGTCCAAATGGTCGAAACGGGGACGCTGGCCAAGCATTAGATCCAGGACCGATCTCTTTTTGAAAGAACCTATTTTGTGAAGCCCTAGAGTACAAACAGGATGGTTGCCCATCGAACAATTGTCGGTATATGAGCGGATTAAGGCCCGCCTGAAGGCGGAACTACAAACAGGGACCCAGGCGGCGGTTGAAGTGACGTCTTCTTTATTGCGGCCGGACTCTCCAACTCCAGAGTCCGGCATGGCAGCAGGAGGATGCTCGCACCATTGATCCTACTTGCGGCGCGGCGCCGGACTCTGGAGAGTCCGGCCACAATAAAAGACGTGGCACTTAACCGCCGCTGGTCCTAGACGCTTCGCCGCCTTGGGTTTTAGGGACTGTCCCTTACGTGCTCCCTTACCACTTTACTGACCGCCCTGCTGGCTGGTTTTAAAGCAGTCGCCGCGCATGTTACACTACGCGCATCGGATGACGGCGTCGGGGCATGGCGCAGTCTGGTAGCGCACCTGCTTTGGGAGCAGGGAGTCGGGGGTTCAAATCCCTCTGCCCCGACCAGTTGTTTTCCACGTTTTGGGCGCACTTCTCTTTTTCACGGCTGGTCCTTGGTGTGACACAACGTTGAGATTCCAGCCAGGCGGCTTTCAACAAACGCACCACTTCGCCGTTCGGCCTCACTCCGTTGGTTCCTGTTACGCCTCCTTGCGAGGGTTGATGTTTCGGTTCACGCGAAACAGGTTATCCGGGTCGTATTTCTTCTTGATCTCAGTCAAGCGCCGGAAGTTCGTCCCATAGCTCGCCTTAACACGATGATCATCCTCGTCTGCCGTTTGAAAGTTGATATAGTTACCGCCTGTCGAGAACGGATGCACTCGATCGCCGGCATAACGGACCCACTGCCGGAATTCCTCTGCTTTCGGCTCTCCCGGGGGCCACATACCTTTGACCCCGACAACGTAGCGTGCATCGCGATTGCCGACGGCACCGTCGTCTGCCTGGCGTTCATTGAGGGCGCCGCCAAGATGGAGTAAGCCTATGTCTGCCTGAGGAATAGGACAGTCGGCGAACAATTCCCGAAGTGTCGACAAGACGCCATCACTGAGACTGGCCAGGTATTCTGTCTTCCAATAATAGTGGTAACCCTTTGGTTCAGTGTCGTCGAGGTACGATTGAACTTGGGTATAGGGTTGTTCTCCAAGAAGATCGAAGACCGGTTCCCCGAGGCTACGAATGGGTGCCAACGCAGAATCAGCCGCTCCAAGTTCGCCGCTGTAACAGACGGCCATCCCACATATGCGCCGCCCTCGCCACTGGACCGGGACAAATGGAGCCGGTGGAGCGCAAAGCAGTACCATCCAGACGGACAACTCCCTGGGTGCGCTCACTGTAAGGTCCCGATAGCAATCCGCGATCTCCTCGGCCCTTTCAAAAGGCCAGGCGATCAGACCTCCGTAGACTTGAGGACCAACAGGATGCAGCCGAAGAGTAAAACGTGTGACGACACCGAAGTTCCCGCCGCCACCGCGAAGGGCCCAGAAAAGATCCGCATTCTTTTCCCGGTTGGCAATATGGACTTCGCCGCCAGCGGTCACGATTTCCACTTCTTCAAGGTTATCCACCGACCAGCCGAACCGGCGCGTAAGGTATCCGAGACCACCGCCCAGGACCAGGCCCGCAACACCGACATCGGAGATGAAGCCGAGAACGGTTGCCAAGCCGTGCTGCTGAGTCGCGCGATCAACATCTTTCAGCCGACAGCCGGGACCGACGTGGACCACTCGCGCGTCTGGATCCACCATCGCCTTATTCATCCCGCACATATCGAGCATGAAACCATCCGGGGCGATTGCTGTTCCGGCAATGTTATGCCCCCCGCCTTTCACACTGATCATGATCTGGCGGTCTCGGGCGAAGCCAAGAGCCGTGGCTACGTCCTGGGCCGAGGCCGGCTGGAAGACGAGCGCCGGCTTCCCGGTCATCATGCCGTTCCAAAGCAAGGTCGCGCTGTCCCATCGTTGGTCGTCCGGCCCGAACACCGGTCCCTCGACTATGGAACGGAACTCTTGGAGTTCTGCGCGGCTCAGGCGGACGTGCTTTCCGTCGAGTTGAGCCACGTCATAGGCAGTCGTAAGCATAAGAGAACCTCCTTTGGAGGAGAGATTAAGACACCGGCAAACGCGGGCGCATCCGTCGGAACACTCAATTTTGCTACCGGGTGCGAATGGGTGTTTTCCCTCAGCTGCAGACTATAGGAGGTTGTGCCGGTACGCGTAAGCTGTGGCGGCGGACCGGGACGATACGTCAAGTTTCGAGAAAATGTTGCTCAGATGGCGTTCAACGGTTCTTGTGCTGATGTACAGCTCAGAGGCAATCGAGCGATTTGATTTGCCGGTGGCGACAAGCCGAAGGACTTCGAGTTCCCGGGCAGTCAGCGGTCCGGCCGCGCTACTGCGAGCGGTGAGAACGAGTGTTTCCAAGCGATCGAGGCCCGGTTGAGCGTCAAGGCTTTGAAACAGCCAGCGTGCAGCATCGAACTCCATCTCGGCCGCATCTTTGTCGCCTAACTGGCGGCACGCCAGTCCGATGAGCACCCGTGTGCGAGCGACTTCGTACGGCACTTCAAGCTTCTGCCAACCCGCGCACGCCTCGCGCAGCAGACTCAGCCCGGCTCGGTTGTCACCCTTCGCCAGGAGAATCGCACCACGTGCCTGGGCGGCCTGTGCTTTGAGAAATTCGGCGCCGACTTTGGTGGAAAGCTGATCGAGCTCTTCGGCTGCAGCCTGGGCGTCGGCCAGCTCGCCGGCGGCGAGCATGATTTCGACGCAGGCAGGAAGCAGGCGCACGCGTTGTTCGAAACCGGTGGCCTCGTCGAGCGCCAGGCGGATCGCATTTGCCGCCGTCTCCGCCTGGCCCTGCAGGAGTCGCAACAGGGCAAGGCCCGGCTGAGGCTTACGTCCATGTCGGCTGGCCTGGCGATACGCCTCTTCCGCCTCAGTGATTTCGCCGCGCAATCGATGAAGCTCACCACAACAATAGAAGGCAGCACCCGATGCCGGTTGCGGCGGATCAAGCAACTTCTGACAGGCCAAGCCGGCTGCAGTCTGGGCGTCTGACCACGCACCGTGTAGCTGAAGAATCTCGGCGCGGCGAATCAGGCATTGGCCTCGGAAAGGAACCAGGTCGGGTTGCGAGTCACACCAGCGCGCGAGGGCCGAGGTCCATTCCTGAGCTCGACGCAGATCGAAGATCTCCAGGCAACCCTCGATTACACTGCAGTAAACGTCGCCAACAACAAGCGGCGAGACTTCCCCGGCTTCAATGCCAACCATCGCTTCGTCCAGAAAACCGACACCTTGTCGGAGCTTACCCAAGCGGATCAGCACGCGCCCGAGGCTGTGGCACGCCAGAGCAATCAAGTCAGCGTCGGCGAAACGTTGACCGATTTCCGCCGCCCGGGCAAAAGTGGCAAAAGCGCTTTCCGGGTCGCCTGCGAACAGGTGCTGCAAGGCGCGTGGCAGAAGCAGGTACCCGAGCTCCACGCAGTCCCGGCCGTTATCCTCCAGCAAGCGGGATGCTCGTGACACCCAGGCGGCGGCTCTCACCCGCTCGCCCTGGTGCGTCAGTTGGAAGGCCAGCCAAAAAGCAGAACGAGCGGCTCGCTCCACGGCCCCGAGATCTAGAAACATCTGATGCGCTCGGGCCCACATTTCCGTGCTTTCTGTTTGCTTACCCGTCAAGTAGAGACTTGTCGCCAGGCGTTGAGTATCCTCCGGCTCCAGGTCACGGGTGCGAGCGGCCTCACCAAGATCCGCGCACACCTGTTGCCATTCCTTCTTTTGAAAGGCCTTTCGACCGCGGGTAAGGAGATCGGCGGTCGTACTCGTCATACCGGTATTCTAGCGCGGCAACCGGGGGTCGCGTTTCGGGAGACAGCGCCCGAGTCCCTGTCTGAGAGATGAGTTACGTGTGAGCAATCATGAGAACGTAGCCGTCAGGGTCCGTGAGCCGGAACTCGCCGCGCGGCATATAGAAGGTAAAGTTAACCGGGCCCGCGTCCACGCCGGCGTCGATGAGTCTCTCGCGGACTGTAACCACATCGTCACAGTACAAATAGAAGAGAACTGCCTGCTTCTCAGGTTCAATTGACTCGCTGGCTTTAGCGAGCATGAGATGAGCGCCTGCTGAAGCGAGCCAGGCCCAAACAGGCTCTGTCTCGCCTTCTGGCGTATAGGTGTTTCTGACACTGAAACCAAGCTTTTCATAAAACGCCACCGATCGCCGAATGTTCAGAACATGGGCCATCGGGACGAGCGATTTCAGTTCTGGCAAATCACGTGAATCACCGGACTGCACAACACCCTCCTTTGCCTTGCCCGGCCCGCATCAGGTCAACTCCTTCGAACCCTAGGCAGTACCCAGCAAAGTCATCTTCCTCCAACTTTGGCTGATTCATCTGTTCCCGCTTTAGACGCTGCGTGGGACGGCGAGAGGCGCTGCTCCTATCTTGCCACCTTCCTCATGCTTGCGTCTATCGGTAGTATGCGGATGTTCAACGAGCTGTTCTTCAAAATGATCGTGCATGGTTACGCTCACGGAAAGTTTAGGTCTATGGTCGGACCGTTCCAGGAATGGATGACGAGACGACGGTATTTCGTTGCGCCTTACGCGATTACCTAGGCTTTGCACGTCGTACTGCTCGCCCGCTTGCCGTAAACTCGAAGTACCGCCCTAGAAAAAAGGAGGGCTTATGTACCGCGGTATGCCGAGATACCTGATCTTCCTGACGGGTTGCATTGTACTGTCTGGCTTTCCCCACGGTCAGACGCCGGAGGCGCAATCCTTGTCGAATCGCTTTGCCGAGGAGCACCACTACACGCTGACAGCCCGTATTCGTCCGTTGCTGTTCTGGATCAGCCGCGCCGGGGTGGGCGGAGGCAAGATCGCCTGGGAAGAAGAGGCTGGCGTTGCGAAACAGATCCAGCTGCTTATCGGATCAGACCCCGAGCGAGCCCCCCGAAGGATTAATCGATGGGGATACATCAGAGAGTCTATAAGTGGTTCCTCATTGGAACTTCTTGGGGTGATGACTGAGTCCGAGGAGGAGTCGATCGCCGAGGCGCAGATGAGAATCGAGGAGACCGGCGCTCGCCACGCTTTCAAGGCCATACGCGGCAAAGTAGGAGACGGGAGAGCCGAGGCTACCGTTGTTCATCTGCTCACCGCCGAAAACTATACCTATCGCGACCTGGATCGTTTCCTCCCCAAGATCCCTGTGTCGGGTAGTGTCACTCCCGCTGTGACCCTCAATGAGGGAGTGGAACCCGGCTTTCTCGTTGCCGTTAGGAATTTGATTCATGACAATGTCGAGCGGTTCCGCTCGTCGGGGAAGGCCGGAGGATCCAAGGAAAAGCGCCTGTTTGTGTACAACGGGGCGCTGTATGAGCTGACCGAGCGCTCGCGGAAACTCCAAGAGTCCGTCGTTGTTAACGGCCGGCCTTACCGGTCGGTGATAGAGAGCCGGTTCCAGACACGCAAGATGGTAGATGGAGGCACTTCGAACTTCACGATTGTCTATGGGACCGCTGATCCCATCCGCGAGGTTCCCATCCGGATCGTCTACCGGCCACGCTGGTGGTTTGAAGCCGAGTTGCAGTTGACCGACGACCCGGCAGTGGCGCTGGCGTTACAGGAGCGCCCGTTATGGAATCCTGGGCACAAGTGAGCGGAACGACGCTTTATGTCGCCTGTTTCGCCCTCTCGATTCTCAGCGCGCTCGTGCCCTGGGTGAATGGAGAAGCGCTTCTGCTGTCCTTCGCAGTGGTGGCGCCTTCTCCGTTCGCCCTGGCCGGGCTGGTCGCCCTGGCCAGCCTTGGTCAGATGGTGGGCAAATGTGTGCTTTACTGGGGCAGCTGTTCGCTCAAGTTTCGAAAAGGACGGACCGCCCAGCTGACCGAGTCGTGGAAAAAGCGCCTGAACGACTCCCCCTCGCAGGCCCTCACGGTGGTTTTTATCAGCTCGGCGGTCGGGATCCCGCCCTTCTACGTGATCACGCTGTTGGCAGGCGCTCTGAAAATCCGCTTTGCGCCGTTTGTCGGGATTGGGTTGTGCGGCCGCGTCGTTCGGTTTGGCCTCCTCGTCCTCATTCCCCAGGTCGCGATACGTCTCACGGGTCATTAAACGAGCAGTAATGCCAGGCAAATCGCGACAGCGGCACGCCTCAGCCGCTCGGACTGCCTTCGCCTCCCCCTCGACCGCGAGCTAGCTAGGAGAGCACGGGGTTTCGATACACCGCTGAACAGCGCGGCACTCAACCGCCGTGCTCTCCCAGCCCGCTCCCGGCTCCGGGCTTGACCGGTATTTGTAGACACCCCATTTGGCCGCTACCCTGCCCTGCTGAAAGGGAGAGCTTATTTGAGCGCTTATGTGAGTTGGGTTGAAATCCCTCTGTCCCAGCTAGAAATGACCGCTTGATTCTTGAACACATTTTTGCGCTTGCCTCTCAGTCGCTCGCAAGCCTCAAAAAGGAGCGACGGTAAAGAGACGGGTAATGCGTTGAAGCGCCTAGCAATGTGCGTGCATTGGCGTACAATGTGCCTTGAGGAGGCTTCAGGTGCGCGTCGATGTCAGGCCGAAACTGCTCCGCTGGGCACGTGAACGAGCCGAGTTGGATATTGACACGTTGATTTCGCGTTTCCCGAAGCTCCAAGCTTGGGAAAGCGGAGAGGTCCGCCCGACGCTGCGTCAACTCGAAGGTTTCGCAGCAGCTACTCACACGCCGATCGGTTACCTGTTCCTCCCGGCCCCGCCCACCGAACGAATCCCGATCCCGGACTTTCGCACAGCCGCGCACCGACGGCGGGGACGTCCCAGCCCGGATTTGCTCGACACTATTTACCTCTGTCAACAGCGCCAGGACTGGTACCGTGATTTTGCGCGGACTACGGGAGAACCATCGTTGACATTTGTCGGTTCCGCTCGACCGAGTGATGGAATTGTCGAAACCGCAGCTCGCATCCGACAGGCCCTCGGCTTCGATGTCGAAGAACGACACCACCTGCCGACTTGGACGGACGCTTTAAGACAGTTCATCGACCAAGCCGATGCGTTAGGCATACTCGTCATGGTGAGCGGGGTAGTAGGCAGTAACAACCGCCGCAAGCTCGACCCACAGGAATTCCGGGGTTTCGCCTTGGCCGACGATCTGGCTCCACTCGTGTTTGTCAATGGCGCCGACACCAAGGCAGCGCAAATGTTCACGCTGGCGCACGAGATCGCCCATATTTGGCTGGGCCAATCGGCAGTTTCTGATGCAGAGCCGGGCATGACTCCCAGCCACGACATTGAGCGATGGGCTGATCAGGTGGCAGCCGAATTGCTCGTTCCAAAGGATGTTTTCCAACGGGATTATCAACCGGGTCCCAGCCTGAGAGATGACCTCGATCGCCTCGCGCGGAGATTTAAAGTGAGCACCCTTGTCATCCTCCGACGGATGCATGACGTCGGCAGGCTCGAAGGCAACGACTATTGGGCCGCTTACCAAGCAGAGCTCGAAAGGTTGCAGGCACTTCCGCGAGGCACTGGAGGTAACTTCTACCTGACGCTGGGCGCAAGAGCTAGCAAACGATTTGCACGCGCACTCGTTGCGAGTACTTTGGAAGGACGGTCTTCGTTTACCGAGGCATTTCGATTACTCGGGTTCAAGAAGATGGCTACATTTCGGGAGTTGGGACAAAACCTCGGGTTGATCGTCTGATGGCCTACCTGATCGATGCGAATGTCTTCATCTCGGCGAAGAACCTCCACTATGGACTGGATTTTTGTCCGGCGTTTTGGGACTGGTTGGTTCAGCAGAACGCAGCCGGGACTGTCTTCAGTATTGAAAGGGTCCTCGACGAAGTGCTGGCGTTAGCCGACGAACTGTCGCAATGGGCGCAAGCCAGAGGTGATAGCTTCTTTCTTCGACCGGACGCTTCAGTGCTCCCTTCTTTAGCAACAGTCAGCCATTGGGCAACGGGTCAAAACTATGAGCCAGCCGCAGTCAGCACTTTTCTTCAGATCGCCGATTACTACCTGGTGGCCCAAGCTCACGCCGGTGGGCATACTGTAGTAACACACGAAGTGCCTTCTGGTTCACCCCGCAAGATTAAGATTCCCGACGCCTGCATCGGGCTCGGGATCAGATGCATGACGCCGTTTGAAATGTTACGACGCGAGCGGGCACGTTTTGTCCTCGGTCCGAGTTCATGATTGCCAATGATTCTGGCCTGCAACCCATCTTGCCTGCCGCCTGATCTTCGACGGCAAAACCCAACAGAGCTCGGTATTTCGAGGCAAGACAGATTGCGAGTGACTTGATGAGGAAATCTCGGGCGGTCAGGGACATTTCTTCTTGAACTGCTGCCTTCTTCGCGGGGAAGTAGCCAAGCGCGTTGCTCGGAACGCCATTCTCGAATCATCTGCGGGATGACGGTGACGGGGCATCTGCTAGCACTCCGTACAACAGGAGCGTAAAGCCGAGCAGCCAAGCGGTGAATGCGGCCACGTGGCCGCCTTCCCAGCGGTTCCGCAGCTGTCCATACGCCTGTACGGCCTCACTCGTCCCCTCGCGCAGCGCTTCGGACCATGCGGCGTTCACCGGCTGAACCAGCAGGAACCAGAGAAGAACGGAGAGAGCCAGGCAAAGGCTCCCTGCAAGAGTAAAGCGGAATCCTACCCGCCCTCGCGTGATCCAGACCAACCCTATCAACGAGAGAAGCGCGAGCACCTGCAGCGGGCCTCCGACCAAGCCGAAGTATAGGTACATCGTGCTCGTAACCCGCATGTAGAACTCGTTGTCATATTGAACACGAACAGGCAGCTCCAAGAGATGCGCACCGCCCATCACCAAGCCCAGGGCAGTCAGCAGAAGTGTTATTAACCGCCAGACTCGAAGCACTAAAAACCTCGCAACCACAAAACCTTTTTCTCGAACGGTTCAGCGCTGAAACCCAGGCCATAACCGGTTCCGGGGGCTTCATCCCCGGCTAACTTGAATGAGGTCCTTTGGCCTTAAAGACCCCGAATTTTGCAATTGGCTCTCCATTTTCCATTTGGCCGCGAGCCTGTCGTGATAGGCACCATCGGTGAGATTGATGAAATGGAAAATGGAAAATGAAGAACCAATTGCAAAAATCGCCTCATTGAGGATTTCGACGCCGAAAGCATACCGGCGAGGAAGGTTAAGATCCGATTCCATCCGTGTCATCCGTGTGATCCGTACTATCCGTGGGCTTCTTCTCCCACGGATAGCACGGATCACGCGGATAACACGGATGTGTTTGTCATTTTTGATCCGGACTTCAGCAAGAAAGCCGGGGTCAACGTTTTTTCGCAATTGGCTCTGAACGATGGCAAATGGAAAATGCTTTTCCCTTACCCCTTTGTCCCTTTACCCCTCTGCCTTTTGAAACCTGCTTCACATCACCGCGCCATCAGGGCGAATACTCCCCAGCCCAGGTATTCACGGGTGTAGGCGGCGTAGCGTTGGGGCCCCGAGGTCAGTTCGGCTCGAACATTTTCTGCAAAGTCGTCGTCAGGATTCGCGTCGAGCCATCGCCGCATGGTGAGCCACTTGGCCGCCTCGTACCTGTCCCAGCTGTCCTGGTCCGCCAGAACCATTTCCACGACGTCGTAGCCGAGGTCGCCGAAAAGAGCGAGAAGGTCTGGAAGCAACAGAAAGTCGGAAATCGAACCGGCAAGGCATTCCTTCGCCACGTCTTCTGTCGGCGGCAGCTGCCGCCAATATGGCTCGCCGATGAGGATGATCCCTCCGCTGCGCAGGCTCCGCGCCAGAAGCTCAATAGTGCCGACCACTCCTCCACCGATCCAGGTAGCGCCGATACAGGCTGCCACGCCGACCTTCTCGTCCGCGACATAGCCGGTAGCGTCAGCGAGAATAAACTTGACTCGATCGGCTACGCCGAGTTCTTCAGCGCGGCGTCTCGCTTGCTCGGTGAACAACGGGCTCAGGTCGACGCCGGTGCCTCGGATCCGGTGATCGCGAGCCCATGCGCAGAGCATCTCGCCAGAGCCGCTGCCGAGGTCGAGCACATGAGTCTCCGGTTCCAGGCGCAAGGCCGCGCCCAGAGTGGCGAGCTTTTCGGGAGTGAACGGGTTATGGATGCGGTGTGCACTTTCGGTGATGGTGAAGATTCGTGGAATGTCCATAGCAGAAACGAAGATCCCCCTTCTCGATTCCGGCCGCTTCGTACCAATGAATCCCGGCTGCATGTATCGTACCATCACCGAGCCAAACTGGCCGCGTCGCGCCGAAATTACTTTCTCAAGTCGGTCTGCCTGGCTCGTTTCTTCAGCTGAATCTCCGTATACGTCGTCTGGCCTTCCCTGACGGTAACCCGGGCATTTCCCCGGGACCGCGCAAGAGGATGCCCCCCTGCGGACTCGACTCGCACCTGATAGACGCCGGCGGCGATCTGGCTGAAACGAAAAACACCGTTCGGCTCGGCCCATTTTCTCGAGAAGAGATCATGCCCTTCGTCATCCTGCAAAGTCAGGACGAAGTCTTGAACGGGCGCGCCCCCTTCGTCGAACACGATTCCCTGTAACTGACCGCCCGGCGGAATGTCCAGCTGGACCTGAAACTGGTATTCCGGCAGGAAAACAGGCAGTGATACCGACCCGATCGTTTTTGCCCCTGCCCGGATATAAGCCGGATACTTCGAAACCGAGAACCGACCCGGTATGTTGGCGGGCTCCACCGAAGCACGTTCTCCCGACGGGGACCACGCCGACACCCACAAATCGGACACTGGGACTGATTCTCCGCGGCCATCTGTGACGATCAATCGAAATGTGCGCTTCTCTCTGAGCCGGAATACTTCGTGGGTGTTTCTATTCAATACGAGAGTCTCAGTGGCGCTCTCGTAACTCCCTTGGGCGTGCAGCGGCGTTATTTCCACGGTAACGGGTTCCGGAGAGGACTGCGTTCGGAAGCGAAAGCGACCGGCTGCGTCGGTGTCACCCATTCCTCCGGGAGTGCGGACTAATACGCCAGGTATGGGTCGACCGCTGCCCATGGACACTACCTGGCCAGTGAACCAAATGTCACCTTCTAATTTGAGAATGACCTCCAGATCTTGCATCTCCCCTGAGATTTCCAACTCTCGCCTTTCGTTCTGGTAACCAGGCAGACCGACAAGGAGGTAGTACTCTCCCGGCGTCACGTTCAAGGAAAAAGCGCCGTTTGCTGCTGATGTTGCGGAAAACACTCCGAAATGAGGGACTTCTCTTTTCGGTGCCAGCGTCACACTTGCGCCTGCCAGGCGCATCGAACGCTCGTCACGCACAGTGCCCGACACGCTCACCGATCGACTCATCCTAATATGCACCAACCCGTGTGCGGACAGGAGTTGCACTTCTTTGGTTACTGGAAGGTAGCCGCTCTTGCTGGCCAAGAGGCGACACACTTCAGGGTTTGACTCAAAAACGCAACTTCCCCCAGGCCCTGTCTCGCATTCAGCTGTTGTCTCTCCCTCGGACGCCTCCAGCGCAATATGAACACCCGGAATCGGCCGGCCGTTCTCCGACTCAACAACTTCGACCACTAGCCTTGTGGAGTCGATGTCGTTTGTTTTTCGCTTTAATGCCTCAACCCCTGCGGCAGGCAGGCGAAAGCCTGGCTGTGAACCGCTGCGTGCTGAGGGCGAATTGGAAAGCGTCGCGGGTTGTGACCCGCGAATCTGTTTTTCAGAACTCCGGCCGGCAGGCGTCCAAAGAACGCGATGCGGACCTGGCGCCTTCCAAAGAAGCAGAGCAAGCCCTGACGCGAGCAACACCAGTATCAGCAGCCTTGGTTTAGCCAACTTCGTTCGGCTCAACGCTTGTTCCTTTCCGCTGCGAAAACAGCGCTTCGCCCAAGCTCAGGTCTCTCGGCTCCGGCAGGTCCTGGACCCTGGCGAGAATACACCCTTTCAGCTCTCACAGCTCAGTGAACGGCAGGGCCGTTATATCTGATCCCAACGGTAACCGGACATTGCCCGGGTATACCACGTAGCCGGGCAGCGCCCTATCCCCAAAATCCTCACGGAATGTTCTGAGCGAGACCGCCATCGCCGGCCGGGGCGTGGCGACGAGCTTCACCTGGATTGGGACGAGTTTTCCGCCTGTCTCGACCACGATGTCCCGGCGTGTCCTGACGGACCTCGGGTCGCCTCGCCGCCCGGTTTTCTATAAACGGGCCGGTCCTCCGGACCTGAAACCTTCCCGCACTTCGCAATACCCAGTGCTGCCGGGATGTGGACGAAGTACAGCTTTGGGCTCATTTGAGCGATTGTGCGCTTCGGTCCTCGGCTCCGGCGACTCCACCCACAAACGCGGCCAAAACGGCCCCAAGCGCGTGCCCGGCGTAGTGACACCCGATCTTTTCATCGTGAGTTCGCCCCGGTTAGTTCAAGTCGTGTTCGTCCGACGCCCGGCTGCTCGAAGGGACCAGCGTACGGGCAAGAGGCGTTTCGGCGGCGGCCGAAGTAGTCTGTGTCTATCGCCAACGGCGAGCCGTCGGGATTCTCATAGGGCAGATTCGAGACCACCGTCCTGCCCAGAAGTTCAGTGGTTACAAGCGGATTGACGAAGCCTTCCGGAAGTTGTTCGAAGGTGATCTCGAGGTACACGCTTTCTCCTTCCTCCACAATCCGGATTGTCGGATCAACTTCCGGCCGCTCTATGTAATTTGTCTCTCTCACGCACGGCTTCGCGCCGTTGAGGTAGACATTACCCGCCGCATAGAGCGGAAGCTCGGCCTGGTCATACATTTCCAGCCCGTAGCCGATTTTGACCTGCCTGGTCGGAGAATTCCGGTCGGGGATTTCGGCGTCGCGCGCCACGAAGATATTGTTGTAGAAACGGTCATCGCCTCCCCTGGTATTCCTCAGACCCGCCAGCGCGGTTGAATGCGGCTTGTGATAAGGGGTTACGCGGGACTGGGCCGCGCGGATGATTTTTCCCGCCACCAGGTTGTGCACGTAGGCTCCGCCCTCGGAATAATTCCTGATTGCGATTTCAGAAAGGAAAATATTGTTGTCCACCAGGAAAGGACCGTGGTTGACCTCCACGTACAGATCGTCCGTCGTATTGTCGTAACAGAGGTTCCCTGTGAGGCGCGTACCCTGGGTCATCCAATCCATCCAGAGGCCGCGGCCGACGTTGTGCAGGCGGTTGTTCTCAATAAGGGCATCGATAGGGCCGTGAAGCTTGATTCCGGCGATTTCCGCCCCGGAGAACAAGCGCTTGGTCCAGACATTGTAGATGTGGTTGTTGCTGATCACACTGAACGCGCCACCCATGCTCCCGCATATGCCGGCCTGCTCGCAGTTGAAGATGATGTTGTTGCGGACGATATGGCCGCCGATCTTTTCCCGGGACCAACCCGCTTCCAGCGCCCGCACGATGACTTCGTTGTAGTGGATCGCGCCGTCCTTACACGGGTCCTTGGTCCAGACGTTGTGACCGGTCTCGCGATCCTTGCCCAGGGTAATACCGGAGCATTTGGAATCGCTGATGATGTTGTTCTCGATGATCCACCCCTTGCTCCAGTGAGTGCCAATCAGGCCGATCTGCTCCGCTGTGGGCGCAGCCCATTGGGTGGCGGCGTGGCACATCCGGAAACCCCTGACGGTGATGTAGTCGCGACCCGGCGCGTCCGGATAGAAGCAGCTATCGCGCACGTTGATCTCGACCAGCTCCTCGTTAGGATTTTTCCCATGAAAGTTCGCGTAGATGTAGGTGTTCTCCTCATCGCTCTCGCAGTACCAGGTGTAGGTTGTCGCCTCCAAATCTAGTGGGACGGTGACCCCTTCACGTATGACTGTCAAGGGAATCGGCTTCGGATTCAGGACGCCTTCCAGGGTGTGCGATTCATACAGGGATATGCCGTTGAGATAGACTTCCCCGGTGTGGTGAGGCCTTTTGCGATCCACGAACCAGTCACCCCAAATCAAATCCTTGTAAGGGTTGTAATCGCCAAAAAAGGAATTCGGCAAGGTAAGTTTCCACACGTCGCCCACGAACGGCTTCCAGCCACGAGCTATCTCCGAGCCTTTGATGACGACGGTTTCGCCCTCGGCCGCCTGGTAGACGATGCGCTGGGAGTCGGACAGCCCGCCGCGCGGCGGCGTTAAACGTTCACGATAGACGCCCTCATGGACGGTGATCACGTCGCCCGGTTGCGCGACGCGAGCCGCGGCTGAGATCGTGCGGAAGGGCCGGGCCCGGCTGCCATCCCAGGCGTCGTCGCCTGACGGTGAGACGTGATACTCGACGGCTTGAACCCACACCGACGAAAACGTGAGAAGAAGGAGAGTAACAAGTATTTTCATGGTTTTTCTCCTTTGAAGGCTCGCGTGAACTGGCAACCAATCCCCAGGCACATTTTACGAGGGGCGCCTACCCCCGGAATGCCGTGCGGCTGTGATTTCTGAAGTCCCCGGCTCGAAACTCTAGCACCCAGCAGCAGAAGGGGCAATAGGAGAAGAAGGCAGCCGCCCGTCATCCGTGTAATCCGCGTTATCCGTTCTATCCGTGGGTCTGAGCGCCCACGGATAGAACGGATAACGCGGATTACACGGATGACGGGCGCTCCGCTGCTGCGCTCCCTTGTACGAATAGTGCGTTCTCTCCGTTTTCCTGTTGACAGCTGGCTCGGAAACAGATTAGATTTGAATTGAATCTTAACTATTCCGACTGATTTAGTAGAGATAGTGAAGACAGGAAGAGTGAATATGCAGGAGCACGATCGAGACTACATCGCGAGTTGGGCTACAGAGTTAGCCGGAGAATCACCAGAACGCCTTCTGACTTGGGCGGCAACACGGTTTGCTGGCCGCGTCGCCTTGGCCTCTTCCCTGGGTCCGGAAGATCAGGTGCTGACCGACATGATTGCCAGGGCCGGCCTGGACATCGACATTTTTACGCTCGATACCGGCCGGTTGTTCAATGAGTCATACCAGCTCATCCAACGGACGGAAGCGCGCTACGGCATCAAGATCAAGGTCTACTTCCCGTCCTCTGCCGAAGTCGAGTCCATGGTGAACACCCACGGGGTAAACCTTTTTCTCGACAGCATAGAACTGCGCAAGATGTGCTGTCGAGTGCGCAAGATCATCCCCTTGCAACGCGCCCTGGAGGGCTTGGGCGCCTGGATTACCGGACTTCGGCGCGAACAGTCGATCACCCGCACCGAAGTTGAACCCGTCGAGTGGGATGAGTCGCACGGACTGGTGAAGCTCAACCCCCTGGCTGCCTGGAAAGAGAGCCAGGTCTGGAACTATGTCCGGGAACAAAAGGTCCCCTACAACGTGCTGCATGACCGGGGTTTTCCGTCGATCGGCTGTTCCTGCTGCACCCGGCCCGTTGCCGTAGGAGAAGATTCGCGATCCGGGCGCTGGTGGTGGGAACTGCCGGAGCACCGGGAATGCGGGTTGCATCTTCGCGAAAATTCACCGCAAGCGGCAAGGGGGCTGGCATGACGAGTCCTGAGCTGGTTCCCCGAACCATCGAATCACGCGCCGTCCGGACCCGTCTGGACGAGTTGGAAGCGCGAAGCATCCATATTTTGCGAGAAGCCTACCGGGAGTTCAGGAGCCTGTGCATGCTCTGGTCCATCGGCAAGGACAGCACGGTCCTGCTCTGGCTGGCACGAAAAGCCTTCTTTGGGCACGTTCCATTTCCCCTGGTTCATATTGATACCGGTTACAAAATCCCGGAGATGATCCGGTACCGTGATTCGTACGCCCGTCAGTGGCGCCTGAAGCTCATCGTGGGGCAGAACAGGGAAGCCCTGGCCGCGGCAAGCACATTTCCGTCCGGCGCCCTGACTCGTCTGGATTGCTGCCGTGCGCTCAAGAGCGAAGCACTCAAGCACACGCTTTCCGGTGACTGGCCCAGACTCAGGCTCAACCTGGAAACCGGCCAGTGGGAAGAAGAGATCAATGGCCAGGCCTTCACAGGGGTCATCGTGGGAGTCCGGGCGGATGAGGAGGGAAGCCGGTCCAAGGAAAGGTACTTCTCGCCCCGGAATCAGGACAGCGCCTGGGACGTCGACGACCAGCCTCCCGAGGTCTGGAATCAGTACAAGACGGACTTTGCGCCCGGCACCCATGTTCGCATCCATCCCTTGCTGGATTGGACGGAGATTAACATCTGGGAATACATCGCACGTGAAGGAATTCCGGTTTCGTCACTCTATTTCGACCAGGGTAACGGCTGCCGGTATCGATCCTTAGGTTGCTTCCCGTGCACCCAACCGGTCCTCTCCAAGGCCCGCTCAGTGGCGGACATTCTATACGAGCTGAAGAGCGGGAGTCTGGCCCATATCGCCGAGAGGGCCGGTCGAGAACAGGACAAAGACGATGGCGGAACGCTGGAGGTATTGAGACGAGAGGGGTACATGTGATGGAAGCACCGTTGAGTCACTCTGACCTTGGGGGTAGACCTGAAACCGGGGGGTCCACCAGTGGCGCAACCGACGTCCCGGAGGCAACCCGAGAGCAGTTGCATGTGGTTGTGGTCGGCCACGTCGATCACGGAAAGAGCACACTTGTGGGGCGATTGATGGCAGATCTGGGGGTTCTGCCCGAAGGAAAAATAGAACAGATTCGCGCTTACTGCGCCAACAATGCCCGACCTTTCGAATTCGCCTTCCTGCTTGATGCACTGAAGAACGAGCAGAGCCAGGGGATTACGATTGAAACAGCGCGGTGCTTTGTCTCCACGCCCCGGCGCGATTACCTGATTTACGATGCCCCGGGGCACGTGGAGTTCTTGAAGAACATGGTTACAGGGGCTTCCCGGGCAGAGGCAGCCCTGCTGGTCATCGACGCCGAAGAGGGCGTTCAGGAGAACTCTCGACGTCACGGTTTCCTGGTCTCGATGCTCGGCATCCGCCAGGTCGCGGTGCTGATCAACAAGATGGACCGCGTCGGTTACAGTCAGTCTGCCTTCGAAAAGGTACGACAAGAGTTCAGCGCCTTTCTTTCCAACCTGGCGGTCGAACCGTGTGCCTTCATTCCGATCAGCGCCCGGGAGGGGGTCAACATTAGTTCTCCTTCGCCTTTCACACCCTGGTATACAGGGCCTTCAGTCAAGGACCAACTGGATAGTTTCACCAACGGAAACAATCTCGCCGATCGCCCGTTCCGTATGCCTGTCCAGGACATCTACAAGTTCACTGCGGAAGGGGACAACCGGCGCATCCTGGCAGGAACGATTGAGACAGGCCGGCTTCGGGTGGGAGATGAAGTCGTTTTCTGGCCTTCCGGGAAAAGAAGCGGGATCCGCTCGGTTGAGGAATTCAATCGGCCGCCCCGGGATGGGGCAACCGCAGGAGAGGCCATCGGTGTCACTCTGACCGAGCAGATCTACCTCCCTGCCGGTGAAATCATGTGCCGGGCAGGAGAGCCGGCGCCTGCCGTAGCGAGTCGTTTTCGTGTCAGCCTCTTCTGGCTGGGCAGATCGCCCATGATTCCAGGCAAACGTTACAAGCTCAAGCTCGGCACAGCCCGCACGGCCGTCGAGCTTGTTGAAGTGCGGAGCATTGTCGATGCCGGGGATCTTACGTCGGTAACCGGCAAACAGCATGTCGACCGTCACGATGCCGCCGAATGCATCCTGGAAACGGCCAAGCCCGTCGCTTTCGATCCGCTGGCCGACATCGAGGTGACCTCTCGATTTGTTATCGTCGACGGTTACGACATTGCCGCTTGTGGCTCGATTCTCGAGCCTATCGCCGCTGCTCCCTCGTTGCTCAACCAACGGGTGGAGCGCCGCGAGATGAAATGGGAGAAGGGCTACGTAGCAAACGCCGACCGGGCTCGTCGCAACGGCCATGAGGGTAAGTTCATCGTGGTGACGGGCGGCGGCGATAGCATCGAGCTGGCACGTTTGCTTGAAAAACGACTCTTTCTGATCGGCTGCCAGACTTACTACCTCAGTATCGGCAACTTGTTCTCAGATCTTTCGGCGCCTCCGGAAGCCGAACCAATGACACGCGAGGAACAGCTGGAACGGCTCGGAGAACTGGCTCACCTGATGGCCGATTCAGGTGTCCTGTTCATTACAGCCCTGGCTGGTTTGCAGGACTATGAAGTGGAACGGCTGAGCATTTTGAGCCGGCCCTTCCAGCTGGTGCTGATCGGTGTTGGATCGACACTTCTCAAGCAGGCCGTTCCTGATTTTCTCCTGGAAGGCGGCGAGGAGCATTCGCAGGTGGTCGAGACGATTATCGAGCGGCTGACCAGTTCGGGAATCGTGCCGGATTACCAAATCTGAAGACGGTGGAAGCTGACATCCAGGTAAACGTATGAGTGAACAGATTGAGCGGAGCATAGCTAAGGCGTTGTCGTGGAGAATCACAGGTACTCTGGATACGATCCTCATTTCATACCTGATCACCGGCCGCGTTCAGATGGCGCTGACCATCGGAATCGTCGAGCTGTTTACCAAGTGCTCGTTATATGTCCTGCATGAAAGGATCTGGAACCGCATTTCATTTGGACGTGCTTATGAGTAGAAACAGTCGAAAGAAGCAGAAAACCAAGGCGGAGGAAGTCAAGGAAGCCAGCCAGGGCCTGCGTGGATCGATCAGATCGGAGCTCGAGTCCGAAAGCGATCACCTCACTTCCGAGAGCGCCCAACTGATCAAGTTCCATGGAGTCTATCAGTACGATGATCGAGATCAGCGCCGCAGACTGCTGCAGGAAGGCGAAGGCAAGGCATACCGATTCATGGTGCGCACGCGTGTTCCCGGCGGTGGTCGAATTTCCCCAGAGCAGTGGCTCACCCTGGATCGCGCCAGCCAGCTCTATGGGAACGGTACGCTCCGGCTGACCAACCGCCAGGACATCCAGTTTCATGGAGTCGGGAAGAAGAATCTCGCGTCCCTGATCCGGCTCATCAACCAGGAGCTGCTCACGACGTTCGGCGCTTGTGGGGATGGAGTGCGCAACGTGATTGCGTGCCCAGTCTCTTCTCTTGCCGAGGATTCTGTTTTCGATGGCCAGGCCTGGGCCAACGCCATCTCTCGCTCACTCGCCTTCAAGACCACGGCTTACATGGAAATCTGGCTGGATGGTGAAAAAATCGAATCAGTCTTTGACGAACCCCTGTACGGCAAAGGCTACCTGCCGCGCAAATTTAAAATTGGGATTTCGGGAGTAAACGAAAACTGCCCGGACGTTTATACGAACGATATCGGATTGGTTCCCGTTGTTGAGCGAGGGTCTCTCACGGCCTTTGAAGTCCTGGTCGGCGGCGGTTTGGGGAGCAGCCATGGCAATCACCAGACCTACCCTCGTTTGGCTACCCCGTTGTGCCGCACCGACCCTGAGCAACTGTTGCCCCTGCTTCGGGCCATCGTCGAGCTGTACCGAGACCTGGGTGATCGAACTGACCGAAAGCACGCGCGGCTGAAATATGTCATTGAAGAGATGGGAATCGAGGCATTCAGGCGTTCGGTCGAAGCACTCTTACAAACCAAGCTTGAGCCTCCCCGCCCTGTCGTCTTTCAAGGTAGAAGTCGCCACTTGGGCTGGCAACGGCAGAAGGAAGGGCGCTTCTACTTGGGACTGTTCGTCGAAAACGGCAGAATCCATGATTCAGGTCCGCGCCTCAAGTCGGCTTTACGTGAAATCGTGGAGCGCTTTCGCCCCTCGATTCAGCTCACGCCCGATCAGAACCTGATCCTGGCTGATATCGAAGCAGACAAGAGGGCTGAGATCACGTTCGTACTCGAAAGCTACCAGGTGTCGCTGCCCGACGCTGTTTCCAACCTGAGGCTTCGGTCCATGGCCTGCCCGGCGCTTCCAACCTGCGGTCTGGCGCTCGCCGAGGCGGAAAGGCAACTGCCCGGAGTCATCTCGGAACTTGAGCGTTTCGGGTGCGGAGACGCCGCTGTCACTATTCGAATGGCCGGGTGCCCGAACTCGTGCTCCCGCCCCCCGGTGGCCGAGATAGGACTGGTAGGCCGATCAAGTAACGGCTACCACATCTACCTCGGTGGCAGTCCCACCGGCCAACGTCTGGCAGAGCTTTACCGGGAGAACGTGGCGGCAGAGGAATTGGCTGTCGTAATTGCAGGACTGATTGACCTCTGGAGACGGGAGACGCAGGAAAAAGAGTCCTTCGGAGACTGGAGTCACCGAATCGGCGTCGAGAACCTGCGCCAGCTTGCACTGGTACCGCCGGCAGCGGTGGATAAGCACTCCCGGCACTCGGGGCCGTCCGCCGACTATTGAGGGACAATTGCAAAACTTCTAGCGAGGAGATGGATGTCTTTTTACCCGGTGTTTCTCGACATGAAAGACCGTCGTTGCCTGCTCGTGGGAACGGGAAGGCTAATCGAAGAAAAAGCGCAGGCCTTACAGGAGGCGGGGGCGGTCGTTGTCCGCGTCGAGGCATTCACAGAGGAGGCGGCAGACGGTTGTTGGCTCATTGTGGCTGCGAGTGACGATCCGGCAGAGATGTCCCGAATGAAGAACTACTCAGAAAGGCATCGCGTGCCTCTTAATGTGATAGATCAACCCGACTACTGCACTTTTATCGCGCCTGCAATCCTGCGTCGTGAGGACTTGGTTGTCGCTATCTCTACGTCAGGGAAGTGCCCGGCCCTGGCGGCCCGGATACGCGAGGAACTGGCCGGGCGGTACGGCCCAGAGTACTCGACCTTGCTGCGCCTGCTGGGCGAGCTGCGTCCCGCGATCAAGGCTCGATTCAGCAGTTTCGAGGAGCGCAGGGATTTCTATTATCGGCTTCTCGATCTGGACCTTCCCGCGCGGCTGCGGGCCTCGGGGGAGCAAGGCTTGAAAGAGACTGCTCGCCAGCTTCTCTAAGGAGACTGATATGCAAGTTCTGCGTTCATCGCCTGGCAAGGTATTTTTGGTGGGCGCCGGCCCGGGTGATCCGGATCTTCTGACCATCAAAGGAAGACGCTGCCTGGAGACGGCTGAAACCGTCATCCACGACCGACTCGTGTCGGATGCGATCGTCGACCTGGCCCCCGCCCGGGCGGAGCGAATCTGCGTGGGGAAGAAAGGGGGCTACTATGGCGTTCCTCAAGAAACGATCAACCGGTTGATGGTCGACAAGGCTCTTCAGGGCAAGCAGGTGGTCCGACTGAAAGGGGGCGACCCTTTCCTGTTCGGACGCGGCGGCGAAGAGGCGGAGTACCTGGCAAAAGCCGGCATCGAATTTGAAGTAGTGCCGGGCGTGAGTTCGGCGTTAGCCGTGCCGGCTACTGCCGGCATCCCTCTTACTCATCGTGAATACGCCTCCTCCGTCGCGGTGGTGACCGGCTTTCAAAGTGATGACGCGCCGCATCCCGTCCGCTGGGACCGTCTGGCGGACAGTGTCGATACGCTGGTGGTCCTCATGCCTCTCGCGCGATTAAAGAACATCGTCGCCCAGTTGGTGCTTCATGGCCGTAGTCTTGAAACCCCGTGCGCTCTAATCGAGTCCGGGACAACTCCAGAGCAGCGACAGGTCAGCGGGACACTGCGCGATATCGCGGCCAGGGCAGCTGCTGAGCACATCGGATCACCGGCTATCCTGGTGGTCGGTGAGGTGGTCCGCATGAGCGAGCGCCTGGAGGTTCATCAGGCTGCCGGATCCACGGGGAGGCTAGCGCCCGACGTCAAGCGGTGTTCGGTCGATGCACCTGGCCTTCCCCGCCCCCGACCCGGGCGGGTCTAAAAGCACTCAAAGAAATCGCATTTTGCGCCGACTAAGCGGACAGCCAACACAACGTTTTTCAGGTACCTTGGGTCTTCGGTCCGATAATGCGTCCCTCCCTTGAGCGAGAAGAGCAAATTCGCCATGTTGTGCTCTTGCCCGTTCCCCTTCGGCGTCGGGGAACCTGGCACGCCGGAGGCCGGAGGCGTGCATCGACCAACAGCCACTCCGCTCTCTCGATGTCTTCGCCCGGGCCAACAATTGTCGAGTGCGAAGAGGAAAGCGAGGGAGTAAAATAAGGCCTTTCGCTTTGTCATGTGATTTCCGGTCGAGAACACGCCTTGTTTTGGTCACCGGAGAAACGGCTGTGATGAGACATGAAAGTTGGTGCTGGTCCAGGCGGATTGAACAAATACCTGCATGAGCTGGCCAGAAGGAAAGACCTGTTGCTGTACCTGGTGGTTTCCGGACTGAAAGCGCAGCACAGGAACACGATTCTGGGTTACTTCTGGTGGCTGTTGGACCCTCTGCTGGGCGTTCTTATCTACTACTTCGTCGTGGTTATTGTCTTTAAACGGGGCGGCGACGACTACGCGGTCCACCTCGTCATCGGCATGGTCGTTTGGCGCTGGCTGGGGTCGACTCTGTCCGGGTCCTCCAAATCAATCGTTTCACAAGCCGGGGTCATCACTCAGATCTACTTGCCCAAAGCGATCTTCCCGGTGGGGATAGCCATAAGCCAATTGGTCAATTTCGGTTTCGGCCTTATTGTGGTCGCGTTGTTCTTGGGTTTCGCCGGCTACCGGGGCAGCCCGGCACTCTTGTGGCTGCCCGCCATCATCACGTCGCAACTGATCTTTCAGACTGCCGCCGCCATGGTGCTGGCTTACGTCTGCACATTTGTGCGCGATATCGAAACACTGGTGAATCATCTGTCCCGCCTCTGGTTCTACGGTTCCCCGGTGATTTGGCCCGAATCGCTGATTCCACCCAGCAAGCACTGGCTGCTGGACATCAATCCGATGACTCACTATCTGAGGGCCTATCGTAACGTCCTGATGGAAGGCGTCATGCCGGATATGACGAGTTTGGTGTTCCTGGCGGCGGGCTCGACGGTTTTCATTCTGGCCATGACCTACTTTTATAGCCAGAACGAGCACAAAATCATCAAAGCCCTGTAATTCGAACGGTTGTGAGACTGACAGGTTCAAATTCGGAAGTCCTCATCGAAGCCAGGAACCTGGGGGTTTGCTACCAGCTTGGGAAGCGCCGGGAGGATCTGCAATCCCTCACTTACCGGGCCCTTCTTTCAAGTCGCGGGGCAAGCCGAACGTTCTGGGCTTTGCGCAATGTTTCGTTCGAGGCGCGGGCCGGAGAGATCCTGGGCGTGATCGGCCCGAACGGCGCGGGTAAGACAACGCTTTGCCGCGTCCTGTCTGGCCTGCTGCGCGCCGATGAAGGCAACGTGGAGGTTCGGGGCGAGGTGTCGGCGCTCCTGTCGCTCGGAACCGGCTTCAAGAATGAACTGTCCGGTCTCGAGAACATTTACCTGAACGCCTTCATGCTGGGGATGAGTAAGCGCTCAGTAGAGCGTCTTCTGCCGGAGATTATCGAGTTCTCGGGTCTGGGCCGCTTCATCCACCAGCCGCTCAAGTACTATTCCAAGGGGATGAGGTCGCGGCTGGGCTTCAGTATTGCGGCCACTCTTCGACCGGGGATTCTCGTGGTGGACGAGGCTTTGGCGGCGGGGGATCTGGATTTCAGCCGCAAAGCGGGGCAGCAGATGGAGGAGATCGTACGCAACGCTCGGCTGGTGGTCTTGGTGAGCCATCAGCTCGATTTTGTCGAGAAGCACTGCCACCGCGCTCTCTGGATTGACAAAGGTGCAATCCGGCTTTCCGGTGCGGCTTCGGAGGTTGTGGCTGAATACCGCAACACGATTGCGGCACGGCCCAAACCTCGGACGGTCCAGCTGAAGCCCACCCGAAGCTCTCCCGGCGATCACAACCTGGTGCATGTAGAGAATCTTGGCGTGCGCTTCCGTCTGCAAGGGGCGCCGGAGCGCGGTGGGCCCGGGGCGACTGGGGGGATTGACGACGCCGCTCATCAAGGAGAGTGGCTCTGGGCTCTCAAGGACGTCAGCTTGAAGGTGCGTGAAGGAGAGGTTCTAGGCGTCATCGGGGCCAATGCGGCCGGCAAGACGACTTTGTGTCGCGTGCTGACCGGGATTCTCAAACCGGACTTGGGTCGGGTTGAAGTGTCAGGCCGGATCACGGCCCTTCTTGGACTTGGGACCGGCTTTCACGATCAGTTGACGGGCAAGGACAACATCACATTGAACGGGATGATGCTGGGGATTTCTTTCAGGGATATTTGCGGCCTGCGCCCGCGAATCATCGACTTCTCCGAACTTGGCAAGTTCATCGATCAGCCGGTCAAGTATTACTCGAGCGGCATGAGGTCCCGGCTGGGCTTCAGCATTTTGTCGGAGGTGGAGCCGGACATCTTTATCATCGATGAGGCGCTAGCGGCGGGCGACGCGGCCTTCTACGAGAAAGCCAGCGCGCGCATCCAGGAACTGATCGCCCAGTCCCGGGCGGTGATTGTCGTAACACACAGCATGGGCTTCGTGCAGCAAGTCTGTACGCGCGTGATCTGGCTGGACAAAGGCCGAATTATGTACGACGGCGACCCGACGGAAGGAGTAAAGCGCTACCGCGACATGACAGTCGCAAAGACCACGAAAGCCGGGGTTAGAGGAAGCAACGCGGGTTAAAGGGGGCGATCGATCGGCTCGGAGTGCTCCCGGAGCTACAGGAGGACGTCGCTCAGAACGGTCTCGATTTCATCGGCTCTGACCTTGACATTTTCTTTTACGACTTCCCATAATTCGGTGCTTTGAGTGGGACGAGAGAAACAAGGCAGAGTCAGTTTCTCAAGTAGTGCTTGTAATACTCCTTCTTGTTCACTATCGGGCCTCTGCCTTTGTTTGTCATCGCTTTAACTGAAGCAAAGAAAAACTTACGGGGGAGCGAACCAAGATGCCTTCGATCTCCGACTTAGAAAGGGATGTCGAAGCACAGCTTCCGGACCATCATTTTCGCGCCGCTCTTCTCAATCCCACACGCAAATTGATAATCGAACTGAAATCTGGGAATGGGGTAAATACCTTAATCTGCTTGACGGCACGACAACCTCATCGACATGTGACGGGACAGTAACACCCCTGATTTAGCGAAGGAGTAAATTATGCACCGGTTCTGGGAAATCATGATTGAACCACTCCTCAGCGCACTAGAGCCCAAGATTCTGATCGAAGTGGGCTCTGCGCGTGGTTTGATGACCAAACAGTTGGCAGAGTACTGTCTCAGAAACGGCGGAGTGTTGTATGCCGTCGACCCAGCACCTGAATTCGACGTCGAGGAATTTCAGCGCACGTACCGAGACGCCTTTGTCTTTCACAAGACGTTGAGCCTTCATGCCTTACCCACGATCCGTTCGGCTGACCTCGTCCTTATCGACGGAGACCACAATTGGTATACGGTGTTTAATGAACTGACTTTACTGAGCCGACTATGCAGGGATGCCCATCAGCGTTTTCCCGTTGTACTGCTCCATGATACGAGCTGGCCGTACGCGAGACGGGATATGTACTACAACCCAGATACAATTCCCGCCGAATTTCTCCAAATGCATGAGAGCAGGGGCGTGATTCCGGGGCAAGTTGAGCTTGCACCCACCGGAGGTGTCAACAGCAGCAGCCACAACGCCCTTCAAGAAGGCGGCCAGAAGAACGGTGTGTTAACCGCAATAGAAGACTTTCTCGCCGAGGATAAGCACGATCTTGTCTTTGTTCAAATACCCGGGTTTCACGGACTGGGTTTCTTGTACGAGTCCGATCTTCCCGAGAACAATCCCGCATTTGCGGACTACCTGAGGCTCTTCGTGCCCGCTGAGGGCACGAGAAGCGTCATGAACGCAGTCGAGAAAGCACGGATCGACTTGTACACAAAGGTAATCGACCTGGAGAAACAACTCAAAGCGTTGCGGGATTCTGCAGGTCGAAAGGATGATCTGATCCGAAGGAAAGAAGCGGAGTACAAACTCCTGCAGGACTTGCGCGAGAAGGACTTACAGATGTTTCGCGAACGAAGTGCGAAACAAAGAGCCCTGCTTGAGCGAAAACTCAGTGAAACGGAAGCACGCTTGGCCAAGGAGCGCAGCCTCCACGAAAGACTGGAAAAGCAGATCATGAAGCTTGCGGAGGTCGTCCGCGTGCAAGGTGAGACGATCGTCGCCAAGTCTAGTAGCGAGTTGACCGAGGAAAGAGCGCGTCTCGAATCAATGGTACGTGACTTGGAAAGAAGGCAAGAAGTACTTCAAGAGACGTTAGAGTCTTTAATCCAGAACTTAGAGCGGCGGAGCGGGTCGGTTGGTTCTGTTCTCTTAGAAAGCGAGTCAAAACCTGTCACAACCGCTTCCGAAGCAACCGGGTCGACAGATACGAAAGCCGCCACATCTGAACCTTTGAAAGCATCGGAGATAAGTACAGAGGGTTGCGTTACCGTCAGAGAGAAGACATTGCCAGCTCCCTCGGCTCCTGAAGTCAGCATTATCATTCTCACATTCAACGCATTGGATTCGGTAAAACGGTGTGTCGAAAGCATATTCGACTTCACCGATGTCCCGTACGAATTGGTGATAGTGGACAACGGATCTGCCGACGAGACGCGGAGGTATGTCGAGAGCCTGGGTGAAATTCCGGGTGTTAAGGTGATCCTCAACGGAACCAACAAAGGTTTTGCCGGCGGCAACAACGTGGGACTGCGACACGCGGCAGCGCGAGAAATTATGTTTCTAAACTCGGATACTCTCGTGACCCCGAACTGGCTCGGTAACCTGCGTGCCGCATTGCATTCCGCTCCCGATGTCGCAGCAGTGGGACCGGTTTCGAATCACGCGAGCGGAATTCAAGGCGGCATTTTTTTACCTTCGCTGACTCCAACCGCTGTGATCGACTTTGCACGGCACTACAACTTCAGCGATCCCTATCGTTGGTATGATGTCGACAGTTTGTCAGGTTATGCGTTGCTTGTTAGAAAGGATTGGCTCGATCAATTCGGAGGGTTCGACGAGAAGTTTGCTATCGGAACAGCGGAGGACCGTGATCTTTGTTCTCGCATTCGTGCCTCCGGCCGGCGATTGATCTGCGCAGCCGATACTTTCATCTTCCATGAAGGGCATCGCTCCTTCTTGTCCAATCGAATCGATTTTGGGACCCAGAACGTCGAAAACCGGCGTTCGCTCGAAGGTCAGCATTATGCGGCGACCGGCGAGATCTGCAATCCCACAAATCCTCCTGGCGAAGACCAAATAGTGTGCACCGATGGACCCGAAAAGTTTCTTTACCGCAACGGAACGATGTATCCGATCGCTACCCATGAAGCATTCAGATTGCTGAAGCATACACGCCAAGAGTGCCGGATTCCGCTCAATCAAGTACGTTCGTACCGATGGGGCGAGACTATCTTCTTTGTTCGCACCTCCGGGCCTAGCGTCTACCTGGTGGTGGCGGGACACAAGCATCTGCTGACAGGTGATCAGCAGCGAATTCGGCGTTTGCGAGGCATAACTGTGGTCACCGAATCGGAGCTTGATGCGCTGCAGGACGGCGAACCTATCTGTGTCACGGATAAACTCGAGCCGGTGAGGGCCATGAAACCCCTCTATCCTCGGTCGCCGCTTGAACGGTTTGAGAACCGTTTTCTTCCTTTGACAGAGGTCGTTGCAAGGCTAGGGGCTGCGCTGAAAGGGAAGCGCGGGTGTTCACTGGTTCGGCTGGGCAGCGGTGAAGCAATCGTCCTGAACCAGGGAATTTACCAAGTCAACGCTTTCAACACGGATTACTCGGGCGTACACCTTCCTAATCACGAGTTCCGAGAACAGCTTATAACTGCAGTGCGCCAAGCGGATATCGTTGGGCTTTCGCCTAATCGCGATGTGTTTCATTGCGCTGACTTATTGGAATTGTTGTTCAATCATTTCCATACATATCCGAAAAGCTTGTGCTCAGCATATGTCAATTGGGAATTGGCAGGCTTGAATCGAGATACGGGTGTAGTGGAGAACCCTGACCCACCGTTATACAAACTCTTGAAAGGGAAGCGGGTAGCGGTTGTGGGTCGAATGGCTGAAGCTCTTCTCAGATCGGGATCGAGAATTGGCTTTGATGTTTCCGTCCATTGCGGTCTGGAAGGTGCTGAGGAGATAGAGCAAACTGTCGAATTCCTAACCGAGAATCGTGAGAAATTTGACGTACTTCTCGCTTCAGCAGGAGTGCCAGCCGTCGTACTCTGTTCACGTATTGCTCGACATCTCAACTGTGTTGCGATCGACTTTGGACACACGTTGAACCGGATTTTGAACGCCAACTTCAGCGAGAAGACCTTGGGCATTGAAAAAGAGAAATGGCGGATTGAACAGTACATCAAGCAGCATAAGCAGTCCTCGTTCTCCGACACTGCCCCCCATCCACTAGCTGGACGGATTTGCAGAACCGAAAAAGGTCATTACTATTACATAGAACGGAACATCAGGCGCTACATCCCGAATCTTGCACTCGTCGATTATCTGCAGTGCGAAAGGCTGAACGTCCGAACGGAGGACATTCAGTCCTTGCCGTTGGGTGCTCCGATGTGCATAGTTCAAGAACGACTGGGGTCCCCGTACCTGCTAAAGGACGGCCGCAAGATACCCGTTAAACTGGGTCTCAGGTTCTTTGAAGTCGCAGATGGTCTCCTTGATGCTCTTCCTCTTGAAGATCGCGTGGTTGAATGGTTTCCTCGAGTTTCGTTACCGCGAACGGCAAAGGAGGCGATTCCCGACAGTAACGGACGCCTGCGCACGGTTTTCAGACGGTTCGTTCGCAGAACACTCGCCTACGCCAAGACCGGCTAAGGTGAGAAGACGTGGATGGCCCGCCCCCAAATCCTGGCCGCTCCACTGCGAGGTCAGTTGGTGCAACAGACTGCGCCTTTCCGCCTTCGCCTCCCCTCGACCGCGGGCCGGGAGAGCACGCGTTTCGATACGATTCGTACAAAACGCGATCACTCAACCACCGGGGTTCCGATGCTCCGCTGAAGAACGCGGTACTCAACCGCCGTGCTCTCCGGCCGTCCCCGGCTCCGCGCAGACCGGCATTCGTACATTCTCCATTCGGCCCGCTACTTTGTCCTGCCACAGACCAACGGACAAAGAAACACGTCACTCAATCGTCGTGCGCTTAGGGTCTGTCCAAATGATGATTCTCTCGGCCGGGTCCTTGAGGCCGGCGCGACGGGCGTAGTTGCGCAGTTGTTCGCCGGTCGGAATGTCCGACTCAAAGAAGAGCACTCCGATGACCTTCGGATAGCCGGCCAGCGCTTCCAGCCCTTTGTTCCAGCTGTCCGGGTGTTTCGTGCGCAGCGTCTCTCCGATCCCAAGGCAGATGGCCTGGTAGGTGGCCCGGGCGCGATCCTGGGGGTTCTGGCCGCGGAGAAGAAGCTCTTCGATCTCGTCCTTCATTTTCTCCACCAGCACGGCCTTCGAAGCCGGATCAGGCAACGGCTCGATGTTGGCGGCCGGTTCGGTGCGAATCCGAAAAACAGCCTTGCCGTCCTTGACCGTCTTCTCGCCGCCTTGTTCAGCAATGACGCGTTCAGCCAAGGCGATCAACCGATCGCCAAATGAGGTAATGGTTTCGTCCAGAGGCATATTGTCGCGGCGTTGGTTAGCGTAGACATCCTTGATGTTCCACCCCTGTGCCTGCATCCAGCGCGCTCCCTTGGTGACACCGATGACCGTGAGGGCTGTAGCAGCGTTACAGTCGGCGTCCCAACCGAAATTAAACGCGGCTATGGCGGTCTTGATGAAATCACCCTGGCCGTAGAGCAGAGCGGCGACAATGGACGCCGTGTTCAATTCGAATCCGTTCCTGTCGCGCAGAGCGCCGCCGAATCGGCTGTATTTCTCTTTAATAAGACGCCGGACGGTGCGCCAGTCGTCCGGATATTGCCGATGCCAGGAGCGCACGTCAGCTATGATCTTGCGGATGACGCTAGCCGGGTCGAGTGCCGCCGTGCCGGCGTCAAGGATTCTCTCGACGTTGTCCGTCAGGAAAGCAGTGGCAATCATCGCACCGATCATCTGTGTCGTTTGCAGAGGCTCTCCGCAGACTGTTGCGCGGGTGTAGTTCACGCCGATGCGGGCGGCGGTCTGCGGCATGCCGGGGGCGAGCAGACCCCACATATCACCTACAAACTGGCCGGCAATGTTGAAGTCGGCAAAAGGGTTAAAGAGAATGTCCCCGGTCAGCGGAGGCGTCATCCCCAAGTCCATGAGCTGCCGGGCATACTGGTTGGCGGACCATATCCGGCGATTGATGTGTGCCTGCCAGAGCGCCTGTATCTCGGGGGCGGGGATTAGCGTGACGCCTCTCTGCTGCATCGCCAGGACGTACACCCACTCGATGTCGGTATCGTCGTCGGTAAAGGCGCCGTTCGGAAGGGCCGGGGTATACTCCGTCACGTTGCCCGGCTCGGCTATATATTCAAATTCATGTTTGAGGCCGTTCAGATTACCCAGAATCTGGCCAAGCAACCCGCCACGTATCTTGTCCCGGACCACGTCGACGGGCAGCTCAACAATCCCGCCCGGCTCGGGGGCCTGTGACAAATTGCTGGATAGAGAGTCGGCGAAAGCCAGAAGCCTGGCGTCGCTTTGTGATGTTGACTCTTCAATGCTGGCTTGGGAAACCTTCATCGCCGAATGCCCTGATGCTTCCGCCGCCTCTGTCGCAGCCGAGACAGATCCGACAACCGCAGCCAGTACAAATATTTGAGCGAACTGAGAAATAACGGCGAATTTCATTGTTTACCCCCGGCGCCTGTTTCCACACAACTCCTTAAATCGGCCTTGAACGATGCCTCAAGATACCTGCACTCCAGCACTACGATCAATGGGCGCCGCTTGTTTGCCCGGAAAGATGTGCTCGTCGAGGACTTCAACCGAGTGCTGATTTTCGAGCAATGCCTGTAGTGTGCTGTGTATCGGCGTCCAGTCGTGCCATCTGACTGGCGCAAAACACATTTACTGAGGGCCGGCTGATCGAATTCGCTTGGCTTTCGCGACAAGGGTGCTGCAGACTGATGGCGGAACCGAGGTGCGAAAGCGTATGAAACATCCCATTGCCTCTCAGGGCGTTCGAATCGCGGCGCTCGTGGTGCTTATCACCGCAACGCGATGGTGCAAGAAATGGGGACAGTCTACCTATTTCCATGAGCTGGGCTTGCTCAGATGTGGTAGCGTTGGGGGGCGAGGGGAGCTTGGCCAATGCTGACGTTGGAAATTGAATTCCTGAACGGGCTGTCGGGGAAGCAACCCGCGGAAGAGCCGGACTGGACAGCGCATCCGAATCGTGTATTTTCAGCGTTGGTGGAAACCTGGGTGACGCGAGGCGAACAAGCGCAACAGAAGGCAGCGTTTGAATGGCTGAAGCAGCAACCTTTGCGTTTGATCGAAGTTGGCGATGCCGAGCCTGAGTGCGGCGGAACGGTGCCGATTCCGCCCAAGAGTCCGCGAGGGCACGACGAAGCAGTCCCGAAACAGCGCCGCAGCCAATCGCGTTCATCTATGCCTCCCCTGCTCCAGCGACCCGTCGTACGCTTGACGCGGCGGGTCGAGCCCGAGAAAGAGACGCTGGACGCCCTCCAGGCGCTCGCGCAGGACACCAGTTATCTCGCAGGTCAGGCAACGCAGGTTCGCTGTCGGTTTGTCTCGAACGCATCGACGTACATTCATCAGCAGGAGCAAGCCCCGGACCGCCGTGTCCATTCTGGCAGACCAAGAAAACTCGAGGATGGTTCTCGGCCAGGCGCGGGTCCGCGAGCATTGCCGCAAAGCGTGTTTTCAGACCAATGGATCGTCTTCGAAGGCAACGCGGGCCAGAGCCCGGATTTGCTCACTATCGCCATCGTCACGCGCCGCTTCCGGGAAGCCTTGATGAGCTGGTATGGCAAGGCTCGCCTGGCGGTGCCCGCGCTCATCTCCGGACATTACCCGGACGGCACACCGGTGAGTTACCCGCACATGGCCGTTGTTCCCTTGGCCGACGTCGGCTCCCCGTGCTCTGAAGGCCGACTCCTGGGAATTGCCATTGTCTTCCCGCGCGAGACCGACGGGGAGCGGCAAAACATGGAGCACGACTCGCCGGATGATCCTTCCGGGCGGACGATACGGTGGCGGACGTTTGACCGACTGCTTAACGCAGTCACCGAGCTGGAGCTCGGCAAGCTGGGCGTCTGGTCGATCCGCCGCGTCCCGGTGGCGGACACGAAACTGCAGCTACGGAGATACACGCAACCTGCGCGGCGTTGGGCATCCGTCACTCCCATCGTGCGCGATAAATTTCCGAAGGCGAAGAACCCGGTCGAGCGTCATGCTAAAATCGTGGCCATTGTCGCCTCCGCCTGCCAGAACATCGGCTTGCCCGTGCCGCGAGCGGTGAGCGTCTACAGGCATGCCGCCATCAAGGGGGTGCCTTCAGCCCATCCTTGGGGAAAAGCTCCGGAAAGGACCGGCTGGGCGCTGCCGGGATTTCTCAGCCGGCGCGTGTTGACACATGCCATTATCGAGTTTTCGGAACCGGTCCGCGGCCCGGTCATCGTTGGCGCGGGCCGTTACGCGGGACTTGGCCTGTGCATCGGAGCGCAGACCTGAATTCCGTGTGTGGCTGCGGAGAACTTGTGATCACGCTCCGAGATCTTCGAAACTCTGCTATTTCAGCGTCTTCAGGTAGTCGAAGACAAGATTGGTCTGCGCCTCGCCGCGGGCCGTGGTCTCTACTCGCAGGGGCAACTCTTTTCCTCCACTGCCGTAGCAGATGCCAATAACCCCGTTGGCCGCATCCAGTATCTTTGCCCTTGAGCCCAATGCTTGCGCGTCGTATCGAACCGAGGCGACACAATCTATGGCACAGAGCCTTTCCACGAAGCGGTCCCAACCGACCGCCCGATGGTGTTCCACCGACGAAACGTGGTTCTTTTCCCGGGGCGGCGTGGGCACCGGTTCCGGCCAGCTTACCACTCGGCCCATGGAAAGACGCGACTGGGCCACCTTGTAGAGCAGGTCCCCGGCTGCGGAAAGATACGTGTATCCGTCGCTACCGTCCTCCACCAAGGGCCTGAGTTCCGGACGCCCTTTCAGCCAGGATTCCACCTCGATACTTTTCCTCGGCTCATCGTCGATCCACTGGAAAAAATCACGGTGATTGGCGACGAATTCTGCATCCCAAGTCAGTGGCAGGCGAGGGAGACGGACCAATTCCCGATGCAGTTCGTGAATGTAAACAACCTCGATCCCCAGAAGAGCTCCGATGAGGTTCAGGAAGGCGATTTCTGCCTTGAATCCGCCCGTGGCACAGAAGACGATTTGACCTCCCGCCGCGCGGGCTCGATTAACCTCGCGAATCGTCATATCTACCAGCGCCTTAAGCCCGGAGGTAAAGTGAGAAGCCCCATAGCCGAGCTTACCAATTTGCATCAGCTGCACTTCTCGGACCTGGGTGCTGTAAAAACAGTTGAGCCGCTCGGCGCAGAAGCGGCCTTCCGCGGTATCGGAATGCAGTAATACGAGGACGTCTGTTGCAGCAAGGTCAAGTCGCGCCAAAGTGTTCGTCTCGGCGCTGGCCACAGCCACATCGGCCTGCTTGAGCCAGCGATCAACCTGCTCTTCGGCGGGCAGGGGATCACCACATTGCCCGTTCCAGCTGGCCCAAGGGCGATCGTCGCGATTCGTTAACAATGACGTTCCCACGGTGCACAGGATATGACGGGACATCAACGCCTCCTTTCTCCACGTCTCGTTGGGTCCGGGAATATAGGCAAGCCTGCGTCGTTAACAAGATTGGGAAGGGCACGTCGAGTATTGGAACCTTTTTTCTCATTGGCCACAAACCACTTGAAAGATTCTCCGTCCGGGCTGGGTTTTCTTGTAACGCGAGGGTAATGAACCAGCAGCCCGTCCTCAAATCCAGTACAGGTCTTCAGAAATGCTCGGATAAAAGGCACTTGTTCGAAAGACTTGGCCCCAGTGGCTGGACCATATGCGCGAAATACTGCCTGCTTGAAAGCTGCCAAGGCGTTTTCACAAATATCTTCGGCGCTCTGCCGAATAGACCAAGCACGATACCTCTCCCGCAGAACCTCCCCAGTCCTCAGCTCGGATTCAGCGACTGACAAGCGTACGCTCCCGAAGCCTAGGGGCTTGCCGCCGCCAAAGCGGTGATAATGACCCTCGGGCAGCTTCAGTAAATACAATAAGGCCCCCAATTCCACTTCGGACAGATTGGTTACGTGGATGTCGAACCGGAACCGCGCTCCCGGTTTAATCCAGCCAAGGAAGGAACGATTCTGGTCGTCGCGCTGCTCACGCTCGTCTTTTCTGGGGCGTCGGTACTCCTGCCACGGACCTTGTTCATTTTGAGTTCGGTCTTCCAAAGGATTGACCCAATGGTCTTCGGGCAAGCTTCGGTGGTGCGGATACACTTTGCGACCCCGGAGGCCCTTACCGCTGCTATAGCCGGCGTCAACCTTGGAGAGCCCATCGGGCTGAGCCTCACCTTGACAGTATGCGGCGACGTAAAACCTCCCTTGCTGGAGTTTGGGAGCCGCCAAAATGGCCAATGGCAGTCCGGCTCCCAAAAACGTTTCTACAGCTTCCTCAGGAGATGAGTCACAAGTCACTGGTCCGATGCGCAATAATCCTCTTGCCGCTGTTGGTGTCCTTCGCTCTTCCCCTTGGCTGTCGGAATCGCCTTTGACCCATCCAAAAACTCGATCGGCAGGGGAGAGATCCAAGATGGTTGAAGCGGGTCGAAGAGACTCGTGCAACAAATCCCATGGCGTGGCCGGGTAGAGTCTTCGGGCTATCATAACGGGAAACAGGGCTTCGACAGCCGAGTTGTCGTTTCTGAGAAGGGCGTAGCAGAGAGTACCGTCCTCGAGTTCGCGGTCCTCTTTCCTGTACACGTGACGAGACCAAGCGGTCTGGCCAGGCTCGGGACCGAGGTATTGATCCGGCTCCTGGCTCCTCTTCTGCCGCTTGTTTAGGTCTTCTTCATGTATTCGTTGGTAGTTCTCGATCAAATGCACCCATTGCTTTCGAATTGTGTCGGTCAGTGGGAAAGGCCCCGGAGGAGTCCCCTCGCGGAAGAAAACCCTTTCGTGGTACTTGCGGTTGATGTTGGCATTGGTGATGCAGACCCAACCGTGGATGTTGCGTGTCTCACCTGTCGGTTGATGCCATGATCGGCCAGGTCTCCGGCTACCAGCTTCAGCAGGACTAACACTCGGAAGCACGTTACCTGCTCTAGCAATTGCCTGCACGCGCCAATACTGAAAATCTGCAACGTGCGTTTCCTTTTGCTGGTCCCATCTACAATGCTGGATTAGCTCGACCTGGCACTCCACCTCGTCGCCATGTTGAGGAAGGCCGCCATCGGGATAGGTGAGTGCCCGACTCGTATTCTTATCGCTTCCACTGTATCGGGGCAGCCAGGCCGCATACTGCGGACCTTCGGGGAAACCATCGTTCGATACCTTGGATGTTCCGCACATCAGATGGATTTTTCCATCTTGGATCCGGGCGGGAATGAGTCGGAGTCCCTCCGTCGCCAC